>Ga0224559_1000499_pt1 | contig 25844 bp, 24 predicted proteins | sample 714S33034metaG_FD_180676 | JGI IMG/M metagenome (GOLD analysis project Ga0224559, IMG submission 180676) | Peat soil microbial communities from Stordalen Mire, Sweden - 717 S3 30-34 | ecosystem: Environmental > Terrestrial > Soil > Wetlands > Peat | place: Sweden: Norrbotten County, Stordalen... | reverse complement strand
CGATTGTCGAGTTGAGCCCCTGTTCAATGAATGTTGGTTCAACCAGCGTTGATCGCCCACCTGCTTTGCAGGCCGGTTTCTATTGCGAATAGTAGAGGGCGCGGCGGAAAATTACAAGGCTTGCAATTTCATTGACTCCGCCGTGCTGGGGAAATAGAATTGTCGCAGGGCGTTTGCGGATTTTTTGGCCCTTCAATCCTGGAAAGCCGGTCGTCGCGCCGGCACACTCACGATGGCATCTAACCGAACGGTCGTAGCCCCTCTGTCAAACCGCGTGCGGCTCATCGTGGCATCTTCGGTGATGCTCACGTTCATCTCTTTTTGGCGCGCGGCGGCGATTGTTCTGTGCGATTTAGGCTCGTCGGCCTTCTACGCCGGGGGCATTGCCGAGCAGGCGGTTGGCGAGGCTGCGCCGTGGTTCATCCTCGGCATCATGCTCTTCAGCTTCGCGGTGCGCGCGGTCTACGTCGAAAGCTGTTCGATGTTCACCCGCGGCGGCGTCTACCGCGTGGTCAAAGAGGCTCTAGGCGGCGGCTTTGCCAAACTCAGCGTTTCCGCGCTGATGTTCGATTACATTCTGACCGGACCAATTTCAGGCGTGTCGGCTGGGCAATATATTACAGGCTTGATGAACGAACTGATGGTGGTAGCCAACACCAGCCACTGGCTGCCTCCGGCGCTGATCGACCCCAAAGGCAATCCCTTCCAGTTTGATATGAATTACACCTCGGCGGTCTTTGCCGCGCTGGTCACCATCTATTATTGGTGGGAGAACACCAAGGGCATCAAGGAATCCAGCGGCAAAGCTCTGCGGGTCATGCAGATCACCACGGTGATGGTGGCGATTCTTTTTGCCTGGGGCATCTTCTCGGTTCTCTTTACTCCCGGCGTGCATCTGCCTCCCGCTCCCATTCCGTCCAATCTCAAGTTCAGTAATGATGCCCTAGGTTTTCTGAAGGGACATGGACTGCCGCTGCTGGGCTGGTTCGGCATACTGATGGCCTTTGGCCACTCCGTTCTGGCCATGAGCGGCGAGGAGAGCCTGGCGCAGGTCAACCGCGAGATCGAGCACCCCAAGCTCAAGAACCTCAAGCGCGCAGCCATTGTCATCGCCATCTATAGTCTCATTTTCACCGGCGGCGCCACGATTCTGGCTTCGATGCTGATTCCGCTCGGCGAGCACCTCAAATATCAGGACAACTTGATTGCCGGCCTGGCCATGTACATGGTTGGCCCGCTCTTCTGGCGCATTGCCTTCCGCGTCTTTGTTGTGCTGGTCGGCTTCCTGATTCTTTCCGGGGCCATCAACACCTCGATGATCGGCTCGACCGGCGTTTTGATGCGCGTGGCCGAAGATGGCGTCTTGACCGACTGGTTCCGCAAGCCTCATCACAAATTCGGAACCAGCTCTCGCATCATCAATATGGTCTTCATCCTCCAGATGAGCACCATCATCCTCAGCCGGGGCAACATCATCACCCTGGGCGAGGCGTATGCCTTTGGCGTCATCTGGTCGTTCACTTTCAACAGCCTGGCCATGCTGGTGCTGCGCTGGAAGTACAAGGGCGAGCGCGGCTGGAAGGTCCCGCCCAATTTCCGTATCGGCAAAACGGAGATTCCGGTCGGCCTGTTTTCGGTCTTTCTGGTTCTGCTCTCGGTGGCCGTGGTGAACCTGTTCACCAAGTCGGTAGCCACGGTCAGCGGCATTGTCTTTGCCGCCGTCTTCTTTACCATCTTCACCATCTCCGAGCGTGTGAATATGCGCAAGCACGCGGCTACCGCACGGCAGATGAAGGATCAATTCCAGCTTGAGCATCAGGACACCATCAGCAGCGAATCGGCGGCCATCCGCCCCGGCGGCGTGATGGTGACCATGCGCGACGCGGCCAACCCCCTGGCGCTCAAGTGGACGCTCTCCCGCACCAGCACCGAGGACCAGGATGTGGTGGTCATCAGCGTGCGCATGATGGGCGTGGGCGGCCCGGAATACCTGAACGCCGAGGAGCAGAGCTTCAGCGAACACGAGCAGATGGTCTTCACCAAGGCTGTCTCCGTGGCGGAGAGCTTTGGCAAAAAGGTCTCGCTGCTGGTGGTTCCCGCCGGAGATGTCTACGCGGCGCTGGCGCAGGGCGCAAGTTCGCTGGAAGTGGACTCGGTGGTTTCCGGCTCATCCACGCGGATGACCGCTGGGGAACAGGCCTTTTACCTGGGACAGGCTTGGGAGGCGCTGCCTCAGCCCAAGCGTCAGTTCAACTTCTACGTCATCGGTCATGACGGCGAAACCAAAGTCTTCTTTATCGGGCCGCACGCGCCCGCCCTGAGCGCCGACGACGTGCAACTGGTGCATCGCTTGTGGCTGAATATGCGCCGCGATCCTTCCATGCTGGAGTTGCACCACAGCGACATCATCACATACGCGCTGACTCATCTGGCCGGACAGTATGCCCGCGAGAAAGAGAATATCCTGCGCGATTTGCGCAACTATCGCGCGCTGGAAGCCTCCAGCTCCGACAAGCCTCGCGTCTCCGGCTTCTCCGCCAACACAACGCTTCCAGGGCTTCCCAGCCGCTCACCCAAGCCGCCGCAGTATCTCTGAGAACAGTGGTCAGTGGACAGTGATCAGTGGTCAGTGGACAGTGGTCAGTGATCAGGGGTCAGTATTCACTACCGGCAGGAGCCAGTCGCCCGCGCCGTAGGCGCAGTGGTTATTAGCCCGCGCGTTTCAACGCGGGGTAGGCGCATCAAATAATACATCGGAGGGCCGTAGGGACGGCGCATTCTGGGCGACTCCCGAAAATATCAATATAAATTCCGCCACCGGCTATTCGATGGATTCTCCGGGCTTCCAGCGCACCACCTCGACACTTTCATCCACCAGCGCGGCCAGCTCATCCGGCGTCCCCTTCAATTGCGGGACGGTCCCAAAGTGAATGGGCAGAATGGTCTTTGCGCCCAGCAGCTTCACGGCCAGCGCCGCTTCCTTGGGCCCCATGGTGAAGTGCCCGCCGATGGGCAGCATGGCCACCTGCGGCTGATACAGCTCGGCAATCAGCTTCATATCGCCAAAGACGGCGGTATCGCCGGCATGATAGAGCACCGGCCCTTCCGCAACGGTCAGCACAAACCCCGCTGCGACGCCGGCGTAATGAACCCCGCGCTCATCCTGCACCGACGACGAGTGCTTGGCCTCGACCATGGTGGCCGCCACATCGTTCAGTTGCACCGTTCCGCCCAGGCTAAGGCCAATTGTCCGAGCCACTCCCTGAGCGGCAAGATAATTCGCCAGCTCATAAATAGCCACCACCGTAGAGCCGTGCTTGGCGGACACCGGCACGGCGTCGGAGATATGGTCGCTGTGGCCGTGGGTTGCCAGGATGTAATGAATCTTCTCTGGCAGCACAAAATCCTTGGGATACTTGGGATTCCCCGTGATAAACGGATCAATCAGGATATTCGTACCCTTGGCGGTCTGGATCAGAACCGTCGCGTGTCCCAGCCAAGTAATACGCGTTCTTTGCAGGTTCATCATGGGCGCTCCATTTACCGGGACTAAGGTGTTAATCTAAGATTCCGCCCTAACACCTAATCCCTGTTCCTATCTCACCGGGTGATAATAACTTCCGAGACGCTGTCCTTGGCCAGAAACTGGCGGAAACCGGACCAGGCGGCAAAGAGGCGCTCGATGCTGCGGTTGGTAAAGGCGCGCTGCAGGGGGAACGGCTGCGCCAACTGAATTTCCACATCATCGCCGTCGGTGGCATGGAAGCGGCAGTGCGCCGTCTCCTCGCCCTGTGTCCGGGTGTGGAAGAAGGCCAGCACCTGCCCGCCCGGATTCATGGCTTCATAGAGGCGCTCCACCACTGGCGCGACAAAGGCTTCGGGCAGATAATCCAGGGCGGTCCAAAGCAGCACCACATCAAACTTGCGGCCGGCAAAGTTGAGCGATTGCTCAAGAAAACCCTCCACATTCCAGGCTGGAAGGCCGTCCTTGTCCGCAAGAGTCCGCCAATCCTCCGCGCAGGCGTCCTGGACCAAGTCGGCCAGAAAGATGCTGTGGCCCAGGCTGGTGAGGTAGTTGATGTTGCTCGGCGAGGTATAGCCAATATCGATTGTGCTGAGGCTGGAGCCGGCTTGAAGCCGCTGGCGAACCGCAGCCCATCCGCCTGAGTGACGCAGCCCCCTCGGCCCCGTCAAGCCCTGGACGGGCGCGGGGGGTTCTTGCTCCGATTTTTTCCCAAACCAGCGGCCTAGCACTCTCGAATCCCCTCACGGTCGAGTCCTTGAGAGACGGTCAAACCGGCGTTGCGCCTATAGAATCGCGCCATTGGCCTGCGGCGCGCTCGATCCGTTCGAGGGCCTGGCAACCGCCTGCGTCAGATCCACCTTGCCGCGAAAGACCGCATTGTCCTCCACCGCCAGGCGAAGCGCGCGAATATCGCCCTCCACCACGCAGCCGGCGCGCAGCTCGACGCGGCCGCTGGCCGTCAGATTGCCCTTGATCTGGCCGAGAACCAGAATGTCTTTGGCGGAAAGGTTGGCGGCAACGTTTGCATTGGGACCGATGGTTAACCGGCTCTCCGAAAGGTTGACAGTCCCCTCCACGCGCCCATCCACAATCAAGTCTTCACTGCCCTTCACTTCGCCGCAAATTACAATGCTCTTGCCGATGCGCGCTGGAACGTTTTCCAATGCCATAATATGCTTCCTTCCGTGGGCCTTGCTTCTCATCGAGCGCGCAAACGACCGGCTCCAGACCCTTCAGCCACCCGTGTGAGGCGTGGCCATCATCCGCCCGGTTCAGCCTAGCTGAGTCCGCTCAATAAAATTGGCCCTGCTCGAACTATACGCAACCCGCGCCCCTTGCTTCAACCCGGAGCCGCAAGAGGGTTCTCCGCGTCTAACTGAGAAAAGGACTCAATCACCCTTCAAGTACGGCATTTACCCGTTAAACTGGAGAATATGCGCCTATATTTGCCGCTATTTTTCTTGCTCTGCTGGTCTACCGCATCCACTGGCCAGAACACCCCCACCCTCACGCCAGTTCAGGCCCAGGCGCTGGTGGGGCGCGCGCTGGCCACCGAGTCGCGGGCCGCGCAGGAGTTCGGCCACAGCCATCCCATGCGCTACCGGCTGCGCAAATCCAGCCCGCGCATCACCTCGACCAAAGAGATCATCGAAACTCGTGACGGTGATGTGGCCCGCCTGCTCGAAATCAGCGACCAGCCGCTCAGCCCGGCCGACGAGCAGCAGGAGCAAGCCCGCCTGGACGCGCTGCTCACTGATCCCCGCCTGCAGCAGCATCGCAAGCAGAGCGAGGAGAGCGACACCGAGCGCGCCCTGAAGATACTGCGCGTGCTGCCCACCGCCTTCCTCTACCAGTTTGCCGGAAGCGGCGTGGGCGCGAATGGCCCAGTGGTCAAGTTCACCTTCCGCCCCAACCCGCAATTCAGCCCGCCGGACCTGGAGACGGGCGTGCTGACCGCCATGGCCGGCGAACTATGGGTTGACCCCGTCCAGGAGCGCGTGGTGCGCTTGGCGGGCAGCCTGCAACAAAACAAGGAGATTGCTCTGGGTATCGTTCAGTTGGACAAAGGCGGCTGGGTGGAGATTCACCAGGCCGATGTGGGCGGAGGCCAGTGGCGGATCGTGCATCTCAAGCTGCTCATGAATGCCCGCGTGCTCTGGAAGCAGAAGAACTCCGACTCCGTGCAGGACTACTCGCAGTTCGCCCCGGTCCCGGCCACACTGAACTACCGGCAGGCGATCCAGATGCTGCGCGCGGGTACGGCAGGCCGATAGAATTGGCGTTGTATCGCAACGAAATTGCGCCTATGATCTATTTCAGGAGGCAAAGTATGGCTGCCGCTACCTATGAAAGCGCGCTCTCGATGGCTGAATCGCTCAGCCCTGAGGAGCAATTACGCCTGATTGAGGAACTGAAGGCCCGCGCCAGCGAAGGAACTGCTCACACACCGCGGCACAGCATCATGGAGCTACGCGGCCTTGGCAAGGAAATCTGGCAAGGAATTGACACGACGGAATACATTCGAAATGAACGCGCCTCGTGGAATGGATAAGAAAACTGCATGGAACGATTGTAGGCTTGGATTCAGCGCCACTGATCTATTTCGTTGAATTGCATCCGCTCTACCTTCCCTTGGTTGATCCGTTCTTTGAAGCAATGGAGTTTGGCGACATCCAACTCGTCACCTCAACCCTCACGCTGACCGAAGTTCTTGTTCATCCGTATAAATACAACAATCGGAGTCTGGCCCCGGCAGTATTCCAGTATACTGCTGAAAAACCGTAATTTGAGAGCTTTTCCGGTCACTGCGGAAATCGCCACGGAAGCTGCGCAGCTTCGCGCCTCTTACGGTTTGAAGACCCCAGATTCCATTCAACTTGCCACAGCACGACTTGGAGGCGCAACCGCTTTCCTGACAAATGACGATCATTTTGCCGCGCTCCCCGGCATGAAAATCATCAGCTTGGATGAATTGTTATTAGTCATATAGATATCTGCCTTCAATACGCACAACGGCCCCACCCGCACGGGTAGGGCCGTTGTGCTTTTGTGAATGAAGCGGGATTACATCTTCACGAAAACGATGACCAGGGTGAAGAGGGTGAGGGACTCGATCAGTGCCAGACCGAGAACCAGGAAGGTAAAGATTCCAGCGCGCGCGCCGGGGTTGCGGGCCAGCGCCTCGACGGCCGAACCGACCGCCTTGCCTTGACCAAGGCCGCAGAGTCCAGCGGCCAATCCCATACCCAAACCAGCGCCAATCGGCACCAGACTGACAACGGCCGAGCCGCTGTCCGCAAAGGCCGGAACGGCAAAGCAAAGCGCCGCCAAGACCATGAACACATATTGCAATTTCCGCATAGTTCTCCAGCTTCCCTTTGAATTAGCCGCCAGTGGGTGGTTGAAGCTCACCGTGCTGGCCCCCTCACGCTGGCAGCCTACCGTTTGCCCCGGAGCGGAAGCGCTCTCCGGCGGAATCTTTTTACAGGTGACAGGTAACAGGTTACAGATGACAGTTCTATGCCCCAACTGTCATCTGTAACCTGCAACCTGTCACCTGCTCCTTAGTGCTCGTGCGCCACCGCCAGCGAAAGATAAATCATCGTCAGCAGCATGAAAACGAAGGCCTGAATTAGGGAGATAAATACGTGCAGACCCAGAAAGATAACCGGAAAGCCTATCGAACACAGCGAGAAAATAACCAGCGTCAGCATATCGCCGGCGAACATATTGGCGTAAAGACGAACACTGAGCGATAGGATACGCGCCAAATGGGAGACGATCTCAATGGGAAAGATCAGCCACGCCATCCACCAAATCGGCCCGGCTGTCTGCTTCAGATAGCCAAGAACCCCATTCGCGCGAATGCCGTGGTAGTTGTAATAGAGGAACGTGGGAAAGGCCAAGCCCAACGTGACCATGATCGAGGAGGTCGGAGCAGAAAAGCCGGGAATCAGCCCACTCAGGTTATTCAGCAGCACAAAGAGAAAGATGCAGGTCACGTACGCCTGGAAGCGCTCATAGCCGTGGCCGATGACCTGCTCCGCCTGTCCGCCAATAAATTCGTGAACCATCTCGGCAATATGCTGCGCCGGGTTGGCCCGCTCCACCGACAGAGTTGCGCGCACCAGTAGAAAGAAGGCGATCAGCCCGGCGGCGATCAGCAGTTCCAGCGCAAAGGCCTGATTGATCCCCGTGGCCTTCTCCGCGGCTTTGGCCGGGTCAAGGCCAATCGATTGAAAGGCATGGGCCTCCAGGCCCAGAAAAAGAGCGTTCAGCAAGCGTACAAGTATGAATGTCTCCGGCATCGATCCTAGATTCTTTCCGCCTCCGGGCTTCAGAACGCAGCCGCGGAGCCTGTTTCAGTCTGGTTTCCGCTTCAATCGTCCCGCTGCCCTCAATCGCGCAGCAGCCGGAGCGCTTCCCAGGCAATGGCCAGCACCGCAAGGCCCAGGCCGAAGAGTAGCGCCACAATCGAACCATGGAAACATTTCAGGCTACCATAAATCACCCCGGCAAATACGGTGAGCCTGAGCACAAAGAAGAGAACCACCAGCGGCGCGCTCGCGGGCGTCTTCTGCTTGTCCAGCCGCGCGTTGATCACGCGCACCAGATGCCGCCACTCCCAGATGCTGACCGCTGAGATCAGCGTGCCCGTCAAGAGCAGCGCGGCGCTCGGCCAGCCTCCGCCAATCCCCACCATCAGAGCGGCAACTGTCCCTAGAATCAGCGTGTTGCGCAGCGCGCTCCGGAGCATCGCATCCAGATCGGCGAAGGTCAAATCAACAATGGGGTGACTTTCTTGAGTCATGCCTGAGCTTCCTGGGTCATGGTTGCTGGCCGCCAGTTTCCTTCCCTTTCCCGTTCTGGGCCTCGTCGATCTTGCGGGAAACTTTCTCGGCTGCAAACGCTTGCTGAATCACGTAATACAACCCCGCCACGCAGCCAAAGACGATGCCGGCAATGAAAATCCAGTGCTGATGCAGCCGATTGCCCACCCACCAGCCAGCCAGCCCGCAGATAACCAACGAAGAGGGCAAGACAAAGGCGATATTCAGCAGCTTTTCTATCTCGATGTACGCGCCCAGCCCGCCCGAGGACTTCGCGGGCGGCTTCTGCTCCGGGATGGCGCGGTGAAAGGGCATCTCTAGTGATTATCCACGATGGACGCCCTTGTCATCCTGTGAGTGGAAATTTCGCAAGCCGCGGATGCCAGAGCAGCGCTTGAAAGACTACAAACCCGCTCGCAGCTTGACCTTCCGCATAACGAACATACCCCTTGCCGCCAGCGGATCGGGCAAACCACGGGACGGCCGAAGGGTTCTCTGGCCGTCCTGCTTGTGTGGAGCGTGCGTGCAAGGAATAACGGCGCGATGGTTTGTGCCGCCGTCCACGAAATATGCTCATTCTTATTGGTTCTGCCGTTGACGGTGACCGTTCCGCCTCCTCGATCGGCGGCTACGATTGAACTCGACGGCCCCAGGCTGGTAGCGGTGACATAGTTGGCCACGATAGTACCCGCGCCGGACGTGTAAATGCTGTGTTCGTTGCTGTCACTTTTGGAGGTTCCAGTAAGCGCGGCATCGCTGATCGTCACCGCGCCGGCGCCATGGGAGTAGACCAAGTTCCCGCCGGTGCCCGAGGAGGTGATTGTGCCGCCATCGATGGTCAGAACTCCGCCGTTGTAATCCAGCACCGCCGCGTCTGTTCTTAATGAAGTCTCCTTGCGCGAACAGTTTGGTGAATAGATAAGTGAGAGGGAAGATTACCCGAAGTAACACGCTCTGCATCGGCAGTATCATCTTCTGTGGTAATTCGGCGTGTGAATCAAGCGCTCGAACGGCCGCTTCTCACCGTTTTCTTCCCTCTCATCGGCATCGCCGGATCTGGGGTTATGCATGGACGATGCCTTTCACAAGCCGACTTTCTCAAGCCGGCGCATTTGCGGCCGTGGGACGGAAGGACCGTGATTTCCATTGCCACCGGACGCCAGCCAGGACCGCAACGGTGCCTCGCGTAGTCAGTAGCGGAAATTCGCGCCGGTGATTACACGCCGAGGCGTTTTTTCCCAAGGCTTTCAATCCGCGGGGCATCGCGGCGGCGATCAATAGAATAGAATGAACGGGAAAGGGAGAAACTGGCGCTTGTCCTCAGCCTTCCAACGTCTTGCGTGGGTTCTTGCCGCACTCTGCGCTTGCCGGGGCGCGAAGGCTCAAGGGACAAACCGGTCGGTCGTGCCCAGCTCGGCGCAGATCGCGCAGGTGCCCAGAGTCCCCGGTGTCAGCACGCTTTTACGCGGAGTGAATGCGGGCGTGACGTTTTCAGGAGTGCATGATTCCTCAATCGGCTGGTACACCGTCGCCACTCCGGCGATGAGCTGCACCTTTTCCCGCCACTATTCAGCCGATGTTAGCTTTACCATCTATCCATCGCGCAATCTCGTGAACTCCGTGCTGAGTACGGACCCCAGTTCGCCACCCACCCAGCAGCTTCTTCTCGCCACGGGGGAGTTGAGCGACACGTTCATCGGGCTGCATGGCACCTTCAACGCTCACCATCTGCACAACACGGCCACGGTTTCCTTCACCCTTCCAACCGGGGACAACGCGGAAGGACTGGGCGCGGGCAAAGTCACCTTCGACTTCAGCGATTATCTGGAGCACTCTATGCGGAAGACCAGCCTGCTGATAGATGTTGGCGCGGGCAATTCGTCGGGCCTCTTCAATCGCATTGTGACGAACGATTACATCTCCGTGGGCACCCTGGCACACTTTCAGGAGGGCGTCGTCTTCTGGCCGTTCCGGCTCAACTCTATCCAGTCGGTGGTGTACGAAGAGCTTCCCATCGGCAATCAGACGATCTACAACTACCCCCTCCTGCCCGATCAGCTGGTGCTGAAGGCTGTCTCCGGCAGCGGCCTGGGCTATGACGTTGGAGTTACCACTTCCGTGGACATTCCACTCACGGCTCATCTGACGCTTTCCGGCCAATACAACCGCAGCTTCGAGCAGAATTTTGATACCGTTTCCGTGGGCCTCACGTACGTGCTGCGCGGCAGGGCAGGAGCGAAGAGGCTGTCGATGATCGACCGGGCGCTGCGCGAAGCCGAGAGGGCCGGTCAGCCGGCGCATTACTGATTCGGCAGCTTCTCCAGCTTTGCAATCTGATCTGGAGCCATCTCCGCGCGGATTTCGAGGAGCATCTGCGCGGTCGCTTTCTGCAGCGAAGCTCGTGCCTGGTTTAGCACATCGATGGCGGAAAACAGGCGCGCCTTGTCTGTGCTGGGGTTTTTGTTGAGTTCGTCCAGCTTCTTTTGCGCACTGAGAAATGTCTTGTAGCTGGCAAGAATCGCCGGCTTGTTGGCGTTGAAGATGACGTCCATCTTATGCTGTTGCGCTGCGCGAAGGCCAATAGCCCGAATCACGGACCTATCGTCCCACCAGCGGCCAACCGGGCCAAATCCCAGGCTGGAGTGAGTTGCGCTGGTGGAGCGATGCGGGATCTGAGAGCCGGAAGGCAGGACGCCGGGCGGAGGGGCGACGAGAGCGCCCGGGCCGAAAGCACCGGTCGGCGGTAGACCCGGCGGAACGCCGGGCGGAAGGGTGCCGGGTGGAGGGACGCCCGGGGGAAGTCCGCCTGGAGGCTTGCTTTGCGCCAAGACGCTTTCCCCCGCCGTGGTGCCAAGGAGCAGAAAGACAAATGCGATTTTCATCCACCGCGGCATCATTGCTTCCCCAATTCCGGCCGCGCCCTCAAGCGAGGATGCGGCGTCTCCATAAGATTATATGCATCGACGGGTGGCTCCTCGCCCTCAAGGAGGGCCACATTGACCGATCTAAGCAGGTCATTATCCTGGGCAATCTGCGCTTCGCTGTCTCCTTGCGCCGGGACGGGAAGCGCTGCGTTGTTTTGAAAGATGGGATGGTGGTTCCAGGTGGAAATTCCGATGGCAACAAACAATGCGGCTGCCAGCGCCCAACTCAATGGCAAAGCCGCGCCGCGCTGCGCACTCCACCTGGGAGCGGCTGGACGGGGAGCGTAGGGCCGGGCTGCGCTCCAGGCCAGGGACGCTTGGCTGAATGCATCCACTCCGGCATGAAATTCCTTCACCCAACTGCTGCAATCCGGACACAGCTCAAGATGCGCGCGCGATTCCGCCGAGCCCAGACCGATCAGAAGATCGTCGATTGCTTCCTCTGAAAGATGTACCCGCCGTTCGCGCGTCATATCCTCCCTCCCATCTGGCCGCGCACTGCGATGAGGGCGCGTTGCAGATGCGTCCTCACCGTATTCACCTGCATTCCCAGCGCCTCACTGATCTCCGCAACCTCCATCTCCTCGGTGAATTTCATCAGGAAGATGGTGCGCTGGTTGAACGACAGCGTTTCCAGAACGCGCGCAAGCTGTTTGACCTTCTCCTTGGCCTGCAACTGGGCTTCGGGGCTGGAACCGCTGGCGGGAAGAAAGGAGGCCATTTCATGCACGTCAATCGCCGTGGACTTGACCTTCTTCCAGAACTTGTATCTTTCCGTCCTCCGGTGATTGTGCAGCAAATTGATAGCGATGCCCGTGAGCCATGTGCCCACGCCGCACTCGCCGCGAAACATCTCCCGGCCGTTGTAAGCGCGCAGCAGCGTGTCCTGGGCAATCGTCTCCGCAAGGTCGGGGTCACCGGTGGAGCAGGCGACAAAGCGAACGAGCCTAGCCCGATAATTTCTTGCCAGAGCGTCGATATCATCGAGCTCGCAAATGGGCCTTTCCTCTCCGGTACGCTCGATTATATCCTCGCTTCCGGGGCCCTGCCCACCTGGAAGATTCTGCCGGAAATACCGCCATTCGCCCTCCTGCTCTTATCACGGGCGATCATACTCAGGCGAAGGCCAAACAAGGCGCGGCTCCGCATAAACAAGCTGCGAGACAGGGCCGCCCAACTGACTTGCCCTGTTTGCGTTACCGCAGAGTTTGTAGCTGGCTTCCGCGAGATTGATTACATCCATACCGAATTTTTTGCCGGCCCGCCAAGCCGCCTCCCTTACCGATTCGATTCCGACGGTTCCACTCAGGGCTGCGCCAAGCCCAGCACTTCCACGCCGCTGGCCGCGTCCTTTTGGCGGAAAACCTTCTCGGTCGCCTTCTGGAATTCCTCCGGCCTGGCGTTGGAGATGTCGGTAAATGTCTGCGGATTACGGTCCGTCAGCGGGAACCAACTGCTTTGCACTTGCACCATAATCCGGTGTCTGCGGCGGAAGGTGTGAAAGACGTCGGGCATGGTGAAGGTGATCGCCGTCTCTTTGCCCGGTATGAGTGGTTCCGGCTTCTCCAGGCTGTTGCGGAACTTGGCGCGGAATGGCTCGCCGCGCAGCAGTTGCTGATAGCCGCCCATGTGCAGCGGCGGCGCATCCAGAATCCGCTTGTTACCCTGCGAAGCGCCGTCCGGGTCCGGGTAATCCTCCGGGTAAACGTCAATCAGCTTCACGTCGAAGTCCGAGTCCGTGCCGCTGCAGGCAATCTTCAGCCGCGGCGAAACCGGTCCGGCGATGGTTACGTCCTCTTCCAGCGGCTCGGTCTGGTAGACCAGCACGTCCGGCCGGTAACTGGCGAAGCGCTGGTCGTCCACCATGTAGCGCTGCGGGACGGTGTCGGTGGTGTAGCCGACAAACGGAACCGGATGATTCGGATCGCTGACGTACTCATCCACGCCGCTGGCCTCGGTGGGCGGATCAAAGCTCAACTTGCCGCCGGCATGAAAGTAAAGCGTCTTCGGCGCGGCGGCCTTGGGCGGCCATGCGTCATAGTTATGCCAGACATTCGTGCCCGTCTCAAAAACCACCGCGCGCGGCAGCATTTTTCCTTTGCCTTTCAAATAAAACTCGAAAAAGGGAAACTGCACATTCGCGCGAAAGTACTCGCTGGTCTTGGAGTTGAACTGCGCATCGCCCAGGTGCGAGCCATCGCCGCGCGCCCAGCCACCATGCACCCATGGACCTTCCACCAGCGTGGCCGGCGTCTGCGGATTGAACTTGCGGATCGCGTCGTAGGTTCTGAATGGGCCGCTCAAATCCTCGGCGTCAAACCATCCGCCCACCACCAGCACAGCGCAATGTACGTTCTTCATGTGCCGCGAAAGATCGCGCGCCTGCCAGTAACTGTCGTAGGTGTTGTGCTTCACCTGATCGTTGAAGAGCCAGTTCGATCCCTTCAGATAGAGCTTGTCGAGATTGGCGAGGTTACCCGCCTGCAAGTAGAACTTGTAACTGTCCGGCGTGCCGAAGTCGAAAGGAACTCCCGGCTTGGGGATAAGTGGATTCTCCTGCGGACGAAAGTAGGCTGCATAGAAATCAAAGGTGGCCGAGAGCATGAAGGCGCCGCCATGATAGGAGTCGTCGGCACCCTGAAAGAGGTCGGTCATCGGCGCCTGCGGACTGGCCGCTACCAGCGCCGGATGCGAGTCGATGATCGACGCCGAAGTATAGAAGCCCGGATAGGAGATGCCGTAGATGCCCGCCTTGCCGTTGTTATTGGCGACGTGCTTGAGCAGGAAGTCGAGGGTGTCCGACATATCCGAGGAGTCATCCACATCCTTGGGCGACTTCTTCTCGTCGATGTGCGGACGCATCTCTACGTACTCGCCCTCACTCATCCAGCGCGCACGCACATCCTGATAGACAAAGATGTAGCCGCCGCGCTCGAACTCCTCCGAAGGGCCTAGCTGCATCGGATATTTGTCCTCGCCGTAAGGGCCGACGTCATAAGGTGTGCGGTTGATCAGAAACGGATACGGCCCGCCCTCGGCGTCCTTCGGCACGTAAACTGCGGTGAAAAGCCGCACGCCGTCGCGCATCGGAATGCGGAACTCGTACTTGGTGTAGTGGGCGCGGACAAAGTCTTCCCTGGGCGCAACCGGAGCGGACGGCTGCTGCGCGCGCCCACATGGAACCCCAATAATAAAAATGACCAGAATGGCGAATAAAATGCGGAAGCGATTCAGCATCTGCGGCAATAATCTCCTGAGTATCCAGATTACTCCAGCGGGCCGCACTCACGGCAGGGTATTAAGGATAGAGCAAGCGCGTGAAGCTTTTGAACCATCATGAGTAATGGCTTTGAAAGGGCACGGCTTTAGCCGTGCCGATCTCGATGATTCAAATATGCCGGCTTTAGCCGCCGAGGGATGGTTTCTCTTATCCCGAACCATTTCTCAGGGGCTAAAGCCCAGGACTTTTTGGGGCTTCCTTGCGGCACGGCTGAAGCCGTGCCCTTTCAAAACAACCACTTGTTGGATTTTAATGTTCACGCAACTGTCCTGAAATTAAAAATCAGGTACGGGTAATCGTCAGATCTTCTTTCTATACTGGAATCATGACCAACACTCCACCCTGCGGTTGGACACTGGAAGAGGCCGCGCGCGCCCGTGGTTCGCTGCGCATCGCCGGCGTGGACGAGGTGGGCCGCGGTCCGCTCTTCGGGCCAGTGGTCGCCGCCGCCGTCATCCTTCCCAAAGGCTGCGTTCTGCACGGCCTGAATGACTCCAAAAAGCTGACCGAAAAAAAGCGCAACGAGCTGGACGTGGAGATTCGCGCCAGCGCCGTCGCCTGGGCCGTCGCACAGGTGGACGCGGCCACCATCGACCGCATCAACATTCGCATGGCCTCGCTGGAAGCCATGCGCCGCGCCGTCCAGCAGCTCGCCCTTAGCCCGGACTTCCTGCTCATCGACGGCCGCGACACAATCGACTGGCTCTGCCCGCAGCAGGCCGTCATCCACGGCGACGCGCTCAGCTTCTCCATCGCCGCCGCCAGCGTTCTGGCCAAGGTCCACCGCGACCGCCTGCTCGTCGACTTCGACCGCGAGTATCCCGGCTACGGCCTTGCCCAGCACAAAGGCTATCCCTGCCCCGCGCATCTGGAAGCCCTTAAGCGCCTCGGCCCCACCCCGCTCCACCGCAAGAGCTTTCATCCGGTGGCGCAGGCCGGGTTACAATTTCCTGAGTCCTGAAGATTTGCTGGAGAGCAATGCTTCGCTTTCATTGGATGCTCCGGCTGCGCTTGGTTGAGGAGGACAATTGATTCACCGATGGAAATGCGCGTTCTTATTGCTCTCGCTCATCACGGGCGCGCATCTGGCTCCGGCGCAACAAGCCGCGACGCTGGCGGCGAACCCCGGCAGGCCCACCGTCTCGACTCCCGCGACACTGACGCCAGTTGGATTTCTGCAATTTGAAAACGGCGGCATGAAGGCATGGAACTCGCCGGAGTTCAGCACGCAGTTGAACTTCAACGAGACGATCAAGCTGGCTGTGGCAAGCCGTTTGCAGCTATTGGCCGTCACGGAACCGGGGGCGCGCTCAAAGGTAGCGGGAAAGGCCGGGAACGATCCGGGCGGGGTTGCTCTGGGCGGACAAGCTGTTCTCCGCACGGGCCAGGGTGCCAGCCCGACCTTCGCCGCAAGCTATCTGCACCAGGTCTACGGCGGCTCGGCGCCAGATCTCGACCTGGGCAGTTCGAATGACTCGGTGATCCTGCTGGCCAGTGCCGACGCGCGGGGATTTCATTGCGACACCAACGCCATGTTCAATCGAGTGAAGCAGGACGGAGTCAACCGCCCCCAATTTGGCCAAACGCTTTCCGTATCTCACCCGTTGAGCGGACAGTTTTCCCTCGCCGGAGAGCTGTGGCATTTTACTCAGCCCTTTCTGCATGGCCGGGCCGTGGGCAATCTGTGGGCGCTGGGCTACGCGCAACGGCCCAATCTGGTTTGGGACGCAGGATTCCAGCGCGGCCTGACCGGAACCTCGACGCACTGGGAGACCTTTATTGGTTTCACCTACGTGCTACCGCACCGGCTCTGGCGGCAAACAAAGTAGAGCTTTTCTTCTAAAGAAATCGAACCCCGGGTGCCCCAGATCCCGCCTTTGGGACCTGGGAATCTTAGAACCTCAATCAGCCACATTCGCGGCTCGCGCAAACGGCCATTGCCCCAGCCTGCGCGCACGAATCAGATAGATAGCCGTGCCGGAGGCGGCGATTCCAGCCGCGACCGCCAGACCGCCCAGCGCATGGCTGCGATTGACCAGCATAAAAATGAATCCCCCCATCGCCACGAGCGGCGGCAGCGGATAGAGCGGAATTCTGAAGGGCCGCTCCAGTTCCGGCCTCTGCGCGCGCAGCAGCATCACACCAATATGTTGCAGAAAGAATTGCAGCAGAATGCGCGTAATCACCAGCATGGTAATCACCTGCGCCAGCGAGAAGAAGCAGAAGGCCGCGGCCACCACACCCAGCGCGACCAGAGAGCGGTGCGGAATTCCGTGGCGCGGATGGACGGCGGCCAGAAACTGGAAGTAGTTGCCGTCGCGGGCGGCGGCATACGGCACGCGCGAGTAGCCCAGCAGCAGCGAAAATACCGAAGCAAAAGCCGTCCAGATAATCAGCGCGGCCATCAGCCGCCCGGCCACCGTGCCAAAGGCGGCTTTGGCAATGTCGGCCACCAGTTGAAGGCGAACCGGCGCCCCCACGCCTGCCTGTGCCGCCGCATCGCGCATGGAAGGCAGAGCGGCCAAGTTCATCGTCACATAAAACGCCGCGACAAAAAGCACCGAGAGCAGAATGGCGCGCGGAATCGTCCGCTCCGGCCGCTTTACCTCGCCGCCCAGAAAGCAGATGTTGTAGTAGCCCCAGTAGCAATAGGTAGTCAGCAGCGTCGCCTGCGCCAGCCCGCCCAGCGACATAGGCAGCGCCGACGACGCAGGCATCCGCCAGCCGCCGCCAATCGCAAAGCCGGAGACGATCACCCCGGCAATGGCCGCCAGAACCCCGGCAAAGAGCACCCAGGCGAGGCGGGTCACCGAACTCAGGTTGCGATAGAGCAGCACCGTAACCAGCAGGCAAACCCCAGCGGCGGCAAAGTTAGCCCCGTGCAGCGCGGGCAAGGCGGCAATCGGTGCGTGGTCCAGCCCCGGCCAGAACCAAGCCAGAAAGCTGGAAAGCCCGATGCAGCCGGAGGCAACCGCCAGCGGCGCAGTGAAGCTCACCTGCCAGACATAGAGAAAGCTGAGCCAGTTCCCTGCCCTGTCCGGTCCGTAAATCTCGCGCAGAAAAGCGTAGGAGCCGCCGGCGCGCGGGAAGGCCGCGCCCAGCTCCGCCCACACCAGCCCGTCGGCCACGGCGATCACCGCGCCCAGCACCCACGCCCAAATCGAAAGCCGGTAGCCCGCCGCGGCAATCACCAGCGGCAGCGTGATGAACGGCCCCACGCCGATCATCTCCAGCATATTGAAGGCCACAGCCGAGCGCAGCCCGATGCGGCGCTGGAGCAAGTCGGTGTCTGCGGGGATTGCGAGGGATTGGTTATCTTTCATTTTGAATAATACGGAGAACCGCAAACAGTCTTTTGTTGGCTTTACGAACGTTTTGCAACCGCCAGCTTGAGACCAAAGCCAACAAATACGCACCCGGTCACCCGGTCAAGATTCCGCACCACGCGCGGCTTCGACAGGAAGCGGCCAAGCGGAACGGTAAGAGCGATCAGTAACGAGAACCATGTCAAAGTAAGCAGCACATGGATGCACGCAAGCAAAAGCGAAAATGCGGCGACATTCGCGCCGTGCGGAATGAACTGCGGAAGGAATGTCACATAAAACACACCAACCTTGGGGTTGAGAATGTTGCTGAGGAAGCCACGCTGGAACAGGCTCCTGTTTCCACGGCTCACGGTCGCGCTCCCCGCCGCATGGGCCGTGGCCAAGTATGCCCGCGGCTTCAGAAGCAGTCTGACGCCGAGATAGATGAGGTAAGCCGCGCCCGCCCATTTCACGAGGTTGAAAGCCAGCTCGGAGGCTGCCAGAAGCGCCGTCAGTCCGAAAGCGGCGCTCATTCCCCAAACCAGCAGGCCCAGGCAGATTCCAAAAGCCGCCAAGGCCCCGCCACGTGGTCCGTCCGAGGTCGAGGTACGCAGCACCATCACGGTATCCACGCCGGGGGTGATTGTCAGCAGGCCGGAAGCAATAATGAAAAGAAGCAGCAACTGAGTCAACGGGAAAGACCTCCTTCACGCAGGGTATCGCAACAGGTGGTCTCACCGCCAATCTCGATGAATTGCAAATTGAGACACTCGTACCGTGACCGCTTGGATAAGTAATTACCTGAATGTAGCGCCGGTCTCCAGACCGGCTGTCGTGTGGGCGTCCCCGCCCACGCGCATCCGTGATTAATCACCAATTCATGCGGTCTTTGCCTAGCGATGATTGAAAAACAAGGCGAATTGGCTCCCCGGATTGTACACTGACGAGAAGATGTTTCTTGCCGATAAGCAAAAACAAGCAGCGGGCGCGGCCATCGCGTGTCTGATTCTGGCGGGCGCTCTCTCCGTGCGCCTGGCCGGACAGCAACCCAATGAGCCGGCAAACCAGCCGACCGCGCCCGCTGCACAGCTTTTCCTTCCCTTGCCGGAAGCCAGCGAGATCGCGCTTCCACTGCCTGAAGATCGCGGCGCGGCGGCTCTGGAGCAATCTCTCCGGCGGCTAGAGACCACCGCCAGCGTGCTGATGATCGTCGCCCATCCCGACGACGAGGACGGCCCGCTGCTGACTTACCTAAGCCGCGGCTTGGGCGCGCGCGTCACGCTGCTGACGCTGACCCGCGGCGAAGGCGGCCAGAACGCCATCGGCGGCGACGCCTACGACGCGCTCGGCCTCATTCGCACCAATGAACTGCTCAAGGCCGACGAATACTACGGCGCAAAGCAGCTTTGGGGCACGGAAGCGGACTTCGGCTTCTCCAAGACGCAAGAAGAATCCTTCGCCAAGTGGAGCCACGACCGCGTCCTCTACGACGCCGTCCTCGCCGTCCGCCAGGTGCGCCCGCAGGTCATCGTTTCCACCTTCGTCGGCGGCGTCAGCGACGGCCACGGCCACCACCAGGTCTCCGGCGAGATCGCGCAGGAGGCCTTCAAAGCGGCAGCCGATCCAACCATTTTTCCCGACCAACTCAAGGACGGCCTCCAGTCCTGGCAGCCGCTGGCCGTTTACTCGATGGTTCCTTTCGCGCCGATCAAAGACGGGCAAATCTTCGACTACGCCACCGGCAAATGGGCTACCGCGCGCTTCAAGAACTACGTCACCGGCGAGTGGACCGAAGGCGCGCTCTCGGCGGACGTGACGATTCCGGTGGGCACGCTCGATCCGGCGCTGGGCCGCAGCTACGTGCAGATCGCCCGCGAGGGCTGGGGCCAGCAAAAGTCTCAGTATGGCGGCGCAAACCCCGCTCTGAGTGGTCCGGCGACGACACGTTATCATTTGTGGAGCGTTCGTGATAATGCAAAGCCTAATCCAGACATTCAGACAATATCGGATTGGAGTCTCTGGGGAAATGGAAAAATCACTTTCGCGCCTTCATATAATTTTTTAGCATATGAATCTGATCTGAAGCCTGAAGAATGGTTGACAACAGAACTAAGTTCCATCGATTCCGATTTCGATTCCTTGCTCTGCAATTGTCACGGCACAGATTGGGCCAATAATCGCCCGGAGACTTTGAAAAAACTATCTTCTATTTATCAGCGTGTACTCAATCTGCGGGAGCGTGTGCAGTCAAGTGGATTAAATAAAAAAGAAAAATATAACCTTCTCTTCGAATTCGATGCCAAAATCAATGAATTTCAGGAGGCTTTTAAGCAATTACTCGGGCTGGATCTGCTAGCCTTCACCACCAAAGCCGAACAGGGCGACTATTCCAGCTCGCGCGGTAGCTCCGCTGATGAGACGCCCCGCAGTATCACCCCCGGTGAAGGCTTCCGTGTGCGCATTCACACTGCAGAGACCTCAAACGATGTAAAACTGAGCCGCGTTTGGCTGGTAAGCCGCAGCGGCGATCCGTGGAAAGTCGAAAAGTTGCCTAGTGAAAATGACCCGGCGGAATGGGCCGCCGATTCCATCTTCCGCGTTCACGCCGCCGACAACGCCGAGCCAACGCAGCCATTTTTCTCGCGCCCCAGCATCGAGCAGCCAACCTATGATCTGACAAAGCCTGAATTCCGCCTGCGCTCCTTCGCGCCGTATCCGCTTACAGCCTGGGCGGAGTTCACCTTTGACGGCCTGCCTATTCGCATTGGCCAAGTCGTCCAAACCATGGCCCGGGTTCCCGGCGTGGGCGGCGTCTATGAGCCGCTGGTGGTCACGCCTGCCATTGGCGTGCGCATGGAGCCGGAGGCCCGCATTTTGCCGCTGGATGGCAGCGCGTTGCCGGTACGCGTCACCGTTCACGCGCAAGCCGCCGCCGAAGGCACGGTCACGCTCAATCTGCCTGCTGGCTGGAAGTCGCAACCGGTCGAGGCGAGTTTTCATCTGACCGCTGCGGGAGATTCGGAGCCGCTGGTCTTTTCTGTCACGACGGATGACGCTACGACTGGCGCGTATTCCATCCAAGCTGTCGCCCGCTCCGGCGGCCACGAGTATAAAACCGGCTGGCAGAGCATCGGCTACTCCGGCCTGCGCCCCTATAACCTTTACAAGCCCGCCGAGTTGAAGACGCGCAAGATCGACGTGAAGCTCGCGCCGGGGCTGCGCATCGGTTACGTGATGGGCACAGGCGACTTGGTTCCAGAAGCTATTGAAGGCTTGGGCGTGACGCCGCACCTGCTCATTGCCGCCGAGATAGCCCATGGCGATTTCCGCGCATGGGATGTGATTGTCATCGGCATTCGCGCCTACTCCGCGCGCCCGGAGTTGGCTGCGGCTCAGCCGAGGCTGAATGAATTCGTTCGCCAAGGCGGAGTGCTGATCGTCCAGTACCAGAGCGGCAGCTTCCCGGCCCCACTGCCTTTGTCGCTGAGCCAGCGCTCGGAGCGGGTGGTGGATGAAACCGCGCCGGTCAAGCTGCTGGAGCTGGCGGATCCTCTGCTCAACTGGCCCAACGCCATCACTGCCGCCGACTTTGACGGCTGGGTCGAAGAGCGCGGACACTCCTTCCTCGATAGCTGGGACGCGAGTTACATCCCGCTCACAGAGACCGCTGACCCCGGCCAGACTCCGCAGCGCGGCGGGCTTGTCGTGGCTCACTCCGGCAAGGGAACTTATATTTATGTGGCGTATGCGCTCTATCGCCAGCTTCCGGAGTTAGTGCCGGGAAGTTATCGCCTGCTGGCGAATCTGCTCAGCGCGGGCCGGGAAGTTGCGCCGCGCCCATAGCTTTTAGACTGTATGGTTTGATAATTACTGCCTAACAAGCGCGGGCGAGGACGCCCGCACGACAGCCGGTCTGGAGACCGGCGCTACATTCCCGCATTACTTATTCATACGGTCACGGAACTATCGCTTTCCCGGAGCATTATTTTATCAAGCTCATATAACTTTCTTTGTTAATTTCAAGTAAAAATCAAAACCCTTCCGCCGCCAATCCCGCCCAATTGTTAAAAGTATGTAAATTCGTCATATATTCACAATTCTCTGCGAGTCTAGTAATCAAAAGCGGCCAATCACTCAGTTTGCGCAAAATCGCATTTGCGGCCGCCGGCAAGCATCCCGCAAACTCGCCGAGACACGATTCGGATTCATCTCAGGAATCTTCGGGATGCGGAAGTCTAGAGCGCTCGATCCGGCAAGCGGGCGCAGTTACGATTCAAACCGATTTGAAAGGACAATGAGAGGCCCCATGAACCTGAAACTCAAGATAGCCGCCGCCATGCTGGCAGTGTGTGCCGTTGTTTCCTACGGACAAGCAACCAACACCAAGAAGCCGGTGAAGAAGCACGTCGCAACCAAACAAGCCGCTTCTGAAACCGTTGAAGTCAGGAAGACCAAAGCGCCCGCGCCGCCGTCTGTCGAAGAGCAGATTCAGGCGCTGAAGCACGAGCTCGAAGGGCAGATCGACAGCCTCAAAACCGACCTGGCCAACAAGGACGAGCAACTGAAGCTGGCGCAGCAGACAGCCGCCGCCGCCCAGGCGCAGGCCGCCAAGGCGCAAGCCGCGGCCGAAGCTCAGCAGCAGGCGGTCACCGACAACACGGTTGCCGTCACCACGCTGCAATCCTCTGTCACCGACCTCAAGGGCAATCAAGCTTCGCTGGCCACCACAATCTCCGACGAGACAACCAAGATCAAAAAGGCAACGGCTGAACTGGGCCCATTGGCGAGTGCGCATCTGAAAATCGGCGCCACCGTCTTTGCCGATTGGAGCTACTGGTCGGACTATGACGGCTCTACCGCCTTCGTCGACAACCAGACCAAGCCCTCCTCGGTGAAGGACCAGAACTACAACGCCTTTGAAGTGACCCGTACTTACTTCAACCTGCTCTTTACGCCGAACGACGCCGTAAGCCTGCGCATCACGCCGGATATTTACCGGACATCGGCCGTGACGGCGGTGACCTCGACGGCGAGTCCATGCACGGCTCTTCCTTGCACACCCACGATCACGAACACTTACACAACCGATCAGAGCCTTACTTTCCGCCTGAAGTACGGCTACATTGACTTGAACAAGCTGTTCGCCGGCAGCAATTACCTCAAGGACACCAAGATCACCTTCGGACAGACGCAGAATCCGCTGACCGACTGGGAAGAGGGTCTGACCGGTCATCGCTACACCTATAAGATGCCGATGGACTTCTCGAGCGGCCTGAGTTCCACCTACGTAGGCGTCCGGGCGCATGGCCCGGTCAAGTTCAACAGCAAGGAGTATATTGACTACGATCTGGGCGTATTCACCAACGGCAGCTATAGCACCACCGAGTTGAGCGACACCAAGCAGTTCATGGGCCGCGCGACATGGTATCCCTTGGGCACCAAGGCAGATCGCACCGGTCTGGGCGCCACCATCTTCGGCGGCTACGGCACCACCAACGTCGCCCCCAGTTCCGCCGCTACCGGCCATTACGGGTTGGACCGCATGGTCGTCATGGCCCATTACCAGACCGCCGACAAAGCCTACCTGATCACCGGTCAGTATGATCTGAGCCACAATGTCAAGGCCAATGGCGTCACCCAGAAAGGCTATGCCTTCGAGGGCAACGCCCGCCTCGGCGGTGCCAAGTCGCCCTTCCATGCCTTCGGCCTCTACCAATACTACGAACCGAACAGCAACGTCTCCGCCTCCAACGACGCAACGAAGTACTCGCGCACCGTCGGCGGCATCGCTTACAAGCTCAACAAAAACCTGGATCTCGCTCTGACCGACTCGAACTATCACTACAACAAGGCCGCCAACAAAAACTACGCCAATGCTGTCTCGATCTTCACCCAGTACAGCTTCTAGAGTCACAATCCGTATTTCGCAACGCAGGGGGGAAACCAGCTCTACACTTCCTTCCGCTACTACCTGCCGTAACCCGCCAACCAGCGGCTTCGGCAACACCGGAAGAGGCAGCCAAAGCGGCTGCCTCTTCTGCTTTCCGGCGAAAAAAGCCTTGAGTGTAAGATGGAGTCCTCAGGTCGAAATGCAATTCCGGAACAATGAACCGATGAACAAAACAGAAAAGCAACTCGGCCGCATTGCCCAACTCCTCCGCGAGCAACCCACTCTCTCGCTGGCCACCAGCGGCGAAGACGGCCAGTCCTGCATTGCGCCGCTCTTTTACATTGCGGATGAGAGCCTCTCGCTTTACTGGCTTTCCTCGCCGAGCAGCGCGCACAGCCGTAACCTGCTGCGCACACCCTGCGCCGCCGCCACGGTCTACTGCGCCGCCCGAAGCTGGCGCGAGATTCGCGGCGTGCAGATGCGCGGGTCCGTCAGCATCCTCACCGAGCCGCAACGCCGAGCGGAGATCACGAAGAGCTATTGCGAGCGATTCAATTTGGGAAGGGTTCTTCGCATGGCCGTAAGACACAGTGTCTTACACGTCTTAAAGCCGGAGTTTTTCCGTTACATTGATAATTCCAGAGGATTCCGATCCAAATTTGAACTTGCGCGCACGCCGCAAGGCTGGAGTTCAATCCGCACGACCAAGTAAAGCCATCTGCGCAAGCGGCGGTTCAACGCCCCTCTGGATCGGTCTACTCTCAACCGTCTTACGGTATTCACCGACATTTGTTGGTTTCTTCAACATTTCGTTGTACTTGCTGGTTTAAGAATAAAATGAGGAAATCCTGTGGAAATCAAGGACAGAATAAGGATTGACAGGGCCATTTTTCTGGTGCATGATCTTCCCAAAATGGCCTTCTGGCCGGCGTGTACCAAACGCGGAATCCGTACTGCGGTTTTCGTGAACCGGCGTGGGTTTTCCTTGTCCTGATTCCCTAGACTGACCTCATTCGGCATTGATAGGCAGGTTCATATGGTGGTCAAAACTCAGAGCAAGGGCCGCGGAGTCACCGGACTTCATGTGGGCGCGAATAACGTCCGTCGCTATTTTCCCAAGCAGGTTTCAACCATCGAGCTGCAGTTGGATCATCTGCAGATCGAGTGTGGCTTGAAACCTGGTTTTTGGCAGGGTGAGCCGGAGATCTTTGATCCTCGCCTCTGCGCTTGGCTGGAATCCCGTCATATGCACGCCAAGGTGGATCGAGCGAGTGTGCCGCTGGCGATGATCCCAGAGGGCAAGAACTGCTTCCGCCTGCAGCCGGTTCGCGTCAACGGGCAGATCCACGACAAGATGGCGGTGGCCTGACCGAAGCGGCGCGCTCCCCTGATCGACGGCACAGCCTCAGAATCGCTGTGCAGCCGCGCCGTCACTGTGCGACATCAAACTATTCCCTACTCAACAGCGTGGACCGGGAGGTCCACGCGACAGTCGGCCGGGAGGTCGGCGCTACACTTTCATGAACCGCAGGTCGGCGAAAGTCGGTGAACGACTATTCCCTGATCCCTGATCCCTGACCACTGACCACTGACCACTGTCTTGATAAACTCAAAACAGAATGACCAGCACACAACTGCAAAGCGCCATTGAGCGCCACTTCGCAAACGGTCCCACCGCCATCGGCGATCCCACCGCCATGTCGGTCTTTCTGCTGCTCCGGGCGGCTCTGGAGAGCGGCGAGATCCGCGCCGCCTCGCCCGACGCCACAACGCCCACCGGCTGGCGGGTCAATGCCTGGGTCAAGCGCGGCATTCTGCTCGGTTTCCGCCTCGGCGTCCTGCACAGCTTTCCCGCCTCGGGTTTCTCGTTTGTGGACAAGAGCACCTTTCCGGTACGCCACTTCACCGTCGCGGACGGCGTGCGCGTGGTTCCGGGCGGTTCGGCGGTGCGCAGCGGCGCCTACGTGGCCCGCAGCGTGGTCTGCATGCCGCCCATGTACATCAACGCCGGCGCCTGGGTGGACGAGGGCACGATGGTGGATTCGCACGCCCTGGTCGGCTCCTGCGCCCAGATGGGCAAGCGCGTCCAT
>Ga0224559_1000496_pt1 | contig 25957 bp, 23 predicted proteins | sample 714S33034metaG_FD_180676 | JGI IMG/M metagenome (GOLD analysis project Ga0224559, IMG submission 180676) | Peat soil microbial communities from Stordalen Mire, Sweden - 717 S3 30-34 | ecosystem: Environmental > Terrestrial > Soil > Wetlands > Peat | place: Sweden: Norrbotten County, Stordalen... | reverse complement strand
GAAGATTGAGATCATCGAATCCTTTTCCTTTGCACTTTCCTTTGCACTCCGGATCAGCATCCATGCTGCCCCGGCGTTAAAATTAATATAAAGTCAGGACTAAATCCTGTCAAGCGGCTGGCGATGAAAATTTGAGGGAATCCGCGGCGGGCACATCCACATCCGCGGTTGAACGTGCCCTTGTACTTATCGATCCACTTCTGCGGTAGCCGTGCCGTAAGGGCATTCTCATCAGACGGACTTTAGCCCGAAGGAAAAATGGACTCATGCAGAGTCTCTTTACAGGCTTTGTAAACGCACTTATTGCTCAGACGCTCTTTGGCCAGGGCCGAATGCTCGCTGTACGGCCCAGCCGGCGATGAGCAGGCTGGGCGCCGCAGTGGGTCCTGCATCGCCGAGGGCGGCGAGCGTGGTGCATTGCGTTTGCTGGCCGGGCAGCGCGGCGCGGGAGACGACAGCGCAAGGAAGCTCCGGTGGAAGCCCCTCCTCAATCCACTTCTGAGCCAGCAGGCGCAGGTCGCGCCCTGGCATATAGACGGCGAGGGTGGAATCCCCAAGCCGCGCGAGCGGCAGATCATGTGGCTGGGCCTGCCGAAAGTGCTCCGGAGCCCGGTGGGCGGTGGTCAGGACGACGCTGGAGGCGCAGTTCCGGTCGGTGAGCGAGCAGCCAAGAGCGGCGGCGGCGGCAAAAGCGGCGGTAATGCCGGGAACAACCTGAAATGGAACGCTGGCCGCTGCCAACGCGGCCAGTTCCTCAGCGGCGCGGCCGAACAAAAGCGGATCTCCGCCCTTCAGCCGAACGACCGTGCGGCCCTGGCGGGCGTGCTCGATCATCAGCGTGTTGATCTCGTTCTGGGTAATGCTTTTGCTGCCGCAACGCTTGCCCACATTTAGGATTTCGGCCGACGGCGAGGCGAGGTCAAGGATCGCTTGCGGCACAAGATCGTCGTGGAGCAGCACGTCTGCGGTCTGGATGAGGCGCAGCGCCTTGACGGTGAGCAGTTCCGGATCGCCAGGGCCAGCCCCGACCAGATGAACTGTCTCCGGCGAAGCGCTGAAGTCTTCGTAATTGGATTCTTCGCCGAACTCCGGCGGCAGTGGTTCATCAAAGGCCAAAGAGTCCTCCTCCTCGCCTGAAGTGAAACCGGCGTCCAGCTCTTCGTCTTGCTCATTGTCTTGTTCTTCGTCTTGCCGCTCTTCGTCGAGGCAGCCCTGTCCTGGCTGCTCCTGTTCAAGTGACCTAAAATCCGATTGGCGCGACGAGCAATCTTCGGAGGCGCGGATGGGGCGCTGAGCCAATTCTTGCAGCAGAAGGCGGCGCTCTTCACCGCCAGGCTGCGTGGCGAGAATCTCGCGGCGCAGTTGGCCCAGGTCTTCCAGCCACGGGCCCAACTCTGCCGGGAGCCTTTCGTCGATTTCCCGCCGCAGGCGCTGGGCGAAGGCGGGGCTTGCGCCACCTGTCGAGATGGCGACTTGCAGCGCGCCGCGGCTGACCACCGAGCCGAAGAAAAAATCGCAGTTCGGAATATCATCGACGCAGTTCAAAAGAATGTTGCGCTCGGCTGCTCCGCGATGGACAGCGGCGTTGACTTCCGGTGAGTTTGTGGCGGCGACGGCCAGCGCATTGCCGTCCAGATCAGTGGAGGCAAACGGACGCTGAACCCATTCGAGCTTGCCTTTGCCGGCCAGTTGCCGGATCTCCGGCAGCGCCTCGGGGGCAATGACGCGCAGTTCAAGGCCAGCTTTGAGTAAAGCGCTGATCTTGCCGAGCGCGACCTTGCCCGCGCCCACCAGCAGGCATCGGCGGCCTTCGAGTCTGAGGAAGATAGGCAAAAGGCTCGCACGATCCTCGGGGGCTAAGACGCGGTCCTCGTTGAAGGCCTCCGGGAGATCCTTTTCGCGCTTCAGCTGCTGGGCGCGGTGAGCTATGATCTGTTTGCTTGCAGTCTTATGCATTTCGACAGGTTCAGTCATAACTTCTCTTTTGTCCGGTTTCGGCAAATATAGAAACTCGCGGCAGCTGAGGCTGGATCGCGGGCTTGAGGGGATCCTGAATGCCGATCTTTCTTACTTATAGACCCAGATCACTCGTGCATGCGAGACGGAAACAGCCGCCGCAACAGAAACAACCGCTGCAACAGGGTTGACCTGACGTGAAAATATCTTAACCGCGCTCAAGGCGGAAAGCAACTTCCTCGTTTCACTCGGTTTTCAGGCGCCGCGCTCAATCTCGAAGCGCAACATTTCGCTTTGGGATGATGTTGCATGGAGAAGTATTACAAACAGTCGAGTTTATCTGAGCGGGTTTACATCCAGGCGCAGTTGGCGTTGGGCTTCAAGGCCGCTGCCATTGCTATACTCGATTACATAAGTAATTCGGCGGATAGCTTCCGGGGGATGATGGCGATGAGCGCGGCCTGGCAGGAACCGATAACGATAACGCCCATTGGCGTGGTGGAGTCTGAGTTCAAGGAGTTCACGCAGCGCGCCGGCAGCCAGACGGAGTGTGTGCTGGTTATCCGCGAAGAGTTGACCAAGGCGCTGCTCGGCATCGAGCACTTTTCGCACATATATGTTCTCTATCAGGAGCATCGGCGCGCCGAATGGCAGGCCTGGGTGAAGTGGGGCGAGCCCGGCGAGCAGGTTCTCACCATGCCGCTGGCGGGCGAACCGACCTGCAAGGGAATTTACACCACGCGCTCCACCGCGCGGCTGGCGGGAATTGGCAGTTGCGTAGTCGAGTTACTCAAACGGGAAGGCAATCGCCTTTACGTGCGCGGGCTGGATGCCCTGGACGGAAGTCCCGTGCTCGACTTGAAGATTTACATTCCTCAATTTGACAGTTTTCCGATGGCCGATGCGCCGCTGCACTGGTGCCAGCGCATTCCGGTGGCAAAAACCTCCCGCATGCTGCACTGGGACACGATGAATGTCAGCCTGGTGCTCGGATTGCGCGCCGGGCAGCGGGCGTTGCGGGAGCTGGGCCTCGGCCGGGATGATCTGAAGCAGGCCGAGGTGTATGGCGGAAATTTCTTCGCCCAGGGAGTGGAAGGCGTAACCGGATGCAGCGTGCTCCACGAGTCGATGATCTTCGTCGAAGATCCGCGCCGCGTGGGAAACTGGTCGGTGCGCTTGCAGGCCGGGGAGGACGCCGTGCTGATTCGGCTGCATGACCGGCTCTATTCCGGCGCCGACGAGGTTCTGAGCCTCTCCGATGAGGTGCTGTTCGCCTCGGTTGGCCGCGTTCCGGCTGCCGTCGCACCGGAAAAGCAAGAGAGCCAGTTGCCCGGCTGAGCGCTTTCGGCCTTTTTGCGTTGCAAGCGTCGGCATTCTCACTCCGCGCCGCAGGCGGCCTCCTTCATCCCGCATTGCAGGCGGCCTCTATGGAGAAAACTCCACTGCCGGGCAGGTGCATGATAAAAAACGGGTTATGAAAGGGGCGTGAATCTCCGCTATCGGGGATACGATCTCAGCCTGTACCCTTATAGTAGGCAGCACCGGGAGCGTGGATGGAGAACTTCGCCAAGGTTTTGATCGTCGAGGACGAGCCCAATGCGCTGATGGGGCTTGCGGAACTGATCTCCGCCTGGGGATACCGCACCGAGACGGCGCGCGATGGCGTCGAGGGATGGGAGAAGGCGGTGGCCTGGAATCCGGCCATCGTCGTGACCGACCTGAAGATGCCGCGCATGGACGGCATTGAGCTGCTGACCAAGCTGACCGAAGCGGGATCGGGGCTCAACGCCAATCTGACGGTGGTGGTGCTGACCGCCATGGGCTCGATCGAATTGGCCGTGGACGCGATGAAGTTGGGCGCGTACGATTTTCTGGAAAAGCCCGTGGACGCTACCCGCTTGCGCTCCATTCTGGCCAACGCCACCCGCCAGCGCGAGACCGAGATCGAGCTGGAGGTGGCGCGGCGGCGGCTCCGCGAGACCGGAGTGATGGGCGGGCTGGTGGGTAGCTCTCGCCCCATGCAGCAGCTCTTCAGGATGATCGAGCAGATTGCGCCCTCGAATGTCTCCGTGCTCATTACCGGCGAGAGCGGCACCGGCAAGGAACTGGTGGCGCGCACGCTGCACGCGCTCAGTCCGCGCAAGTCAAAACCCTTTGTCGCGGTCAACTGCGCGGCGATTCCCGAGGCGCTGATCGAGAGCGAGATCTTCGGCCATGAAAAGGGCGCCTTCACCGGAGCCGCCGAGCGGCGCGCCGGCTGCTTCGAGCTGGCCTCGGGCGGCACGCTGCTGCTGGACGAGCTGGCCGAGATGCCCGCCGCAATGCAGACCAAGCTGCTGCGCGTGATTGAGGAGCGCCGGTTGCGCCGCCTGGGCGCGAGCGTTGAGCAGCAGACCGACGTGCGCGTACTGGCCGCGACCAACCATAACCCTGAAAAAGCCATTGCCGAGGGGCAGTTGCGCGCCGATCTCTTCTATAGGCTGAATGTCTTTCACCTGGCGATGCCGCCGCTGCGCCAGCACATCGAGGATCTGCCCGAGATGGCCGAGGCCATGGTGGCCGAGATGAACCAGAAGCACGAGCGCAAGGTCTCCGGCGTGGCGCCGTTGATGCTGGAGCGGATGGCCGCCTACGACTGGCCGGGAAATGCGCGCGAGTTGCGCAACGTGATCGAGCGGGCGGTCATTCTTTGCCCGGACGGAGAGCCGCTCGATGCCGGCCACCTGCCGCCCGGCTTTGGCCGCACCCCGGCCGCGCTCACGCTAGTCTCTGATGCCAGCGTGGTTCCGGTGCGCGTAGGATCAACCGTGGAGGAGGGTGAGCGGCTGCTGATTCTGCGCACTCTCGACAAGACCGGGCACAACAAGACCCGCGCCGCCGAAATCCTGGGGGTCAGCCTGAAGACCCTGCACAACAAGCTCAAGGAGTACAGCCGAATCTCCGGCTCCCGGTGAGAGGGACGATGCGTCTGAAGACCAAGCTCGTTGTGGCCATCACCGCCCTGGTGTTCTTCATCGCTGGGATTCTCTCTCTCGTCTATGTGAGCGAGCTTCTGCACTCCGCCGTTCAGCAGTCCTACGACGCCAACCATATGGTCGCCAACCAGGTCCAGTTTGCCGTGCGCAAGGCGATTGAAAGCGGGCTCATGGACCGCCAAATCGATCCCAGCAATACGGCGGAGTTGCGCGCCCTGGCGGCCGAGGCGGTGCGCGACAATGCCGCGCTGCAAGCGGTGGTCGAGTCGGTCAATCGCTATTCGCTCACGGTCTACGAGATCAACATCGCCGACAGCCGGTCCATCACGCTGCTCAGCACCAATCCTGAAAACGAAGAGAAGCCGCTGCCGGTCCGGCCCGACTACAGCCAACTGCTCAACGCTAACCCCATCCAGTTGATGAAGGAGGTCTTCGGCCCACCCAGGGTCTTCGATGTGGTGGTTCCCCTGGAGCGCAACGGAGAGCCCTTCGTTACCGTGCATGTGGGGGTGCGCACCACGCTTCTGCGCGCGTTTTATGCGCCCTGGCTGGCTGAGGCGCTCACCTTGATGGGCTTTGTCCTGGCGGCGGCGCTGCTGGCGGGCTTTCTGCTCAGCAATCTGGCCCTCCATCCGCTGAAGCAGATCAGCTTGCAACTGGACGCCTGGAATGGGTTGGGGAATGAATCAGGCAGTGAGGTGGGGAATGGAGCCGGCGCGGCCATCCCCCGTAATGTGGCCCAAGGTGAAGTCGCTCAAGAAGAAGCGAGGGCTTCCCGCGGCGACATGGCAGCCAGCGTCTCTCACAAGATCGAGCGCTTTGGCCAGCGCATGCGCAATGTGGAAGAGGTTTTCTCGGCGCTGAAGGAGAATCTGGACCGGATTCTTGGCAATTTGCAGGATGGAATCCTGCTTTTCACCGGAGATGGCCGTGTGGTGCTGGTTTCAGAGGCCGCCAGGCGCTTTCTGCTCATTGAGCGGGAGGGCATTCTAGGCCGCCAGGCGCGGGAGATCTTCGACCCCGCGACGCTGCTGGGCCGGACTCTGATTGCGGCCTTCGATTCCCGCGCCAGCCTCATTCAAGAAGAGATTCTGACCGAGGCTGGAAGGCGGATTCAGGTCTCTCTGGACTTCATCCCCGACGCCAAATCCAGCCGGGGACTGGGCGCGCTGCTGACCCTGCACGATATCGAGTCTGCCGAGGCCGTTGAGTCGGAACTGGAGCTCTCCCGCCGCATGGCGGCCATCGGCAGGCTCACCTCCGGGGTGGGCCACGAGGTGAAAAACCCCATCAACGCCATCGTGGTGCACCTGGAACTGCTGAAGAGCAAATTGAGCGGCGACAACGCCCCGGCCATCCGCCACCTGGAGGTCATCGAGGCGGAGATTCGCCGCCTCGACCGGGTGGTGAAGACGCTGGCCGACTTCAGCCGCCCCGTCGAGCTGCAGCTTCGCGAGCAGGATCTGCGGGCGGTGATCGGCGATGTGCTGGCGTTGACCGAAACCGAGCTCTCCACGCGCCACGTGAGCCTTATCCGCCAGATACCGTCCCAGCCGCTGATGGTCAATATCGACGCCGACCTGCTCAAGCAAGCGGCCTTGAACGTTATTCAAAACGGCGCGCAATCCATGCCCGGAGGCGGCCAGTTGCACGTGGTGCTCGAAGAAGAGCCGAAGTTCGCCCTTCTGCGCATCCGCGACCAGGGCCCTGGCATTCCCCGCGAGATTCAAGAAAAAATCTTCGACCTCTATTTCACCACCAAAAGCGGCGGAAGCGGCATCGGCTTGGCCATGACCTACCGCATTCTCCAACTGCACTACGGAAGCGTCGAAGTACAATCGAGTTCAGAACATGGCACTGAGTTCCTGCTGCGCATTCCCATCGCCACCGCGAAGGGACGCCGGCGCCTGCAACCGGCAAGCGTTTTAGATGAGAAGGGGCTTTGAGGATGAAGTTGCGCACCAGAAGTGTTGTGTGGTTGCTGCCTTTCCTCCTGACGGCCTGCTTTCACAAGGCACATCAGGTGCAGGTTCAGTCTCTTGCGCCACCTCTCGGTGCCGAGCCCAAACCCGAACACACCCAACCCGGTCTGCTCCCTTCAATCATCATTCCCAGCCCGCCCATCAAAACAGGCGCAGATGAGAAGCATTCTTCCAAGCCGCACGTTTGGCACAAGAAGCCGGCCGCTAAGACGGCTCAGCCGTCCGCCAGCGGCACTCCTGCCGCCAGTCCCGAAACTCCGGCTGTCAATGTGATCGGCCAGCTTTCTTCTGGCGATCCATCCGGCCTGCGGCGTGAGACTGTCGGCTCAATGGAGGCAACCGAGCGGGGTTTGAACAGCATTGGCCGCACGCTGAACGGCCAGCAGCAAATCACCGCTGCCCAGATCAGGAGCTTCCTCAAGCAGGCCAGGGAGGCGCTGGCCGCGGGCGACGTGGATGGCGCGCACACGCTGGCCGCTAAGGCGAAAGTCCTGCTCGGGGAACTCTCACGCTAGCTTTTTACGGCGAGAAGGCGCGATCCTGGGCCCCGGGGTCTGAATAGATCGTTTTTGCCACGTAATTTCTACACCATCTGCAGAAAAACTACATAGTGAGCAGCCTTCGAGGGCCGTCCGCGCCTGCCTCTCTGCTCCATCTATCGATTAATAAGTCAAATAATATGAACTAGATGGCGATTACATTGCCTACGCAAAGGCTTTGGCAAGCAGGCTGCTTTATACCGTGGAGGGCGGACAATGTTCGCTCTTCACGCAGAGCCTGACCGGCTGCGTAAATCACACGGCGAGGATATTTAAACCATGAAAAGCAATGCGGCAAATTCGATTCTGATTTCCAGGCAGTTGGCTATATTTTTGCTGGCATCCGCAATCGGAATTCCCGTGCTCGCCCAAGACGCGCAGCCGGCAGCTCTCCCCCAGGACAACCCTTCTTCGATGGCGCAACAGCAACCGCTTGCCTCGCCCTCCCCCAGCGCGGCGAAGGAGGGCTTTTGGGGACGTGTCAATCCATTCGCCCGCAAAAAGTGGGTCAAGCGGCAAACCGACCCCATCAACGATCGGCTCGGCGAACTGGACCAGGTCAATGCGAAAAACGCGCGCGATATTCAGGATGTGGATAGCCGCGCGCAGGCCGGCATTCGCCGGGTGCAGTCCCGCGCCGATGCAGCCAATCAAGCGGCTTTGGCAGCGGACGCCAGGGCCCGGCAGGCTGGAACCACGGCCCAAGGCGCCGCGGGCCACGTGGATGAGTTGAACGGCACCGTGAACGGCCTGGATCAATTCCAGCAGGTTACGGAAACCGAGGTCGTATTCCATGGTGGGCAGCCCATCTTGTCCGCTGAGGCTCGCAGGCGGCTGGATAAGCTGGCCGGCAGCCTGTCTGGCCAGCATGGCTACATTCTGGAGATGGAGGCGCGCTCTCCGCTCTCCGGCAGCGCGGGCATTCAAAGCTCCGCCCGCCTGGGTGAAGCGGTCAAACGCTATCTGGTCACGCGGCACGAAATTCCCGTCTACCGCTTGCACACAGTGGCTCTCGGCAACGCGCGCGGCGAAGAGCAGAATGGTGACCGGCCGGCGCATACCAACAGCGTACGAATCCGGTTGATGGAAAACAGTTTGGCGGCCCAGCAAGCCACCCATGAAATTGGTTCCTCGTCCGATGTAGATCGGCCTTAAGACCATCGCCCACCCCAGGGCACTTATATATTCGGTCTTGGCCCATTGGATCTCCGCCAATGCGTCTACCCACGAGAAACCAATAAACCGGCTCCTGCGGACACAGGAGCCGGTTTTTTATCTGTCTTTTCTCTGAGTCATAATTTTACTCCTCAAGCTTCCGTGCCAAGGCCACTGCGCGAATTCGCCGACCGGATAACTAGGTCTCTGACCGTTTGTTGTTGTACCCATGCAGGGGCCCCATCCTTGCGGCGTACTTGTTCTTGTCGCAGGGGGGGAAAACACAAATTTACGCGGTCAGAGACCTAGCGGCCCGTGGTGAAAGTCTCATGCTGATAGGCAGTGTGTCAGGGCACGACTTTAGTCGTGCCGTTGAGGCTGCTCCCAAGAATCATGGGCTTTTAGCCCCTGAGGAAATCTATCTATTTGAAACAGAAAATGTTGCAGCTATCTTGCTTTCACATCAGGGACTGAAGGCCAATTGTTTTTACTCGGGCTGGCGGCACGACTGAAGTCGTGCCCTGACACAAGACGGACTTTAATCGCTGGCTGCCTAGGGTGGGAACCAGTATCGTCTTCCAATGGGGCCGGATCAACAACGCGAAAGAGCCAATCCACAACAGGATCGGCTCCTTGGTTGCCAGACAGGCTTGGACTTTGGTGGTCCAGTTCGTACCGCGTGGTCTTGAAATGTAAATGCTAGCAATAACCTGCCATAAAAATCCGCGAGCCGCGTGCCCAGGTCTCGCTTTCAAAACCTGGGCGATGATGACCTCACATCGTAGCGGTTTTAGCGACTAACTTCACTCACATCGCCACTCGCCGCCAAGTTAGAGAGCAGTTGCACCGTCACGCGCCGGTTTTGCTTGCGCCCCTCGGGGGATGTGTTCGACGCTACTTCCTTGTCCTTGCCAATTCCGATCAGATAAAACCGGTGCGCGGCGATTCCGTACCTTGCGGCAAGGTATTGCACCACCGCATCCGCGCGCCGCTGGCTCAGCTCGTAGTTATACTGGGCCGATCCGGTGGAATCCGTTCCGCCCGTCACTTCAAGAATGTAACTCCTGGCGGAACCAACGCGGGCGGCAAAGCTGTCCAACTGCTCGCGGTCGTTTCTGGTCAGAAGGGATTTATCGAAGCCGAAGGTCACCGTAACATCCGAGACGGGCTTATAGCTGTCCAGCCCCTTGACCACGCTGTCAAGCGAATCTGCGCGATGGACCGCATCGTTGGCCGCGTTCTCGGCATCGCCAGCGGTCTTGTTGGCGCCCTCCGCGCTCTGGCCCGCGGCCTCGGCCGTGCCCTGCGCCTGCCGGATCCCAGCTTGCGCCCGCTCGTCCGTGGACCGGATCCGCCGGTTGTTTTCCGCCGTCTTACCCTCCAACTGGTCCGTATGTTCCACCAGGGGCGCCGTCTGATTGCGTACGTATTTCTTAGTCGCGCAGCCGGCCGCGCCCATCACCGCCAAACTGACGGCCAATACCAACACTTCCAGTTGATTTCTGCTCATAATCCTGCTCCTTGTATTCCTGTCTGGGTATTCCTGTCTGGGGATTCGTATTCCAGTCTGGGGATTCCTGTCAGACGCCTCGCCCCACGCGTCCAGCAACGATTGGACCGGCATCTCCCAGAGACTTGTTGGATACAGTTACAGGGCCAAACGCAAAACCTATATGTTGTTGTCATAAAACGCCGATGCTGAGAAATTCGCGAAGGCCCCCGTTTTTCGCAGGGAATAATTTACCTGATCCGGTAAAAACTGCCGGTTGCAGAGCAGCCAGAAGCGAGAGAAGTTGTCAGCAGATTGAGAAGGAAAATCCGGCGGGAGTTTGGCAGCCGCTGCGTCAGTTTATGGAGTACCTTCCATCGGCCAGATCCTGAGAGGCCGCGAGAATGCTCTCCGGACGGCCGAGATCGCGCCAGTAGCACTCGTCGGCGCGGAAGGCGATGATCTTTTCTCCCTGGGCGGCAAGCCTCATATAAGTGGCGATGATGGAGAATGCGCCTTCTTCTGTCATTTTCGTGAATAACCGGGGAGAAACGACGTGAATGCCGGAGAAGGCCAGCGCCAGCGCCTCGGCGGCGGGCCGCGCCCACACGACTTTGCCCTCTTCGCCGTTTCGGGCTTCATCGGGCCTGGCTGTATCGTTCCCGGTTTCCGTCTTCAGCGAGCCTCCGGTCCCGCGGCCGCAGAGCTGGCCCTGCTCGTCGAAGAGCAGATAGCGCGAAGTGGCGCGGTCCTGAACGGCCAGCGTGGCGAGGGCGGCGCATTCGGTGTGAAAGCGCACCATCCGTCCCAGGTCGATCGAGCTGATGACATCGACGTTGTGCAGGATGAAGGGCTCTTCTGAATCTCCGCCTGCCGTGAAGAAAGCACCGGCCTTCTTCAGACCGCCGCCGGTGTCCAGCAACTCCTCTTCGCGCGAGATTTCAATCCTCATGCCGAAGCTGCCATTAGCCCGCAGGTAATCGGCGACCATCCCGGCGTAGTGGTGCGTGTTGACGACGACCTCGCGCACGCCGAAAGAGCGCAGGCGCAGGAGAGCAATCTCCAGCAGAGTGCGGCCGGCGACGGTGACCAGCGCCTTGGGACGGTCGTCGGTAAGCGGGCGCAGGCGCGTACCGAGGCCGGCGGCCAGGATCATCGCCTTCATTGGCCCGTCTTCTCCAGTTTGCCCATTTTTTCGAGCTCGATGTGCCGCACAATTACTTCCACGCCGCTTGCGCCGCGCAAATGCTTTGCCAACTGCTCGGCCAGATAGACGGAGCGGTGCTGGCCGCCGGTGCAGCCGAAGGAGACCATAAGGTCTTTGAAGCCGCGGCCCCGGTACGCGCTCACGCTTCGATCCACCAGAGCGAGAACGCTCGAAAAAAACTCGTGCACGCTCTCCTGCTGGTTGAGATAGTCAATGACCGCGGCGTCCTGGCCGGTCAACTGCCGGAACCGCTCTTCGCGCCCTGGATTCGGCAGGCTGCGGGCATCGAAGACAAATCCGCCGCCATTGCCGGCGTCATCGGCGGGCATTTCACGGTGAAATGAAAAACTGAAGATGCGCACCTTCAGACTTTCCTCGGTCGAGGCCAGACCCTGCAGTTTCTCCGAGGCCGCGATGCTGGAGAGAGCCTCCATCAACGCGGGCAAGGCGACCGGCAGCTTGACGTGGCCGGCCAGCCAGCGCAGATTCTTCAGCGCATAGGGAACACTCTGCAAAAAATGGGCCTTGCGCTCATAAAATCCCCTGAAACCATAGGCTCCGAGGGCTTGCAGAATGCGCACATAAACGTAGGCGTAATAGTGCTCCATGAAGGCTTCGCGATCGACTGGGATGTAACTTTTCAGGCAGTCGAGATAGTGGTCGAGCAGCTCCTGACGCAGCTCCGGCGGCAGATCGGCCTTGCCATCAAAGAGCAGGGAGGCGATGTCGTACTGCAAGGCACCCTTGCGGCCGCCCTGGTAGTCCAGAAAAAACGGCTGTCCGTCGCGCAGCATCACATTGCGCGATTGAAAATCACGGTAGAGAAAATAATCGTGGCTGGCTCCCAGCAGGAACTTCGTCAGGCGGCTGAAATCGTTCTCCAGTGCCTGCTCGTTGAAGGGCACGCCCGCCAGCCGCAGGAAATAGTACTTGAAATAATTCAGATCCCAGGCGATGGACTGGCGATCAAAGCTGGGGCGCGGGTAGCAGAGCTTGTAATTCAGGTCGCATCCGGCCTCGACCTGAAAACGCGGCAGCATGGCCACCACCCTGCGGTAGGCCTCGACGGCCGGCGCAGCGACTACATCTCCGGTGCGGTTTGCGCCCAGGAATTCGAAGAGCGTTGTGTCGCCCAGGTCCTCTTCCAGGTAGCCGCCCTCGCTCAAATCCTCGGCATAAATCTCCGGCACCGGCAGTCCGTGGCGGCGGAAATGCCGGGAAAACTCAAGGAAAGCGAGATTCTCCTCGCGCACGGGATAGAGAATGCCGATGGCGCTCGAATTTCCGCCGGTGAGCCGGACAATGATGCGCCCCGAGCCGCCAAGTTGCCCCTGAAGCGGCTGCGCGTCTTTGGCCGGCAACTGAAAATGCTGCTCGAAAAGCCGTTTGAGTACGTCCATGAATTTTCCCGGAATTGCTGAAGCTGCTTCACCAAGATACCCACCCCATGGAGGCGCGCGCAAGGAGCCGAATGGTCCGCGGGGCAGGGAAGCTCAGAAAAATCGAGCTGGATGGAGAAGTGTGGGAAGGAATGCCGCGCGGCTCTCCGCTTCACGCGCGCTTTTTGAAGCCACTCAGCGGTTGTGGTTTCAAAGCGGAGCGATTGGAGAACCGAAGTAATCATCAGACGGAGCGGGAGCCGAATCCGGGCAGAGTTGCAGCCTCGGGCCGCCGGCCGGAAGTTGCAGTTCTGCCTGAGGAAATCCGGTCAGCATGGACTCAGTGAGCCGCCGACGCCTTTACGCCCAGGGCGCTCAGCTTGGCGCGCGCCTGGGCAGCCTCGGGGGTCTGCGGATGGCGCCTGATGAGCAAACGCAGCTCGGTGATGGCCGCCTCTTTCTTGTCCATCTGCAACAGCGCCAGGCTCTTGCGCAGTTGCGCCGCGGGAGCCTTGGGGCTGCCGGGGAAGCCTTCCAGAACGGCGTTGTAGGCCTTCACCGCGCCAGAGAAATTCTTCTGCCGGTAGGCGATCTCGCCCAGGTAAAATTGCGCGTTGCCGGCCATCTCGTCCAGCGGATAGTAGTGCAGCACGTCCTGAAACTCTCCGGCGGCCACCTCATACCGGGCGGCGTTATAGTCGCGCACCCCGGCCTGGAAGGTCTCCTTGAGCGGCGGCGTCTGCGCGCCGGCCTGATTGGCTGGCTGACTGACAGGCAGCGCGGGAATGGCAGGCGCGCTCTCCGCCGGGGAGCCGCTCGCTTCTGGAGCCGGAGCCGAGGGCGCAGCTCCAGCGGCGGAGGGATTCTGCCCGCCCTGCAACTGCGCTTCCAAGTCCTGAATTGTTTTATCCAGCTTATTGATGCGCGACTTCACCTCGTCCACCGAGTCGTTCAGCGACTGCACCTGCCCGGAGACGGTGTCAATCTTGCCATTGTTCGCGTCGCTGTCGAGGGCGATCTTCTGCTGCAGGGCATTGACAGCCGCGGTCACCTGGTTGGCGTTGTCGGTGCTCTGCTGCACCAGGTTCTGCAGCACGCCAAAGCGCGCGTCCAGCGTGGACTGAATGCGCTGCACCGCGTCCTGCAGTTGCTGCACCTGGGTTTGCAACTGAATAATTTCCTTCGATGCGGCGTGCGCGGGCAGGGGCGCCGCGGCCAGCAGCAGCGCCATGGCTGCCGCTCCCAGAAGACGATTGCGAAGTGTGTGTACTCTCTGCATAAAACTCACCTATGAAGCAGTAATCAGTGGTCAGTTTTCAGCCGGGTGCCCTGATCTCTGGATTGAGAACTGGGGGCATCCGGCTGATTGCTTGATTACTGACTACTGAAAAACTGACAACTGTATTCTTACTGATCCAGCGAGAATCCGCCTCGGCGATTGAGCTGCCAGCAGGCCTCGGTCGACTCGGCGCAGAAGGGTTTTTCCTTGCCGTAGCTGATGACACGAATGCGATCGGCGGCCACGCCGGCCGTCACCAGGGCATTCTTGGTCGCGTTGGCGCGGTTCTGGCCCAGCGCCAGGTTGTACTCGTCGGAGCCGCGCTCGTCGCAGTAGCCGCCGATGACGATTTTGATCCTCAGATGGCTTACCAGGTAGGCAGCGTCACGAGAAAGCGTGGCCTGCGCATCGGCGCGGATGTCGTAGACGTCGTAATCGAAGAAGATGTCCTGTACGTTGCCCTTGAACTCCTCCTCCGCGGTCATGTTGCTGCTGGGCACCGTTACGGCCGGCGGCGCATTCACCGTCACGCGCGCACTGGCCACGGCCGTGCCGCCATCGCCCTTGGCCACCAGGTTGTAGGTGGTAGATTCCGTGGGGGTCACGGTCTTGACGCCTGTGCTGGGCACTGTGCCAATGCCTTCCAGGGAGACATTGGCGGCGTTGGTAGTGCTCCAGTTCAACTGCACCTGATCGCCGGCTGAGATCACCGTGGGAGAGGCCGTCAACTGCGCGGTGGGCGCGGGCGCGGTTGCCACCGGCGGCGCCGTCTCGGAGGGCAGCGGCGCCTGCTTCTTCTTGCAGCCTGCGACCGCGACCAGAGCGGCGAGCATAACAACAGGAACGAGAATGCGATTACGTCGATTCAATGAATTACTCCTTCCGCAAATTCGAGATTTATTTTTCTCCGGGATGGCCCCTTGTGCTGCTGCATCCAGCCGCCGCCCTTAATCGCGCGAGAAAACGCTGATTTTAAAGCGGTAAGCCGGGACGCATTGGCTCAAGAACGCATTCCTCAGATAGACGTTGCTGTTTCGGCCGGCGCTTCTGCCTGTTCAAAAGAACAGATGCCAGGGAAACCTGCCGATGAGTCTCGATCCTTCAAAGCGAACCACTGCAAAACGAACCCTGCAAGGCGTACCTGGCAGCGGTCCAGGGAGTGGTTCCATCATAGCGCGGAAAACCTGGCATAGCGCCGAAAACCAGGACGGAACGGCCCTGCTTTCAAGCCGCCAGCGTTCTTCCGTCGTCCACGGCTCACTTCCAGCTCCAGTTGGGCATAAAGTTATTGCCCGTGCGGGTCAATTGCCGCTGTTCGGTGCCGTCGGCCAGCATCGACCAGATCTCGCTGTGCCCGCCGTTGGCCCGCTCGAAGACGATGTGCCGCCCGTCCGGCGCCCAGGAGGGGTAGTCGTTGCTGCCGGCCGCGTGGGTCAATTGCAGCCAGCGTTTGCTGGCGATGTCCATCACGTAAATGTCCTGCCCGCCGGGCGCGCCGGGACCGTACTTGCGATTCCAACTGAAGGTCAAAAACTGCCCGTTGGGCGACCAGGAGGGCGAGATGGCGTAGCCCCCGTCGGTCATGCGCTGCACATTGGCGCCATCCTGATCCATGATGTAGATCTGCGGCAGGCCGGTGCGTCCGCTGACCCAGGCCAACTGTGCGTTAGTGCGCGGATTCCAGGCGGGCGACACATCCGGCCCGCGGAAGGAGGTGATGCGGCGCAGATGGCCGCCGCTGGCGTCGGCCACCCAGATCTCCGGGTCGCCGGAGCGCGACGAGGAGAAGGCGACCTTCGTTCCGTCGCACGACCAGGCTGGAGATTCATTGCTTCCCCCGGCCGTGCCCGCCGGAAAACTTACCATGCGATCCAAGTCCAGCGAGTACATGCGGATGGACCAGCCTCCGTGGCCCAGGGAAGCGAAGGCGATGCGGGAGTTGTCCGGCGAGACGCGTGGCGAGAGCGAAATCGCGCCCAGGCGCGTGATCTGGTGCTGGTTCTGCCCGTCGTAGTCCATCGCCCAGATTTCCTTTGTCCCGGTGCGCGAGCTGACGAAGTAAATCTTGGTCTCGCTGATGCCGTTGATGCCTCCGCCCAGGCGCAGGATGATCGCGTCGGCAAAGCGGTGCGCAATGGTCCGCGCCATGTCCTGGCTGGCCTGTTCGTTGTACTGCTGGGCCAGCACCTGCGGGTTGGCGGCGTTGCTGGCGTCGTCGAGCCAGCCGTATACGATCAGCCGGCCATTGTTAGCCGCGAGCGCGCCAAAGGCCACCATGGTGGCATTCGCGGGCGCGGCCGACCATTGTGCCAGGTTGATCTCCTTGGGCGAGCCGGGCGTGGCCTGCGGGATCATGCTCTTCGAGACCAGGTCGAAGATGCCGGCGTTGGCCAGGTCGGATTGGAGCGTGGCGTCGAAAGCCGCCTTCAAGGCCGGGGTCTGCGGATCGCCGCCCACCGGCTTGAAATCCGCCGCGGCCAGGCGAATGCGGTTGTTGCCGAGATTCGTGCCGGTATGAACCCAGTCCTGGGCAGACAGTTGGGGCATTGCAAGACTTATCAGGAGAAAAGCCAAGTAGGGGAGAATTCGGGGATCAGTTTTCATGATTTTCATAAGAAGAGCAGTCCTTCCTGTGGCTGAATAAACGACGAGCGCGGCGCGGCCAGCGCTCCAGGACTTAGTACGTACAATCATAAGTGACGTCAAGCCAGCGATCGTTGGAAGCCGCGGGCAGTGCCCCAAATGTGTCAACCCGCTCGGTGGCCCGCAGGCACGATTGATCCAGCGTGGGGCTGCCGCTGGCCGTGTTGATCTTGAAGTTGGACGGAATGCCCTGGCGATCGAGGCGGAAGTAGATCTCCGCCATGGCCCCCTTGGACGTGTGCGGGTCCACCTCGTAGCGATTCCAGTTTTGACTAACCTTGCGCTTGATAATCTCCACGTACCAGCCGAAACGGTCGCCGAAGTTGCCATTGGTGATGCTCACCGGCCCATTGCCGCTGCCTTGCGCCATCGTCGACCGCGGCAGCGACGAGCCGCCCTGTTCGCCGAACCGGGCCAGATTGTTCTGCTGGGACTGCGGCTGGTGCGGTTGCGTTTTGGACGCGCTTTGCTGCTCGGGCTTCTTCTGCTTGCCGGCAATGGGAATGGCCGTTTCGTCCACGGCCTGCTTGGTCTTGGGCGCGGGCTCGGCCGGCGCCTGGCTGGGGGTCTCGGTGGCCAGCACATTCTGATTGGGCGGCTGATCGGAGGGCAAGGGAAGGGCAGTGGTCAGGGTCACCTGAATCGCTCCGCCGCCGCCGGGCGAGCCCCACAAGTCGTGGTGAAAAAGGCCGCCCAGAATCCCGTAAGCCAGCAAGGCGCCAGCCAGCGCGCCGTGGAGCAGCAGCGAACCCAGCGCCGGGAGCGCGATAGGCTCCGGCGTCAGTTCCAGTTCCAGTTGCTCGCCGCCTTCTAGCAGTGTGTCCATGCGCCTTTTCGAAAGCCTGTCCCGGCAGTTGGTTCAACCATTCCAGCAACCGTATTCTGCTGAAGGGCACGGGCTTCAGCCCGTACATTCAAATGCCGCAAGAGATGGGGGCTTCAGCCCCTGAGGGAATGTTCTCAAGGGATTTTCCTTCCCTCAGGGGCTAAAGCCCACGCTGATTTGATTGCGTTTGCGGCACGACTAAAGTCGTGCCCTTTCAAAACATCGACGTGTGCAGAGAGTCCCTAGCTCCCGCCCGCCGCTTTCGTCTCCAGCGGCTGCGTCACAATCGAAATGTTGGTAATCCCCGCCTGCTTGACCGCGTCCATCACGCTGGCAAAGGCGCCGAAGGGAACCCGCTCATCGGCCCTCAGGTAGATCACCCGCTTGACCGAGTCCTGGCGCGACGGGTCGCCGTCGGCCTGGCGCAGCTTTCCGGTCAGCTCGTGAATATTCACCGGTTGATCGCCCAGGAAAACCTGCTGCTCGCGGTTGATCGTCACTACCAGCCGCTGCTCGGTGATCTCCTTGACAGTGCGCGTCTTGGGCACGGCCACTTCAATCCCCGACTGCAGCACCGGCGCGGTGATCATGAAGATAATCAGCAGCACCAGCACCACGTCCACCAGCGGCGTAATGTTGATCTCCGCCAGCGAAGTGCGCGTCTGGCCGCGGCTACTTGTAAAGGCCACGGTCCACCTCCCGGAGTGCCTCCCGGGTGGGTTCGGGGCTTGAGCTGCGCGGCGGAGTCGCGCGCACCGGAATCTCATCCAGCGAGTTCAGCAGTTCGCGGCAAAAGTCGTCGGTCGCGGCGGCGAAGACCTTGATCCGCGCGGTGAACTGGTTGTAAGCCGCCACCGCCGGAATCGCCACAAACAGGCCCGCCGCAGTGGTAATCAGCGCCTCGCTAATGCCCGGCGCCACGGCGCGCAAGGTGGCCGAGCCCTCCGCTCCCAAGCCGTGGAAGGCGTCCACAATGCCCATTACCGTACCGAAGAGGCCGACAAAGGGGCTTACCGAGGCGATGGTCGCCAGCCAGGTCAGCCGCTGCTCCAGGCTGGTCACGGCTTCGCTCGCGGCGGTCTGTGCCGAGCGCTCCAGCGACGCCAGGTTGCGCGGCGGTCCCGAGCCGCCCGTCTGCCGCTTGTAGGTCTCGTACACGTCCTCGAAGACCTGTGCCAGCGGGCTTTTCTTGCACTCGGCGGCCAGCGTCACGATCTCCTGCAGCCGGGTGGCCTTGCGAAAGCCGCGAATAAACCGGCGGCTCTCCTTGGCGGCTTTGCTGAAGGTGGAGATCTTGCCCAGCGTCACGGTCCAGGAGTAGAGGCTGGCGATTAGCAACAGAATGAGTACGCCCACCGCCACGGGGCCAATGTTAGAGATGATCTCCACAATTGCGCTCGCGCCGTGGGTCAGCGATGGAGCCCCCTGGGCCGCGCTACTGTCAGGAGGCAGTTGAAAGATGAAATCGGCAATCAAAATCGGCGTTCACCTCTACCTTTTACCGTATCAGACGCGATGGAGCCCTCCAAGTCACTGCTTTGGTTCCAATTTCACAGCGAAAACGGGGAGGCTTTGGAGCGTTTTCACTCCAAAAGCCGCTCTCGGATCAGCGGAAAAGCCGTCTGTTGTCAAGGGGAAAGCCCTTCGGCGGCGTGGCTTTTATCTAGACCGGAAGCGAAATGCTATAGCCTAGTAAACAATTACAGATTATCCAGGAAGTGTTGATGCGTTGCTCTTTTGCGGCGGTGTCTCTATCCCTGTGTGTTTTGCGCGCCGTAGCGGGCGCGATTGTGCAAACTGCTCCGGCTGGAGCGGGCGCAAACCGCCCCGGCCCAGGCGCTGCTGGCGCGGCACCATCTGAGCTTTGACCCGGCGATGCACGACGAGGGCTACATCATCGTGCCCGACGGCGAGGGTGGCCTGGCGGTGATCGCCGAAACCTCGGAGAACGTTTTTATTGCGTCTTATGGCCTGGCCTTTCACCGCGACCCCACCGGCAAAATCAGCCAGGCGCAGCGCGAACTGATGGCCGTCCACGCCGCTTTCCAGCAGGCCGGCACGCTGCCCACCGCGTCCGGAGCGGGGCTGCCCGAGGCAGGGAAGCAACTGCCCGGGGCGGGGAAGTAGCAGACCGGCAAATCCGGCAGCCAAGAGCTGATGGCGCCTCTTGCCTCTCCGGCGGCGAGCTCCTTTACCGCGCAGGGATCTACCTCTTTTACTGCTCTTGATTCGCCGCCCGGACTTTTGTCGGTAAACCCGGGCCTGCAAGGGGAATCGCAAGGCTGCTGGCGCTGCTGGAGCGATTCTCCACGTCATGGTTTTTAAATAAAGTCGCGTTAATGTCTTTCTAAAAATAATAATCGACTTGAAGTCGTGGTTTCGGTACACTGCAATTACTGAACCCCTATTGAATGCCCCCTGTGACCCCGGTCACAAGAAGGGGTGAATAAGGTCACTGCGGGGTCTCTGCCCGAGGCGCAGACTCGAACTTCAATGGAGAGTTGGCCATTGGGGCGCAGTTGCGTGCTAGAGGGTTTTTCGTTGCCTTAGCGCTTGTTTTATTGCCTTGGCCCTGCCGGGCGTGGGATTGGCTTTTGATGAAGCTCAGTTTGCCGCAAACTCGTACTACCAGGCGTCTTGGCGCGACAGCGCAGGGCAGGCGGGTTGCGGGGCCGGCGCGGCTCGGGGCCGGATACAAAGCGGAAACCAAGGGAGATGGCGCCATGCAGCGCGAGGCTCGATCCAGGCGCATGGAAGCTGTTCGGGCGCATCCGCTGGCAGAGTTGCTCCAGTGTCCTTCGGCCACCTGGCTTCTGCTGAGCGGTTCTGTCCAATCCATCGGTTTTAGCGCGGGAGATGCCGTTTTTCGCCAGTCGAAGCCCTGCAAGGGGCTCTACCTGGTCGTCTCGGGCCAGTTCTCGCGCCGGACCGAGCGGCTGGAGACCCGGCTGACGCTCTCGCCCGCCCGCGCCGGAGATTTGGTTGAGCTGGCTGCCGCCCTGGGAGATGGCCAGCACACCTACACCATGACCGCGCTGACAGCCGGCTCGGTGCTGATGTTGCCCATCGAAGCGCTCAGCCAGGCCTTTCAAAGTTACCCGCCCTTGCGAATGCAGTTGCTGGAGGAACTGGCCCGCGAGGTTTCACGCGCTTACGACACCTGCTGCCTGAACCGCGCCGTCAATTCCCGGCACCGGGCCTCGGCAGCCTGAACGGCGGTCAGGAGCCAAAACCTGTTCTGCAAAATCAACGATTTGTGGAATCCGAGGTCTCCGCGGCTCTCTGCTTTCAGAACGCTTTCAGAATTTGGAGTCCTTATCTCTGGCAATCTCTGAGAAATGGTCATCTTCACCTTCGCAGCTTTTCGTGCCGAGCCTTCCAGCCCTTCCTGGGGGTACGCGGAGATTCAAGCTAAATTCCTGTCTTACGCCCCATAAAGTGCGTTATACTCGTCTTTGCACAGCGGCGAATCCATGTCGGCATTCCATCCTCGTCACGCACCGGAAGATTGTATGAACTGCGAGCATCGCCATGTGCGATTGTTCTGCAATCTCACACCCGAGGCGCTTGAGGATTTCGACGGCATTGGAATCATGATGAGCCACGCTCGTGGCGCAAAGCTGTTTTCAGAGGGCGATCCGGCGCGTAACGTCTTTGTAATCTGTTGTGGTCAGGTGAAAGTCTCCTCTACCTCCCGCGACGGCCGCACGATGATCCTCAAGATTGCCGGCCCCGGTGACGTGATGGGTCTGAGCGCGGTGCTGGCCAATGTTCCCCACGAGGTCACCGCTGAGGCCATCGAACCCTGTCAAGTGAAGACCGTTCGCAAGCAGGAGTTCGTCGATTTCCTCTCCCGCCATGGCATCGCCAGCATGCACGCTGCGCAGTCTCTCTCCGGTGAATACCTTACTGTCTTCCACGATGCCAAGCGGCTGGCCCTTTCCGGCTCGGCAGCTGGACGCCTGGCCCGCCTGCTGCTGGATTGGGGCCGCACCGCAGCCAATGGCAAGTCCGAAATCCGCTTCACGATGGCCCTGACGCACGAGGAGATTGCCAGCATGGCGGGCACCTCGCGCGAGACCGTCACCCGCTTGCTCAACCAGTTCCGCCGCGATGAGTGGATTACCATCAAGGGCTCCTGCCTGACCATCATCAAACCCGACCAGCTCGAACGTTTGACTGCGTAAATCCTTCCTCAAGAATCTACCTCTCCGTGCCAAATCAAGAAAGAGTTGTTTTTGCGTCGAAACGCGCTATTCCTCCCTCGTTTCCGTGAATTTCTATTGGTCTGAGAATCTGTCTAAAAACTCGATTTTGGGTGAAGGGTATGGGCTTTAGCCCGTACATCATCAAAGGCAAAAAGGGATGAGGGCTTTAGCCCCTGAGGGAAGTTTTCGCGGCCACTTGCACTCCCTCAGGAGCTAAAGCCGGCAATTGAATCCAGATCTCAACAGACGGGCTAAAGCCCGTCCCCTTCAAAATTCGCATTTTTTAACAGATTCTGAAGACTTGCGGCCCAAAGTGGACGGATTCCCAGGTTCTGCATGGCCAAGGCTCCGGCCAACTTCGTGAGCCGTTTCAAATGACTGCCGGAGCCGCCGTTGCGCCGCCCAGAGCCGCCAACGCTTAACACATTCTGAGAACTGCCCGATAAGTTCAGCAGCAACTCTGAGTTGCAAACGGTTGTGCCCAGGGGAGAAGGCTATGCGGGCCATGATTGACGAACAATGCGTGATCAATGCCAACGCCCAGTTCTGGGAGCAGATGCTGGCCATGACCCTGGACCCGCTGGCGGATCCAGAGGAGTTTTGCGTGGCTGCCGGGCACGTGCTGGGCAGCGTCAATCTGGGAGGCGTCTGGAAGGGGCGCATCGAGGTGCGGCTGGCCGAGGGGCTGGCCTACCAGGCGACGGCGATGATGATGATGCAGCCGTTGGAGACCGTGGCCGAGTCCGATGCGCTGGACGCCACCAAGGAGATTGCCAACATGATCGCCGGCACAATCAAGTCTGCGTTGCCCCGCCCCTGCACAATGACCATTCCCGAATCCGCCGTGGGGACTGAGGGATTCAGCGGACTGCCACAGACCGAGGACTCGCTGGTGGTCGTCTTCCGTCACGAAAGCGGCGACCTGATGGTGCGTATCTGGGAGCAGGAATGCCCTTGAAATCATCTCAGTGAAAATGTACAGGTCTCTTATAGCTTGTAGTTGTACCCATGTGGGTGCCCCATCCTTGCGGCTGTCATTCTGAGCGAAGCGCAGCGAAGTCGAAGAACCTGCGTTTTGACACTCTTGCCGCAAGGGTGGGAAGGCGCAAATTTACGCGGTCAGAGACCTAGTCCTGCGACCGCGTGAATTCGTAATTTCCCAAGTTCCGAAAACGGGATCTGGGGCACCCACAATTTCGTGCGGGTATTACAAAACCACACGGTCGCGACACTATTTGGCGGTCTGCACGGCGTTTTGCAGCGGTTCGCCGGCCAGGTAGCGGCGCAGTTCACTGGCCGCGGTGCGCAGGGAACGGGGCGCAAACTGCGGGCTCGATCCGGCCACGTGAGGCGTGAGCAGCAGGTTGGGGCAGCTCCACAGGGGGTGGCCCTCGGGCAGCGGTTCGGGATCGGTGACGTCGAGCGCGGCACGAATGCGGCCGGCTTGCAGGGCGTCAACCAGGGCATCGGTGTCCACAATGGGCCCGCGCGCGGCGTTGACCACGAGCGCTCCCTGCCGCATGAGGGCAAATTGGGCGCGGCCGATCAGATGGTGCGACTCGGCGGTCAGGGGCAGGATCAGAATCACAATTTCGGCTTGCGGCAAGAGGCTGTCGAGTTCGCTGACGGCATGAACCGTGGGCTCGGTGCGCGCGCTGCGGGCTACAAGCGTGAGATCGACGTGAAAGGGCGCGAGCATGCGCTCGATCTCCTTACCGATGGCGCCGTGGCCGACCAGCAGCACCGATTTGTCGGTCAGCTCCTCAAGCAGAACGGGCGGATAGATCGGCCGCGCGTCGCCGGTGATGCGGGCGTAGTGGGCGCTAGCCTCGAAGCGGCGCTTCCACTGGCCGGCGCGCTGCACGTCCAGATAAAGCGGAAAGTACTTCAGCGTGGCCAGAATCGCGCTGACCGTCCACTCGGCGGTGGAAGTGTTGTGCGCGCCATGAGCCTTGCAGATGGTCACTTGGGGGCCGACCAGGCCGGGAATCCACTCGGTGCCGGCCATCAGCGAGAGCACCAGGCGGACGCTGCTGAGCCGCGGCCAGATTTTTATCGCCCGCGTGGCGTAGGGATCGGGAATCCAGACGTCGATCTTGACTTCGTGGTCGAGATCGTCGGGCAAGGCGATGAGTTCGACTTCAGGTGGGAAATCGCGGAACAGCTCCGCAGCCAGGACGGCGGGGTAACCGACTCGCAGCATAGTAGCTTCCTCATGTGCGCCATGCGCGCCTCTGGCTCTTATGCTAAACGGAAGGGCCGCCTTGCCGCACGACTGGACCTCTGCCGCGCTTGCGGCCCGGATGAAAAGCCTGAGTTTCCTGGCTGCCGTCAGTCGCGCGGACAGGAGGATATTCTGTTTATATGAGCTTTTTGCATCGCGGATTGCGCCAATGCGCCTGAAAGCCAACAAAACGAACTCCCAGCAGCAGCTTGCGATCAAGCTGCGCGTGAAAGAGGAGGAGAATCCCGGCTTCTTCAACTGGGAGCGCCAGCGGCTGCTGATTCACGCCGCGAAGACTGCGCTGGCCGCCGCGCTCTGCTGGTGGCTGGCGCAGAGATTCGGCCTGCACGACGGCTACTGGGGCTCGATCAGCGCCATCATCGTGCTGCAATCGAACTTCGGCTCGACGATATCCGCCTCGCGCGACCGTCTTCTGGGAACGCTGATCGGCGCGCTCATCGGTTTTTCGTTCACCGGGTTTGGCGTGCTGCCCTGGAACTACATACTGGCGGTGCTCACGGCGGTCACAGTCTGCGGATTGTTGGGGCTGCGCAGCAGTTCGCGGCTGGCCGGAGTGACGATCACCATCGTGATGCTGGTGGGGCAGGGCGGCTCGCACTGGACCATCGCGCTGGACCGCGTGTGCCTGGTTCTTCTGGGGATCGTGGTGGCGCTGTTGATTTCCACGCTGGTTTTTCCCGATCGCGCGCGGCTGCGGCTGCGCGATGGGCTGGCGCAGGAGTTTCTGGTGCTAGCCGAGTTCTTCGAGGGGATTATGGAAGGCTTTCGCGGCGCGCCTGCCAGCAACCTGCCGGAGTTGCGTGAGCGGGCTCTGAACAAGCTGAGCAGCAACAATAAACTGCTGGAAGCGGCGCGCAATGAGCCCTCCGGCGGCCCCGGATGGCGCGAAGGGCTGGGGATGGTCGCGCAGTTTGGCCGCTCGCTCTTCGATGCCCTGGTGGCGCTGGAACTGGCGGTCAAAGACAGCCACGGGGATGAGTGCGCGCAGCAAGTGGAACCGGCCCTGGAGCGGCTGGCAGTGGACATTTGCACGCGATTTCATTACCTGGCCGAGTGCATTCACAACTGGCGCTTTCACGTTCCGCCGCCGGGATTGCTTCTGGAGGGGGACATTGCCCAACTGGAGGAGCGCATGGCCGAGTTGCGGCCGCAGAACTTGCAGTATTCGCAGGCCGAGATTCTGCGCGCCTACGCCCTGCAACTCCACCTGAAGCAGGTTGCGCGATTGCTGTGTTCGACGCGCATCGAGACCAGCCGCGCCATCGGCGAGGCGCAGAAGTAGAGAGTTTTGTTGGAAGCTGCCGCCAATGTAGGGTGCCCCACGCTTGCCGCGTCTTTGTATTTGCAGCTAGGGTGGGAGAGCACAAAGCAGGCCTTATAGAAACTCTGAAAATACCCTACGGAACCTCTGCACAAGGTTTTGTTGTGCTGTTTTGAAAGGGCACGGCTAAAGGGTGAGGAGATCCCCCGGCTCTGCCGGGGTGGCAGTAGCAGTTTGACATTTCCGGGAGTCCATCCAAGAAACTCCAGACGTGAGCCGACCAAAGCACACGTCAAGGAGAATCTGGATGGACCAATTGGAGAGTCTAAGTCACTCTGTATGGGAGTGCAAATACCACGTAGCCTTCATTCCCAAATGCCGCCGCCGAGCGCTGTATGAAGGGCTACGGCAGCACTTGGGAGAGGTTTTCCGCCGTCTGGCCGAGCAGAAGGAGAGCCGGGTTCTGGACGGCCACCTGATGCCGGACCACGTACACATACTGCTTTCCATTCCGCCCAAGTATGCGGTGTCGGAAGTGGTGGGATACATCAAGGGCAAGAGTGCGATCCACTTGGCGCGGACCTACGGCGAACACAAGCAGAATTTTGCTGGACAGCATTTCTGGGCGCGAGGCTATATTGTGTCGACCATGGGGCGTGACGAAACGGCGATTCGGGAGTACATCCGCAATCAAGAAGTTGAGGATAAGCGCCTGGACCAACTGCGGATGTGGAAATAGCCGCCGTAAGGCGGTCCCAATAACGTCGGGGCCGCGTTAGCGACCCCGCTCAAGCCGCTTTGAGCGGCTCACAA
>Ga0224559_1000494_pt1 | contig 26034 bp, 33 predicted proteins | sample 714S33034metaG_FD_180676 | JGI IMG/M metagenome (GOLD analysis project Ga0224559, IMG submission 180676) | Peat soil microbial communities from Stordalen Mire, Sweden - 717 S3 30-34 | ecosystem: Environmental > Terrestrial > Soil > Wetlands > Peat | place: Sweden: Norrbotten County, Stordalen... | reverse complement strand
ACAATTCCAACAAGTAGGATATGTTTTCTTCCATAAATATCTGATAATTTTCCAAAGAGAATTATGGCAATTGTTGAAGATAAAATATATGCAGTAAATGGCCATACATAATATTCCATCCCATGCAGGTTGCTTATAATTTTAGACATAGCAGTACCAATAATAGAATTATCAAGAGCTGCAACAAGGAGCCCGATCATTAATCCGGCCATCATCATGATTATTTTATTTTTAGTGAGGTTATAATGTGTTTATAGTCTTTCATAGTTGTCACTTGATTGTTTAAGCTAAATTTTTGATATGTTTGTAAGAATATATAGGAATTTCAACTTATTCGGGTTATTTGGAAAAAAATTAGTTATTTACTTTTATTCTCAATTTTCATAATACTCTTGAGATACAATATTCTAAATGTTCTTTTCTTATAGGTTCACTAATAGTAACAGCATCTTCAGGTAGCTGTAACGATTTAGTTAAACAGTTTTTAGTGAATACAATTATAAATATAATTGGAATTTTATAAAGATTGTTAATAAGCTTTGCAGCTTCTACACCACTCATTTCACCCTTTAATTTTATATTAATTAAGATCAGATCTGGATCTAAATCACCAGCTATTTTTATTGCTTCTTTTCCATTTGAAGCTAAGCCAACTATTTTATGGCCCAAAACCCGTAAAATAGCTTTTAAATCAGAAATAGTGTTGTCTTCATTTTCAACTATTAAAATATCCATATAATCAATACCTTTCCAATAGAAATAATACTATCTATATAACCAAACAAACTAATAAACCCATTTTAGAATTTTCATAATAAATTATATTTATGGCCATAATATAAAACGCATAAAATAATTTATATTTAACTTTTTTTATATAAAACTGGAAATTGTAGGTTTAAAAAAAAAATGTGTAAATAAATATTAATAATTGTAATGATTTAAAAAATATGAATTAAAAAAATAAAAAGATTAGAGGTTTTATTCCACTGTAACTGGTTTTTTTTTATAGGAAGTTCACAGCCTTAGATATTACAATTTGAGGTATAATATTTTGAGGTATGACTATTATGTTTCCTTGTATATATTGTTGTATTCCCGCTTCGACCAGTGCGGTTTGTTTGCTTGAATTAGTTGCAGCTCTATAAATTGGTGGTAAAACAACTGCGGTTTCACCGGCCCTTAAAGTGCTTGTAGGTACATTGAAGGTCATGTATTTCAGGAAAGCTTCAGAGTTATTAGACCCGACCTCACCATAACCCGGTATATTTACAGGGCTGATAGCATTTAAAAATGCATTGGCAGCTGGATATTTTATAATTATCACTGCATCGGTTTTTATTTTGGTATTTTCCTGGACAATTTTCTGTGCATCTGCAGCATCCTGTGTCGTATCATTATTCCAGAATGTATCCTTAAGCAATAAATTCCCTGTTCCATATGATGATGGTTCCTTTAAAGTGGTTGATCTCAATCCAAGGGGATATATAGGTGTAACATTACCAATATTACCATTTACAAGTTTTATTGAAAATGCCATATCAACAACTTGTGTACCAGGATTTTGTTCATCATTAGTTAACAAAATAAGAACATTATGATCACCTTTCATAATATTGGTTGATGACGGTTGTGCACTTTGATAAGCTCCATAGGCCACAACAGATCCGGCCAATAATATTACAACTAAAATAAAAATTATCGTTTTAAACACTCACATTACCACCTTATTAGATCTAAATAATTGAAGAATTCTAAAATTTCAGTTAAATTTACTAAAATATATTTATTACTCCACAATTGAATTTTAATATATGAATATTCTAACCCGCATATTTAATCCTTTGCAAATAGATTAAGGGATGATATTACTTTTTATTTATCCTTCATTCATCTTCGAGTACAGCATAAAATCCATCAGTATCTGCATATATTGGCTTAAAACCATGTTCTTCGGACTTTTCCATTGTCTTTTGGAGAAAATCTCTTCCCCATGCTGTTATGGCTTCTGAACATTCAATACTGTACCATCTAAATGTGCTGTGATTATAAAGTCCATATATAGTGCTGGTGAGTCTTTTTAATGCTTCTTGTTGAAGATTTAACATTTGAAATTCTCTAGGATCCTCGGATTTCTTCATAAGCGCCTTTTTTTGGAATCTGTTTTCTAAGAGTTTGCCAACAACAGATGGAATAAACCCTTGTGGAGTTTTTCTGAATTTATAACCGAATTCTGGTGCGATGTGACAGTCTTCAATACTATCTTCAACGAATGTGTCTGGTGAAATATTTTTAGATACTATTATACTGGGATATAGACTCTTAAAGTCGAAGTAATATATATTGGTATGTAGACCCTTAACCGGTTCTTTAACATGGCCACCTACCACATCTCTTAAATAACTTCCAAATTTGTTAGGAGCCATATTCCCATATTCAAAGGCCTTCCTTAATAAATACCACTCTACCTGCTTACCTGAACCCATACGAGCCACATCAAACAAGGGTTGACCAACAATTCGTGTTAACTCAATACTCAACGGTAACATCTTCTCTCCGATCTTGGTTACAGCCATTACATCTGCCAGGGAATATTTAAAGAATCTCTCCAATTTTTTACCATCATCATTCCAGGAGGTGTATACCTCATGTGCAGGGATATCAATTTTATCCTCTCCAAAAAGTTCTTTATATACTTTTTTTAGAGTGTGATGTTCTAATGGTAGATTACGGCGCATGTTAGAGTAAATATCTATATGGATTCTTCCTTTTATCACACTAGCATTTCTACGACCATTATTCACAATTTTAAGGGATGATCCATCAACTCCTAATTTAAGTGGTACATCTAATTTTTCTGCCCGCTCCTTCAAATAAGGAAAGTCAAAACGATCGGAGTTGTATCCTAAAATAATATCCGGATCTTCAGATTGTATAGTATCAACATATTTTTTTATTAATTCTTTCTCGTTAGGAGATGTTTCTACAGAGTATGATGATGATATTTTGGTTGTGAATACTTTCTGAAACCCCTGGTTACCTGAAAAACTTATCATGATAATGGGATCTTCCTTCACCTTTGGCATTCCATCAGGATTACAGGCTTCAATATTAAAACTCAACATGTTAAGTTCTTCTAAACCAGATCCTAAATTCTTTGGTCCGGTATGTACTTCAAATATGCATTTTTCAGCGGGTGAAAATCGATTGGAATTTAATATCTTCCCATGTACTTCCACAATGTTCATGGGAAATAATCCTTTATCTATAAGATATCTGCGGTAAAAAGGTATATCATGCTCCCTAATTTCTTTTACAGATTTCAAATCCAATATTTTATCTCTTAATTTATATATATCCTGCGGATGATTTAGAGTTACCTTCAGGAAATTTTTTAATTTTCCATTATCTTCCCTTCGAAGTTTTTCTACTTGGAGTTCTAATATATTTAATTCATTTATACAGTCATCAGCATCGTTGGGACGGATATATATGTAGGGTTTGAAACTCCTATCTAGAGCTATTATTTTTGATCCACCACCATTTTTTCCAATAAGTTTGCCGAATAATCTTATCACTGGAATACGGTTCTTGGTGATGTAATCAATGTCTAAGAGAACGAATTGTTTAGTCTCCATATGAGATTTAGTTTATTATCCGTGGGTTAAATACTTTTTAAATCATTATTACTTCACATATGCTCTCTACCTCAATTTCCATGACCTTTGGAAGATATAGTATCCATCCAGAAAAGAAGGTGAACATGATATGAGAGTGAGTGAAGGAGTACCCAAAGGAAGAATTGTGGAGCTATATAATCCTGGAATGTTCCAGGAACGGGAAGAAGTTATTGTATTTACTAGGGATGAACTCAGTCGTACTTATAATTCTATAAAGGAACAGATAGACCATATAAATAATATTGATTTGTTTTTTAACAGAGGTGAAGAATGGAAGTTAATAGGATACTGGCCAAAAATTTTGGCAAGCGTATACTTATTAGATAGGAATTTGGATTCATTACTAAAAAAAGAACCATTACAGTGTTATCTTGATGCATGCCTATTTAATATTATTGGAAGTTCTCATAGGAACGTTGCAGTATCTAAAAGGAAAGTATCTGCACAATTAAAGCTTCCAATTTAAATCCACTATTTTTATTATGGATGGTATGTTATGCGTTACAGTTACGGCATCATGGACAGAAGAAAGATATTATTGTACAGCCCACATCTATTTTTAAGTGGAGACGACCTTCTAGTCTTCCCCACTAAAGATTTCAATAAATGGCATGGCAATATAAAAGAGTACGTAGATGGTTTATACCAAATTAACTCGAACAATATGGAAAAAACGAAATCCATCAATATAACCGGGTTTAACCTAACATTGGGGGTGCTTAATAACATCAGGAAAGAGGTTGAACAAATGTTCGACCCGGAAAAGATATATGATTTTTCCTATCTTTACATATCAACTCTGGATGAAAAGTACAAAAAACAAAAAGGAAATTATTACACTAATGATATGAGAAGATGTGACATTAAAATTCCCGTTAAACCCAAAATAGCACCATGGATGAAATATAATAACATGATGGAAATAGTAAACCAAGTATCTCAAGATTTTGCAAGTTTAGAGAAATCAGGAGAGAGAAAAAAGTAAATACTATTATTATACACGGTATTTATTTTAATATAACTCTCTATTTTCGTCCAGGAATTCAATTATGTTTTTTATTAACAGATCTGGTTTTGTTCTTATGAACATATGATCTTCGTCAACTAAGACTAGTTTAGATCCAGAAATTCCATTATTTAGTTCTTGAGCAAATTTTACGGGTGTGGATAGATCATTTGTACCGTTTATGATGATTGTGGGTGCTCTAACTTTTTTAAGAAACTCTCTTAAACTTATCTGTAATTTGAATCCATCCTCTAAATCTAAAATCAATATAGTTGTTTTTATATTCTGTTTTTATATTTTATTTCTTTGAATCTGATCCCAAACTCTGTTCCTTTTTTTCTGTTGATAGTCATATCACCATCTAGTTGTTCTGTTAAATTGTTTACAAGCAATAAACCAAGGGTTTCTAAGTTGTTAAAATCTAATTTCCTTTGATTATATTGGAGAATATATATAATTTAATTTTTATAGTAGGTAATAACATGAAAAAAATATATTAAATTGTTATAGATCCATATTTAAATAATTTAAGATTTGAGTTAAAAGAGGCGATTGTATGAAGTGCACACGAAGGCTCGTATATTGCAACGATCAATTCCATGTAATACTACCAAATAAATGGGTTAAAGCTGTAGAAATACATAAAGGAGATCATGTAACTTTAGAAATCGATGATAAAGATTTCCATAAACTTATAATAAGAAAAATTGACAAGTAACTTATCCAAATTTTCATTAATTTCTATTTTGTAAAATATTACATACTGATTTAATAAATAATTTGCATATATTATTAATATTAATTTGGACTATAACTAAACTTTCTATGGATTGAAGATGTTTATATATATTGATCCACTCGGTTTGTTTTGATAAATTAGGGTACTTTTTTAGATAAAAATGTCCGATTAATGCCATGACCGAAAATAAAATTTATAAAAAGAAAAATTTTATTTAAAACTAAATTTTCCTCTTTGAACTAAATTTTTGTCCCATTTGGAATGCTTTATCGCAATCTTTTGGGAATTCTTCTTTTCTTGTTTTGGCTTTTTCTTCTGGATCAATATGTTCGGTTAAATATTTTGAGTGGTCTTCGAATAGGGTTGTGTCATTTACGATGAGTGATTCAGCCTCTCCAAACATCATTTCAAATAATAGTTTGAGATCTGTGGCTACTTTATCATAATTCCACATATTCATCCACGATTCATTTGAACTCATTGTGTAAATAAATCCTACTTTCAATTTACCATCAAATAATGTCGCTGGAAAATCTGTTTTATATGCCACATATGGAAAGATAAGCCTTTCAAGGAACAGTTTCGTCTTACCAGTAATTGTTCCTACATAATTTGGTGATCCTAGGAAAATTGCATCATAATCATCTATATTATCTAGAAAAGGTGTTAAATCATCATTTAAGCTACATTTCCCATAACTTTTACCATTTAATCGTTTACACTCCAAACAACTAATGCATCCATTATAATTTAAGTCATATAAGTGGATTAATTCAGTTTCAGCTCCTTGAGATTCTGCTCCTTCAAGTGCTTTTTTTAGTAAAGTTGCTGTATTCCATTCTTTTCTAGGACTTCCATTAAATGCAATTACTTTCATTAGAATATCTCCTAAATTTTTTTTTATTTAATATTTCTTTAGTCATTTCGTATTCGTTACATTTATAACATTAATTATTTATATCTACTAGTAAAGAATAAGTAATATTATTTCTAAAAAGTAAGTAATGGATAAATTCGTATGAACAGTAAAAATAATGATATATGTGCTCCTCAATCTGTGATTGGCCTTATTGGTAACAAGTGGAATCTACTTATTATTTGGCATCTTAATGATCAAACATTAAGATTTACTGAACTTCAAAAAAGGATGTATAATGTTAATCCAAAAACTATCACAAAACATCTAAGAGACCTTGAAGATAATAAAATCATTAGAAGAGTAGTATATGCTGAAGTTCCACCAAGAGTTGAATACTCCTTAACTGAAACTGGAATGGCATTTATCCCAATCCTTAAATCCATCCTAGAATGGGGATCACAATATATGGGCATTAAATTAGATGAATATTCTAATAAAATATAAATGGTCTTACATTTTTTGGGTATTCTAGAGCGTTAGTAAGTTAATTGGTTTTATAAATTATCCAATCAAAAAATGGAATAGTAAAAATGTTTCCAGACAAACATGGTAGGTATGCAGGCAACACACCTTTATGATTTGATTAGTATCCATAATCATGATCAAGTCAATAATTTTCATAATATTTTTAAGTAACTATTGGGTAGGTCACCAACTTCCTATAAAATCACTTAAAATATTTTAAACAACCGTTTAATACTTCTTTTAAATTAAATATTTAAAACAATTTCACTTGGGACTTTTTAAATGATATCATCAAAATATAGAAATTCTTTGCTCAAAATATAGAAATCTATAATAATAACGATGACATAGAATGTTATACAGTGAAATATATTTCAATTAAATGAAATTGAATGTAGATATGTATTAGTTGTTATATTGTGATTAATGTACCAACTTAGAGTAGGAATTATGAACGGAGGTAAACTCCATCTATTATATATTATAGTAGGTATAATTGCGTTAATTATCCTTTAAGATTATTAGGAATATTCTAAACTGATAATACTGACTTAAATCAATTACAAATAAATTGGAAGGGGATAAAATGGTAGATAAAACAGATGAAATGAAACAGAAAATAGGTGACATCAAATCTAGTGTTTCTGATAAAACAGATGATGTTAATAATAGTATAAATCAAATAAAGGAAGATACCCAAGATAAAACGGATGATATGCAAGAAGAAGTTGGGAAAAAGAGGACGCAGGCAGAGAAGTTGTTGAATGACATAATGAATACTATTAAAAACAAACAAGAAGGCGTTGGAAAAACTCTATCAGATTACACAACAGCTCTCCAAAAACCACCATCAGACATTATAGAAACCATTGACAGTATAATAATAAAAATAGACCTTCCTGCTGTGAAAAAGGAAGACATTGAAATTGGAATTGAAGGTGAAAGTATAGATATCTTGGCAAAGTTTGAAGAGGAAAGTGAAGATGAAAACATCAATTACATCCAAAAAGAACGTAGTTACGGCGAAACAAAAAGAACAATAAAACTTCCCTCTGAAATAAAGGTTAAAGAAGCATCAGCTAAATTCCAAGATTCTGTTTTAACCATTAAACTGCCTAAAATAGAAAAAGAAGTACATAAAATTGATATTAACTAAATAATTTTTTATGGAGTTGGTTGTATGGTAAGTGTTGGAGCTATAGTTGAAGGTTTCATTTTGGCAATTATAATTACTGTAGTTTTATCAATTTTGGGTGTTGGATCAGTTCTAGGATTGCCAGTTGCAATATTTGGTTTTCTAATCGCAGGTATAATCGTTGGATACATCTCATATGGTGATATTATTGATGGCGTGATTAATGGAGCACTTATGGGAGTTGCTGGAGCAATTATTTTATGGATACTAAGTCTATTCAAAGGTCAGATAGCAGCATTTTCTTCACAGTTATCAACTTATGTCCCATTAAATTCAGCGCCAGGATTAATACTAGTAATAGTCGCTGGCGCAGTAGGGGGTTTATTAGGCTCTCTAATATTATTATTAAACCGCAGAAACCGCAGAAACTATGGTGACCGAAGAGATGATGATCGAAGGGATGATAAGGATAGGAGAGATTAAGTCATTATCATGGTTAAAAATGAAAAAATGAAATTTAGAGGAGTGATAGAATATGAATAGCATATTATATTACATAATTGTTATAATCATTATTATAGTTGTTTTAAGATTTTTAGGGATTCTTTAGGGAAAATGGGGTTATTTAGGAATGTAATAAAAAGTGCTACAAAATATTTCCAAGTAGGATCTATTGATTATTGCAATAAAAGTGATTCATTGCTTATACCTCTTATATTAAATGAAATAATTTTTTTTTTATATCGTATTAAAAAAGATATTTAGTGATAAAAATGACAATCATCACCTTTAAAGGGCGATTAATAGATATAGATGGAAATACCCTGACGAATTATGAAGTTTCTATTTGGTATGTTGATCATAACCCACTTATACCTGAAAGGGAACTTGGAACAACATTAACAGATTTCCACGGTGATTTCAAATTTTCATATGAAACTGATTCGAATGAAACTTTTTTTAGTAACGATTCTGACAAAATTAAAGTGGATATCATATTCTTAAATGAAAAAATATTCGAAAGTATATTTAGAGGTAATTTTAAAAGCGAAATTATAGATTTTGGAATTATTGATGTTGAAGGTCCTAATAGAGGAGTTAAAGGAAGAATTCTCGATGAAAATGGAAAACCATTAGAGGGTTTGGTAGTTGTGGCAGAAGGTGCAGGAAAAACAGAAACAACAATAATGGAGAGCAAAACACTAAAATTTGCAGATAAGCTTTCACCGGTTTCACTTATGAATGATAATCAATTAGGTAAATCTAAAACAGATAAAAATGGATATTATGAGATATTATACCATCCAAGCCATTATAATAATATTTTAAATGAAAAACCAGATATATGGGTGATTATTAGGGATTTATTGGATGTAACTGAGCTTTTCAGAACAGAAAAATACTCTGATGTATCTGAAACTATAAAAAAAATAGATGATATCCACATTAACCGTAATTGGGCAGAAGGCTGGTTCATAACCCTTGGGGGTACTGAAAAATCCAGATTTACAACTGATAACAAAATAGAGATATTAATAGACAACAAGAATGAGCTGGAAAGTATCGTCCAATCTATCAACAATTCAAAATCATATGTTTATCTAACACAATTTGAATTCAATCCTGATTTTATAGCCACCTACAAAATTGATAAAAATGATGAATTAGTTCCCAAAGACATTTTGGTTGAAGTTATTAGAATGGCAAGTGAAAGAGGAGTAGATGTAAAAATAATATTGAACGAAAATCTAGCAGTTCCTGATACCTACAACAAAATTAATGATTATTTCAAATCAACAAAAGTTGAAGTAAAGAAATTTAAGGCAAGTGGTTTACATGTGATGCATGCTAAAACACTAACTGTTGATGGTAAAGAAGCATTTGTTATTGGTTCTCCATTTAAACAGGATTATTGGGATACACCTCAACATTTAATAAACGATCCAAGACGTGAACCAGAAAGGGTAAGACCTATTCATGATGTATCAGTAAAACTGAAAGGAGGATCAGTTAAACATGTTGAAGAATTTTTTATAGAAATATGGAATTATATCTCAATGGAAGATTACCATGGAAAAGGTAAATTGAATCCTGTCAAATTGGATCCATATATCAAAACAATAGATTCTGGAGAAACCCCTGTTCAGATAGCAAGATCAATAACACCTGAAACTTTAACTAAGAAAGGTGAATTAGGTATATTTGAAAGTTATAGGAAGGCCATTGCTCAGGCTACTGATTTTATATATCTTGAAAATCAGTATTTCACCAACAGTAATATATTAAAAGCCCTTAAAAATGCTATGCAATCCAATAAGGAGCTTCAAGTAATTGTGTTAATGAATGAAAATCCCGATATACCGGGTTATAAAGAGTGGCAGAATCAAGGAATTGAGAAACTTGGAATAAAATCGGTTAAGGATATTTTAAAACATCCACAAATTGGCTTTTTCACTTCCTGGTCTGCAGGAATGGGAGAAGAACAGTTTGAAATACAACCTATATATGTGCATACTAAAATGGCTGTAGTTGATGATATATGGGCCACAGTGGGCACAGCTAACTTGGATGGTTCATCTCTCACTCATGTAAACGAACTTAAAGGTTTTTTCGATGCAAAATTTCAAAGAAATATGGAAATGAACGTCATTATACCAAAAATGGATTATAATCCAAATGGTACAGTTGAAATGCTTCGAAAAACTCTTTGGAAGGAACATCTGGGAATTGATCATATCAAACGGCCAAAAAGTGGTTGGTTAGAAATATGGCAAAAAATAGCCCTTCAAAATATAGAATCGCTGAACAAAAACAAACCATATTTAAACGGCCAAATATTACCTTACAGCAAAGAAAAATATGTTGAAAGTCAACTTGAGGATTTAAAAATAAATACCAAAAGATGGTGCCTTTTAGAGCCCGAGTAATACCAAATTTTTAATTTCATCCATTTTTATATTATTCTAGAGTGTTTTACTCTTCATGGGTCTGTTTAAAACCGGTTTTTTAATATGGAATTCTTTATAACAACTTATATTAATAGAAAACTACAAATGTATTATCACAACTTGAAATATTCTAAACAATCCTATTTTTAATAAATATTTTAATCATAAAAAAGGTGTAAAATGAATAAAAATATTGATATACTACTTATAAATCCTTATGACGAGAATGCATTAAAAAATGCTCTTGGTTTCATAACCCCTCCCACAAATCTTATGTATTTAGCATCATCACTTGAGAAAGAATCTTACTCAGTTAAAATTGTAGATGATGATCTTCAACAGATGGGCTACGAAAAGGTTTCTGAACTGGCAGAAAAGCTCAACCCACAAATAGTCGGTGTAACTGCAACCACATCCACTATAAAAAGCGCATTGAAATATGTGGAACTAATCAAAAACATTCTACCTAATTCATTAACTGTAATTGGTGGCCCTCATACTACTTTCATGCCATCTGAAACCTTAAAAAGTTCAGAAAATCTAGATGTAGTAGTTATGGGAGAAGGTGAAGAAACAATGGTGGATTTGGCCAACCATTCCACCGAAAGCAGCCATAATCTTGATGAGGTTAAAGGAATTGTCTACAGAGATTTAAAAAATGGAAATTTAAAAACAACACAAAAACGGCCTTTAATAAATGATCTTGACGTATTACCCTTCCCTGCAAGACATTTGGTTCCCTTTGATTCATATGGTGCTTCTAAAGAACAGACTGGTGGGATAATAACCAGCAGAGGTTGTGTGTACAACTGTAACTACTGTTCATCATCACTTATCATGGGTAAAAAGTTCCGTTCTCGCAGTCCAGACAACGTCGTGGACGAAATTGAAGAATTAATAGACCAATACCAAATAAATGATATAGGATTCATGGATGACACATTCATGCTTAATAAGAGAAGGGCTAATGATATTGCCAATGAAATCAAAGCCAGAGATCTAGATTTAAGCTTCGTCGCATCATCTAGAGTTGACAGTGTAAACCAGAGTTTACTACAAAACCTGAAAAATTCAGGATTAAAAACAATCTACTACGGTGTAGAATCAGGGTCACAACGTATATTAGACCTAATGAAAAAGGGTATAACACTCAAACAAGCGGAAGACGCAGTTAAAAGTGCAAAAAATGTGGATCTAGAAGTTTTAACCTCATTTATATTAGGATATCCTGGAGAAACCGAAGAAGATATGAATAAAACCATAGATTTCTCAACAAAACTTGATTCAGACTACTCACAATATTCGATACTTACACCATTCCCCGGAACACCTATCTACAATGAACTCAAAGAAAAAAATTTAATAGACAATGATGACTGGGATGAATACACAGTACTTAAACCAGTTTTGAAGTACGATGAAATGGGTTTAAACAAAAAGATGGTTGAAAGAAAACTGGCCATGGCATATTTAAAATTTTATGCAAGACCCAATTATCTCATGAAACATCGTCACATGTTCAAGGTTATGTTTAAAACAGTTATGCGAAGTTTTATACTTCCAAAACTAATGGGAGGCACCGGTAAAGGTTGGTATCAAAACCTAGACAACAACACATCATCAAAATAGAAAATAAAATATATAATATTATGAATATGGAATTTAAAATTATTATGGAGGGATTTTTATGAGTGAAAAAACAGGTGAAATTAAAGGAAAAGCTAAAGAAATGAAAGGAGAAATCAAAGGAAAAGCTAAAGAGATGGAAGGTGAATTAAAAGGAAAAGTTAAGGAGATGGAAGGAGAAATTAAGGGGAAATCTAAAGAAGCCGATGGTAAAAATAAAAGGTAAATTAAAAAATAATTCTGATAATATGTACAGCTTAATCAAACTGAAGATCGATATATAAATTTATAAATGATTATACTGTTTGGTATAAGTTTAGGTACTCACTTATTTCCTCTAGAAGGATTTTGATATCCACTTAAAGTTATAAATCGAATTTTATCAATTCATTAAGGTATGCAGGCAAAATACTTTTCAAAGTCAATAGTTTTCATAATATTCAAATTGGATATAGATTAGATCACCAACTAATCTGGAAAATCTTGTTAACAATAATCTCCTACTTATTTTTTTATACACAACAAAAATCTCGCTCTACAAACATATTAATAAAGCCAACACAGAAATGTCCATAGTAATAATAAAATTATTTCCAAATGCAAAATTAATATAATAGAATAACATGGTAATTTTCATTTTTATCCTATTGCCATAATAACAAATAGGGTTGTGTACAATAGTGGATGTTTTAAAGGAAAGTGAGGGTCGAGTGAAAAGCATGGCCATGGTCCATGAAAAACTTTACCAATCATCCACCTTCACCGATATCAATTTCAAACAATATATTGAGAAACTAGTATATGACATATTATACAATTACAAAATCCCAACTGGAACCATTAAAACCGACATGATCATTGAAAATATAAATTTAAACATAGACACCGCCATCCCATTGGGACTTATCGTTAATGAACTGGTAACCAACAATGTTAAACATGCCTTCCCCCAATCGGAAGGAACAATAACCATCAAACTCAAATCCCTAAATGAACAAATGGAACTCACCATCGCAGACAATGGAATAGGACTACCAAAAGGTATGGATATAGAAAATACAAAAACTCTTGGTCTTAAACTGGTAAAATCCCTTGTAAACCAGTTGGAAGTGGATTAAATTTGAATACAAATAATGGAACAGAATTTAAAATCACATTCAATGAGTTAAATTATAAAGAAAGAATCTAATTAAAGCTAGGTTGGAAGGAAGCTATTAAATGGTTAAAAAAGTAGATTCTGAGGAAAAACTGATGGACAGTGTTCATGTTGCACGTGATATTAATGAGCGTAAAAAAGCTGAAAAATTGCTTAAGGAAAGTGAAGAAAAGTTTCGTGGAATTTTCCAAAACGCCAACGACATGATCTCATTAAATTTGATGAATGAAAATGGTTTGCCCGGGAGATTTTTGGAAGTCAATGAAGTGGCCAGTGAAAGATTGGGTTACACTTATGATGAATTAATGAACATGGGTCCAAGGGATATAGTTGCCCCAGAAGCAAGGACCGATATGTCTGAAAACGCAGCAATACTAATTGAAAATGGCCACAACACCTTTGAAATAGTGCACCTGACTAAAACTGGTGAAAGAATACCGGTTGAAGTTAACAATCATCTTATCCAATATAAAGGAAATAAAGTTTGTCTTGCAATCTCTCGTGATATAACTGAACGTAAAAATGCTGAAAAAGCAATAAATGAAAGTGAAAAGAAGTACAGGGCTATATTTGAGAATGTACAAGATATTTTTTATCAAACAGATATAAACGGTAAAATTATTGAAATAAGCCCTTCTGTCAAAAGATATTCAAGATATAAAAGGAAAGATTTAATTGGCAAACAAGTGGATATTATATACGACAATCCTGAAGAAAGAAAAAACCTTTTAAAGATTATTCATGATAAGGGAGAAGTCTTTGATTATGAACTCAGGTTAAAAGAGAAAGATGGTCGTTTGGTTTATGCATCGGTCAATGCACATTTTATTTTTGATTTTAATAACCGGCCAATTGGAATTGAAGGTTCTATAAGGGATATAAATAAACGTAAGAATGCTGAAGAAGCATTAAAGGTAAGTCAATTTCGTCTGGCGAATGCTATGGATCTAGCTCATCTCGCGAGCTGGGAACTCGATTTACCTAGTAAAATGCTTATATTCAATGACAGGTTCTATTCTATGCTGGGCACAACAGCAGAAATTGAAGGCAGTTACATGATGTCCATAAAAGATTATGCAGAGAAATATGTGCATCCTGAAGACACTCAATTTGTAGCAGAAGGAATAAAAACATCCATCAATGAAGGTGAATCTGTTTTTGGCACTGAAGTGGAACATAGAATTAGACGTAGAGATGGAAAAATTCGATACATGGTTATTCATATAAGAATAATTCCACCAACTATAAACAGAAGAGCTTATGTGTATGGAAGCGTCCAAGATATTACAGATCGTAAAATTGTAGAAGAAAAACTCAAAGAATCTATTAATGAAAAGGAAATGCTTCTTAAAGAGATACATCACAGGGTTAAAAATAATTTGATGGTTATTTCCAGCTTATTAAACCTTCAATCCAGTTATATTAAAGATAAACAAGCTCTGGATATTTTTAAGGAAAGTCAAAACAGGGCCAAATCCATGGCACTTATTCATGAACGATTATACAGATCTACTGATCTTAGACGGATTGATTTCGGAGATTATATCCAAACCTTGTCTAATGACCTTTTCCATACTTATATGCAGGATCCTAGTCGTGTTAAGCTTAATATGAATGTGGAAAATGTAATGGTAGACATCAACACAACTGTTCCATTAGGTCTGATTGTAAATGAACTGGTTACCAATTCCATGAAACACGCATTTGTAAATGATCATAAAGGCAAAATAAACATAGACTTCCATAAAGATGGAGATTTATTTATACTTATAGTTGGTGACTCAGGTGTAGGATTCCCTGAGGATCTGGACTTCCGAAACACAGCTTCACTCGGTCTACAACTAGTTAACAATTTAACGGGTCAAATAGATGGTAAAATTGAATTAAATAGGAAAAATGGAACCGAATTCAAAATAACATTTAAAGAACTGTACAAATAATTATAAACAAATAATAACAGCCCATTACATTATTTACTGCTTAAAACTATTTGAGAATATTGCTGGCATCACCACTGCAACATTACTTAAAGAAGCAGGATATAATGTTGCCGTCATCAAAGCAGATAGGATTGTTAAGGATGTGACTATTGGAACCACCGCCAATAAGTGTGTCGGCATCATATATTGTTTTTCATAAAAAATTTAAATAAATGAATTGCAGTTTAATTTAGATAGATCTTTTTTTTATAAACATATAATGTCATTGATTTAAAAGATTTAATAAGAATAATTTTAAGAATAATTATGGAATATAAATCAAAAAATTTGCTTTAAAGAAAAAAAATTTAAATATTTGATATTTCTTATTTTTTCATGTCACAGAGTAGGCAGCCCCCGACACCGGCATTTTCTCCTTCTAATTCACGAATGATGACAACCATAGCACTCACAGGTATTCCAGTTACTTTGCTTGCGGTTTCAGAAAATGATTTAACTAATTCTGCTTTTTGATCTTTATTAAGTTTCGGTCCTTCCATGGTAATTACAGGCAAATATCTCACCTCATATTAAATTTCTATTTATTTATAATATGTATCTCAATTGATATTAGTATTTTTATTAAAATTCTTGTATGATATCAAATTATCACCAAAATCTTATTCATTTTACATTTATATATTTCGAAAATTCTTTTATAATATTGCTTGATTAACTTTATTTAAAAAATTGATTTACTATTGAAAAATAAGGATAATCTCCATAAAGTATATATACTACTTTATATCAATAATTTGATATGTATTTTTGATATCAAAATGTTGATATTAAACTAGCATTATATTTTGATATGGAGGTATATGAATTTTAAAGATTGTATAAAATTTGCCAATGAAACACCACTTTGCTACCTAGCAACAGTAGGTGGAGATCAGCCAATAGTAAGGCCACTTGGACTCTGGTTCGCTGACGATAGCGGGTTTTATTTCCAGATAGGATCTGCGAAAGATATGTATGGCCAGCTTCAAGCAAATAATAAGGTAGAAGGATGTTTCTTTCAACTCGGCGTAGCAGCAGCTCACCATGAATACGGTAAGAAACCCCTGGAAAATGTTTCACCTATGCTGAGAGTTGCAGGTGAAGTTGAGTTCTTAAACGACCTAGAACTCAAAAAAAAGATCTTAGAAGATAGACCAATTCTTAAAAAACAAGGCATGACTTTTGACGATCCAAGATTAATAATTTTCCGTATTGCTAAGGGTGAAGCCTATTTCTGGACTAGAGAAACAAATTTCGAGCCTAAAAAATTTATAAAATTTGGAGATTAACTTTTTCATACTTCTTTTTTATTCATATTTTAATATGAGAATTATAGATATCTGATTAGCTTCCACTTAATATGGAATTCCAATTAAATAACACATAATCATTCGATTGAGCAATTAACCACTTTCAAGATCGAAATAATTCGCTTTGATGTTCGCTATTAACTTGGAAAGGAAGCAAAGATGATATATTTTTTTTGCATATCGGAATTATTGCATATTTATGATAATTAATAATCGCAATGGAAAAAACGTTCACTCAATAGATTTTTTGCAAAATTAATCAACAGAGTATAAAAAATTAGGCTCCATACTTATTCCTCTAATTTAGCCTCAATAAAATAATTTATCAAAATTTTTAAAATATTAAACTAGATTAACAGAAGCCATATGTTGATTTGTAATATAGGAAGATTATTAATAGTGAATTAGGGAAGTTTTGAAATTTTCTGATTTATAAGCAGATTTAAATTCACTGAAATTAATAGTAATAGTATATAATTATTTATAATTTATTTTTTGAAAAAAGAAGAACGTGGTAAAGTGATTGATAGTGAATTAAAGTTTGAGCATAAGGAATTTGTTAAGAATGTGCCTTTTGAAGCAAGATGGTTTTTATATTTTTCAATAGAGAACAAATTTGGTGAAAATCTTTCAAAACTTGAGGAAGATTTAAAAATTTGGATGTAGAACATCAAGATGCAAAAGCTTACTTTAATAAAGCAGTAGAACGGGATGATAAAACTTATTTCGCTATAACAATTGAATTCGACTATCACACATATTTGAATAAAGGAGTGGTAAACGGGTTAATAGAAGAAACTAAACAAAATTTTGCGAATTTTTCCATCAAAAACTCAAAGAAATTTAATTTATTATTTACTTTTTTATAAAATATTTCATTCAATTTTTCAGAAATTTAATTGGAAAAAAATTTTCTATGAATTATTTAAACATAAATCCATATTAATTATAGATTTAAAAAGAACTATCCCTAAGTGTTAATTTATTTTCAAATATTATTTTTTTTAATCATTAAAAAGGAGTTAGGTGATTTGAATGGTTAATAAGGTAATTAAAGTTGATGTAACGGATAAAACATGTCCAGGACCCTTAGTTGAAGTCCGGAAAATATTGAATAAAGCATCACCCGGAGATATTGTAGAAGTTACAGGTAAACATTCTGTTTCTAAAAAAGAAATTCCAATGGTTGCAGAAGGTATGGGTTTAGAGGTAATAGATACCCAAGAAAAAGATGGAAAATGGAAAATCAAAATCCAAAGATAGGTGAAAAAATGGTTGATAAAACTACTATAATTGTACACAGCGGAGATACAGATAAACTTTACAGTGCTCTAATCATAGGTGACGGAGCCCTTGCAATGGGGATGGAATCAACTATGTTTTTCACTTTTTGGGGATTAGAACGTCTTAAAAAGGACGAATTGGATAAAGGTCCAATATCCAAGATGAGTAGAAGCATGTTTGATAGTCAATTGAAAAAAGCTAACGTGGATACTTTAGAAAAACTCATAACGGATTATAAAGAATTAGGTGGTAAAATTATAGCATGTGATATGACCATGGAAATTATGGGTATAAAAAAGGAAGAACTAAACCAAGAATTGATAGATGAATATGGGGCAATAGGAACTTACATTCATGAAGCCCGTGAATCTAAGATAAACCTCTTTATCTGAATTTAAACTTAAGATATAGTCTACCCTAATTATGTATCATAATCACGATAGACTCTTGGAGAATAGTAGTAGGAATCGTCTTAACCTACTAAATCCATTTTTAGAATATGAATATTTATCTGAGTTATAAAGAGTAATGAATTATTTTTTTTTGTTATTAAATGGAATCCGTTATTATTTTCCTTCATATTTATTTTTTTGTTCTTTTTGAGTTAATCCGCCTACACCCCAGTTCTCTTCCAGAATTTGTGTTAGGATAACCATACAGTTAGATTTAGGTTCTTTCAACACGTCAGTTACTACTTCAGTTACTTTGTGAATTAGTTCCTTTTTTTATTCATTGTTCTGTGCATTCCAATTTCTATTTTTACTACAGGCATTCAAACCCACTCCGTATTGTAACAACATTTTCTATATTAACTGGAATTCAAAATAATAATACCGTTATTAATACAATTTACGTTCTTTTCCAGGTTTTGTGAGATAAACATCAAGTATTGCAGGATTTCCGTCACAATTCATTTCAAATTCCAATATGGTACCGTCTTGGAATGTAATTTTAGCATTATTAGTTTCATAGTCACATTCTTGAATTATTTTACCTTCAATTTTTTCAAGTTTCATATTTTATAATTAGTTTTTGAATAATTTAATAATATTCATTTATTTTCCAAATACAATATACCATATTTGTTCTTTTTTTTACTATTAATGTATATATTCTATCAACTTTTGATAAAAATAAAATTAAAATCTATTAATTTTAATATTTGAATGCATAGTTGTGCCAGAATTCTCCTATACATTTAACTACATTTTTATATTCATCATCACTGTTTGGTTTATTTATAAATAAATTAGGGCAGTCTTGATAGTTGTCAAGTTCATTCTCACCTTCTAAATCGGTTAGAATAACCACAGGTATACATTTTATGCTCTCTTCTTTAATGATTTTTTCTAAAACTTCTGAACCACCTTTATTTCGTAATGTATTAAAATCAAATATGATAATATTCGGTCTAGGCATATCATTAAACACACCTGATTGGCATATCATTTTCCAGGCTTCTCTGCCACTTCCAGTAAATCGGATATCATCAAGATATGTTGTTTTCTTAAATTCTTCAATCAACTGGTGCAAATCTCCAGGATTGTTTTCAATTATCAGAATTTTAATTGGTTCATCTGTATTCTTTTTCAATTTTTCACATCCATTATTAACTTTAGATTAAAAAATTAATTGTACGATTCAATCAAACAGGAATAAAATATAACAAATCATATTTGTCCTTTGATAATTTGTTTAATAAATGGGAGGCGAACAGGGATATCCTTTCTTAATGTAATTAAGCGAAAAACAATATTTGTAATGATCAAAAACTAAAGTAAACATTTCCTGCTCAAATATTATGTTGAATAGTGTTTTATATACAATTTGTCATATATAATTAACTTTTTATTAGATATTTATTGAAGATTGTTTAAAAAAATTGACCTTTCTGAATATTTAAAAATAAATCAAAAGACTTAAATTTCCTTTTCTCATTTCAAGAGAACAAATATCCCCATAATACCGATGATACAAATACAATAAATATAAAGGTAAATGGGATAAAATATGGAAAAACAAACCAAACGAATAGAAAAATCAAGATCTAATAGGAATAATAATATAAAATCTAAAAGATTTACCATTGGTACTTGATAGCATTACTTTTTCTTACTTTGGTACTTGGATATTTCTTTGGAATTTTAAGATTGCTCTTAGGTATACTTTTATATTTTTATTTGAATATATGGGCTAGAAATGTGTTAAACTTTTTAATAACATGTATTATACATGTAAACTCCATATTATACGTATCAATTTATTTTATCTACGTATTTCTTAAGATTAATTAATAATAAATTGTATATGCTTGAGAGATTATATTATAAATACGTAAAAAAAATTTAATTACCAGGAGGAATTGATTTGGATATTCAAGATCCTATTAAAACTACTGTTGAAGAAATTCGTAAAGTTTTGAACATAGAAAATGTGGTTGGTAAAACCATAGAAACAGATGAAATGTTAATGATTCCAATCACTAAGATGGGTATGGGATTTGGAGCAGGTATTGGTGAAGGCACAGGCACAGATGATATGAGTGGGCATGGGGCTGGAGCCGGTGGCGCTGCTGGTGTAGAACCCGTAGCTGCAATTGTTGTATTTAAAGGTGTGAGCGGTCCTGAAGGGGTTAAAGTCATGTCTCTTAAGGAACCTGATCATATGTCACGAGCTATTAGTGGAGTAGGTACTGCTGCTGTCGAGATCATGAATCAAGCATCTAAAATGATGAATGACAGCTGTGGATGTGGCTGTGAAGAAGAAGAGGAAAAAGAAGTAGAAATTAAAGAAGAAAAGAAAGAAAATATCTAAAGACCTCTTCTATTTCAAATTAAAATTGTTATTAATTTTTTATTTAAATTATACATATCTTTTTTTTTGATTATAAATCTACATAAAAAATCTCTGACCCGGTTCATCAATCTACACGAATATACAAGCCATCATATAAAGATAAAATAAATAGAATGTAAGTATGAATAAACAATATAAAAACATTTAACATCTGTTCTACTTAACCGGTATTGTTAGCTTATCTGAATATATGTAGAACATAAAAGATGATAAAAATAGATTTGGAAGTTAGATCTATATATTACGTTAAGATGTGCAATTAGGAAAACTAATATTATTTTTTTTGAGTTATAGCATATTTGAGACAAATATGAAGTATATCACAAATACTAATGATATTACCCACATTAATGGATGAACTTCTCTCCATTTACCCACAGCTAATTTGATTATACAGTATGATATAAATCCAAATCCTAATAGTACGTTTACTTACATTCCTAATACTGATTTTGTGGGTGTAGATAGTTTCACTTACAGGGCAAATGATGGATGTTTAGGCTTAATAATAACTCAATTTGTAAAGTCTAAAAAAAAAAGGTTAGTTACAAAAATTCTAAATAGGACTTACAACCATAATGATAAAATAGGGGCCGGGATGATTACACACTGCTTTTCATTCAACGGGACTAAAATATATGTAGCTACATAAAAAGAAATAAATTATATTCCGGCCCTAATAAAATCCTAGTTTTACAATTTTCGCAAGTTTTATCTAATTATATAATATATAAAATCTGTTAAGCTAATAAAAAAAAATTGAAATATTTAATTTTTTTTTAATTGGATGGATTGTTTAAGGGTTTTAATCCAGTGAATATTATAAAAAAAACTTTAGACTTGATAATAAATTAGGAGGATATAATGGATTCAGAAAATATTTATCTTATAGCTCCTTGTGGAATGAACTGTGCAAGTTGCATGAATTATTTAAGAGAAAGAAATAAATGTCCAAGGTGCAGGGGTTCAGATACAGATAAATGAGTTATACGTATCAGATGTAAAATTAAAAATTGTGAATTTTTTAATAATACAGCTACAAAGTTCTGTTTTGGATGTATGGAGTATCCATGTGAAAAGTTAAAACATTTAGATAACATATACAAAACCAAATACAATATGAGTATGATCAAATAACCCTAAGATTCAAATTTATTATATGTTTACATTTTATTTATGAATTTATTATAATCTAAAAATCCTTGATAATACTAAAATTAATTTATTGGAAATAAAAAAATTATATGAAAATAATAAAGAGAAGAATTAAGTTTTATGATAGATATATAGTTTAGAATAGATCAAAAAAAAATCTTAAAATTTTTAATCAGTGTTGGATCGTTAATAAAAATTATAAACGATGTCAACTGCTACAAGAAAATGTATATGAATCTACGATCAAATATAATTGAATATTGAGAGTTACATCGTTCATAGAAATATTATTTCTAATATTTAATATTAAATCAAGGAATATAATATACAAAATAATTATTAGGAGGAATATGTATGGATGCTATTAAAAAGAAGAAGATTTTAAAAATGTTATATAATGAAAAGAAGGAAAATCCAAATAAACCAGAAGTATCTATAGCAGATTTAGAGGATAAATTAAATATTGAAGGTGCTGAATTAGATTCATATATAAGAGATCTTACATATAGAGGGTATATTGAATATGATAGCCCAAAAACCTTCGAAGGACAGGATATTAAACTAACCCCCAAAGGGGAAAAGAATGTTTAAAGATTGAACATTTTAATATTCTTTTTATATTGAAAATAAAATTTTGATTTAAGGTTCATTTTTATTACTGTGGGTATCAATCCATTTGAAATTGCAAATGAAAATAAAGTTCATTATTAAAAATGATAAATTGTATATATGGCTTCCACCAATCTAAGATATAGAGCAGGGAATGTTCATATCTGTAATTGTATTTACCAAAAAGTTGTATCGCTTTTATTATTTTTGATAAAAAGTGGATATCCCTGCTCGCCTCCGATTTATAAAAAAAATCTTATATTTATGTATTATTACAGAATTCTAAAAGTTAAAATATTAAAGAATTTTTTTTTGATATTTGATAGGAGTTAGGATGTCCATTGCAAATGGATATCAAAATATTTTTTTTAGTTTTAAATTTTTAAAAAGGTGATATAAAATGTCTGAGTTAACCCATAAAGTTGATGGTGGATTTATGGAAAAATGGGGTAATGGAATAAAATGCCAAAAATGTGGTTATTTTTTACACCAAAAAGAAATTACAATGGCATATCTAAAGGGATCAATATCATTACCCTTCCGTTCAGGTCCATCAAAAATGAGTTTGTAAATAAAATTAAATGTATTAAAGAATAAAAGTAATTTATAAGGGGTGATTATTTTGATGGATAAATCAGAAGATAAAAAAGAATTTAAACCATCACTTAACACATTAAATAGAGTTTTAAATGGAACATTGGATAATAGAAACGATTATATCATAGCATATAACGGAAATTTATCCAGATTAGCAAATTATTTAATTCAACATGATATTCCATTCGAGTTTATTACAAAGGGTAGAGAAATAAAAATACCGATAGAGAAGGTACATATTGAACCAGAATAATAAATTGATTTTAAATACAGTCTTTATATAATTTAATAAATAAAATATAAATAAATTTTTTTTAAGCTAATCCCTTCTCTTTTTTATTCTTTAAAAATTGCATAGTTCTCTCATGGAATTGCTGAAATCCCTTTATAAATACAGCGATTAACTGATTATATTTATCATCATCTTCTGGCACCAAACGATCGGGTATGGAAATAATAATTCCCATCAATAAAATTCCTTCAGGTTCATTGTATTGTGTTTCGTACGTCATGGAATATTTAGTATCCATATATAAATTGTAGTTGTCCAAACGATCCTGTATAAAACTATATTTTCCGGTGTTAACTCCAGTTTCCTCAAACTGAATTAATACATCTGTTGCAAAAGGTTTTGTTTTATCTAATATTTCAAAATTAATGAAATCTAACATTTCTATCACCAATTATAGATTGATCATCATATTAAATATAATATAGGAATAACCAAGAAGATTTTGATGGAATTATCAGTTAAATAAATTGAATTGAAAAATTAAAAAAAAGGTCGATTTTTCAAGTTCTAGTTTTAAATAAAAATCGAAAACTTTAAATAAAAATTATAACAATTGTTATAATAGATAACGATCGTTATCTAAAGTTTTTTGTGAAAAAAATTTGATTAAAAATGGAAATGCTTTGAACATCTAAACGAGGGCTAATAAAAAAATACCCATCACAACCTCTTAATTAGCCCTCGTTTCCACCCATCAAATCTTTTTTTTATTAGAAGATCTAAAGCAATTGAATTTTTATTCTAATTATAATTAAAAAAATGGAAGATAATGTCATGAAAACTAAAGGATTTATTATATTTATTATATTTTTAATATCAAGTGGTTTATTGTATTTATTTAATGAAAATTTCTCTTTTTCTACCTATAATGATAACGGGATATACTTCCAATATCCATCTAACGATTGGAAACTTTCAGATAACAACAGCATCCCTTTAATTATAAGTACCAACATTAATGGAGATCGAATAATTGTACAAAAATTTAAACATCTAAACTCTGTACAGGCATATAGTACAGGAGCAACCAATGAGCTACAACAAAGGGAGTTGTATGTAAAAGACGATAATTATATTGGAAATCTAACAGATAATAAAACTAATATTATATATCGTTATTATATAACTTATATAACTATTCCAAATGATTTTGGAGGGAATATAACATCAGAAAGTGTAGTTTATCTATTTGAAAAGAATGGAAATGCCTATGATATAAATGGATATTTTACAGTTGACCCCACAATAGACAATAGTACAGACATCCAAACAATGAACACAATACTCGAAACCATAAATTAATCTAGTTTTTTTAAAATTTTACAACTTTCAACTATTAAACCATTTTACTAATTATAATTGTTTTTTGATTTGCCATTAAGTATATGGCTAGAATATTAGTATCGATTTCATGTCTTTAAATACTCTAGATCAGTTTGATGGAAACATTTAAATAGTAATATAACGATCGTTATATTATGGGATGAGTATAACAATTGTTATATTACCCATACAATTTGATATTTTAAAAAACATCAAAGATCTTAAATAAAAAAATGGAGGTGAAAGAATCGCAAAAGCATTCTATTGGTAGATGCAGATGTAAACAAAATATCAAACGAACTAGAAAATGCCGATCTTGAAGTATATCCCCTCTTTGGAGAACATGACTTCATTGTCATCAGTGAATTTGGAGATTCCAAGACAACAGCATCAAATCTAATCGAAAAGATACATCCAATAGATGGAGTAGTAAAAAACAAAACTTTAGTAGGTTCAGAAATTAGCAGTCTGGACAGTAAGTAACTAAATTACTGAGATATGTTATTATAACATCCTCCAATGGAGGTGCATGCTATGTGTAGATGTATATTAAGGGAATATGTTTAATAAGAAAAAAACTGGTGAGTTAAAACTTCTTTAAATTGGAAATACAACTATGTGTAGATGTAAAATTAAAAACTTAATCATAAATGGAATAGTTTGAAGTTATAATGACTATCTTGTACTAGAGGTGTAAATATGTGTAAAATCTAAATAAATTTCAGAAGTGGATACATGTGTAGAAAGAAAATTATGCCTATTCGAGGGTAATCAGTATTGTTTTGATTGACAACCCTCGAATAAGGTATATTGAAATAATCTTAAATTATAGAGAAGTTCTATAAACCTTATGTTTTTTGAAAGTTAATAATTTTGGTTTATTTTTGTTCGTTAATGATCGTTTAAATGTTGATTGCAATAAATTTATATATTAATAATGGTATAGAAGTATTAT
>Ga0224559_1000493_pt1 | contig 26187 bp, 26 predicted proteins | sample 714S33034metaG_FD_180676 | JGI IMG/M metagenome (GOLD analysis project Ga0224559, IMG submission 180676) | Peat soil microbial communities from Stordalen Mire, Sweden - 717 S3 30-34 | ecosystem: Environmental > Terrestrial > Soil > Wetlands > Peat | place: Sweden: Norrbotten County, Stordalen... | reverse complement strand
CCATCGAGATCGTCAACACCGATGCCGAAGGCCGCCTGGTGCTGGCCGATGGACTGACTTACGCAAAGCAACTGGGCGCGACCCACCTGGTCGATGCAGCCACACTGACCGGCGCTATTGGAGTTGCGCTGGGCAAGGTCAGCGCAGGTGTTTTTTCAAACGACGATGAGAGTTACGCGAAGTTTGAAGCAGCCCTCTGCATCTCCGGCGAAAAATTCTGGCGGATGCCCCTCGGCGAAGAGTATGCCGAGCTGATCAAGAGCGACATCGGCGACATCAAGAACACAGGCGGACGCCATGGCGGCGCGTCTACCGCGGCGGAGTTTCTGAAGACCTTCGTCGAAGACACCCCGTGGATTCATCTCGACATTGCCGGCACGGCCTGGATAGAGGACTCGAAGCCCTACATCGCCAAGGGCCCAAGCGGCATCGCGGTGCGGTCGATAGTGGAATGGGTGAGAAGCTTCTAGAACCCGCCATTTCCCCCATGAAACAACCCGCGGCAGAGCCCGCGCACCGATTTCGCAGGCTCCCGCCACAGGCTTCGAAGCGCGAGGTTATTCTTCGGTTTCGGTAGTCTCGCCCGAATCCTTGTTCCAATGAACAGTGATCTTCGATACTTTGCACAGATTGACGTTGTGCCAGACGGCGGTCTCTTTGTCTGTGTAGACAACCTTGAGATCCCAATGGCAGGCGCTTGCTTCATGAGCGAAGGTGATTTTTACACTTGCCCCGTCCGCGAGAATATCCGACCCCATGATGTCCCCGCCCCAAGTGTCGCTCTTGACCGGAGAGGCATAGACCTGGGCAATGTCAGAGCCTGTCTTGTTCACAAGAGTGAAATCCTGATCGCCCGCCTTGGCGGGCATCGTGCATAGCAGCGCAACTACAGCGCATGCTGCAAGGAGAGAAATCTTCATCTTTCTTTTCACAGTTCCTCCATGTTTGACTTGACAATGATGCGTTCTGACTAGACCTCGATGCGAAGACGTTCTCCGCATCCCGGGGAATTGCCAGCGTTGTTGGAGGCTAGCATGGATAAGATGGAAGAAGCAGTGCACAATTGCACAAAGAACTGGCTTCCGACTTGTACGCTCCAAAGCGGTCCCCTAAACAGAGCCGCGTTCTGGATTCCGTCGCCGGCCCTCAAATGAGTGAAACGGCTCCGCAACGGCCAAAAGCGGGCCACGGTTCACCACCAAGTTGTGTTCTGATAAATCCAGAGACCAGGGCGATATCTTCACATTGCTTCGGGGCTTTCAATGCCCAGCCAGCTTAGCACTTCTACTAACTCGCGCAGAGCTACGGCAGCCGTGGCAAGCAAGAAGGTCTTCCGCGCCGGATCTTCTTCGGTGAGGATGTGGTGTTTGTGGTAGAAGTTATTGAACTCCTGGGCTAACTGGAAAGCATGCTTGGCAAGATAGGCAGGCTCGGAAGTTGTAATGCATTGCTCCAGCACCAGGGTGCGCCGCGCCGCGCGCAGCCACAGCGCCCAGATGTCTTGAACGGACTCGCCTTCGAGATAGGGGGCGATGCCGGATAACTCCGCAAACTCCGCTAACGCCGCTTCGGGGCTCGTCCCCGCCTTGCGGAAGATATTGCGCGCGCGGACTACGGCGTATTGAATATAGGGGCCGGTCTCGCCCTCAAAGCTCAGGGCATCCTTGAAGTCGAAGGCGATGACAGAATTGCGCGTGAACTTGAGCATGAAGTAGCGGAGCGCGCCTATGGCGATCTGCTCCGCGATGCGCTGGCGGCCGGCCTCCGCGTCTGCGCCTCCGGTCTGGCGGGCGTCGACTTCGGCGCGGGTGGCGGCGAGGAGTTTGTCGATCAGGTCGTCGGCCTTGACGCCGAAGCCTTTGCGGCCGCTGACTTCAATGTAAGGCCGGGCCAGGTCTTCGCCGGATATGTTATAGCCAAGCTCGTCGGCGCAGCGCGGGGTGAGCGCCACCATCTCATAACTGAAGTGCGTATAGCGTTCGGCCTGTTCGGCATATCCCATCCCGCGCAGGGCCTGAATAACATTGGCCTGCGGGTCGGACTGGCGCGAGTCGATAACATTGTAGATCGCCTGCGCTCCGCCGAAGTGAGGATGGGGCTCGATGCCATGCTCGGCCGAGATCCAGCACTGATGATTCGGATAAGTGAAGAAAGGCTTGTAACCGAAGTCCTTGCCCAGCAGGCCGAACTTCCATAGGTGATAGGCAATATCCTTGCCGACGTAAGTCACCGTACCGTTGGAGCGGACGATAACCTTCGCGTCCTCGTCGGTTTCGCCGTCAGCGGACTCCGTGCCAGGCCGCGTCATTACCCAGCAACCGGTGTTCTTGCCTTCGGTCTCGAAGTAAAGTACGCCGGTTTGCTTCAACTGCTCGAAGGCGGCATTCCAGAACTTGAGGTGCAGAATCTCGCTCTCGCGGGGCAGAAAGTCATATTCGATGCCCAGGCGCAGCATGGTCTCCAGATGCCGCCGCAGCACAGCGGTCGAGATCAGTTCGGCGATCTCGGCGACTTCGTTGTTTCCCGTTTCGATTTGGTGAAGAACGTCGAGACGAATTTGCTTACGCTTAGCTACGAGCTCCGCATTCGTCTGAAAAGGGTCAGGAAAACCAGTGGGGTCTTCAAGTCCCAAATACCAAGTATTGACCCTTGCATAGAGATACCAGCAATAGTAGTCGAACAGATTCTCTCTGTTGGTTGGATCCGCATCTACCTGTTCGGCGAGATAAACGATTAGCTTCTTGATGCCAACTAGAGTGTGCTGCTCTTGAGCCGAGACCCCAGGGACTCCACTCTGCTCAAGATGCAGAAATCCCACCACCACATCGGCCACCTGCACGCCTGTGTTGTCGATGTAGTTCTGTACGTCGACTTTTTGGCCGGCAGCGCGCAGCAGGCGCACAAAGGTGTCGCCGAGAATGGCGTTGCGCAGGTGGCCGATGTGCGCGGCCTTGTTGGGATTGATGCTGGTGTGCTCGACAAGCGAGTGAATGCCGCTTGAAACGCGCGCCAGACTTTCTCCTGTCGCAATAAGCCGCACGCAGGCAGCGCGATCGAGGCGGGCATTAATATAACCCGCGCCCGCAACTTCAAACCTGGCGAAACCGTCAAGAGATCCCAGCGCGGCTACGATCTCCTGGGCGATGATTTTGGGAGCCTTGCGGAGCTTGCGGGCGAGTTCGAAGGCGATGGGTGTGGCCAGCTCGCCAAATTGCAGGTCGGGTGGAATCTCCAGCGGAATGTTCTCGATCTGGAGGCCGTACTGTTCTTCCAAGACGCTGCGCAGTCGCGCGTCGAGCCGTTTTTGTAGTTCTAAATACACGTCGATTTGCCTCGGAAAACCTTGATTTTCAAGGGTGATTCTACCACCTGCGATGCGACTGGCTTGAGATTCCGGGACAAGGGCCGGCGGAGGTTCGTGGCTTCCCACCCATTCCGCAAAGAGCGCGGGATGGATGGGGCACCCAGCTTTTGTGCCACGGACCATATCTTCCGAAATGCCGTAAGATGGAGATTGGATTGCCCCTTGATGCCGGCTTGCGAGCAGGGGTGCAACAATCGAAATGTCCCGCCTATGACCAACTCCGATCCCAGCCCAGCGCGCTTCTTTCTGACCACGCCGATCTACTACGTTAACGCGAGGCCGCACTTGGGGCACGCTTACTCGACCATCGTGTGCGATGCGATTGCGCGGCGAAAGCGGGCGCTGGGCATCGACACCTGGTTTCTCACCGGCACGGACGAACACGGCCAAAAAATCGAGCGCTCGGCGGAGCTGGCCGGGCGCACGCCAGCCGAGTTTGCGACCGCAATCTCGGGGGAGTTTCGCGGCCTGTGGGACCGGCTGGGGCTGACCTACGACGACTTCATCCGGACTACCGAAGACCGGCACAAGCGCGGCGTGCAGAAGCTGTTTGCCACGTTGCGCGACAAGGGATTCATTTACAAAGGGTCGTATACCGGCCAGTACTGCGTCTCCGACGAGGCCTATGTGGACGGCCCTCCCGGCACGCCCTGCCCGGATTGCGGCCGCATCACCGAGACAGTGAGCGAGGAGAATTATTTCTTCAAGCTGTCGGCCTTCGAGCGCAAGCTGCTGGAGTTTTACGACGCCAATCCAGGGTTCATGGGGCCGGAGTCGACCCGGCGTGAGGTGATTTCTTTTGTGCGCGGAGGGTTGAAGGACCTGTCGGTGAGCCGGACCAGTTTCTCGTGGGGCATTCCCGTTCCCGGCGATGAAAAGCACGTGGTTTACGTGTGGCTGGACGCTCTGGCCAACTACATTACGGCGCTGGGCTACGGGTCTGACGATCCTGTGGACCAGGCGCGTTTCGCAAAGTTCTGGCCGGCGGATATGCACCTGATCGGCAAGGAGATCAGCCGCTTCCATTGCGTCTATTGGCCGGCGTTTTTGATGGCCGCGGGGATTGAACTGCCGCGCACGGTCCGGGCCAACGGCTGGCTGCTCTTCGACCAGGGCAAGATGTCCAAGTCGCGCGGCAACGTGGTGCGCACCGAGACGGTGCTGGAGGTGCTCGGCGCGGACGCGCTGCGCTACTTCCTGCTGCGCGAGATTCCCTTCGGCCAGGACGGCAGCTTTTCCTTCGATGCTCTCGTCCAGCGTTACAACGGCGACCTGGCCAACGGCTACGGCAACCTGGTGAGCCGCGTGGTCAACATGGTGCACAAGTACTTTGGCGGGGTTGTGCCGGAGGCTGGCAATGAGACCGCCGCGGAAGCCGCCCTGCGCGACTGTGCCGTGAGCACGATCTCCGCGTTCGGACCTGCTTTCGATGAGTTGAACTTTTCTGAAGCGCTCAAGAGCTTGTGGCTCCTGGTAGCGGAAACAGACGGCTACCTAACCGCGAATGCGCCGTGGAAGCGGCCTGCGGATCGCCCGGAAGCGGAGCATGTTGCGCTGCAGGCGCGCGTGCTGGCTACGGCTGCCGAGGCCATTCGCATAGTGACGGCGCTGGTGTATCCCATCTTGCCGGAGTCGGCTGCGAAGGTCTGGCTCCAACTCGGACAGGGAGAAGTCGCGGTTGCGGCAAAGAATTCATTTTTGACAGAACTCGCATGGGGCGGATTGAAAGCCGGGACGAAATTTAGTGAGCCTGCGCCGCTATTTCCCCGCGCGGAAAAGGACGCGGTCGAACGTATGCAGAACATTGAAGACCAGAACAGCAAAACCGTCATTGAGGCTGCCGGCGGGCAGGAGAGGGCAGTCAAGCTTCCTGAAATCAAGGTTTCGGCACCACCTGCCGCGACAACGATGAAGGATTCGGAGAAAGAGGAAATTGTGCGCGCGGTCCCCGAAAAGAGTGCCTCCGGGGCTAAACAGGCTGCGGAAAAACCCCTGATCTGGGTTAAATGCGACGAAAAGCATTCCTCAGGGGCTAAAGCCCGCATTGATTCTGTTGATCTTATGCCAGGGATGAATCCCTGGCCTACCGCCCGAACGAGTTTTTCCGCAGCCTGTAAAGCCCAGGCTGATCCTGGCGACGCTTTGCGGGGGTTGAAACCCCCGCCTCCCTCCGAGTCGAGCGTTTCCGCATTCGAAACCGCGCCGTCGGCCGCTGCTGTCAAACCAGCTGACGCTCCCGCAGCGCCCGTGGAGCATTTGGCGGAAGCACAGCACATCAGCATCGACGACTTCGCCAAAGTGGAGTTGCGGGTGGCGCAGATCCTTGTGGCGGAGCGGGTGCCCAAGGCCGACAAGCTGCTGCGCCTCGAGGTCGATCTGGGTTACGAGAAGCGGCAGATCCTGGCCGGGATTGCCCAGTATTACGAGCCGGAAAAACTGGTTGGCCGGAAGATTATTATCGTAGCCAACCTGGCTCCGCGGAAGATGCGCGGCCTGGAGTCGAACGGCATGTTGCTGGCGGCTTCGCTCGAGGGCGGCGCCCCGGTGCTGGCCGGATTCCTGGAAGAAGTTCCGCTGGGATCGCGTCTGAAATAGCCATCTGCGGTGGGGCAGACGCCTACGGCTTGCCATTTCGCCCGTTACAGGTTGCTCTTGCAAATTCAAATCGCACGACTTGAGGCTCATTTGCTGATCGATTCCCATGCCCATCTGGATAACGAGCGCTACGCGGATGACCGCGAAGCGATGCTGCGCCGCGCCTGGGATGCAGGGGTGGGTACAGTGCTGGCCATCGGGATCGGCGAGCCGGCGGATGGAATGGACCGCGCGCTCCATGTCTGCCGCCAGTTCAATGGGCAGGCAGGCATTCCCCGGCTTTACGCCAGCGCCGGTATTTATCCGCATAATACACACGAGGCAGACGATACGCTGCTGGCCAAGCTGGATGGACTGCTGGGTGAGCCGGAGGTGATTGCCTGCGGGGAGATTGGGCTCGACTACTATCACGAGGGCGCGCTGCACACCGTCCAGCGGGAAGGGCTCGTCAAGCAGTTGGAGATCGCCGCCGCCCGCAAGCGCCCCATCCTCATCCACTGCCGGGGAACGAACGAATCGACCGACGCCTGGGACGATCTTTTCCTCGTCTTGGAAGAACATTGGCGGCAAACCGGTCTGGGCGGGGTGATGCACTGCTTCGGGGGTGGCTGGGAGCAGGCGCGGCGATCACTCGATCTGGGGTTTCTGGTCTCGTTTGCGGGAAATCTGACCTATCCCAAGGCCAAGCCCCTGCGCGACGTGGCTGCAAAGCTGCCCCTGGACGGGGTTCTGGTGGAGACGGATGCCCCCTGGCTGGCGCCTGCGCCGGATCGCGGCAAGCGCAACGAGCCGGCCTTCATGACCCGGACTGCCCAGACTTTGGCCGGATTGATGGGCGTTACGGAGGAGGAAATCGCCTCCGCAACCACGAAAAACTTCTTCAAACTGTTTCGGCTTAGGTCTGACGTGGGAAACTGATAGAGGCGGCGCGCACGGGTAGTGCGTCAGGCAGCGTCCCGCATCACTTGAGGAAGAGAAGAGTATGGCCCAGGAAAACTCGTTCGACATTGTCAGCAAGGTGGATATTCAGGAGGTTCGCAACGCCATCGATCAGGCCATGAAGGAGATCAGGCAGCGCTTCGACCTGAAGGATTCCCATTCCGAAGTCACTCTCGAAGGGAACGATGCGATCCAGTTGGCCTCGGCGGGGGAGTACAAGCTGGAGGCGGTGAAAGAGATTCTCGGCCAGAAGCTGGTCAAGCGCGGCGTCTCACTGAAGAATCTCACCTACGAAAAGATGGAGCAGGCCTCGGGCCAGAGCGTGCGGCAAAAGATCAAGCTGCAGCAGGGCATCCCGACGGAAAAAGCCAAGGAAATCGTTCGCCTGGTCAAGGATTCGAAGAAGAAGGCGCAGGTCAGCATCCAGGGCGATACGGTCAGAATATCGAGCAAGGACCGCGACGAGCTGCAGGCGATCATCGCCTTGTTGCGGGGCAAGGATCTTGGTCTGGAGCTGCAGTTTACCAATTACCGCACGAACTGATTGGACGGCGGGCTTACCGTGCCAAAGGCGCCGCTCGAATTTTGTTGCAGATGCGTAGCCGGGGCCGTTTAATACAAGAACGCGCGGGAAGCGGAGAATTTTGAGCACATTGGCGATAGCGACGGCGAGAGAGGTGTTCGATCTGCTGCGGGACGACCTCGTGGCGATCGAGCAGGAGTTGGGCCGCGACGCCGCCTCCAGCGTAAGCACCATCACGGAGATCGCCGAATACCTGCGCGAGGGTGGAGGCAAGCGCATTCGCCCTTCGCTGCTGCTGCTCTCCGCGCACATGCTTGGCTTTTCAGGCCAAGGCGCCATACGCCTGGGCACTGTGGTGGAGATGGTACACACCGCAACGCTGGTGCACGACGACATCATCGACGACGCGGACACCAGGCGCGGACGGCCTTCGGCCAATACCACCTGGGGAAATGAAAAGTGCGTGCTGGCTGGCGACTGGCTTTACATGCAGGCCTTCAGGGTAGCTCTCGAAGAAAAGAATCTGCGCGTGCTCGACCTGCTCATCGGCCTGACGCAGCAGATGGTCGAGGGCGAGCTGCTGCAGATTCAAAAGCTGGGCAAAGCCGTCTCCGAGGCGGAGTACTACGACCTGATCTTCCGCAAGACCGCCTGCCTGTTTGCCGTTTCGATGCGGCTGGGCGCGGTGCTGGCCGGCGCAAGCGAGGCTCAGGAGACGAACCTGGCCGCCTATGGCCGGGCCGTGGGTCTGGCATTTCAGATTGTGGACGACGTGCTCGATCTGACGGCCACCGAGGAAGTTCTGGGCAAGCCCGTGGCCAGCGACCTGCGCGAGGGCAAGGCAACGTTGTCCGTGATCCACTCCTTCGATCATGGCCGGGCCAGCGATCGCCAGACTATTCAGCGGGTGCTTGACGACCGCAGCTTTGAGAACGTGAGCCGCCAGCAGATTCAGGAAATTCTGCATCGCAATGGCTCGGTGGAGTACGCCATGTCGGTTGCCGACCGCTACGCCGAGCAGTCCCGCGTGGCGCTGGCCCCGCTCCCGGATTCCGAGTTCAAGCGGGCGCTGCTGTGGGTGCCCGATTTCGTCGTAGCGAGGGATAAGTAGCAGCGCCCACAAGGAGACCCGCGTGCAGGACCTGTTGACACAGGTTGGCCGCTGCTTCCGCGATCGACTGGCCCCTGCTGGCCGCGGAGCCGCGCTTGAGCGCAACCGTGCTTCAGACTGTCGGAGTGAAAGGATACGACGGCTTTGCGCTGGCCATCGTGCTGCGCTGAGCTTCGAACTGGGCCCGATCGGCTTGGTCCGATAGACGGGGTGTAGAATTCGGTGCAACATGAACGAGCGCATCGAGAGGATACGTCAGCTTCTGAGCGAAGTTGAAGTTGAAATGAAGGCTGGAGCGCGCGCGGGCGATCGCGATTTCTCCGCTCAGGAATTGCCACTCATCATTCAAGAGATCGTTGACGACCTGCAACCGCTGCTCACACCGTATGACGCCGCCTTCTATTGGTTCTTGTTCCGGCACTCCATCGCAAAGGATGGGAACCCTAATCTCCGCGTGAGCACGCGTTACCTCAGCCGCGCCGTGGTTCGATCGTCCTACTCGCAGGCTGCCGAGAACGCGATCTCGCTGGGCAAGGTGCAGGAAACGCTTCGCGCGCTCGAAAGCGTTGGCGCAATTCGAAAAGAGGGCGAACCAAACCGCGATGGCACTTTGTACCGGGTCCTGGTGCCGAGCGAGATTGAGGCATGCCGGCAGTTTCGCTTGGAACGGATCTCGTCGGAGCAGCAACTCAAGTTTCCATCGTCCGGAATCGAGGTCGGCTAGCTCACCCCTCGGCTCCGTGCCTCAAGCATCCTGCACAATCGTCCCCTGATGGTAGACAATTTTCCATCCGTTGGCGGTGCTGCGCCAGATGGTCGACCGCCGGGTGAGCCGTTGGTTGTACTGGAGCAGCGTGTAGGTGAGCAGGTAAGTATCCTCGGACAATTTACGGCAATGGAAGTCTCGTGTCTCCCAAACGTCGGCGTGGGGAACGGAAAATCGCTCTGGCAGCATGTCGAGCACGCACTGCCGGGAGTAGCGGCGGCCGGACGCTCCGGTCTCCCAGTAATCCTCCGCGGTCATGCGCTCGAAATCGGCTCGCGTGGTTCCGAATTCAGGGCGATGAAAGATGGGCTCGCGCCGGGAAAGCTCGGCAAGCACTTCTTGCAACTCGGGCGGCGTCGTTAGAGTGGGCTCCAGTTCCCGCAGCCAGGATTCGGGCGCGTCTTCATGAACAGGCTCGCCGGTCGGCGCATCGATCAGTTCGTCCTTGACCAGGTGCAATCGGATTAGCGCCGGAGCACCCGACGCACCCTCAAAGTGAAGATTGGCGGCCGCAATCGCGTTGCCGCGCAATTCTTCCCAGGTGTGGGCTTCAACAACGATGGAGTGACCTGGGGCGCGCGCAACATAGCCGCCCTCTTGCGACTCGCGTACTGCGAAGATTAATTCCATGGGAAACAGCATAGCTTGGTCTCCCGCCCATTCGCACCAAACGCAGAATGGTATGGGCACCCGCTTGTAATTCGTTACTCTTCCGCCATCAAGGCGCGCAGCGCTTCAGCGTGGCGCTCGGGCAGAGGCTTCTTATTCAACTGGTCGTCGCAGACCACATGCACCGTCTCGCCCTCGGCAAGAAGAGTCGGCTCTTGGCCCTCGGGAGCTTTGCGCAGAATGCGGTAGGCGAACTTGATGACCGATCCACGCAGCAACGACGGCCGGGTTTCAATCAGAATCTGATCGTCGTAGCGGGCGGGAGCGCGATAGCGGCAACTGGCTTCGACGACAGGCAAAATGCAATCGTGGTCGATCTCCAGTTGACTGTAAGCAAGGCCGAGGGACCGCAGCAACTCGACGCGCCCAATCTCAAACCAGACCAGGTAGTTGGCATAGTAGACAATGCCCATCTGGTCGGTTTCGGCATAGCGCACGCGCACTTCGGTAGTAACTGGCATAGAGGCAGTGGTCAGTTGTCAGTGGTCAGTTGTCAGTAGTCAGTCATCACTTATCAGTCGTGAGTCATCGGCGGTTCGGCTGACCACTGATCACTGACCACTGACCACTGCTTCACGGCTTTAGGTGCGTAAAGGCCGGCAGCTTGGTTACGTCGTTGAAGATGATAAAGGCGAAGAAGGCAACGATCATCACGAATGCGGCCTGGTAGATGCGCTCCTTCACGTTGATGCTGATGTCGCGGCGAATCACGCTCTCGATGAGCAGAAGAAAGATCATCCCGCCGTCGAGAATGGGAAAAGGCAGCAGGTTGAGAATGCCCAGGTTGAGGCTGATAGCCGAGGCCAGCGCGAATTTGGGCTCCCAGGCGTTCATCTCCGCTGCCATGCCCGCCATGCGCGCAATGCCCACCGGGCCGGAGAGCTGGGAGACAGCGACTTTGCGGGTAAAGATTCGTCCAATCACCTCGACAATCAGCGTGGAGTTGTCCACGCAGAATTTTCTCGACTTGGCCACGGCCTGCCTGAGGGGCAGCGGATCGCGCTTGAAAGGAATCGGCACGGGCGCGAAGACCAGCTTCCAATCGGATTCGTAGATCGTGGGATGGGCCACTATGGGCGGCAGAGTCACGCCGTTGCGCACCACAACCAGCGAAACCGGCTTGCCCTTGCCCGAATGCAGGTAAGCCTGCAGCGCCTGCACCGTGTGGAAGGCATGGCCATCGACGGACTGAAGCGCATCGCCGTCGCGCAGGCCCGCTTCGGCGGCAGGCCAACCCGGCTCCACATGCCGAACGCCAATGGGTCCAGTGCCAAACATGGGGATAGCCCCCGCATCGCTCACGTCGAAGTCCTCGCCCTTTGTCGCCGGAGGTAGGCTGAGGAAGGTTTGGATGATCTGGCCATTGCGATCCACGGTCACCGGCACGGTCTGGCCCTGGTTCAAGGCGGCGCGCTGCTCGACATCGTCCCACGTCGGGTTGGCGACAGTCTCGAAATGGCGAATCACGTCGCCCGGCTGAAAGCCTGCCTGCGCGGCCGCGGAGCCGTCCTTTACCCACTCGATGGTCGTCGTCGTGATCTCGTGCCGCGGGACCTCATGGATACAGCCGTAGTAAAAGACCATCAGGACAAAGGCCAGGATGAAATTGGAAACCGGCCCGGCCAGACCGATCAGCATCCGTTGCCAGCGGGGATGGTTGGTAAAGGCGCCGGGGTCGTCCGACAAGTCGACGAGGGGTGCGCCGGAAACGTCCAAGTTCTGCTCCGGAGCTTCGCCCGTCATTTTGACGAACCCGCCCAACGGCAGCAGACAGATTTTGTAGTCGGTATCGCCGTACTTGTAGCCGAACAGGCGCGGGCCAAAGCCGAATGAAAAAGCCTCGACACGCACACCGCACAGCTTGGCCACGGCGAAGTGGCCAAACTCGTGAACCACTACCATCAGCCCGACAAGGACGACGAAAGCAACGACCGCGATTAGAAAGTCATACATAGATGGATTGTTCTTCCCTCGAGAATTCGCTCAGCACCCGGCCTCACACCAACAACTCATGCGCCATTTGACGCGCGGCCCGGTCCGCGGCGAGCACATCCGCGATCATGGCGGGATGCGCCTCCGGAGTCGAAGCGAGAACCTTCTCAATTGTACGCGGGATGCCCATGAAGGGGGTGCGACCCTCCAGGAATGCCTCGACGGCCACCTCGTCCGCGGCATTCAGGGCGATGCAATGCGCGCCGCCCTTTTCCGCTGCTTCAAAACCCAGGCGCAAGCAGGGGAACCGCTCGAAATCGGGCTCTTCGAAGTCCAGGCGGCGAAGGGCGGCCAGGTCGAAGGTGAGCGTGGAGGCGGGGCGCTCCGGCCAGGCCAGGGCGTAGAGAATCGGCAGCCGCATATCCGTGACCGAGATTTGCGCCAGTATCGACCCGTCCACGTACTCCACCAGCGAATGCACCGTGGATTGCGGGTGTACCGTGACCCGGACCTGGCTGGGCTCGACGTCGAAAAGACGGCAGGCCTCGATGACTTCGAGGCCCTTGTTGAGCATGGTCGCCGAGTCGATGGTGATGCGGCGGCCCATAACCCAGGTGGGGTGTTTGAGCGCCTGCGCAGGCGTGATGCCGGCGAACTGGTCGAGCGGAAGATGACGGAATGGGCCGCCCGAAGCCGTGAGCCAAATTGTCTTGACCTCGGCATGAGAGCCCACCCGCAAACACTGGTGGACGGCGTTGTGCTCGCTGTCGATGGGCAGGATGGGGACGTTTCGTTCGCGGGCGGCACGGGTAAGAATCTCGCCAGCGGCGACCATGCATTCCTTGTTGGCCAGCCCTACCGGCTTGCCTGCCAGGATTGCCGCGTGCGTAGCTTCAAGCCCAGCCACGCCCACGATAGCGGAAACCACAAAGTCCGCTTCAGGCAGCGTGACGCAGGCGACGGTACCTTCAGTGCCGTAGACGACGTCGATCCCGGTGACGCCGGACTGGCGCAGCCGCGCGGTCAGTTCCCCGGCCAGCTCTTCGCTAGCCAGCGAGACGAGCCTCGGCCGCCAGCGGACAACTTGCGCAAAGGCTTCGTCGATGTTGCGCCCCGCAGCCAGCGCGGCCACCCGGTAGCGATCTGGAAACTGCTCAACGATGGACAGGGTGCTCTTCCCGATGGAGCCGGTGGAACCGAGGATGGCGAGTCGTTTCAAGGTATGCGAAATCCAGAGTTCTGGTCGAACTCTTTTCAGTGTACGCTGAGCATTCACTTAAAACGTTTCCGGCCAATTCTGTCTTCCATGGAGCACGGAAGCGATCAGCACATCGTCGCCTTGAATTGCGTAGGCGGCGATGTAGGAAGTTCCAGGGATAACCAGTTCGCGTGTTCCCGGTACGCGTCCCACTCTGCCGGATAAGGGAAAGTCGATGAGACGGTTGGCGGATTCCTTGATTCGATTCGCTACCTTACGCGCAGCCGAGGGTTTATCCTTTGCGATGTATTCGCGGATGGACTCCAGATCGGAGACTGCCGTGGGAGACCAGCGGATCTTCATTTTGGCGCAGGCAACTCGTTCTCCGTGCCCCAGCTATCGAGCCACGCCATCACGCGCTCATTCGAGACGCCTTCGCCCGCTTCCAACTCATCTAGACCGGCGCGAATATGCTTGTGTTCCCAGCGATCGGGCGCAAGGTACATAGAGATGACCTCCGCTGCCACGTCGGAAACAGGCTGCCGGCGATCCTCCGCCAACGCCGCCAGACGGGCCTGAACCGCTGGATCGAGTTGAACAAGAATCGATGTCTGGGACATGACACTCCCTCTTGACTTATTATGCGCCAGATTCGCTCTCTTCTGTTCCCGGCTCAGAACCGCTGGTGAATCACCTGGGCGTACCACAGCACCGGAGCGGCGAGCAGCAACGCATCGATGCGATCAAGAACGCCGCCGTGCCCCGGAAGGAGGTTCCCGGAATCCTTCACGCCGACCGAACGCTTGAGCGCGGACTCAACCAGATCGCCCACCTGTGCGGCGATGTTCAAGCCGACCGCCAATCCCAGCCAATACCAGATGTCTTCGGGGTAGGAGAGCTTGGCGGAATCCCACTGCGCCAGCCAGTCGGCCAGAGCCAGCAGGGCGCCGCCGGCAAGCAGACTCCCCGCCACAGAGCCCAGCGATCCCTCCCAGGTCTTTTGGGGGCTGATGCTGGGCGCCAGCTTGTGCCGCCCCCAGGTGCGGCCCACGTAAAGTGCGGAAGTATCTCCTCCCCAAATCACAACCAGGAGAAAAGCCACCAGCGAAGGGCCATTGGTCAGCTCGCGCAGAAGGGGCAGTGAAACCAACGTCAGTCCCACATAGAACAGGCAGAAAATGCAGACGGCTGAGTTGGGCATCACCTGATCTACAGAACTCGAGAAGGTGCAGTAGACCAGCAGGCCCAGGCACATCACGCCGAATAGAACAACGGTTTGGTCGGGGTACTCGAAGTTGCCGGCAAAAAGCAGGGCAAGGGCCACCAACACGGCAATCCGCGGCGGCCTGATTCCGCTCCGCTCAGTCAACCCGAGATATTCCCAGGCGGCCAGAGCCGAAACTCCGGCAACAACCAGAGAAAACAGCCACTTGGGCCCCAGGAACACCAGAACCAAGACCAACGGAATCAGTACGGCAGCGGTCAGGATGCGTTTCATTGTCAGGTTGAGAATACACCGCGAGGATGGGGTATGAGGGGGCTAGCCGGTTTGGCCGGGGTTGACCAAGCTTCAATTCAGCTCTGTTCCGTGCAAGAATCCTGCCTCACACGCTTTTCTTGTCGTCCGATCGCAGCCAATGCAGGAAAGCCTCGGAACCTCCGCGCTGCGCCGATGCTTCCTTGAGCCGAAAGCGCAGATTTTCCGCCAGGCGCTTTGCCTTGGCGGCGGGATTCTCTTCGTTTGGCTTGGTCTTATTGTTTTCCAATGGATTTGTGCCTCCCCAATGGATTCTCGTCAAAACAGGCCTGAAAGGTCACGCCTGAATCCGAAAAAACGGAGGCTTGGAATAACCAAGGTAATCAGCCAGTTGCGATTTTGATGCGTTCCGCTTCTTCGTCCACGGCGCCGGAGCCCTCGCCCAGCCCGCCGTAGCGGCGCTCGCGGCGCTGAAAGTCGGCAATGGCCTCAAGCAGATGAATGCCGCGAAAGTCGGGCCAAAGGCGTTCGGTGACGAAGATCTCGGTGTAGGCGATCTGCCACAAAAGATAGTTGGATAGCCGCATCTCGCCGGAGGTGCGAATCAGCAGGTCGGGGTCGGGCATGTGCGCCGTGTAGAGATGGCGGTGTATATCTTCCTCGGTAATGCAATCGGGGCTGGTGTGGGTGATCTTCATCTCGGCCGCGAGCGAACGGAAGGCGTCCACGATTTCAGAACGGCCGCCGTAGTTGAGGGCCAGGGTGAGGGTGGTGCCGGTGTTGTTTGCCGTGGCATCCTCGGCCCAGCGCATCTTGTCCTGAACCTCCGGCGGCAATTCGTGGGTGCGCCCGATGTATTTCATGCGCACGTTGTTGTCCATCATGCGGCCGACGTTGCTCTCCAGATAGGTCTTGAGCAGGCGCATGAGGAAGTTGACCTCGGCGCGAGGGCGGCGCAGATTGTTTTCCAGAGAGAAGGCATAGAGCGTGAGCCAGGGAAGGCCGATGCGCGAGGCGGTTTCGGTCACCAATTGAACGGCATTTGCTCCCTGCTGATGGCCCAGGAACCGCTTCAGCGATCGATGGCCGGCCCAGCGGCCGTTTCCATCCATGATGATGGCCACGTGCTGCGGAATGCATTCCGGCTTCAGCGTCGCATAAACAGCGAGCTCCTCCGAAGTCAGCTCATGGATGCGCAGCGTGCCGGTTGGATACAAAGGACTCGCCTCTACTTTGCTTTTTGCGGCTTCAAAATCAGCGCCCCGCCAGCATCGAAGGTTGGAAACCGGAGCGGGGTTCGTGGATGCCGGATCCGCGGGCGATTTGCCGGAAGTAGGCCTGCAGCCCGGCTAAAATGCCCCTCAGCCGAGGCCGGGTATTCCATTATCGACCGTAGCACATGCGCCCACGCACCGCAATTACAGGATACTCCGCCCAGTGGAGCCCGCGCCGGATCGGGAGGCTGCATGCACTTACGGAAGTAGCAGGCCGCAACGTTTCCGGGAAACAGGCTCCAGATTGCACCGACGAAATTCTGCAAGAACGTTCACTTACCGTCGACGATCGATGGAGTCCATCTGTTGCTTTACGACGCCGGCTTGGAGCCAAGCTGGAGCCTTATGAGCCCCGCCACCCCCTGGCCATCCGTGTCGACCCGGCCTGACTCCGCCGCTGCGAGCCCGCGCCGCGGCTGTGTGACTCAGCCACAATTCGGAAACGGCGCCATCTATGCGGAGCGGCGGCGTCCGGTAGCAGCGTCCCGTACCGCGCCCGAGAACAGCATGCGATGCATCGGTCCAAGATGAGGCAGCAAAGCGGCAACCTCAGCCAGGAACGGGTCGGCCAGGATGGCAGCTACTTCCTCGTCGCGGCGGCTGCGCGCGTCCCGCACAAGCTGGCATAAGTCCACTTCAAGCGCCACAGCCAGGCGCTCCAGCGAACCCAGCGTGGGAATCGCCTTGCCGTTCTCGATCTTTGAGATGTAGGTCCGCGGCACCTGCATGCGCCCGGCCAGTTGACGCTGGCTCAGATGGCGCGCCCTGCGAATCTCGCGCACCTGTCCCGCAACCTGCAGACCAGCTTCTGCTGAAGCCGGAGCGGCGGGCTGACTGGCCACCAATTGAGGGGCAGGCTGCACAGACTCCTCTACGTCAAGGGGTTTGTGGCATTTTCTGCAAAGTGAGTTGAGGGTCCTGAATTGAACCAGAAAGCAATTGTCGCAGCGCACGACTTCGCGTGTTTCCACGCACACAAGAGTGGTTGCCATCGGTCGTTTGCGGAGTGCCAGAGCAGGAACTCCGTGGTGCCTTTTTACACCGCGATGTAGGATACTCTCGGGTAAGTGAACCATAATTGTCAAGTAGAAACTTAGGGTCATTCCTAAGATTTCCCCATCATACCCTGACAACCCCGAAGAAACACGAACCAAGTTGAGCAACATGGAGAAAAAATAAATGTCCAACGACAATCTTGACACCGGCATCTCAGCAAGTCGTCCCACTGGCGGCGCTGTCAACAATGGTTCGGAACGATATGGGCGCGCCCAAGCCTGGGAACTGCTCACGGAGTGGACCCTGAGCGAGAGCCTGCGCAAACATGCGTTGGCCGTCGAGGCCTGCGTAACCGCCTGCGGCGAGGCGGAAGCCGACCGGCTGGAACTGGCGGGCGCGGAACGATCGGCACTGATCGAGCTCTACTCGACCACAGCTCTGCTGCACGACTTCGACTACGAGCGCCACCCCACGGCCGAAGAGCATCCTTTTGTCGGCGTCCGCGAGTTGGAGCGGCTGGGCTGGCCCATCGAGGTGCGCACCGCCATTCTGGGCCACGCGCAATACTCCGGCGTTCCGCGCGTCACGCATTTGGACAAGTCTCTGTTTGCCTGCGATGAGCTGGCCGGTTTCCTCACCGCTTGCGCCCTGGTAAAGCCCACCAAAGCCGTAGCCGATGTTGAAGTAGCGAGCGTGCGAAAGAAGTTGAAAGATAAGGCCTTCGCTCGTGGCGTCAACCGGGTGGATGTGATCCAGGGCGCAGCGGAACTGGGCGTGGATCTCGACGCGCATATTGCGTTCTGCATTGAGGCGATGAAGAAGCGGGCTGCGGAGCTGGGGCTGTGAGCGCGAATTGGGGAATACAATCGGCCCCGCCACGCTATGCAGCGTTTGCCACCACGCGATGCACCGCTTTGGCGCCATGCAAACGGGTTAGGGGGCCCAACAGCATCATTGACGCCGACAGCGGGCAGTGATGTTACTTATAAGGTAACTGCCGGTTTGCCGGTCATACGACCGGAGCGCACCAAGATCAAATTGGGATCTTACAATTTCGGTTCAACGAACAACATGGAAAGTGCGTTTCCAGCGCGTGTCTGGGAAGAAATGCACCAGCACGTGGCCGATCCACGCGAGCTTGTGAACAAATCCTGTTTGTTCAAATCGTGCCTCTGTGGCCTTGAACGACCAATAGTTGAACAGCGGACGGCCAAGTATGTTGGCGCGCGGCACGAAGCCCCAGAAGCGCGAGTCCAGGCTGTTATGCCGGTTGTCGCCCATCATGAAGTACATGCCGGATGGAACCACCAGGTCGTCGCCCTGGATATAATTCGAGAAGTTCACGGCCCACGACTCTGTTGACCCGGGCACCCCGTCTGGAGGTACTGCGGGGAAATCGTCGAGGAACTCGTTGAAGTTATCCGTCGTCGTCGGCTGCGCAAATCCCACAGGCTGTGCGACACCATTAACAATCACAATGCCTTTGCGTAGATGAATATGATCGCCCGGTACGCCAATCAATCTCTTCACTAGGGGAATGTACTGCGGTGTCCCATCGGCGTCTGTCGGGTCAATACCAGGCTGATAAACGGGCTTGATGAACACCACTATATCGCCGCGCCTCGGCTCGCGATACCTTATTAGCGGCATCCACGAAGCGGGCGGCATTAGCGTGATCTGGTCGACGACTAGGTGATCGCCTACAAGCAACGTGTTCTCCATCGAACCTGACGGAATGACGTAGTTCTGAGCTAAGAAGGTCAGAATGAACAGGCCCACCACCAGAACTGAGCAGATGCTGGCCAGCGCCTCGAAAGGAGTCTCTTTCCGATTGATGTTGGCGGAAGCTGCGGGCTTCGTTGAAACAGGAGAAATCTTCGTCGCTGGACTCATCCAAAGGCTCCTCGGGAAGGCTGGCGAGCCCCAGGGCGTTCGCAGCGGTCACTTCAAAAGAGATGATTTCATGTACGTTCGACTGTCGTCGAGTTTGCATCTTGACCAGAGTCTATCAAATCCCTGTGCAACGTAGAATTCTCCGGATGATTCGGCGTGCGAGCGGTTAGTCGGCAACCCGGAAATTACCAGTTAGTCAATAGCGTTTCCTGTCGCGGGGTTCGATTGAATCAGGGGTCGCGGTAAATGGTGAGTTCAGAAACGCGCCGATGGCTCAATAACGTTGGGCCGGGGCAGAAGGCCGTTGTATCCAGCACGAATCTCGGTTGTGCCGCCTGGGACCCCGCACAGGCAAAAAATGAGCAATGATAAAATGGTTGCAGGCTAAGTCCGTCGAAACGAACGGTAATGCGGAGGCTCCCCATGCTGCAACACGACGAAAAAGAAAAGTTGGAACGGGGTTTTGCCGAGGGCGAATCCAGCCAGCGTCTGGAGGGGCTCGAACTCGGTGAGCCTTACTGGACCATCAAGGCCCGCATCCTTGCCGGAGAAATCACATTCGATCAGGGGCTTGAAGAAATCGCCGCCTACCACCGGCCAAGAGCTTCAGCCGTCGCATGAGCCCGTTTGCGAACGACCCGTATTGCTACTCCGGCACTGACGTTCTCATCAATCGGGAAGACATCCGAGACCAGGGAATACTCAACAAGTTCGAAGCTCAAGTCGCGTCCGCCTGCATTGCACGTCTCGCAGTAGACCCCATTGAAGGCCCGTTCGACACCCTCCGCCTGCAGGAAACTCATCGCCGCATCTTTGGCCGCGTCTATCCGTGGGCCGGCGAAATCCGCAAAGACATTGGCATGATGGCTAAGACTCGTCCTTCGGGCTTCGTGGTCGCCTACGGGCCTTCTCAAAATGTCCCCGCCGCCCTTGCCAATACCTTTGCGGCTCTGAAGGCCGAGAATTGCCTGGGAGGCCTCGATTCCGAGGCAATCGCAAAACGACTCGCCTACTACTACAGCGAACTTGATTCCATTCACGCCTTTCGGGATGGAAACTCGAGAACCCTGAGGGTTTTTACGTCTGACATTGCTCAATCGGCAGGCCATCGGCTTGACTGAGCACCTTCTGCTGCAACGGAAGAGCAACGGCAGCGGCTTTACCATGCACGCGACCTCGCCGTGATGCGCGGCGACGCTTCACAACTGGCGCAGATTCTAAGCGCCAATCTGCGCAGGCTTTGAAGGGCCCTGCCTCCGAATCTGCTCGCCGCGTCAATTCTCACCTTGGCTCAAAGGTGGGATTGTTGCAGCCGGAAAGTGAGTTTAACCTGCACGAGAGCGAACTACCGCCTTCCGGTCGGGAGACCCCAATCGACGATGAGCTGGAACCGGGGAAACAATCCGCACGCTGCATCCGGGGCTGACCTCGTCCCCAGAGGGCCCGAAATCAAGCTCGGCAAGAACGCTCCCGCGCCGGGTACTCCGGGGTACTCCCTGGCCTACATCGAGACGATGTGGAAGAGGGATATGGATGCTACCATCGTCAGGCTGCATCGCCGGCTCGAATTGGAGAGAAAGAAGCTGACCCGGCAGTATTGGGCTCGTTTCTGGCCAGTGGCCGTGGGGATCGCCGTAGCCTGCGTCGCCCCGGAGTTGAGAGAGATGCTCGACCTGCTCTTCAAGCCATGGGGCTTGGGGCTGGTGTTCCCCTTCGTTGTCCTGCTGGAGCGCCCGGAGTTGCATCTGCACGGAACCTTGGCGACCGCTCTGCCGCATCTCATGCTTTACGCCGAGTTCCCCCTTGAGGGACTACTGGCCAAAAGCATCATTGTAGGCAAGGTCACACCTGTGGCCGTATTCGGGCGGATCGCCTGTCTGCACCTGTTGGCGTCCACGCTGCTGCTGATGGTGAGCGGCGCGATTTCGTAGTTCGACTCTCCGGCGCACTCTTGACCATTCGCCCGTTTCCCGGTCAGAATTCAACCCGTGCCCCATAGCGAATTTGGCCGTTTCCCGCCTGCATCCGGCGAGGTGAACCACTGGCGTCGCAGGTGAAAAATGCGCTACGATAGCAGTTCCTCTACGGAAACTATCCGCCGCCAAAGGGCGGAAGGAGATTCCTATGACCCGTTTCAGCAACATTCTCACTGAGTCCGGCAACGGGGTAAAGACCATTACCCTGAACCGGCCCGACAAGCGCAATGCAATGAGCCCGGCGCTGATTGAGGAGCTCACGATTGCGCTGCACGAGGCCGAGACCTGCGATTGCGGCGTTGTGATTCTGACCGGCGCCGGCCCGGCCTTTTGCGCCGGCCTGGACATGGAGCACCTGGAGACCATGACCGCGCGCACGCCTCAGGAACACCGCCGCGACTCGGAGAACATGGCGCTGGTTCTGCGCACTCTCTACGATTTTCCCAAGCCGATCATCGCAGCTGTGAACGGGCCGGCCATCGCCGGCGGCATGGCCCTGGCCACCATCCCCGACTTCACGCTGGCGGTTCCCGAGGCCAAATTCGGCTACACAGAGGTTCGCGTGGGATTCATTCCCGCCATTGTGGCGTCCTTTCTGATTCGCCAGGTAGGCGAGTTGCGCACCCGCGAGCTATTGCTCTCGGGCAGAATCATGAAGGCGCAGGAAGCAATGCAACTGGGGCTGGTGACCCAGATTGTCGAGCTGGACGATCTGATGCCGTCCGCGCATGCGCTGGCGCAAACGCTTCTGCAGAACAGCCCTCAAGCCATGCAGGCGGTCAAGCGGCTGCTGTCAAAACACGCCAAGCGCAGACTGGACGACGAGATTGAAGACGCCATCGAGGCCAACGCGCAGCAGCGCTCCACCGAGGACTTCAAAGAAGGCGTTCTAGCGTTCAAGCAGCACCGCCGCGCCGACTGGCCCAGCATGCACGCCAAGGTGTAGGCGGCGAAGTCTCCCAGACAATTGAGTATTTCCGGCTCCATAGCAATTTTGCTATATACTGATTCGACGTCGAAAGTTAGGCTGCGCCTCCAGAAAGAGAAGATCGATGCCAAGCGCAAAAGAGACGAATAAACCCGGACACATCACCACCGGCAATGTGCTCGAAGACCTGGGCTTCTCGGCGCAGGAGATTCGGGAGATGGAGATCAAGCACGATCTTTGGGCTCCGATCCGTGCCGAGATTGAGGCGCGGAAACTGACTCAAGCGCAGCTTGCCAAAGTACTGCAAATCCATCAGCCCGACGCGAGCTTGTTGCGTCGCGGTCAGATTGAGCGCTTCAGCATAACCAGGCTGCTTCAGTTTGCCGACCGCCTGCAGCTTGCGGTTACGCTCGCTGTGGCTCCTAAGGCCGAATCTCAAAAGACAAAAAGCACCGCACGGATTCCCATGCGAAAGACAGATCCGCGCAGATCGCCGGCGAGACCGGCAGCCAGCCCAAATACGGCCCGAACCTCGGCTTTGGCCTAATTCGGGTTCTTCGCCCGCAGCTCGGCCACAATCTCCGCCGCCGCAACCCGCGCCTGGTCTGCCTGATCGGGGGGGAAGCTGATTGCGCCTACTCGCGCGTGGCCGCCGCCGCCATAGCGCTCGCATATCTGCGCCAGGTTCACCATCTTCGCCGGGTCGGCCTTGGTCCAGGGGTTCGAGCCTACCGAGACCTTGGTGCGGAAGCTGGACTTCGACAACCCGATCGAATACGTCGCGTTGGGGTAGAGATAGTAGGGGATGAACTTGTTATAGCCTTCCAGCGGCTGGTCGGTAATGTCGAAGAAGATGGTGCCGTTGCGCTCCTCGGCCCGGCTGCGGATCAATGCCAAAGATTCTTCATGGCGCTCCAGCAGCGGCGGCAGCAGGCTGGCCACGAAGGGCTGGCTCAGCACCTCGGCCAGCGGCATCTCGGTGAGCAGCGGGATCAGCCGGGGAATGAACTCCGGGTCCTGCGTTGCCTCGATGATCGACGTCAGCTTCATGGCTGGAGCGGCCATTTCGACGGCAGATTCGGGGCTTTCATACCGCGCGCCGTCCACAATGTCGGCCCAATGAATCAGCTCCGCGACCGGCGCCGTGTCGAAACCGTAGCGCGTCGAGGCGATGTGCGCAAGAAAACTGGTGCAGGAGGTGTAATTGGGATCGAAGAACTTGTGTGCGCCGCACACCGGGTCTTTCTGGCAATCGAGAAAGCTCTGCTGGTCCTGTGGCGTCAGAAAGGCCGACAGATGATGGTCGAACCACCATGTAATCTTCGGCGAAGCCGAGTACTTGAAGTCGACGATGGCGTTCTCGTCGCCGCTGAATTCGCTCTCGTCAAAGAGCGCGCCGGCGCGGTGCACCAGCCCGTGATATTCATAGCTGGCCCCGGCAGCGACGCACTCGCGGTGGAAGCGCGTGAACAGCGAGGCTGAGCAGGCTCCGTCAAAGCATTTGTCGTGATAAAAGACGCGAACCCGCAAAACCTGCACTCCTCTGTTGCGAAGAATTGAATAAGGTGAACTGTTAAGCATCAAGGGATTGGCCCGCTATGTCAAGGCTAAGAAGGATTTCCGGCGCCCCGGAGTGTCCGAACTGTTCGTTTTCGGACGGCCGGTATCGATTCCGAACATAACGTTCCCGCTGATCGCCGCGTATCCTAATTGGCTGCTTTTAGAATCAGACACTTGATCATTTTGTGGTTTGGCCAGTGGATTGCGAATACTCTCCACATAGTTCCACCGGCGGAGTTGTCGTTTTGAGAGGAATCCATGCATACCTTGATTCAGGATCTGCGCTACGCTATCCGACAGTTGTGGAAGTCTCCGGGATTCACGATCACGGCAGTCCTGACCCTGGCTATAGGCATCGGCGTCAATACCGGCGGCTTCAGCATCATGGATGCCGTGGTGCTGCGGCCCCTCGCTGTGCCTGAATTGAATCAGGTGGTGACCGTCTCGGAGCAGCAGAATCACGGCGATTCGCAGCAGGTGGCTCTGGCGAACTTCGAGGACTGGCAAAGGGAAAGCAGCGCATTCGAGCAAATGGCGGTTCGCAGCGACGCGGACATGAGCCTTACCGGAGCCGGCGATGCGGCTCGCGTGAGTGCGGAGTTAACCTCGCCATCCTTCTTTAGCGTGATGCGGACAAGCGCGTTCATGGGGCGCGTCTTCGATCGAAGCGAGACTCAACCCGGCCGCAGCAGCGTAGCGGTTCTGAGCTACGCCTTCTGGAAATCGCACTTCGGCTCCGACGCGGGCGTGGTGGGCAGGCAGGTTGAACTCGATCGGCGCACGTACACGGTAATCGGCGTGATGCCGAAGGCCATGCAGTATCCGTCGACCGCGGATGTCTTTCTGCCCTTTGCGCCCACCGATGCGCAGCTCGGCGATCGCAGCGCGCACAACTATCTTGTGATCGGCCGCCTGCGCAAGGGAGTTTCACCAGGCCAGGCACAGGCCGAGTTGAATACCATCGCGGATCATTTGTCGCAAGCGTATCCGGCAACCAACCAGGGCAGGACGGTCAAGGTCGACTCTCTTCTGGCCGGCATCAACGGCGAATTCACCAATCTCTACTTCGGGCTGGTGCAGGGTGCGACGTTCTTTGTCCTGCTGGTGGTGTGCGCCAATATCGCCAACCTGCAATTTGCGCGCGGCATCGCGCGCCGCCCGGAGATTGCCATGCGCACCGCCCTGGGAGCAGGACGCTGGCGGCTGATGAGGCAGTTGCTCACGGAAAACATCCTGCTGGGGCTGATTGGCGGCGTAGGCGGTCTCGTATTCGCCGCGGTCTACATGCATCTCTGCGAGATCACCATGCCGGAGCGCGTTGCCCGCTTCATGGCCGGCTGGTCGAATATTTCGCTGAACGGCCGCGCCCTTGTCTATTCTTTGCTGCTCGCTGTTGCCGCGGGCATCGTCTCGGGGTTCGCGCCGGCGCTGCAGGCGTTGCGCATCAATCTCGTGGAGCAGCTCAAGTCGGGCTCGCGGGCCGTCGTGGGTTCGGGCCGAAGCCACAAGCTGAGGAACATTCTGGCGGTTGCGCAGATCTCGCTGGCGGTGGCGCTGGTGATCGGCGCGGCTCTCATGTGCAAGGGCATGTTGGCCATGCTGCACGTGACCGACAGGTACCGGCCGGAGCAGACGCTCACCTTCAACGTGCATCTGCCTGTGTCGCGCTACGATACCCCGGCAAAGCAGGCAGCCTGGTACGACCAGAGTCTTGCCCGGCTGCGTATGTTGCCGGGCGTGGATCATGCCGAAGTGACCACGGCTTTGCCTAACAGCGATTGGGGCTGGGTTGACGGTTGCCAGATCGAGAATCGCCCCCAGACAACCGGCAACTCGCCTAGCGCGCTGCGGCTGCCGGTGAGCGCGGGATACTTCGGCGCATTCCAGATTCCAATCGTCGATGGGCGCGGCTTCAGCCAAAGCGACGATCTTCACTCGCAGCGTGTGGCCGTCGTGAGCCGCGGATTTGTCGCGCGTTATTTCCCCGGCCAAAACCCGCTCGGTCATCGCATCCGCATGATGACCGGGAGCCCCGACGAGACGCCGTGGATGACCATCGTCGGCGTCGCGGAGGAGACGAATTATTCCCTGTGGACCAAGGATCGGCCGGCCGCGGTGTACATGAACGTGGCGCAGTTGCCGGCGACCGGGATGACCTACACCATCGCCGCCAGGGGCAATCCGCTGGCCATTGCTTCGCCGGCACGGAAGGCGCTTGCCGAGCTTGACCCCGCATTGCCGCTCGATGCCGTGCAAACCTATGCCGACTTCACCCACCTGGAGTTGACTGGGATGTTTTATGTTGCGGCGATGCTGGGCTTCGATGCGTTTGTCGCGCTGCTTCTGGCCGCTATCGGCATCTTCGGCGTGATGGCCAACCTGGTGGGCGAGCGCACCCGCGAGATCGGCGTGCGGCTGGCCATGGGGGCACAGCGCGAGGATGTGCTGAGGATGATTTTGCGCCGTGCCGCCTGGCTGACCGGAATTGGCGTAAGCGTTGGCCTGCTGATGGCCTTCGCTCTCGCCCGCGGGGAGGCGAACCTGCTCTACGGCGTCCGTCCCGGCGACCCATTGGTCTTCGCGGCTATCACGATGCTGATCGTCGGCATCGCCATGCTGGCAAGCTGGTTCCCGGCCCGGTGGGCGGCTCGCATCGATCCCATGGTGGCTTTGCGCGACCAGTAGAACCAATGCATGGGGCCGGTTCCTTCGCAGAATCCAATTGAAGCAGCCCTGCAGGGCAAACGCATCTAAATTCTCCGACAAACTTCCGCAAGAACGAGGCATTGCCCTTACCTCGGTTGCCTTTTCGGAGGGAGCAGGGGCATTTATGCCCCTGAAACCACGCTTGAAGCGACAGGGCTTTACAGGCTGCGGAAAAACCCCTGATCTGGGTTAAATGCGACGAAAAGCATCCCTCAGGGGCTAAAGCCCGCATTGATTCTGTTGATCTTATGCCAGGGATGAATCCCTGGCCTACCGCCCG
>Ga0224559_1000492_pt1 | contig 26198 bp, 36 predicted proteins | sample 714S33034metaG_FD_180676 | JGI IMG/M metagenome (GOLD analysis project Ga0224559, IMG submission 180676) | Peat soil microbial communities from Stordalen Mire, Sweden - 717 S3 30-34 | ecosystem: Environmental > Terrestrial > Soil > Wetlands > Peat | place: Sweden: Norrbotten County, Stordalen... | reverse complement strand
GCTACCATTCAGCACCGGATTAGATCCGGCGGTAGTCCCTTTTTGAGAGCCGAGATTGGGCGGAGCGGTGTAAATGGATGCCACGGATGCACCACCAACGCCTTCGGTGCTTATAGAGCCTGCCGTCCCCGCATTTCCTCCGCGCGCCAAATATGCACTAGACACAACCCAGCTAGGGTTTCCGGCTACTCCAGGTTGGGCGCTAGCTATAATGCCTATGTTGGCCACAGTTGCCCCACCACCGCCTCCGCCGCCGCCAAACTCGCGCACATAAATCATATTTGAACGCGGAGTATAGGTGCCGCTGGACACAAAGATGGATGCGCCGACAGTGAAATCTCCCGAGGAATAGGTAACGCCGTCCCAATAGACTGTTCCAGCGGTAGCGTTGTTAACGCCCACTAGCTGGAGTTGGAAAAACCGAACCGTGTCTGCGGCTTGCACTCCGGCAATATAGGGAGCCCAAGATGTATTATTCGTGGAGGATGAAAAAATCGAAGCAGTGTAAAGATATGTCTTGTTGCAGTCGTAAAACAAAACATTGACCGCATTTGCGATTCCGGCCACCGTAGATTTCATGAACCAGCTAAAGGTCAACCATCCAAGCTCCCCGATGGCGTAATAATCGGAAGTCGTCAGGCTCACGCCACCGCTCACGCTCCCCGGCGTGGTCATGCTAAAGGCCTGGGCACCGTGGTCAACATTGGCGGACGCCGTCTCGATATTGCAGGAGTTGCCCGAGGCAAGCGCCAGGGTCCAGTTCGAGGGTGCGACACCGGCACCCGAACCGGCCTCAAAGCTCCCATTGATGATGCCAACGGCAAGGGCCGATTGCGCGGCCCCCTGAAAATATTGGATATTGGAAACTACGGGAGCGGCAAAAGCATCTAAGCGTGTTGGGTCCCCTACATTTGGCGGAGTGATGGAAATATAGCTCATTGCCCCTCCTAATCAGTCGATGATGATAACCAAGCCGCTTGCACCGCTGCCTGCGGTGCTGCTAAGTCCTGTCGCACCAGCCCCGCCAGCGCCTACAACCACCGGGAAAGCAACTCCCGGTGTCACTAATATCACCCATTCTGCATACTCCCCCGATGCCCCGCCGCCGCCACCCCAATTAACCGATGAGAACCAGGCACCGCCGCCGCCTCCGCCACTATTGGCCGCTGGTGTGCCTCCATTATGCGAGGACGAATTGCCAGCGGTCCCACCGGATGATCCCCAATAATCCCCACCGCCAGCGCCCGCCGCTCCGCTTGAGTTGCCGCTGATACCAGCCATGTTTCCACATTGCAACCCAAAAGCTCCGCCGGTATAGGATGTGATGGGCGCAACCTTAGCCCCACCAATCCCTTGCCCTCCCGAGCCCACGCCGCCATTACCACCGCGCGCCAAAAAAGAAGATGACAGCACATAGCTGGGCGAACCAACAGCTCCATTGTCCAATTCATCTACAGCCGCCCCGCCGCCCCCGCCGCCAAGAACGAGGCACCGTACAAATTGAGACCTGGGCGTATAAGTCCCGCTGGCCGTAAACATGGACACCTGCTGAGACCCGCTGAAGCTGGTAGCTGGCTGATTCTGGAAAATCACATCGATGCCGTCCCAATAGACTGTTCCAGCGGTAGCGTTGTTAACGCCCACTAGCTGGAGCTTAAAAAAACGGGCTCCTGTTGGAGCCGTGAAATTCACCGTCTTCCAGGCCCAAGCGGTGTCATTGGTGGTGCTGTTATTGTAGAGTGTCGAAGTTGAAATCAGAGTTTGTGTGTTATCAAAAAACTGAACATACACGGAGTTCCCAATCGTTGCAATGGTTGATTGCATCCACCAGGAGAACGTCAGCTTTTGTAATTCCCCGATGGCGTAATAATCGGAAGTCGTCAGGCTCACGCCACCGCTCACGCTCCCCGGCGTGGTCATCGAGAACGACTGCGCGCCATCCTGTACATTAGCGGCTATCGTCTCAATGTTGCAGGAGTTGCCCGAGGCAAGCGCCAGTATCCAATTCTGCGGAGCAACATTGGCACCGCTTCCATTTTCAAAGCTCCCGTTGGATATATTTATCTCTTGCCCGATTTGGAGTTGTGCAATCAAGGCATTCAGTTCAGTCAAGACCGGAGCGGCGAATACATCCAAATAAGTTCCCTGTCCGATGCTGGGAGGATTCATTATTGCCACCTCGAAGGCGCATAATCTAGCTCGGAATACAGGGCTCCCGGCTGTTGTGTATCTACCGCAAAATCATTGCCGTCCACCCAATGCCCTGCCTGCTGCCGCTTGTATTCCCCCTCGCCGCTGGCGTCATTCAATTCGCCGGTCCCATTCCAGGCCAGCGGATTGCCAAGCGGCGTGGTGTCCGTGCTCAGGCACCAGAACCCGGATGAGCGTTCAAAGCCGCGCAGGTTGTCCATGGTCAAAGTGACCTGGCGCTTATTGAGGTCCAGGTCCACCTTGATAATCTCGTTCACCTGGTCCACGCAAAGCAGGGTGCTATATATCTGCACGCCCTGGCCCGGCATTTGGGTCCACGCGCTCCACATGGTCTGCGCCGTCCAAAAGGACTGATCCACGCGGTCCTGATTGACGATGGCTTGCCCCAGCCATGCGGCATCATCCTGGCCCGTAAACAAGGCGTCCACAGTCTCTTGGACCGGCGCAGCGAGCCCGCGGGAATATTGGTTGGCCATGTCGGTGATGGTCGCCACCTGCTGGGTGTTCTCCGAGCTCTTGACGCCGTAGGTGACAACGCATTGACTGATTTTGGTTCCGGCCTGCACCATCGTGGAGGTGGTCCCGCTGCCATCGATGACCACGCCGGGCTGTAGGTTGTTGATGTCGGTGATTTGCAGGCACTCGGTGCGGCGGTAGCTGCGAAAGGGGGTCAACGTGAAAGTGCCATCCGTAGCCGTCTGGAGATAGGCGCGGACGTTGACACAAATCTCGTTGATGGTGGTGATGGCCTGGCCCTGGCTGTCGATGTAGATGCCCAGCTGATGGGTGACCGCCCGGTTGAGCGGGTTGGGCCAGTAGTAGCCGATGTCATACCAGTTGTGAGCCGCCAGGAATCCCGCCGTGCTCGCATCAAAACCGAGCTGCTCAATGATGTCCTGCACGATATCTGCGGGGTTGATCATGGGCTGGCCGTTGGGCAAGGGCTTGCCGGTGAAGTCCATCACGATGTCCTGGCCAGCCTCCCATGTCACGCCGGGGTCCATGGTGATAGTGGCGTTCACCGCGTCCAGGTCAAAGAATGCCGCCACCTGCCAGATGTCCGATGAATCCTTGACGCGCACCTGCTGCACGCTGGTGATGGGATGGCCCGCAAGCTTGAATACCCCGTTAACGGTATCGATGCAGACCGGCGAGGCCCCCACGATGACGCCGTAGGAGAGCTGTAACGGCTTGCCAACGCTGCCAGTATCCATGGCTGGGTAATCGGCCAGCGCGTAAAGCGCAGTCGGGAAAAGGGTGTCGCACAAGACCTTGGGGTCTTGCACGTTGAGCGTGAACTTTCCCAGCTCTGCCTTGGTCGAGCTCACCACGAAAGTGGCCAGGGGCACGAACTGGTCCCAGGGCAATCCGGCTGCGCCCATGATGAGCCGCGCCCAGCCAGCATCCCAATTGTAGGTGCGGCGCTGGTCAAAATAATGGTCCGCGTTGGCAAGCTCAATGGAGCCTCCGCCCACTTGAGTGATGCTGCTGAAATCCGCCGTCACCGACCGCGAGAGGCCGGGCCATGAGCTGATGCGGGCCTGCCAGGCAAAACCCCCGGCATCCGTGGGACCATCGCTGAAATACATGGTCGCCATGGCCTCGACGGTTACGCCGCGTGCCATGGGATTGCTGCCGTCCGGCATGCTGATGATAAGGCTCTGGCTTGCCGCGCCATCCCAAAACCAATAGCCGTTGTGGTTGACCACGTCATCCACCGATGCCCCGGCTGTCAGCTCCACGCCGTTGACGATGACGCCGGTAATGATGTCTACGCTGTCGTTGAGCTGGCCCGAGCCATCGCCCAGCACGTGGGCGTAGGCGCTGCCGTAGGTGTGGCCATTGGCCACCAGGGGATACCAGGCGTGCATGGTGATACCAGCCTCAACCTCCAGCAGGAAGATAGGCGCGGCGTCTGTGCTGGCCAACACCTGGGCCAGCGTGGTTGGCGGGTTGGGGTCGATGTATTGGCCGGGCATCGTCATAGTTGCTTCTTGAGCGAGAGGGATAGGGACCAGATGGCGGGGCCGCCGCCGATGTAGAACACCGACTTTTCAGATGGCATAGTGACGGCCTTGACATAGCGCGGAAAGCCGAACTCCGATGTGCTGGTGTCTCCCGGCAGGATGGTGACCCACCAAGGGTTGTAGGTTCCGTTGGCCGCAAACAACGCGCGAAGCTGGGTCTCTACCGCCTCGGTGGAAAAGGCGATGGTCAGCGCACCCTGCCAGTAGGTGGCCACCTTCTCGCTGTAATCCTGGCCCAGGACCGCCAAGGCGTTGTTCTTTATCTCGCCGAAGGTGCGCGTAAAGCCGCCCTGATTCATGCCCACGCTTGCGGTATCCAGGCGCGCACCCAAGAGCAGCTTGCCCACCTCGATATAGCTTGTGGTGCTGGCCGTGCGGTTGAAAGTGAGCTGCAGGCTTGTCTGACCAGCGCCAAGCGCAGCTGATGGGATGTTAATCCAGCCTGGGCCACCAGCGGAACCAAGCAGAGAAACCGTCCCGCTTGACCCCATGGATGCCCCGTTGAAGACAGCCCAGGTCACGCTTGAGCAGGTCGCATTGGCGTTCCAATAGTCCACCAGCAAGTCAAGGCCGCTTGGGTATTGCGCGCCCGTCACCGTGCCGCCCAGGTCGATGCTCAAGGTCTCGGTGGCCGCATTTTGTGTCAGGCTGCGCCAGGTCTTACAGGCTAAGGGATTGCCGCAAATGTTGGCCACCGGGAAATAGGGATTGCTGCTGCTGGCCGTGATGCCCGCGCCAGACTTCGCAAGATTTGAAATGCTATCTGCGTAGATATACATGTCAGCTCTGAATGGCGTTGGCCGAGATGACCAAGTTCCCGTTGAAGCTGGCGTTGCGAATCATGGTCAGCAGCACCTTGGAATCAAGGAGCACGTTGACCGTGAGCTGCCCGCTGACACCCGAGCTGGTGTCTGACGAAGATGCCGCCGTTGTTGAAGATGCCGCCGTTGAGGTTGTGGCCGCGCTTGTTGCGGCCGTCCCTGTGGTGGTGGTCGAGCTGCCGCTTGAATCGGTGGACGTCTGACTGATTTGCACGCCGTTCATCGTAGTGGTCTTGGTGGTCTCGGTCGATGTGGACGTGGTGCCGTCTGAATTGGTGGTCTTGGTGGTCGCGGTGTCGGTGGTGGTGACGCTCCCGTCCTTGTTCGTGGTCTCGCTGATTTCGTGCGAGACGGTGCTCTTATCTGTGCCCGATGAGCTGCTTGACCCCGAGGATGAGCTGCTGCTTGAAGAACTCGAATCGGACGGCATCATAGCCGAGCCAATCTCAGCCCCCACGCCACCCACGATGGCGGCAAGGCCTGCATACCAAGCAAAGACCGCCGCCGCCTCAATAGCGCCAAGGTAGGGATTGCCAGCCGAGGCGAAGGCCGTGGCGGCAGCGGACGCTCCCATGATTGTAATATTCTTTGCCGCCGTGTCTGCGGCTGTCTCGATCAGTTGGGCACCAGCGGCCTTGGCGGCATCCCCGGCACTGTGCCCGGATGCGATCTGCTTCTCTGCCGCCTTCTCCGCCGCCTCTCCCACCTGCTCCATGCTATCCATTATTTTTTTGTTCGCCTCTTCCTGAATCTTTGCGCTTTCAGTTGTGGCTTTGGCGGTGTCCTGGTTGATCTCATTTTGCGTTTTTTTGTTCAGCGCAATCAACTGCTGGTCATACTGCGCCTGGGTGATCTGGCGCGAGTTCAGCTTGTTTTTCAACGCCTGTTCTTCCAGCTTTTCATTTGCCTGGAGCGCAGCTATTTCAGCCGCCAGTTCTGCCTGGACTGCCGCCAACCTATCGGCCTCACCTTTTTTTGTGTCCGAGGCAATGGCCGCATATTTGGTGACAAGAAGTTTTGCCTGGACGTCGTTGTTTTTCTCCTCGTCCGTGAGGGCCTCGTTCTCCAGCGCCACCTTTTGCTTTAGCTCCTCGGCCTTGATTTTCACGGCCTCGGCGCTGGCCTTGCTCTGCGCAGCAGTCTGTGCGTCCCCGGCTTTCTCGATGGCGGCTGCCATCTGCTGGTCATACTGTGCCTGTGTGACCTGCCGCGAGGCGAGCTTGTTCTTCAGCTCCGTCTCTTGGATGGTGAGATTGGCCTGAATGGTCTTGGTCTCGGCCTCCAAGTCCTTCTCGACCAACGCCAGCTTCTGCGCTCCCGTAGTGGTGGCAAGTGCCTTGGTGGCGTTGTCAGCTTCTTCCTCGGCCTTTAGCATCGCCTCGTTGTGGGTAATCTTGGCGGCCAGGGCGGCGTTGTCGACATCCTCCATCTGCTTGGTGTAAACCTTCTGAGTCCCGGCCATCTGGTCCAGGCCCTTGCTCATCATCTCATTGGCTTTGGTTGTGGAATCTACAATGTGGTCGCCAAGGCCAGTGTAGCTATCGCCGAACTCTTTGACGCCATCCTTGGCATCATTCCAAGCCGCCCGCCATTGCCCGGTGAGCAGGTCAATGACCACCATGATATCGCGGGTGATGAGCGTAAAGGCCGCAGAGAGCGTATCCTTGATTAAGTCCGCCACTGGCGACAGCGCCACGATGATGCCGCCAGCCACCTGCACCAGTCCGCTCAAGCCGTCAAACATCGTGTGCAACGCAGGGCCAAGGCCATCTGAGCCCAGGATAGACGCGGCCACATCCTCAAAGGTGGTCTGTAATTGCTGGAAGCCCTCATCCTGCTTGACCACGCCCATCACGCCTTCGAGCGCGGCCTGCATGAGCACCAGAGACAGCACAGCGCGCGTGATGTGGTGCTCCATCTTGTCCATGACATCCGGGCCTTTGTCGCCCGCGTCCTCCACGGCATCGCCAGCGCCTTCTGCGGCATCGCCAAGCTCTCCCATGGCGGCCCCGGCATCATTCGCGGAATCGCCCAATGAAGTGAATTGCCCCTTGGCATTACGCGCTTGGCCACCGGCACTGGCGACAGCATCAGACAGAGCCTGAACGTCAGACGCCGCCGAGACAAGCTCGCCGGTGTCCTTGTTGAAGACCACATTAAATTGAACGGTGTTGTCGGCCACGGCCTACTCGAAGGTGACGTTAAAGCGCACGCGCTTGGCGAGTTCTTCCATGGCAGGGCCTAAGACCATTTTGCGCGCATCCATGGCGGGTGTCCGCTGGGCCAAGAGGCCCTCATAGGCGAGGCCGCGCAAGAGGCGAAGCGCAGAGGGTTCCTCGCCATCCTTGAGCGCCATGAGCAGGCGGCCCGTTTCTTTCTTGCTGGGGATGAGCGTGGTGACGGTGGGCTTCTGGTGCTTTTTCATGGCGCGCCCTCCAAGTATTCCGTGGCCTCGGTGGTCATGGCATCAAAGATTGTGTCGCCACCTTTGCCGCGAATGGTGATGCCGAACACGTCCTTGCCCACGGTGCCAGGGTGATTGACGCTCTGGGCAAATACCCAACCCGCCCCAGCCTTGGCCTTGCTGGCATTGACCGCCGAGAAAGCCCCGCGCCCCGGCACCCAGGCGAGGACGCCGCCAGGACGCGCCTGAATCTTATGCGCCCGCGTGGAAAACTCGATGAACGCCGACACGCCCATGCTGTTGGTAACGGAGAGCCCTGGCCCCGCAGGCTGGGCCAGCCAGCCGGACGCGAAAGGGCCGCTGCCCGCCGAGCTTTGCGCCTGTTCGACGAGCTGGCGAGTGAGCACCGGCCCAGCGGCTTTGGCGGCATCGGTGGACGCCTTAAGCTGATCAGCCCCGCTTAATTTCTCAAGCAGGGCTGTCAGTTCGGGTGGGACCGTGATGGTGATAAGGTCAGCCATGGCGCGCCCCGGCTTAGTAGGCGGACTGCTGCGAGTTGATGAGCGTGGCCTGGATGAGGTGGTTGGGGCTGCCCGAGCCCGAGAGCCAGGCGGTGAAAGGCAGGTCAAGCATGATCTCGCTGGCCGCGCCCTTGATGTTGGGGGTCTTGCCGGTGAACTGCGCCACCGGGATGAGGATGGTGAGGCCCCTGGTGCTAGTGCCCAGCGCCGCGCCGGTGAAAGCCATGCTCAGGATGGCATCCGTGCCGTTGAGGTAATCGGTCAGCAGGGTCATGTTATCGAAGTAGGCGGACAAGCTGCCCGTCACCTTGAGCGCGCCCGGCTGCTGCTGCTGGATGTATTGCGAGCCCAGCTGCCCGCGCTTGTTGTAGTTGCCGCTGTCGATGTCCAGCTTGAAGCTCTTGAGCGCAGTCGCAACACCGCCCACAGTGAAAGTCCCGTTGCGGTAGACCAGGGGCATCTGCGTGGCGTAGGTGGGTGTCACGGCGGTGGCGGAAGGTGCGCCGCTTTTGCTGCTGAAGGTCGCGCTGGCCTTCAGGAGCTGACCCTCGGATGCTGAGAGCGAGAGCTTGTCCACCGTGCTGCCAACGTAATCCCACACGTTGCCAGCGGCACCAATCACGTTGTCCCGGTTGACCAGGATGCTGAAGCTCGGAACCGCCGTGGGCTCGCTGGTCGGTGCGAAGGTGTGCGTGCCGCCATTGCCTGAGCCATTGGTGGCGTAGGTCTCGCCGATGAGGATGCCCTTGAGGCACATGCCAAGAATGCCCTCGACGTCAGCATCGAAGCTGATGCCTCCGCTGGCCGTCACACCAGCCAGCACCTTCTGCGCGGTGACCTCGCGAGTGCCTTGGACGGGCGTGCCCCACAGGTAAGCCTGCTTGGTTTCAAGGGTCTCGCCGGTGACGGGCTGGCCGGTGTAGCCGCTGCCAGGGTCCGTGCCCCAAGTCACCTCTTTTACCATCTGTAAACTGCCGTTGTGGCCAAGAGCGGGCATGGCGAACTCCTAAAAAGGGTTTTAAGCCCTCAATGTCAGGCTTGGGGTGCGGATGGCCCCGCCGGGGCCTCAAAACCTACGGAATGGCTTGTGGGAGCCGTGGAGGCCACCGGAGCGGGCATGTCGAGCGCGGACCGGGCTATCAGGACGCCAGCAGCCACCTTCTCGCTGGTGTCGCGGAAAACGGTCTCTAGCGCAGCCTTGCGCTCGGCCTCGGGCAACGCCAGCAGGCGCGCCTCATCGGCCAAGCTCTTGACGCCAGCTACCTTGGCGAAAAGGCTCTGCACCTCGTCACGGCCCGAGACCAGGAAGGCGTAGAAGTCATCCACGATGTGCGCGGCGTCCTGATGCGCCACCGCCCGCATCTCATCCAGCAGGGCGCTCACTGGGGCGCCTCGGGCAGTTCGTCAGCCGCGGCCTCGCGGAACTTCCCGGCGTGGACGCGGAGCAGCTCATCGGCGAAGTCCTGGGCAAAGTCCATGCTCGGCACCCCACGCTTCAGCAGGACCAGCCGCCCACGGTGCAGGACGTTGATTTCTTCCAGGTCGCTATTCTCGGGCTCAAAGAAGATGCGCATTGATGCGCCTCCAGTTAGCGGTTGCCCGCAGTAGTGCGGGTCCAGAAATCGATGGTGATGGGGCATTGGATGAGCCAGCCGGTAGCGGCATCTACCAACGCGCCACCGGCCTTGACCCGGTAATCCACCAGGGATGGCGCGGCAGCCTTGAAAGCCGCAAAGTTGTTTTCCAGCGCATCGATGATAGATTCAACCAGGTTCATTTCTCCGGGCTGGGTGTTGTCTCCCAGGATGTGTGCTACGCCTCGCGGGAGTTGCGTCACCACCTGAACCTCGGCGAAGAAGTGGGTATCCACAAGCTGGCCTGACCCCGACCACTCGCTCACCAAGAACGGATTGGGGAGCACCACCACCAGGTAAGGCGTCTGCCCGTTGGCGTCCGGCTGCATCTGGAACACGCGGGCAGGGTCGATGGGAATCGCCAGGGTTGGCGCGGCGGTAGAGAGCAGGTCCACCAACTCCGCCATGAGATTGGCGGCGGCGCTCAAGAGAGCACCTTGATGCCGAAATACTGTTCGTCCAAGAAGTTCACCGTGCGCCCGCGCAGGATGCGCAGCGCCCAATCAGGCATGCCGTTTTTGCCCACCTGATGGCTGATGCCGCCACCGTCCGAGTAGTCGATGGTCAGCCAGCCCAGGAGTTCAGCGGCCTTCCAAGCGCAGAGCTTGTTGATGTCGGCAGGCACCGAGGCATAGCCAAATACGCCGCTCACCACCACGCTTTGCTGGAGCTTCACCCATGGAGCAATGGCGGCAGGGCCAACCCAATCGGCCACGCTGTCCGCCATCTTCTCGAGGTAGCCGGGACCGGTGGGAATACCGCCAGGGCTCGGCTGGTAGAGCAAGAAGTCCGTGCCCAAGGTCAGCACAGAGCCGTTCTCGGTGATGGTGTTGTTGTCGATGCTCAAGCAGGGTGCGGGCAAGAAAAGGCGGGTCTGCACACGGTTCACCGGCTCGGTCGTCACCTGCAAGTGTGCCTGGTAAAAAAAGGTGCCGGTGGCCTTCTCAATGATGGCCTGCGCTTGGATGATAGACGCCGATGCTGCCGTGGTCTCAGCGGCGGACAAGGTTTGATACTTGCCCGCCGCCATAGCCACATCAGCAGTTGTGCAATAGGCGGTCGTCACGCCTTACTCCGACACCTTGGCCAGCTCATCAGCCACAATGGTCGACACCTTGGCCTCGGTGTTGGGCAGCACATTCTTCAGGCCGCGCTTCTCAAGCTCGGCATCCAGGGTCTCAGCGTTCATTTTGCGAATGACGGCCTCGAACTTGGCGCGCTTCTCCTTGCGCTCGGCCACGATCTTCCCGGCCCTGGCGCGCATCTCGGCCATCACTAGGTCAGTCGCCACCTCATCCTCGGCAGCGGACTTGGCCTTTTCCTCAGCGGTTGGCTCGGTGGTCTCATGGGCCAGCCCCAGCTCAATGAGCTGCCTGGCGCGCTTGGGCTGGCCAAGCACGAACACCGTGCCTGCAGGAATCAGCCGCTTGGCGCCATCGACGATGACCTTGATGTCCGGGCCGCCTGCCGGTGCCTTGAGCCTGATCGGCTTGCCAGGGGCGTTGAACTCGGCTTCTTCTTTCTCGCTGGCTTCGGTGCGCATTGACGTTCTCCCAAGGAAAATGGGGATGCGGTCCTCGCCTGAAAGCTAGGGCCGCATCCCCAGGGTTGTCTTAGTTGCCGCTGGCCGGCAGGGTGTCATAAGCGCCCAGCAGGGTGCTGGCACCCAGCAGAACGCTGGTGCCGCTCGACAGGGTGTAGACGTAGCGCACCCACAGCTTGGCACCGCGCAGGTCCGTCACCAGCTGGGTATCGGTGTTGGCGGCCGCACCGCCGACCGAGGCCGTCACCGAGGCCGCATGAGCGGTGCCCGCGATGTCGGTCCAGTTGATGTTGCCCTGGGCGGAAGCGGCCAGGTCGGTGTAGGGATCGGTCACGCCATCGTCGTTGCTGTGCTGCACCTTGACCGCGAACAAGCCGCTGGCCACGATGGCACCGGCCTGGATGTTGGCAATGGCCACGTTGGCACCCTTGCGCTGGATGCCGCCGGTGTTGAAGCTTGCGGACTGCACAGCAGGGGAAAGGGTGGGGACGCCCAGGGTGGTGGGCTTGGTGCCCGCCACGCTCGATGCGCCCACGAACTGGATCTGTTCGGGGAGTGAGCCGTAGCCCACAACCCCAGTTGCGCTGCCCATGATGACCTCGGAGTTTGGAAGGGTTGGACCACCCGGCCCCGCCGCCTGGCAGGGTCCGGGTGATTCAGCTTTGGCTTACCGCACGCCCGTCAGGATGGCGATGGCCTCGGGAATCGCAGGCTTGCCGTCCAGGAAGTCGATGGCGCGAGTGTAGAGGCCATCGTTCAAGAAGGCGTCATACGCCTGGTCGCTGGTCTTGACTTCCATCTGCGGACCCTTGAAGGCGTAGTAGCCGCGCTCCAGGTTGCCGAAGACGACCTGGCTGGTGGTCGCCGTGCTGGTGATGATGGTGCCGTTCAGGGTCTCGCACTGCGGGCCGGGAACGTAGGGGTTCTCCAGCACCGCGTGTCCAGCGATGAAGCCCACGGTCTGCGGGGGGATGTTGGCGGAGCCGATGCCGTCCGCGCCGCGATCAAGGAACACCGGGCGGTTCTGGTCATCGGTGAGCGTGGCCAAGAGCTCAATGGTGGCGTTGTTGGCCATGTAGACGCAATTGGCCTTCTCAACGCGATACTGGCTCTTGACGCTGTGCTTCAGTGCGAACAAGTCCTGCCAGACGGTGGCCGCTCCCGCAATGGGCAGGCTGGTCATGCCCGTTGTCTGCGTCAGCAGGCCCATGGGCTGGTTGCTGCCCGAGCCGAGGAGGTAGTAGTAGTCCTCGGTCTTCTGGAACTGCTCGGCGAACATCGTCGCCAGCAGGTTTAGCACATCCACGCCGCTGAACTTCCACAACTCTTGGGGCAGGTTGGTGAGCGCGATGCGCTTCTGCAACGCCCAGGTCAGCTGGCCCAGGGTCGGCTGGGTCTGCGTGGGCGTGGTCAGCTCGGGACCGATGGTCACGTTCACCGTGCCGGTTTCCCGAGGCATCTTGCCGATCATGTCCACACCGTTCCACACCCGGCAAGAGCCAAGGAAGACGCTGGTGTGAACCAGCTTGCGGGCAACCTCGGCCACGAACTCCTCGGGCAGCAGGTAGCCGCCCGAGGAGCCGGTGCCAACGCTCATGGCCTTCGCGGTCTCGCCAGCGAACATGCGGGCGCGGATGCTGTCGGTGCTGATGGCAAAGAGCGTCTTCTTTGCCAGGCTGTCAGCAAAATCCTTGCTCATGCCCCTGAAGCCCTTCTCGGGGTCGTAGCCCTTGCCCTTGTCGGGCGAGAACAGCGCAGCGGTGGGGATGCGCATCGACACTTCCTTCTCGATCAGTTCCGCCAAGGCCTTGTAGCCCGGCGTGCCGGTGCCCAGGGCATCAGCCACCAGACCCTTGGTCATGGCCTTCATTTCCTTCGCGGTCTCAGCCTTGCTGTTCTGCAAGCCACGCTGCACTTCAGCGGCAAGCAGGCTTGCGATGTCCGTCAGCTTCATGGTGCCCTCTTGAGTTGGAGGCGAGCGCCTCGGTGATGAGCCGTAGCGGCTCGCTTACTTCTTCGCCAGCCCCGCGCGGAACGCAGAGACGAGGGCCTTGGCTTCAGGGTCTTCAGGGAGCGGGGGAGTGCCGCCATCGGTGACGGCCTCGCCACCGGCAGCACCGGCATCAGCGTCATCACCAGGCTCGGCATCAGGGTCTTCATCGCCATCCGAAGCAGGCTCGTTGCCGCCGTTGATGCTGACGTGCATGGCCTTGATGGCCTCGCCAAGCTGACCGTGGCTTTCAGTCGCGGCCTGGAAAGCCTTGGAGCACTTGGAGGCCATGCCCGGATGATCGTCCTCGGCACCCTCGGGGCTCTCGGAGAGCTCCTCAAGCTGGTCCTTGAGGCCCTCCATGGATTTCACATGCTTCTCATAGGCACCCGCCGCGTTGGCGATGGCCTTGCGGCTTTCGCTGGTCAGGATGGTCTTAGCCATGGCTTTTGCTCCTTGCTTGAGTGTAGGCATGGGCGACATCTTGCCCTTGCCGTGGTTGAGGCTCTTGGCACCGCTGGCCAGGCTCCCGGCGTTGACCGGGACCACGGCGCAGGCAATCTCGATCAATTCCATCTTGCTGATGACCCGCTCGGTGCCAGGGAACTGCTGCAACTCTTCTGGCGTGGGAGGCCGCACTTCCAGGCTTGACCCGTAGGGCAAGAAGTGGATGCTGAAGGCCCGCATGTCGCCATCGGCGTAAAGCTGGCGCACCTTCTGCGCGTCTGCAGTGTTCGCGAAGCGAGCCCGAAAAGTTGTATTGCCTTTGAGGTCCTGCTTGATGCTCAAGACCGTTCCGGCTGGCAACGTGCCGTTGGTGGGGTTGCCATCGATTCCATGCCCGAAGCTCAGCACAGGGTTGAGCATGAACTTTTCGATGGCTCCGGCCAGGGCGCTCGGCAGCACCAGGTCTCCGTAGCGGTCCACCTCGAAGGCATTGGCAATGCCCTCAACCCAGCCATAGGGAGCATCAGGCGCAGCCTCGCCGGGTGCCGAGACTGCCTTAACATGGGCTCCGATGAATCGCGTGTCTTTGCTCATGGCCCGCCTTGCTCTGATAGAGGGTGGCTCTGGTGAAATCGTCCGAGCCACCCTCATTGCGCACCTGCTCTGGTTTTTTCACTCGCCGAGATGATATAACCACATCCACCCGGCTCTTGTCAAAAAGCTGTTCCACGCGTCAGGGCTTCCACGCGTCAGGGCTTCCGCCGGAACTTGAGCGCCAGCTGCTTGCTCGCAGCCTCAGCCTGTATCTGCGCCTTTGCGCGATAGATATATTCGTGCATGGCGTGGTGATAGAGGCAGTAGCGTTGCCCTGCGGCGCGGACCGGCTGCTCGCATTTGCAGCACAGTTCCGACTGTGACTTGACGGTCTGGACCATGGGCACCCCCTAGCTGACCGGACGCGGCACCACAGCACCGGCATGGTTGGGATGGAACTGGATGGGCTGCGCTGAGATGGGCACGTTCTGGCTATTGCAGCCGTAGCTCTGCCCCCATTCGGTCATCACCTTGAAATCCTCGCAGCCTAGGACATCGCAAGCGGTGACGCCCATGCGCTTGTAGGCCTCCAGGTTCACGGCGTCCTGAAGGTGCGCGGTCTCGGTGCGGGCAATCAGCATGGCGCGCTCTTGGGCAATGTCGTCTGCCATGGTGCGAATGCCGTCAAAGCTCGCGCCATCGTTGGCCTCGCTCCACGCGGGCGTGGTGCCGTTGGCAATCTGCCAGGGCGACAGCCCCATCTCAGCGCCTTGCTGCATGAGGCTGGCTATCTGATTCTTGACCTCCTGGTCCACTCCGGTGATGCGCTGGGCCAGGTATTGCTGCACGTTGGCAAAGTCTGTGTTGCTTTCAGCAAAGCCGTCCATGCTGATGCCGAAGATAATGGCGGCATCTTGCGTAGCCGAGACCACCTGCGCGGCGTAGACGCTCCCGGCGTTCTGCTGCAAGCCCGAGGATGTGCCGGTGGGGTCATAGGCCTTGCGGATGCCATCGAGCAGGCCGGGGATGCTGGCCTTCTGCACGGCCTTGCCCTTGCCGCGTTTCTCAAGCTCGGCCACGGCCTTGTCGGCGATGGCCCGGAAATGGCGCTCGATGGGAGCGGCAAGCGCCTTGTCTATCTTGGGCCGCGCAGCAAGGACGGCAGCGAGGACGCGGCGTTGCTCCTGGGTGCCTTTAGGAAAAGGGCGGCCATCCTTGTCGGTAAGCGCCTTTGATCCCAGGGATGAAAGCGATGTCAGCGGTCCCTTGTGTGGTGGCGCTGTTGGCGTTGCTGGCACATGCGGCGTGACGGCCGGCTTGGCCACGGCATCAGCAGGCGCGGCCCCCGGCATCGCGGCTGGCAGCGAAGATGCTGGAACCGGCTGCTTGCCCGAGGTATCGAGAGGGATGTAGGTGTTGAGGATGTAACACTTATCCATGTCAGGGTCTTTGCTGCGCGCCAGCCCCAAGAATTTCTCGCGGGTATCGTTGGGCGACAGCGCACCAGATTGCGAGCCGTGGAAGATGTAGTTGTATGCGGTGTCGGTGTCCAGGGCATCCACGCGTGGGAAACGGAAAGCATAGGGGCCGAACTTGCGGGCGATGATGTTGAGCGCGGGCTCGAAGCGGTTCATGTGCGGCCAGACAGCATTCTTGTTGAACTGCTGCTGCTGCACGGTGGCCGTGCTGCGGTTTATCTGGTCGAGCTGGCCCATCATCAGCGGCGGCACGCCCATCATGCCGCCGGTGGCGCGGCTCAAGTCCTCGCGCGTGGTCTTGTAATCCACTTCCTTGGTGGCTGCGGATGCCTGCGTATTCAGCTTGGCGGTGCCGTGGAGAATGAGCACCTTGTGCGCGTTCTCGCTGCCCATGTGCGAGGCCTTGATTTTGTTGACAAACTCTTTCTCGGCCAGCGGGTCGCCATCGTCATAGCCCTCAATAACCGTGGACAACCTGCCGCCCTGGCGGAACAGGTTGATGTTGCTCTGCATGGAGCTGACGTCCATCTCCAACGTCAGGCCCAAGGTCTGCACCAAGCCCAGGCCCTGATAATCGGTGAGCGGGTTGGGCAGCTTGATGTGGATGACACGGTCGCTCGGGAACATGTGGCGCGTGCCATCCTCGGCGAAATGCTCATACCCCTGCACAGGGCGCAAGGGGTCGGCGAGGCGCACCGGGCGCGTGCGGTCCGGCCTGAGTATCCATATCGCCATGGGCGTGCCCGCCACGCTCAGAGGGTCCATGAGCCAATAGCAGTTGCCAGTTGGCAAGAGCAGCATCACGGATGTCTCGATGAAGCTCTGCCAGGTGTGGAGCGGGTTGGGCTGCTCCATGAGCTTGACCAGCGGATGATTGCGGTCGGTGAGCGGCACTGGGTCCTGCCCTTGCGTCTCCATCTCCAGCATGCGCTTGGCGCCGCCAATCTCGCGGGCGATGGCGTTGACGGCGATGCTGAACTCCTGGGCGCGCTCAATCTCGGTGATGGCATCATAGCGCGCACCGTAGCGGCCACCGTCCGCCTGGAACTGCTGCTTGTTAGGGACGTAATAGTCCGTGGTAAATGTCCAGAATACCTTGCCCGCGCCCTGCACGCCCTGGCCCTGGGCAAATGCCTTGGCCGCTGCGCCCATGCCGCCGATGACGCCCATGGGATTCAGTAGCCGCGTCGAACCTTTTGTCTGTGCCATGCTGCCCCCTTATGCCATGGTGCCGTAGCTGGCGACACCTTCCATGTCCTCGATGATAGCCCACACCAAGGCGTCCACCCGATTGGGTGAGCCGCTCTTTCCATCCGGCACCCATGTTGTCATTTCTTCTTCGAGCTTTTGCAGCTTCGCTTCCTTGACGTGATGCACCTCGCCGCGCTGGTAGGCCATGGCCACCGGCTCTGCGCGGGTCGCCTTGTTACGTGTCGCCGTCACCATCTTGACCTTAACGCGTGGGTCAACATGGTTGATGGCCATGCGCACCAACTCTCCGCCGTTGTTGCCCTCGGCTATCACGGCATCCGCCTGATGCAACCAAAACACGCGGACCACTTCCAGCGCCCATTTGTCGGGAGCGGCGTTCATGCTGTAATCGCCCAACACATACCGCTCGGCGAAAGACCGCTTCGGCCCGCGCCGTCCACAGACCACGATGCCGCAGTCATCGCGTTTCTTGCTGCGGTCCTCGGTGAAGTCCTGGCCAGCAACCGATGGGTCTACGCCAACGTAGATGCGCGCCATGTCATTCGGTGCCGTGCGCACCCGGTGCGCCTCGATGGTCTCTAGCATCCAGAGCGCACCCTCGATGTCAGCCAGCACCTCGGCGTCCAGCTCCTGGCGGCCCAACCGCGTGCCTTGATAGAGCCGCACAATCTCGGCCAAGAAACTCGGCGCTAAGTTGGCCGCGTTGTCCAACGTGCGGCCCCGCGTGATGGCCGTGCCGGGGTCTGCCAGCAATTCCTTAAGCAGCTTCAGCGGCTTGGGCGTGGTGGTGACGCAAGCTCGTGGATGCGCGCCCAACCGCAAGCCAAACTTGAGCATGTCCCAAGTGTGCCGCATGCGCCCTGGTCCAGCCTCCTCCCACGCCGCCAGCTCGTCGCACCACGCGCGGTCATGCTGCGGACCGCGAAGTCGGGCGGGCGTCTCTGCCGAGTAGGTATAGCCCACCGCACCAGTGTGGAACTTTATCAGGCGCTTGCTCGGGATGTAGACCGGGCGCTGGTGGTCCGGGAACACATCGAGCAAGCCAGGGCTTTCGGCGCTGCCCTCGATCATCACGTTCCTGACGTCCGAATTGGTAGCTCCCACCAAAGCAAAACGCCGGGCTCCGGCGTTCACTTCCTCGCGCACCCACTCCTTGCCCACCCGGCTCTTGCCCCAACCTCGGCCCGCCAGCGCCACCCATTGCGACCACTCGCCCATGGGTGTCCGCTGGTCAGCTCGCGCCCAAAATCTCCAATCGTGTTTCAGCAGTTCAAGTTGAGCGTGACTTCTGGTCGATAACCACGCTTGGCGCTCGGCTCGCGGCAGCAATGCGGTCCAAGCTGCTGAGTATCTCTGCTCGGAGGTCATCATCGCTGTGCTGCTCATCTGCTGCATCGGTGCCGCCTTTAGAGCCATTGCCATTCCCGGCGTGGAGATTCAGCGTGCGCGCGTCAATCATCACCTCGCCGCCGATGGCGCCCTGCTGCATTCCCTCGACTTCAATCTTTTGATGTTCTTGCCAGCCATAGCGCCTGCTCAAAATCAGCCGCGCAGCATCCATATTCCCGGCCTTGGCTTTGTTGTATACAGCATCCGCAATGGCCAGGTGCCCCTTCGCCTTGCCCCTCCGTATGGCCTCCGCGAACTCCTCATTCTTTGCCTTGTGCTCATAGAGCGTGGTGACGCTGATACCCAGCACCCGCGCTATGTCATCATGGTCCAGCCCACGCGATGCTGCAACCCCTGCCTTTTCCAGCATAGTTGGGGTGAGGACGAATCGAACGGTTCCCTTGGCAGGCATGGCAGTCTCCTCAGCCTCTAATTGCTTCGGCTTTCAAGCCCGTGTGCTCTTCCCAGCGTGGGAAGTTGCTCCCATTCCGCTTGCGTGAGATGTTTGCGGGTTCCGCCGGAGCAGCATTCGTAAATGGGCAGCGATCCGACCGCTCTAAGACCGCTGGGGTGACCCGAAACTTTAGGGTTCCTTTGGCGGGCATTTGGTCTGCTCCCACTCAGCGGGGGTGAGGTGTTTCACGGGTCCACCTAGCGAGCAAATCATAAAACAGGTGTCGCCGTTTTTGGATGGGCAAGAGTTTATAGCAATTTCGCTATGCCCGGTCAATAGCTCAAGCAAATAGATAGCCATAAGCGCGGGCTTGTAATTCGTGCGACCGGTGTTTTCCATCTCCATCAGCTCGGCGATGTGAGCGTGAACCTTTGCCGTAGTTCTAAAGCCTCCGTGATTCCCGCCGCGCTTATGCACTCGCATGATTAGCCCTCATGGAGTTCTTGATGAGCTGCGCGGTGACCTCGGCTAGACTGCACGCTTGTGGATTCCATAGCTCGATGACATTCCCGCAGGCAGTACAGCACACTTGATGCATGTCGTTGTAGCCCAGGGCCTCGGGTGGACAACTGCAGGCGGCCCGGGCTTTGGCTGCTAGGTCCGCGGCGTAATCCAGGGTGCTGTTCATGGGCGCAGCTCCTCGGGTGGGGTTGGGTACTCGTAGTCCACATGGACGATGTGGCCGCAGGCGCAACGCGTGGTGTCAGTCCAGCCGCGAATGGGATCTAGGTGTCGTACGGGTAGGCGATGCAGGCGCTTGGGATGTGTGCAGGTCTTGGGGTCTGGCTTGGTGGGCTTTTGGGATGCCGGTGGTTTCTTGGCGAGCGCCAAGAATTGCGAAAGCTGCTTGACGAAGCCGCGCCAGGGTAGATTGCGGGCTCGCCAAAACGAATCATTGCAAAAGAGCGCATAGGCCTGGGCGAGATGGTCATAGCTCTCGCTCTGCGTGGGCAGTTCTGCGGCGTGGGGAGTTCCGGCGCCCGGGCTTGATTGGGCTATGGCTTCAAGACGCGCTTGAAGCGGATGAATCAGAGTGGGCGTTTTTGCTTGGTCTTTGGGGCTTGGCGAAGCCAAAGAGGTGTGTGTGGTTTTGGGCGTTGATTTCTCAGCGGTCGGCTTAACTAAGCTATGCGTCATACACACACTTTTCTTTTCTTTTTTTAGATGCTTAGAAGAGCTTTTACTTATCTGCTTAGGGGGTCCGTTTTTGAGCCCCCTCAAATTTGTGGTAGCACAAAAACGAGCCCCCTTAAAATTGGGGGGCATATCAAGAATACGCCATATTCTAGGCACACCTTTCTGGCCTTTGCCCTTGCCGGTGCCCTCGGCCTCAAGCTCGATCCATCCGCCATCCACAAGCTCATGCTGGGCTTGCTTGACGTTCAGGCATTGCCTGCGCGTAATGGTGGGACGGTCGGCATACATGCGGGCGGCCAGGCCCTTGATGCTGGCGCGGCTCTCGGGGCCAAAGCTCCGCATGATGGCGTATAGGGCCTTGGCCTCCATCGAGAGCCGAGATGCCAAAAGTTCCACCGGGACCTGCGCCCATGCCCGGAACCGGATTTGCCGCTCTTGCTCATGCTCGTCTATCATCTGGCCTCCAAAAGTGCGTCGCTCGGGCTGGTATATCACCCCAGGCGCTAAAATGCAATCAAAGCCAATCTAACCCAGCGGCGCGGAAACTGCGCCAGTTGAGAATTCGGAACAAGCGCACAATGTCATCCGCCTGCGCTGCGGTGATGTAGGCGTGCTCGGTGCGCGATTTTGGCAGCCCGTATATGTTGACAGGTTTGATTTTTAGCGCGGGCAGGTAGCAGGCATTCACGGCCGCCTGCGATATGGACCGTTTTTCCCCTGGCAGCGTGAGGCGCGGCAGGATGCCGGGTAGCGGGACCAATTTGTGAGTTTTGTTTGTCATGCCGCCACTATATAGGGCAGTAGGGGGAGCGTGTCAAGGGGGGCGGGGAAAAATATATCCCAGCGTTGATTTGTTTTGACAAGTTACGCTAGCAATGATATAGTCTGGCCATTAACCGCGGCGCCCGCCCGGAAGTGGCTCCATCGTGCAGCCCTGGGCGGGCATAACATTGGAGGCATGACAATGACCAAAGAGTTCCGCGGCGAGTTCGGCGACATCGCCGAGACCCTGACTGAGCAGCACGACAATATGCAGAGCGGGGCGCGCCTGCATTGGGCACAACTCTCTGCCGCTGAGCAGGTGGCCGTCGGCGCGGCCAGCAACGCGCTCATGGTGGCCGCGCAGAAGCTGCGCGCCGTGGCTTGCGGCATCTACGCGCCTGCTGGCCAGCAGCCCATCGACAAGGCTTGGGCTGCCGTGCTCCCCCCCCTCAAGGAGACCGACAAATGAGCGACACAGCAGATATCATCCTGACACCCTCGCCTAACCTCGCCAGGCCGCTTGTTATTCTGCCCGCCACCACCATCGAGCAGATACAGGCCATCATCCGGGGCGTGGCGAGTTTAAAAATCGACAGCATCGAGGGCTACAACAAAGTCGCAGAGAGCGTCAATAATCTGCAAAAAAGCAAAACCCTGGTCAAAAAAATTTGCATGGAAAAGGCAAAGCCTTTCGACGCCGAGGCCGACCGCATCCGGGGCGTAGGCAAGCCCATCATTGCGGCCTGTGAGAGCGCCATCAATGCCATCTCGCCGCAGATGGTGGCCTACAAGCGGGAGCAGCTTGAGGATGCCTTGACCCAGCCCGCAAGCAGCAAGGCTCTGCCGTCCCCGGTCCTGACATCGCCCGCTGCTGGCATCCGCGAGCGTACGGTGGTGGAATCGCTCGAATGCGACATCGCGCTCCTGCCCCTCACCTACCATGTGGTGGATGAGGTCAAGATCAAGAAGCACATCCTGGACGGCACCATCACCAAGGACACGCCGGGGGTCAAGTTTACCCTGGCAACAAAAATTGGCGGCACAGGCCGCTGATACAGTCGGCGACCATAGGCCGCCCAACCCACAGGAGACCACCATGGCAATCCAGTTTAGCACAGCAACCCGCAAGCGCGCCAAACTGCGGCTTGGCATCATGGGAGCCAGCGGCAGCGGCAAGACCTTTGGCGCGCTCCGCTTGGCCCTGGGCATTGCGCCAGCCGAGCGCATTTTCGTGATCGACACCGAGCGCCACAGCGCAGAGCTTTATGCCCATCTAGGCAAGTTCCAGACCGCCTGCATTGAGCGCAATTTTGACCCCATCGTCTACACCGATTACATCCATGCGGCAGAAGCGGCTGGGGCCGAGATCATCATCATCGACAGCTTGAGCCATGCCTGGGAAGGCGAGGGCGGAGCGCTGGACCAGGTGGACAACAAGGCCAAGGGCGGCAACAGTTTCACGGCCTGGAAGGATATCACGCCGAAGCACCGCTCCTTGGTGGACGCCATGTTGCAGTCGCCGTGCCACATCATCGCCACCCTGCGCGCCAAGCAGGAGTACGTTTTGGAAAAGGACGAGCGCACCGGAAAGACGGTCCCGCGCAAGGTGGCTCTGGCTCCGGTCCAGCGGCAGGGCATGGAATATGAGTTCACAACCTTCCTCGATGTGGATGACGCGCACATGGCCCGCGCCAGCAAGGACCGCACCAGTCTGCTCGACAACAAGAGCTTCCAGCTCTCCGAGGACGTGGGCCGGAAATTATTGGTGTGGCTCAACACCGGACCGGCTCCTGAGCGCAAGGTCGGCAGCGGCCTGCCTCCCGATGATGAGGACATAGCTTTGCCCACGGCAGCAGACCCGGCGCGCACCGCGCTTTTGCAGGCCAGCATTAGCGCGGCTAGCAATTTAACAATTCTGGCCGAGGTCGGCAAGCAAGTGAAGGACGCAGAGGCCAAGCTATCCGGCGCAGAGTTGGCTGGGCTCCGCAACGATTACGCCAATAAGCGCGCCAAGCTCAAGACGGAAGCCGAGGGCTTGGGTGGTGAGCCCGCGCCGAGCATGGCCGAGGCTGGCCCGCTCCAGCCCGGCGATATTCCCTTTGAAGATAACCCCAACCAGAAAGGAAGTGCAGCATGAGTGCCAGCATGAACCGCGTCATCCTGGTCGGAAATCTGACCAAAGACCCCGAGCTCAAGTTCATCCCCAGCGGCACCGCCGTCTGCAACCTGCGCATGGCCACCAACCGCAAGTGGAAGGACGCCAGCGGCGAGGCCAAAGAAGAAGTCACCTTTGTCGGCGTGGTGGTCTGGGGCAAGCAGGCTGAGGCCTGCGGCGAATACCTGAAGAAGGGTTCCCCGGTCCTGATTGAAGGCCGCCTGCAGAGCCGCAGCTGGGAGACCGATGCCCACGAGAAGCGCTCCATCCTCGAGGTGGTGGCTGAGCGGGTGCAATTCCTCTCCAGCCGCCGCAGCGAAGGTGAAGGCGGCGGAAGCGGAAGTGGAAGCAGTGATCCCGGCCCCGGCGAACCGCCGGAGGCGCCCAGCACGAGCGCCGATGACCTCCCCTTCTGAGGCGCGCAAATGACACCCCGCACCTGGAAAGAGCATCGCGTAGCCAGGGCGCGCAATGACCGAGAGCGCCGCGAGCGCGTCATCTTCTTCGCCGTGGCGCTGGTTCTGTTCGCCCTCCTGCTCTGCGGGATGGCGGTGGTCAACAAGCACCTGCCGGACCAGCTCATAGCTCGGCAGGCCATGGTGGAGGCCAACCATGCAAGCCATTGACACCAATTACCAGCGCACCCTCTGCCTCCAACTCTTGCGCTCCGCCGGACACGGCGGTGTCACGCTCCGCGAGTTGGAGTTGGGCGGCGTGGGCGTGCCGAGCAACCGATTGAGTGAGCTGCGCAAGGCCGGGCACATCATCCGAGGCAAGCGGGACGGCAAGGGCACCAACTGGTTCCGCTACTACTACGCCGAGGATTTGGGCGAGGCGAAGGCCGCCAAGGCCCGAGAACTGGCCGAGGCCCTGCTCCGCGCGGCCGCGCTAGACGCCAAGCCCCCTGCGCTGCTCTCGGACCTCGACCACGCGCACGGTGAGTTGCGCGTCCTCGATGGCCGCCTGGTGCTGGTTCCGCTCGGCAAGGGCAAGCCGCCCGTGCTGGTGTGTTCGGCATCGGCGGCCGGCAAGATGCTCCGCGATGTGCCACGCAGATGGCGCGAGGCAGAGAGTAGTCAATGCGAGCTGTTCGGGGGTGCATCATGCTAGGCCGCTCTAAGTATGGCGCGATCAAAACCATAGTAGACGGCCACCGCTTCGACAGCAAGGCCGAGGCCGAGCGATATGCCGAGCTAAAGTGGCTGTTGGCGGCCAAAGAAATAGTTGCGCTCGAATTGCAACCCGAGGTCAAGTTGCCTTGCGGCGTTAAATATCGCGGCGATTTTTTGCTCACCATGCCAGATGGCAGCCGGGTCATTGAGGACGTCAAGGGTATGCGCACACCTGTCTACCGGCTCAAGATGCGGATGCTCAAAAACTGCCCGTGCCATACCGGGGCGCGCGAAGTGAAGGAGGTCCAATGTTAGCCTTCATCTGCGGCGCGGGCCTGGGCTCCGCCATTACCTACGTCATCACCCTTGAGCTCTGTCGCCGTCATCGGGATCGCGTAGACCTTGAGACATTCGACATCATTCTCTGCGGGAGAAAAATATAATGTGCTGGAACCGTAATCTGCCGGGGCCGCGATCAAAGATGTTGTGGGCTCCCGAGGAGGCCCAGCTCCTGGCTAATCTGGTGGCGGATTGGATGTATAGCGAGACGGGGGGAGCGCCATCATGCAGAGCAGAGGCGGTGCTGATAAACCACTTCAATCGCATTTGCGACAAAGATTTTGCGGCGCTCGAAGTGGGGGACTATGAGGACACAGACGTATCAATCGGCTAACATATTTTTGTGGGGGCGTCAATGGCAAATGTAAAAAAGAAAAATCCCGCCGCAGTTGCGCTTGGCTCTATCCGGTCCGCCAAAAAGGCGGCAGCGGCCCGAAAAAACGGCCTTCTCGGCGGGCGTCCAAGAAAAGACGCAAAAACAAAGGAAAAATAACCAAAGATTTCCCTTGCATATCCCATCGATGGGATATATACTCTAGTCATGGATCAGCAGAGCAGGACGGACCGGGGCCGCATCCCCGAGAGGAGGACGACATGACCATGACCATGACCGAGGCCATCGAGTGGCTAGTCTCGCGGGCGGACGACGACGACATCGAGGCAGAGGACGCCCTGGAGGCCTTCCGGGCCCTCTACGGGACCGACCCCGCCCCCGACGACGACGTGATCAGTCTTTGCTACGCTGATCCCGGCGTAACGGCTTCAATGGGGCCGCAATCCTAGGGGTGCGGAGAGCACAGTGCCGGGGACGCCGCCAGGGCCGCCTGGGCCGCCGCCAGTGCCGCCGCCTGGGCCGCCGCCTGGGCATGGCAGGCGGACCGACTGCGCCACTATTTCCCCAATTTTTAGAAATGACAGGAATGACAGGAATGACAGGAATGACAGGATGGAGGCCAGCCAGCAAAAGCAATCCTATGCCGGCGCAGGGGGCAGAGCAGGACGGCCCGGGGCCGCATCCCCGAGAGCAGGAGGACGACATGGACAGCACAGCCATGACCCCCACCGCATATCGCAAGACCCTGCATGGTGCATGCCCAGACGGCCTAGCCTGGGCCGGGGCCGAGGGCGTGACGTCCAACCAGGAGGCCTGGGACAGGCTAGGCCGTCCCGACTGGATGATCTGGCTGCTCGAGCACCGTGGCGTCCAGTCGGACGAGGGCAAGCTCCGGCATTTCGCCTGTGACTGCGCGGAGCGCGCGCTGTCTCTGGCGCCCCAGCCCGACCCACGCAGCATCGCCGCCGTGGCCGTGGCCCGCCGCTATGCAAACAGCCGCGCCACCGATGCAGAGCTGGGGGCCGCCAGGGCTGCCGCCAGTGAAGCCTGGGCTGCCGCCAGTGCCGCCAGTGACGCTGCCAGTGACGCTGCCAGTGACGCTGCCAGTGACGCTGCCAGTGACGCTGCCAGTGACGCTGCCAGGGCTGCCAGGGCTGCCAGGGCTGCCAGGGCCGCCGCCTTGGCCGGAGCCTGGGACGCAGCCAGTGCCGCAGCCAGGGCCGCCGCCTTGGCCGCATCCTGGGACGCAGCCAGTGCCGCAGCCAGGGCCGCCAGTGCCGCCGCCTGGGCATGGCAGGCAAACCGCCTGCGGTTTTATTTCCCCGCACTTCCGGAGGCAAAATGACCATCATCCGCATCATCATCCTCGCCGGGTTCGCCGCCCTAGCCTGGGCCAGCTGGCGCGAGGCCGAGCGCGACCGCGAGCATTTCCGCCGCCACCGTGGGCCTGCCATCGGCAGCCAGGGCTGGCGGCAACAACGAAGGAGCTGACCGATGGAAAAGCCCGAGCTGTTTATCTGCGACCGCGCTAAAGCCCATTGCGATGCCTGCGCCCACGCCAAGCCGCACGTTGCATTCTGGCAATCCATGCTGCATGACAATTGCGCCGGGGAAATTAACAAATGTTATGGCATTGGTAAGAAGGTCCGCTGCATCCCCTACAAGGAGGTCAAGCCGTGAGCGAAGAGCTGAAG
>Ga0224559_1000491_pt1 | contig 26201 bp, 19 predicted proteins | sample 714S33034metaG_FD_180676 | JGI IMG/M metagenome (GOLD analysis project Ga0224559, IMG submission 180676) | Peat soil microbial communities from Stordalen Mire, Sweden - 717 S3 30-34 | ecosystem: Environmental > Terrestrial > Soil > Wetlands > Peat | place: Sweden: Norrbotten County, Stordalen... | reverse complement strand
TACGACATGTCCGAGCCTAAGATTGCCGGAATTGAAGCACTCGATACAAGCAATGCCTCGGTTCCAGCAATCGGAACGGCAATACCAGGCAGTGTTGCGGGTGCGGGCTCCGTGGTTTGCGGCCGAAGCTATTCCTGCGGCGGAAACTCATATACCGCAGCGCTGGGCGTGGGCGGTTTTAATTGGGCAAGTTATCCGTTCCATGCCACTGCCGCAGCTTCGCGCACCATTACGATCAACTTTAGTTCGGCAGCCAGCGCGCAAGTGGCCGTGTATGTAGATGGCGTGCAGGTAGGAGCCATGCAAAGTACCAACGGCAGCAATACTACCTTGACATATTCTGCCGGAACAATGGGCGTGGGGCTGCATGGTGTGGTAGTGAATTGCGTGGCAGGTACGTTCTCAATTTCTTTAGTTGCGGTAAATTAATAGGGGAACTCAACCCCCAAGCCAAGATCATAGAGTCCGGAGAACACGATGACTTCCTTGCCTTTGCTAGTGACAACTCCGCATTAGCCTGCCTTTGCTATAATCACGCAGCCGTTTATCAACCCATTCCAAAACGTGACTAAAGTCGATTTCTATACCGGCTCGGAAGACAAGCTGCGCACCGCTTGCCAACTGAGCCAAAAAGCAATGCAGAATGGTCTGCGCGTGTTATTGCACGTGCCGGATGAAGCCACTGCGGACAAGCTGGATAAGTTGCTGTGGCACTTTCCCGCCACCGCTTTCATGCCTCATTGCCGCAACCATGAAATTGCAGCCTCAACCATGCCTGTAATCATCGGGCAGGATGAAACGTTCCATCATTCCGAATTGCTCATTAGCCTGCACAATGTCTGCCTGCCCTTCTTCAGCCGTTTCGAACGCTTAATCGAAATCGTCAGTCTAGCCGATGACGACGCCAAACTGGGACGCGAGCGCTATGGTTTTTACCGTGATCGCGGTTACGAAATGCGGCACTTCGACTTGCGTCAGAAGCAGGGAATTAAATAGTGAGTAATAATCAAAACGAAAAAGCGCACTGGAAAAAGTTGCCTATATTGACAGAAATTGTTGATGAGACCCCGATCAGAATTCCGGTGCTAACGCGAGAAGTGGCAGGCAAAGCAGCAAATATTCCGCTTCCAACCAATTCCCTTGACGCAAACGAGTCTTCGCCCCAAACCACGCTGGTCTCGTTGACTCCAGATCAATGCCTACATTTCAACAAAGAACTCGTCGCTAAAATTGCCGCTTTATTTCATGACCGCTTTGCCTCCCATGCCGAATGGTCGGATTTTCAAAGCGCCTTGCCCGGAATCATCCGCACTCAACTCGTGGAATCTGCCACGGGTGGATTAGGTATAATCTCACCTTCTTTTGACAAGCCAATCCTGAGTGTTTCAAAAGAGCACAAGATTGGCTCGTCCGCTGCCCCTCAACCCGATAATACAAGCATGAATACCAACGAACTCGCAAAAAGTTTTGAACCAAAAACCACAGAAGCCTACTGGTATGACAAGTGGGAAAGCTCGGGCTATTTCAAAGCAGGACTGGATCAGCACAAGACTGAATCTTTCTGCATCCAATTGCCGCCGCCAAACGTCACCGGCACGCTGCACATGGGGCATGGCTTCAACCAGACCTTGATGGACGCGCTCACGCGTTATCACCGTATGCGCGGTGACAACACGCTTTGGCAACCCGGCACTGACCATGCGGGTATCGCCACCCAAATCGTGGTTGAACGCCAACTCGACTCACAAGGCATTTCACGCCACGATCTGGGACGGGAAAAGTTCATCGAAAAAGTGTGGGAGTGGAAAGAATATTCCGGCAACACCATCACCAAACAAATGCGCCGCCTCGGCACCTCGCCTGACTGGTCACGCGAACGCTTCACCATGGACGAGGGCTTGTCGCGTTCCGTCACCGCAACATTTGTGCGTTTGTTCAACGAAGGTCTGATCTATCGCGGCAAACGTCTGGTGAACTGGGACCCGAAACTGCACACCGCCGTATCCGACCTGGAAGTAGTGCAGGAAGAAGAAGACGGCTTCATGTGGCACATCCGCTATCCTCTAGTTGAAAAAGACAATCTCGGCGGACTCTCGCATCTCACCGTCGCCACCACCCGCCCGGAAACTATGCTGGGAGATGTGGCAGTAATGGTGCACCCTGAAGACGAACGCTACAAACATCTCATCGGAAAAAAAGTAAAACTGCCGCTGTGCGAACGCGACATTCCCATTATTGCAGACGAATACGTGGACAAAGACTTCGGCACGGGCGTGGTTAAAGTCACGCCTGCGCATGACTTTAACGACTATGCGGTGGGGCAGCGTCACAAGCTGGAAATGATCTCCATCCTTACGCTCGATGCCAAGATTAATGAACATGCGCCCAAACAATATCAGGGCCTGGATCGTTTCGTCGCACGCAAACAAATCGTCGACGATCTCGAAGCATTCGGACTATTCGAAAAAACGGAAAAACACAAACTCAAAGTGCCGCGCGGTGATCGCACAAATGTGGTGATTGAACCCATGCTCACCGACCAATGGTTTGTTGCCATGAGCAAACCGGGCGATGGTGGCAAGAGCATCACTGAACAGGCGCTAGAATGCGTCGCCTCCGGCGAGATCAAGTTCTACCCGGAAAACTGGGTAAATACTTACAACCAGTGGCTCAACAATATTCAGGATTGGTGTATTTCTCGCCAATTGTGGTGGGGGCATCAGATTCCGGCATGGTACGACAAAGACGGTGATGTGATAGTTGCTAAAAGCGATATCGATGCATACATCCAATACTTCGATAAGTTAGGCAAGACTGAGTGGAGCAACACGTTAAAGGGAATGGCTGCAATTGCGGGTGGAAAACCCGACGATTGCACTCTCCAATTGAATGGCGCTCTTGATACATGGAACGCACCTCACCTAACTCGCGACAACGACGTGCTCGACACTTGGTTCTCTTCCGCGCTATGGCCGTTCTCGACTTTAGATTGGGATGAAGGAAAGCCATTCCCGCAACAGAATGACTTTGTTCAAAAGTATCTGCCGTCTTCGGTGCTGGTCACCGGCTTCGACATCATTTTCTTCTGGGTGGCACGCATGGTGATGATGACCAAACACATCACCGGGAAAATTCCCTTTAAGGATGTATATGTACACGGCCTGATCCGCGATGCGGAAGGACAGAAAATGTCCAAGTCCAAAGGCAACGTGCTCGACCCGATTGACCTGATCGACGGTATCGGCATTGAAGACTTGGTGAAAAAACGCACCACCGGTCTGATGAATCCAAAGCAGGCTGAACAGATTGAAAAGCGCACGCGCAAAGAATTCCCCGAAGGTATTCCGGCCTTCGGCACCGATGCCTTGCGCTTTACATTCGCTTCGCTCGCCTCGCCCGGACGCGACATCAAGTTCGACATGCAACGCTGCGAAGGCTATCGCAACTTCTGCAACAAGTTGTGGAATGCCACACGTTTCGTTTTGATGAATTGCGAAGGTCAGGATGTTGGTCTGGATGAGGCACTGCCACGAGAATATTCCGATGCGGACAAATGGATCATAAGCCTGCTGCAACAAGCCGAAAGTGAAATGGCCGTTCATTTCGACGAATATCGTTTCGACTTTGCCGCACGCATTTTGTATGAATTGGTATGGGATAACTATTGCGACTGGTATCTTGAGCTTGCCAAGGTACAGATAGCCAACGGCACACCAGCGCAGCAACGCGCCACGCGGCGCACCTTGGTGCGCGTACTCGAAGCCATCTTGCGTCTGGCACACCCGATTATTCCCTTCATCACGGAAGAATTGTGGCAGAAGGTAGCGCCATTGGCTGGCACACATGGCGACACAATCATGTTGCAAACCTACCCCAAGGCTAATCCCGCATCCATTGCGCCATCCTCAATCGAAAAAATCGGACTGCTTCAGGAGATGGTTAACGCTTGCCGCAAACTGCGCAGCGAAATGAATCTTTCTCCCGCGCTGCGAGTTCCATTACTTGCGTCGGGCGATAGTGGAACATTGCATGCTTTTGCGCCTTACTTGCAAGCCTTGGCAAAATTAAGTGAAGTGAGCGTGCTCGATGTGCTGCCGGATACCGATGCGGCAGTGGCTATCGTGGGCAACTTTAAACTCATGCTGAAAGTGGAGATCGATGTTGCCGCCGAGCGCGAACGTCTGGATAAAGAAATAGCGCGCTTATCCGCTGAAATCGCGAAAGCAGAAGGCAAACTAAACAACGAAAGTTTCGTAGCCCGTGCTCCTGCCTCTGTCGTGCAGCAGGAGAAGAAACGACTGGACGACTTCAGTTCCACAGTGGCGCAGTTAAATGTACAACGCGCCAAATTGAATTGAAGCCGTTAAGTGTAGAAGCAGTCGCGTCTGACCATTGATTGCCCAAAATGTCGCCATCTTTGCCGGTGCCGCCGTCGGACAGGACTCGGGCACCAGCATTACTCTCGACGCTACTACTGCGGGAAATGGCTGGTATATCAACACCAACCCCGCCGTCAAGCCAGCTACGGAAGCTTGTCGCCCGTGATCGACTCCGTGCAAAGCCCCGCACCACTGTTCGATCTCGCCATCAATCCCACCCTTGTCGGACTGGATAGCTCCACCCAAACTTTAAAACCGAAGTTCTTGCTTTTCCCATGTTATTTCTTTTCTTTCACAATACAGCAATTATTACGTAGGGTGCATTTTATGCACCATGGTGCAACAAAGTCACGCAATTTTCTATGCCGCAAAGCGGCATGAAAATGGTCAGCGCAGAGCGCACCCTACGATAAATTCAATTTCACTTTTGAAACCAGATTTTCCATTAGACCGAAAATCTGTCGTATCGGCGAAGGCCGGTATCCAGTTGATTAATAATTTCCCACGCAGCGTGTGTTGTTGGGGCTTCAGCCCCATACAACCACGGCGTACTCCTTGCGGGTGTATGTGGGACAACACCTTGGTTTTGTCCGCTTCGCGGAGTGTTTTATAACTGGATTCCGGCCTGCGCCGGAATGACGGCGCTAATGAAAAATCCGGGTTGAAATAGAATTGGAATTAAATCACGACTTCAACCCGACTGCATTCTTCCAGCAGATAGGCAATGGAGTGGTAGGATCGTCCGGTTTCGGCAGTCAGGCCGATTTCGCACGTGCGATTAGTAGATACGCCCTCGCAACAATTCGCCGGCAATTCTTTGTGTATCTTGCGCAGTGCATGCACATTAAGTTCAGGGACGACGAAGCCGCGATCACCGCCAAATCCGCAACAGTTAACGCCCACCGGTTCAACAACATTTTCAGCACAGACTGCAACCACGCGACGCAGTTTTGCGTCAGTCGATGCACGCCGCACACTGCAATTTATATGCAATGCTATCGGCCCAGTCTTGCGCGTAATCATCAGGCGCGGTAGTAGCGCATCGTGTGCGAATTCGTGAAAATCCATGATGGTCAAGCGTGAAGAAAAATGTTTTTGCATGCGCAGCGCACAGGGACTGGCATCCATGATGACCGGACAAAAGCCGCCATGACCATCACCTGCCGCCTTGAATAGTGCCGCAGCAAGGGCGTCGGCCATAAGATCAGCCTCCTGTTCCATTCCTTTGCTTGCAAGCATTTGACCGCAGCAGAGTTTGTCACAGTGTTCCGGCATACGTGGTGCGTAGCCAGCCCGTACGAGCAGTTTCATGATGACTGATGGCAGTGATAATTCGTTTGAATCATTGGCGCCGAAGATGCGTCCGCCACAGGTTGGAAAATACACAACCGGATCGCCCGCACCATTGAATTGGTTCGGTAGTTTCCCGGCGCGTGGCATGCCGCGCTTCCATGCGCCAGCCGAAATATTTGCCACAAAGCTATCACCGGCCACGCTCGACACAACGTGACCCAAGGCGAGTCCTGCACGCGACAAGGTACTGACTTTTCCAAAATTGCCAACCGTCCATTGCCCGAATTTGCGCGCGACATTGCCCTGTCTGAGACCGCGCAATATTCGCGTCATCTCTCCGGTATCAATGCCTACGGGACAGGCAGTAGAACATAAACCGCAACCGGCACAGGTATCGAGATTGTTATAAACAAATGCTTCCTCCACGTCGGACGCATCCTCGCCTGCCGCAGCTCGGCGTGATAGCTCACGCAAACTGACAATGCGCTGACGCGGTGAGAAGGTCAGCAAATGTGACGGGCAAAGCGGTTCGCAGAAACCGCACTCAATACAGCGGTCAACAATATCGTCCGCAGCCGGCATCGGCTTGAGATTTTTCAAATGCGCTTGCGGATCGTCATTGAGAATCACACCCGGATTGAGAATGTTATTCGGGTCGAACAGTTGCTTGATTTGACGCATCAGGTCAGTCGCCTGTCGACCCCATTCCATTTCGACATAGGGTGCCATGTTGCTGCCGGTGCCGTGCTCTGCTTTAAGTGATCCATCGTACTTGCCTACGACGAGCTTGCAGACATCTTCCATAAATCGTGCATAGCGTTCGATTTCTGCGGCATCGCCGAAGTCCTGAGTAAACACGAAGTGCAAGTTGCCTTCGAGTGCGTGGCCAAAAATGATTGCCTCGCTGTAGCCGTGTTGACGCAACAAGCGTTGCAGATCGAGTGTGGCAGCAGCCAGTGATCCAATGGGAAAGGCAACATCCTCAATGATGACTGTCGTGCCCGCCCTGCGCATCGCGCCGACTGAAGGAAACGTTCCCTTGCGAACTTTCCAATACATTTCACTCGTCGCGGGATCAGTTGAAAAATTTGGCGGAGCAATTGTTTCGATACCATTCAACGTGGCGAGAACAGTATTGATGCGCTGTTGCAAAAACGGCAAATTTTCAGCACGTATTTCAATTAGCAGCGCGGCGGCATTATTACTCAACTCTCGCATTTCCGGAGGCATTCCCGCTTTGTTTTCGACTGAACGCAACGCCGGACGGTCAAGCAGTTCAACCGCAGAAACCTGCTCATCTTTCAAACGCACAACGGCTTTGCAGGCAGCTTCGATGTCTGGGAAAAATACCAGTGCGCTTGCCTTGAATGGGTCTTCGACTACGGTACGGTAGGTGATGCTCGATATGAAACCGAGCGTGCCTTCCGAACCGATCATCAGGTGAGCAAGGATGTCGATCGGATCTTCAAAATCGACTAAGGCATTGAGGCTGTAGCCAGTGGTATTTTTTATTTTGAATTTGTGTTTGATACGTTCGGCAAGCGCTTTGTCTGTGCGTGTGGCTGCGCCAAGTTTTTTGAGTTGCTCAAGCAGGGGGGCATGGCTCCGACGAAAGGTTGCTACACTGATCTCATCTTCCGTATCGAGTATGGCTCCGTCGGCAAGTACCACTCGCAAACCAGACAGCGTGCGGTAACTATTTTGCGCGGTGCCGCAACACATGCCGGAAGCATTATTGGCTGCGATGCCGCCAATTTTGCAGGCATTGATCGAGGCCGGGTCGGGGCCGATCTTGCGGCCTAAGGCAGCAAGTCGAGAATTAACCTCGCCACCAATCATACTGGGGCCAACGCGAACCGTGGCAGCATCTGGTGAAATTTCACAGGTTGCAAATCCCTCGCCGATCAAAGCCAGTACACTATCGGTGACTCCCTGACCTGAGAGACTGGTACCTGCGGCGCGAAAAGTGACAGGCCTTCTGTGGCGATGTGCAGCTTGCAACAATGCCTGAACTTCTTCCTCGGACTCGACGACTGCAACAACTTCGGGAATCATGCGGTAGAAGCTGGCATCAGTACCGTAAGCTAAGCGTCGCAGGTCGTCGGTGATCACCCGCGCTTTCGGCAAAAAGTCTGAGAGAGCCTGAATGATAGCACTCATTATTTTATTTCTTTAAGCAGATCGCGCAATCGCTTGGGCGCGGGCTTGAGCGGGGTGCGGCAACGGGTCCATGCTCCCTGTTGGATCGGTGACAGATCGCGACCCCGGCTCATGAACCATGATGTCAGTCGATAAACACCAAGACGACTATACACCAGCGACCATGCCTTCCATATTGTGCTCACGAGTGCTTTGCGCCCGGCACCACTGCCGCGCAATGAAGCATCCACGCTACCCGGTCGAGCCTGAGCTTCGTTGCGTAAACGAATCAAAATATCTGTGAGTGGAATCTTTACCGGGCAAACTTCGACGCAGGCTCCGCACAACGTCGAGGCAAAGGCCAGCGGATAAGTGGCATTCAGGCCCAGCATATGCGGGGAAACGATTGCACCAATTGGGCCGGGATAAGTCGTGCCGTATGCGTGTCCACCGATGCGCGCATAAACCGGACAATGGTTCATACAGGCACCGCAGCGTATGCATTGCAGCGTGGCACGCAGTTGTTCATCTGCAAAGGCCTGCGTGCGGCAATTATCGAGGAGGATTAAATGTACCTCTTCCGGGCCGTCTTTTTCACCCGGCTGGCGCGGGCGGCTGATCATGTTGAAGTAGGTCGTAATCGACTGCCCCGTGGCGGAGCGCGTCAACAAACTGTAAAGCGGCGGCACGTGTTCCAATTTCTCAACCACTTTCTCGATCCCGGTTACGGCAATATGCACTTTGGGAACTGTGGTACACATGCGCCCGTTGCCTTCGTTCTCGACGAGACAAAGCGTGCCGGTTTCGGCAACGGCAAAATTAACACCCGAGAGCCCGATATCCGCCTCTGCGAATTTTCTTCGCAGCACTTGACGACCGATTTTAATCAGTGCGTCAACGTCTTCGGTGTAGTCAACGCCGGGAATCTTTTCAGCGAACAAAGCAGCGATTTCCTGCTTGGTCTTGTGGATGGCAGGCATGATGATGTGAGAGGGTTTCTCTCCGGCCAGTTGGACAATGTATTCGCCCATGTCGGTTTCAAACGCATCTATTCCTGCGGCAGCCATCGCGTGATTGAATTCGATTTCTTCACTGACCATCGACTTGCCTTTGGCAATGGTACGGGCATTATGTTTGCGGGCAATGTTGAGCGCGATGGTATTGGCTTCATCCGCCGATTCCGCCCAATGCACCTGAATACCGTTGGCATTGAGATTTTTTTCCAGTTGTTCGAGCAGTTGCGGCAGTCGGGCAAGACTGTAACGGCGGATACTTTCACCAAGCGTACGCAAACCCGCCAACTCGTCCTGATCGGGGAATTGGCTGCGCCGCTTCTCTTGTAAAAAATCCATTGCACCGCGAAAGTTTTTGCGTTGGCCGGGATTGTTGAGCGTTGCACGACTACGATCTTTGAAGTCGCTGTCGGGATGGATGGAGATAACCTGACTCATAATTTATTCCCGGCAGGATGACACAGTAGAACAACCAGTTCGCGCGGGCCATGAGCGCCGTAGGCCAATGTTTGCTGAATGTCGGCGGTCTTGGAGGGGCCTGAAATCAGCAGTGCATTAGTTGGGATTGTTCCCTGCCAGTTTTCTGCCCTCATTGCCGAATGCAAATCAGCGTGGATTTTTGTCACATCCAACAAGACAAAATGTATGTGGGGCACTAGCGACATCAGGCGCGGTTCTGAAGCATCCGGCCATAAAATCAAACTGCCGGTTTCTGCGATAGCGCTTCTGGCTAACGTTAGTGAGGCGTCTATTTCATCAAACAATTGCTCGCGCCAATTTTCGATAGCATGCTCATAGCGAACCAATTTCAAATTATTCTGGTGCAGCGCTTCAAGCTTTGCACCATGCGCAGTGTCCGTCCCAATCAGCAAATTGCGCAGACCTTTTTTGCCGGCTATGCTGAGCAACAAATCCTGCCATTCGGATTCATTAGTGTCATACACCTCGGTGTGAACCGCTTCAAGCGCCGCGCGCAGACGCGCAGCGCGTTGAGCTACATCTTCGTCGCGACGATGAGACGCATACCAACTACTGACATCGGGTAAGGTGGGAAATTTTGTAGTTGTTGCGCGCAGGCGCCCAAGAATATTGTCGCGGGCACTCATGATGATTCTCCCGAAGTGCGGCGCCACAGAAAGCTGGCAATATGTTCCCCTGACAAAGAAGGTTTGCTGCGCCCTGCAACTTCATCCTGCTTTGCGGCACGACCAAGAATATTGAACAGACATCCACAATCTGCGCTGACCACCTGTTCGGCACCCGTTGCACGTAAACTTTCTACTTTGTCACTGACAATTGCTTCAGATATTTCCGGATAACGAATGGCAAATGTCCCGCCAAACCCGCAGCATTCTTCTATTCGCGCCTGACGAGCCACACTTACCTGTTTCAAGCTATCCAGCAAGGCGGCACTGGTTTCGTGGGCGCCCATTTCACGGCGTGCATGACACGAGGTATGCAGGGCAATCTTACAGGGTGCTCCAATATCCAACTGTTTGAAATTAACGACATGCACAAGAAATTCAGTCAACTCGAATATGCGCTCAGAAAGTTCTTTGGATTTGGCAAGCAGTAAAGCGTCATCGGCAAAAAGCTTGGGATAATGATGCCGCATCATGGCCGCACAAGATCCAGATGGCACAACCACCGGCCACGGCTGGGGAAATAAATTCAATTGCTGGCGCGCAACTTTGCGCGCTTCGTCCGGATAGCCGCTGGTATAGGCCGGTTGGCCGCAGCAGGTTTGTTGTTCCGAAAAATGAACTTTGATGCCTTCGCGTTCCAGCAAACGGATCGTATCGAGCCCGGCTTCGGGGGCAAATTGATCGACCAGACAGGTAGCAAAAAGATAAACGTGCGCTGGTTTCGACGGGTATTGCCGATCAAATGGTGTGGATGAACCCATTTCTTCCTCCCTGCTTATTTTACTTTTGGTAAAGTGGTCTTACCATTGTTTTGGCTAACTATATATTGATAAATATTAATCTGTCAATAAAAATGTTGTTGACTATTTTCAGGGCAGAAAATAATATTAAAGTGGTCTTACCAATAAATCCAATATGAAACCAGTTCGCCCAACCGTTTCACGTATTTCCGATGTTGTCGCTACCGGATTGGAAAAACGCATCCTCGAAGGTTCATTAAAGCCCGGAGATAGGCTACCGTCAGAGCGCGATTTTGCTGTTGAATTAGGTGTGTCCCGCCCATCTTTGCGCGAAGCTATTCAAAAGTTGATTTCCAAGGGCTTATTAGCCACCCGCCACGGCGGCGGCACTTTTGTCACCGACCGGCTGGAAGCTCATTTTGTTGACCCCTGGCAGGAAATGTTAACCGGTCATCCCGTGCTACACCGGGACTTGCTGGAATTCCGCCAGATGCTTGAAAGCCAGGCGGCTGCACTGGCGGCGGAAAGAGCAACGAATGTAGACATTGAACGGCTTGACGCGCTATATGCAACCCTTGATTCCGTTTATGCGAATGGCAATGTGGCTGCCTGTATTGATGCCGACGTTGCTTTTCATCAGGCAATTGCCGAGGCAGCGCATAACGTACTCATTGGACACATGACAGCCAGTCTGATGAAACTGATTCATGGTCATGTGTCGATCAATCTGGAGCATCTGCATGCACGCCCGCAAGGGTGGCAAGAGTTGCGGAAACAACACCACGCGATCTGGCGGGCAATACGTGAACATCTGCCCGACTCGGCTGCTCACCACGCAAAAAACCATATAGAATTCGTCCGACAGAGTATGAATGACGCCAATCAGGAAGTTGAACGACGCCAGAGTGCACTGCGGCGCCAAGGTGAATCGATTACCTGAATTATCCGGAAAACTTAGCAGGGAGAGTAGAAAGTGACAAAAAGAAATATCGCAGTTTTGGGATTGGGAATCATTGGAAGCGCCTGGGCAAAAAACCTGATAGCAGATGGTCATGAGGTGCAGTGCTGGAACAGGACGCCGAAAGACTTTCCCAATTTTCATGCTTCCATTCAGGAGGCAGTTGATCAAGCCGAGGTGATTTTCATTGTCGTTTATGACCCGTCTGCAGTGCAATCCGTTCTGAATGATATTAAGCCAAAACTCGGCCCGGGAAAGTTGGTTATCCAGTCGAGCACCATTTCCGCCAAATGGACAACTCTCTTTGCGGAACAAGTACAGAAAACTGGCGCGCGTTATTTGGAAGCACCTTTTACCGGAAGCAAAATCGCAGCCGAGCAGCGCCAGACGGTTTTCTATTTGGGGGGCGATGCCGAAATAATCGAATCGGCGCGGCCTGTTCTTGAACCCATTTCAGGTGCCATTTTGCACATTGGCGCGCTGGGTTCGGCTTCAACCTTGAAGCTTGCCATGAACGTCAATATAGCCGGGATAGCCCAGATACTGAGCGAAAGTCTCACTCTGTGCCGGAATGCCGGAATTTCGGATGAAATGTATTTCAGCGCATTGGAGCGCAATGTTTCGCGTTCGGGTTTGTCAGATCTTAAAAAGCCCAAATTGAGCAGGCACGATTACAGCGCACAATTTTCAGTCAAGAACATGGCAAAAGATCTGCGCTTGGCACTGGAGTCCGCCAATGACCTTTCACTAAAGCTCAACCAAACCGCTCAACTCGATAAAATCTACGATCAGGGAATTGCAGCCGGATGGTCAAATGACGATTTTATCGGGCTAATACGACTTTTGGAACAAGCAAAAACCTAGCATATGCCTAGATTCTATCTAGACCTTGCGCCAAAATAGGAAAATATCTAGGCATTTAGGCATATATCCTTATCCACATAAAAAGAGGACAATATCGGTGGACCGTGCCCAATATCAAATATCGGGTGACGGAATGTGCCTAACCCAATAAGTTGTCGCAGGTAGTGACCGGCGATAAAGAGGTTGTATGAGGTCTAATCTTCTGCACTCATTTCGCTCGATTCAATTTAAACTGTTTCTGTCTTTAACAGTTATCGTGGCGCTGAGTCTTACTGCAATCCTGGTCAGCCAAGTATATTTGGTACAGGAATATTTCATTCGCCAAGCCGAATCGAATCTGCGCAGCAGTAATTATTTATTGAGTCGCGTTCTGGCTGATCCTCTCTTTGCCAATGACCTTTCTCTATTGCAAACAAGATTGCAAGATATCCAGTCCAAATTGCCTTTGTGTAACTTCCAGTTAAAGGACAATATTGGAAAGGTTGTCTACAAAGTGGGTGAAGTAAACCCGGTCAGCGATTCTGATTTCGGTTCTATTAATCGTGATCATTGCTACAACACTGTTCTCCCGGTCATCCATGGAAATCAGCTAATGGGCACAATACGCATGGGAGTGCGTACTGATGACATCGCCGAAGCCAGAACAAGCCTGATTGAAGGAAGTATATTTTTTGCTATGTTTTGGTTCGCAATATTCATGCTGCCATTCTTTGTGCAAATCAGGAGATTAACCAAGCCGCTGGTTAATTTATCGAAAGCGGCACAGGAAATCGCCAACGGCAATCTGGACTTTCCCCCGCCCAAGCCCTTGCGAGGACAAGACGAACTCTCGCAATTGATCACCAGTTTTCAGGGAATGGCTCAAACATTGGTTCGCGACAGGGATATACAAGCTGCAAATTTAAATGCGATCCGGAATGAAAAATCGACACTGGATACTTTGTTGGCAACTATGCCTGTCGGCGTCATTTTTGCAGATCGAACCCATATACGTTATTGCAATAACGCCTTCCGCGAAATGTTTCAAATTGGCCAGAATGAGCAGTTGGTTGACATCAAAAACGATACGTTACTGTTACATCTCGGACAAGTCGTTGCTGAAGCCGATTCTTTTTTTAAGAGCATCACTGAAATACTTGACACACGAACCCTCACCGAACCAAGATACATCTTGATGAAAAATGGGCGTGTCCTGCGCTTGATTTCCAACGTGGTCAGTTCATCAGAAACCAACCGCTACCTCGGACGTTTTTGGTTTTTCGAAGATCAGACAGAAGAACAGAAGGTTTTGCGGACTGCCGAACTGCACGCCCAACAGGACTCCTTGACGGGTATCTTTAACCGTCGACGCTTCGATCTTGATTTGCCGCGCCTGATTGCCCAAGCAGAGCGTGACGGCTCACACTTGGCTCTGTTAATGTTTGATCTGGATGACTTCAAGCCCATCAATGATTTGCATGGACATGCTTGCGGTGACATTGTACTCAAGCAAATCGCCCAAACTCTTTCTTCACAATTGCGCCGCAATGAAGTCCTGTACCGAATTGGGGGCGACGAATTTGCTTTGTTGCTGGTCAACCCCGGTGATGATGAAGTTGAGATTATCGCAACCAGAATCATTCAATTAATTAATTCGCTTGTGTTCAACTTCGATGGAAAAAATGCAAAGGTCGGCTGTAGCTTGGGTATTGCGCGTTATCCGCAGGATGCCACAAACATCTCGGCATTATGGCAATATGCAGATCAGGCAATGTATGAAGCAAAAAGGGTCAGCAAAAGCCAATTTACCATTAATTACGCTTTGGCTACCGCCAAGAATTAATCTTGATTTCATCCGATAACATCCGTTACCCCTTGCTGTAATTCGCAATTCAATCGCCCAACCACCTATGACAGAACTCTTTAGTGTCATAGAGCCAAGTTGAGAAATCGCTGTTAAATCCATCAACATCAGCGAGAAATTCCTCCGCACCACCCGCTAAAGGATTGGGTTGTCGGGCCAGGCGCGACATGCGTGCCAATACATCTGCGATGCTTTCAATCCGAGTATAACTCGACAACCAGTCTTCCTTCCCCATCAGCAACAATGCAGGATGAGCCGAGACGGGAAGATCATTCAGTCTGTCTTTGATTAATCGATAAACCGTTGCACAAAATTCATTCAGTAGCTGGTGGTGTAGCGTGGCCCAGTTTTGTGCGAGTAGATGATCGTAAAACACATCAACCAGCACACCTGAATATCGCCGACGTTGCAAAGAAATTCTCGAGCGGCTTTGACGAAAGGCTGGATTCGTTTCCGCAAAACTATCAATGGCGCGGTGCAGTGCAACTCCTTTGGCCAAATCTTCCGGCAAAATTCCTGGTAACGGGCCTTTGATCCAATCTCCGACGACCCCGCCCACAATCAACGCCGGCGTGTCGCCTGCAAGCAGCGCATGAGCCAGAAAATTCATGTTTGCTCCTTACAATTCTTTAAAGTGGCCTAAACGGCTGCCATCCAGCGCGCTAGACAGGCGGTGAGATTGTCGCGATTGATTGGCTTGGTAAGAAAATCGTTCATCCCGGCGGCACGACAAGCTTCAACGTCGGACTGCATCGCGTTGGCAGTAAGCGCGACAATAGGTATTCCCGCATTCGCTCCATCGAGCAATCGAATTTGCCTGGTAGCTTCAAGTCCATCCATTTCCGGCATCTGCATATCCATCAGGATCAGCGCATAACGCTTTGCAGAAGCCGCTGCCTCAACTGCCTGGCGTCCGTTTTCCGCGAGATCAACGCTGTAACCCAGACGACCGAGGAGTGCCAAAGCAAGCTTCTGGTTTATTTTATTATCTTCCGCCAACAATAATGGTAACGGCGTGTTTTCGACCTGCTGAGACAAACCGGATAATGGTTCCGAGAGCTTAGGCGCAGCAGCAGGCTTAGACTCGGCTTTAATTAATTCTGTCGGTTGCTCACCGTTTGAAGTCTGGACAGTTGCGGCGGCCCCTATCGATATATCCGTGGTCGCTTCAAGAGGCAATTCAAACCAAAACGTGCTTCCGCTGCCCAAGGTGCTTTCTACACCAATCCGACCACCCATTCCTTCTGTTAATCTTTTGCTAATGACCAACCCTAAGCCCGTGCCCCCGAATTTACGTGTTGTAGAAGCATCTACTTGACTAAAGTTTGAAAAGAGACGTTCCTGCGCCTCATTGGAAATGCCGATCCCGGTATCGGAGACTTCGAATCGAAGTCCCTTGGGCAAGCGGGTGACTTTTACCTGAACCTCTCCATTCTCAGTGAACTTTACAGCATTACCTGCCAAATTCAGCAAAACCTGCCGAATACGCAGACTGTCGCCCATAAAGTTTCCAACGGCATCGGGAGCAATTACTATGCTAAAACCGATTCCTTTTTGCTTCGCTCTGATTTTCAGTAATGAATTTACAGCGTCGGTCAGCGCAATGATGGAAAAAGGGTGTACATCAAACTCCATTCGATCCGCTTCAATTTTCGACAGATCGAGAATGTCATTGATGATAGCCAACAATGATTCGCCTGATGCAGCAATATCTCTGGCAAATTGCCTCTGTTCATCGTCAAGTTTGGTTTCCAATAATAACTGTGTCATGCCCATGACCCCGTTCATGGGCGTCCGAATCTCGTGCGACATATTTGCCAGGAACTGGGATTTTGTACGACTGGCACTTTCTGCAACTTCTTTCGCGTGACGAATCGCGCGCACATAAAGAATTGCCGAACTAACTGCAAGGATGAGCATGGCTCCGGCAAGGGCTAAAATCAGAAATAACCACGTTCTCTGATTTTCGATTCGTACCAAGCCGGGAATTGGCCGGGGTAAATATATCGTCATGCTGCCATCAGCCACAGTTTTGGATCCAAGAATCAGGGGTATCCCTCCCACCCCAAACCGAACCAATTCCGGGTAACGGTGTTGATCCCACGGGCGTATATCTACAGGAGCCAAGGTTTCTCTTTGATACCTGTCTATTCTGGTTTGCACCGGAAGAACACCAACTGAGGTACCCGGCATAGTTTTATTCAAGAAATTTTTGTCTTCGCTCAACACAACCACACCGTTCGAGTCGGCTATAAATGCATTGTCGGGGCTTGTCCAATACAAAAAGTCAGTGATGTCGCGTTTGACCACGACTGCGCCGATAAATTGTGCTTTGCTGTCCAAAACCGGAAAAGAATAAAAAAAACCGGGGATTTTACTTACCTTTCCAACGGCATATTGACTACCCGAATGACCCTCGCGCGCTTGCCGAAAATACTCCCGATCCTTGTAATTGGTTCCAACGAAACTGGACGTTTTTCCGGCATTGCTTGAGGCGATACAATCCCCTGCCGCATTCACTACCCAAATCACATCGGCTTCAACTCCTGATGCTGCTGTGGCAAGAAAAGCATTCAGTCGCGACTGCTCCGCATTATTGCTCCAACGAAGCTTTCTACCCTCTTGGATAAGTTTGTAGGGTTCTGCCCGCGCACCGAAACGCTCCAATTCCTTATGTACCGAATCTTCTCGTGCCAGCGTTACAGGGGTATTGCGAAGAAACTTGAGATAGTCTTCAACATTGCTGGAAACCCCAACCAACTGTTTCTGCGCCTGTTGAAGTTCTTCTTTGATAAGCATATCCGACATATGGTCGGTATAAATAGCGGACCCCGTCCATGCCAGTATGCCCCAGGCAAACATCAGGACACCCGTAACTTTCAAGTTGGCTCTCAATTTAGAAATATTTCACAAAGAAAGTGATTGTTCATCCGTTATTAATTCAGTGCAGACTACTTGCAGACATCAATTCAGTTTACGTACGCATTTCTCATGATAACATTCTCCCGAAAATAATCACGTTCACGCATATCATGTTTCCACTTATTCGCTCAGCACTCTTTGCTCTCGATCCTGAGACCGCTCACCACGCCACCCTTGACGCCCTAAAGACCGCACATTGTCTGGGCACCCTGCCCTTGCTGGTCAAGCCCCCCGCAAACGACCCTCGCACCGTGATGGGGCTTTCCTTCCCAAATCCGATAGGACTGGCTGCCGGACTGGATAAAAACGGGGCGTACATTGATGCGCTAGCCGCTCTTGGCTTCGGCTTCGTTGAGATAGGTACAGTCACGCCACGCCCGCAACCCGGCAACCCCAAGCCCCGTCTATTTCGTCTACCGGAGGCACAAGCAATTATCAATCGCATGGGATTTAATAACAATGGTGTGGATGCGCTGATCGAGAATGTAAAACACACAAGGTTCAAAGGCATTATCGGCATCAACATCGGCAAGAATGCGGACACTCCAATCGAAAAGGCGGCAGAAGATTACCTCATCGGCCTGCGCAAGGTTTACACTCACGCAAGCTACGTCGCTATTAACATCTCATCACCCAACACCAAAAACCTGCGCCAACTGCAAGGCGGCGACGAACTGGATGCGCTTTTATCTCAACTCAAAGCCGAACAGGAACACCTGACCAAACTGCACGAAAAATATGTCCCTCTGGCACTCAAAATTGCTCCCGACCTCGATGCTGACCAGATCAGGCAAATCGCTGCACTGCTTGTGCGGTACCGAATCGATGCCGTAATCGCCACCAATACCACCTTGTCACGCGAAGGGGTAGAAAATCTACCCCAAAGCAATGAGGCAGGGGGATTAAGCGGCAGCCCGGTACGCGACAAATCCACCGCGGTCATTCGCCAACTCGCAAAAGAATTAAACGGTGCATTACCTATAATCGGTGTGGGCGGCATTTTGAAAGGTGAAGATGCGCTGGAAAAAATGCAGGCTGGTGCATCGCTGGTACAGTTCTACAGCGGCATGATCTATCGGGGATGGGAATTGGTTGCGGAGTGTGCTGCTGCGGTAAGAAAATCGAGGTGAGTTTCAATTCAACAAACGACTCCCGATCATTCCCAAGTTTATATTCATAAAACAGCATCCTGTTGCTGCCTGCTTCCTTTTTTATACATCACTTTACGGCTCCAAATTACATAAACTCACTTGTAGTAAATCTGCAAAAACCTAAATCTAAACATTCCCAGAGTTGTACAAGCTGAATCCAGCGGCAAATCGCCAGTTAGAATTCATGTGGTTGCCGCACTACTAATTGGCGCAACGCACCTTTCCTTGCCTATTATTCTTCCCAATAACAACTCTAACGCCCAAGATATTCCGACCATCTCCAAGAATTAACGGACTAGCAGTCTCCGACAAATCTTCATATAAACGTCATCAAAATAATGAAAAATGAAGTCCGAGCCGTCAATGGTTTTTACCATGACAAGCTTGGTATTTTCAGGGCCGCAGCATTCTTTAATGCAATAGCAATATATCTAATTCAATATAACTCAGGAGAACTTTCATGAAAAAATCCGCAGCAGCTTTGGGTTTGCTAGGTTTGGCACTAGCAACATCCGTTTTCGCAAGCGAGGGCAAAGCCCCCGAAGGCATCCGTCATCTTGATCACGTTTTTGTGATCATGATGGAGAACACTGGCTATAACCAGATCATCAACAACCCCAATGCCCCGTTCATCAATAAGCTGGCACAATCTGCCAATTTGGCAACAAACTACTTTGCCATTGGCCACCCCAGCCTGACTAACTATCTGGAAGTTGTCGGCGGCTCCAATTTTGGGGTACGCAGCGACAATAACTCGGATTGGCACAGCACTACTTGCTCGACTAATCTCGCAACAGGCTTCGTGACAACAGATAACCCGGCGAGCCCGGCAATTTGCCCGATTTTCGGAACGGGTACTGATGCTGAAACACCAGCCACAGATTCGACCAACGAAACCCAGACTCAAGTTCTTAACAATATTGACGGAATCCAGTCTATTCCGGCTTTAAAAATTACAACTGGGAAAACGATTGCCGATCAACTTTTTGAAGCCGGTCGTTCTTGGAAGAGCTATCAAGAAGACTTGCCGATCAGCGGCGCGGATTTAGTCAATAACAGCGATGGCATCTATTCAAATCTGACAGATTTCACCAAATTTTTGCCCGCATTAAATCCACCACTGACATCCGCAGGAATTGTTAATCTTTACGCGGCCAAACATAACCCGTTTGTCTACTTCCAAAGTGTTCAGGAAGGCCGCAACCCGGAACTAAGCCTTGCTAACGTTGTTGGTTTCGATGGTGTTAATGGTCTGTACGGCGATCTCGCTTCGGGCAAGGTGCCAACATTTTCTTTCATCGTACCGAATCAATGTAATGATCAACATGGACGGGGCAATTCAACACCATACTGCAACTATAATCCCGTTTCCGATGGCACACAGGCCGGTTTGAATCCAGCCCTGATTCAAAACGGTGATGTGACAGTACAGAAACTGGTTACAGCAATAAAGAGCTCTACGGTATGGGCTGAAGGTAACAACGCGATTGTTGTGCTTTGGGATGAGAATGACTACAGCGCAGTTCCCAATATCAATCAGGTTGTGCTGATCGTCGATACTAACTACGGAGTAAGCGGAAAGCAAAGTTCAGTTCGCTACAATCACTTCTCACTCCTGAAATCAATTGAGGCGGCACTTGAATTGCCTTGCCTGAATCATGCTTGTGACGCGAACGTGCATGTGATGTCTGATCTTTTCGGTTCTCAACACGACAACAGAAAATAATTGTCGCTTAATACTGCAATACCAAAACCGGGGAGCTGCCAAATTGGCTCCCCGGTTTTTTATGCTCCAAATATAATATCGGACGTGGTTCAACAGAACAATGCGATGTGTTCACTAGAGAACAGCCAGACGATACCCAACTCCAACTTCAGTCAGCAGAAAACGCGGACGTGTCGGGTCTCTTTCCAGTTTGTGGCGCAGTGTTCCCATGTAGATGCGCAGATAGTGCGCACGCTCCACGTAGTTTGGCCCCCATACTTCTTTCAGCAGCAGTTGGTGCGTCAGAACTTTTCCCGCATGTTTGATTAACACGCTGAGCAGTCTGTATTCAATCGGGGTGAGATGAACTTCCACATCGCTGACAGTGATCTTGCGATGAACCATGTCAACCTGCAATTCATCCACCGAGAAAATACCTTCTTCCCCGTTAACCGGAATTGGAATGTGACGCAATGCCACGCGAATCCGGGCCAGCAATTCACCGATACCAAAAGGCTTAACCAGATAATCGTCAGCACCGGCATCCAAGGCGGCAATCTTGTCGTTTTCCTGCGAACGCGCAGACAAAATAATAATGGGAACGGAAGACCATGAACGCAACTCTTTGACAACTTCTACACCGTCCTTGTCAGGCAAACCGAGATCGAGAATAATCAAATCGGGTTTACGCGTTGCGGCTTCAACCAGCCCTTGCTTTGCAGTTTCCGCCTCGATGAGTTGATAACCTTCCGAGGTCAATGAAGTCCGCAGAAACTTTCGTATCTGGGCTTCATCTTCAATAGCAATGATGGTGGCTGTATTGGTCATAATAAAGGTGTCTCTTCGTGCTCCATCAAAGGCGGTTCGGTTAAAGGCAAGGTAAAGCGAAATGCGGCGCCGCCGGAAGGTAAATTTTCTGCCCAAATCCGCCCGCCATGCACTTCAACGATGGATCTGCAAATCGCCAACCCGAGTCCCGCCCCCCCCTGGTTACCCTCGCTGTCCACGCGGTGGAATTTTTCGAAAATTCTCTTTTCTTCCCCTGCCGGAATTCCATGCCCCTGATCTGAAACAGTGACCAGCATTTCCTTCTCTTCAGTTACTGCTAAGATTTCAATCGGCGTTCCGTTGGGTGTGTATTTCACCGCATTTTCCAGCAAGTTTGCGAATACCCGTTCGATTAACAGACTGTCTATTTCCACCAGCGGCAAATCATGCGGCAATTTTACGCTTACAGGGTGGCTGGCCAAGCGCGTGGTCAAACCGGCCAACGCCCCCCCGATTACCTCTTCCAACGGTTGCCATTGCCGGTTCAGCACAACAGCCCCGGCTTGGAGCCGTGCCATATCCAGCAAATTATTTGCCAGCCCGGCCATGCGTATTGCCTCGTCGTAAATAGCCTGGCCGAGCTCACGGCGGGCATGTTCGTCGAGCTTGTCTTCATCTCTTATTAAAGCGCTGGATGCCCCCACAATCGCTGCCAGCGGCGTACGCAAATCATGTGAAATGGCTGTCAGCAACGAATTACGCAATTGCTCGGTTTCAATTTTAATTTGCGCGCTATGCGCCTCTGCCGCCAGATTTACCCGCTCCAATGCCACCGCTATCTGGCTGACAAAAGTTTCCAGCAGGCGCTGCTGTTCCGGTAACGCAATGCGCGCCGGGTTGAGCGGAAGCAATGCCAACACACCTATCATTCCGGAAGAGGCTTTTAGCGGAAGGTAAACCATATCACCTCCGGGTAAAGTATCCGTGCCCAGCCCTGCCATCTGTTCGTGGTCGAATACCCATTGCGCAATACTCAAATCGCTGCCATGGCATGATTGCGAGGTGCTCTCACTTTTGGGATAAACGATGCTTCCTGTTGCCTCGGGCAACAATATGACAGCCTGCGCCTCGAAAACTTCAGCCACATGTTTGACAGCAACTCGCAGGATATTTTCTTCGCCGCGAGTTGCGGCCAGTTCGCGACTCATCGAATACAACGAAGCGGTGCGGCGTTCACGGTGACCGGCAATCTTGGCCTGGTACTTGATGCGCACGGTCATACTGCTGATGACCAACCCGACCAGCAGCATGATCGCAAAAGTAATCAGGTATTGCGTATCCGATACAGCAAAACTGAACCGTGGCGGCACGAAAAAGAAATCGAACAAAACCACGCTTAGAAATGAACTGAGTATCGACGGCCCGCGCCCATAGCGAGCGGCCACGACCACCACACCCAACAAATAAACCATGATTAAATTGGCAAGGTCAAAATGGTCGAAGATCAGCCAGGCGATGCCCGTGCAAATTGCCGAAATAACTACCGTCCAGAGATAAGTGATGCTCCACGTAAATAGCGAACTTTTTTCTTCCGGCGCGAGCCCCAAATACAAGCGGCTTCGGGAAAAATAGGGATTCTCTTGCGCCTGCGACATGAAATTGAATTCTTTTCCAACCACAACAACATCTATGTCACTGGCAGAACGAACTATCGTATCCACCAGCGAACCAAACAACCAGCGTTTCCATCCGTGTCGGCTCGGCTTTCCCAGCACGATTCGCGAAGCATTTCGTGTTCGCGCATAAGCAATCAGTTCATGGGCAAGGCTGTCGCCACCAAGCGTCACTGTCTCCGCCCCCAGTTCCTCGGCCAGTTTCAAGGTACTCAGCACGGCGTCCCGCTGCTCCTTGGAAAGCCGCTGCAATTTGGCTGTCTCTACATAAACGACAATCCATTCCGCTCTCAGCAATTGCGCCAGACGATAAGAAGCGCGCACCAGATTTTCTGCATTTCCGACCGGCCCGATGCAGACCAGTATTCGCTCTTTAACTTGCCACACATCACTGATTGAATGATCGTCGCGGTAATCCCTCATCTGGGCGTCAACGCGATCTGCCGTGCGGCGTAGTGCCAGCTCGCGCAGAGCGATCAGATTACCTTTGCGGAAAAAATTCTTTGCCGCATGTTCTGCCTGCTGCGGCAGATAGACTTTGCCTTCTTTCAGTCGCTGCAACAATTCGTCCGGGGGTAAATCAATCAACTCGATTTCATCCGCACTTTCCATCACCGCATCCGGCACTGTTTCCCAAACGGGGATTCCGGTAATTTGTGCCACGACATCGTTGAGGCTTTCTATATGCTGAACATTGATTGCGGTATAGACATCAATGCCCGAGTCCAGCAATTCTTCCACATCTTGCCAGCGCTTGGCATGACGCGAACCGGGTGCATTGGTATGAGCCAATTCGTCAACCAGAATTAGCGCGGGACGGCGTTTCAGCGCGGCATCCAAATCAAATTCGATCAACTCGGTATCGCGATATGAAACAATGCGGGGTGGCAATATTTCCAAACCCTCCAGCAAACGTTCTGTGTCGACCCGCTTATGCGTTTCCACATAGCCCGCTATCACGTCCAGACCTTCTGCCCGTCGCTCGCGTGCCGCCAGCAGCATGCCATATGTTTTGCCGACGCCCGCAGAAGCACCAAAGAAAATCTTCAGCCGCCCGCGTCGGCGCCTGCTTTCTGCACGCTGCACTTTTTCCAGCAGGGCATCCGGATCGGGACGTTGGTCGTTCATTGTTTTCTCATGCCAAATCTATAACCAGCCGGAACGCTTGAAACGGTAGTATAAATATCCGCACGTTCCAAAAATAACGAACAGTGCCAGAGGATATCCATATTCAAATTTTAACTCCGGCATATTCTGAAAGTTCATTCCCCAAATACCGGCAAAAGCAGTGGCAACGGCAAAGATACCGGCCCAAGCGGCCAAACGTTTGTTGATTTCGTTTTGCTCGATGGCGACAGTAGATTGGCTCACCAAAATTGCCGTAGTGATCGTGTCACGCATAGAGTCCACAGTCGCATTGATGCGCAGCAGGTGGTCATACACATCGCGAAAATACTCCTGGGTATTGATACAGGCCGGGGGCACCCGCCCGCCATAAAGCTTTCCGGTTGTTTCCATGAGTGGCAAGACCGCATGTTTGACCACCACAACCTTGCGTTTTAGCTCATACAACTGCTCAATGTTTGCGAGGGACGCGTCCTTGTCAAAGAGATGTTCCTCGATAGATTCCAGTTGCGATGCCAATTCATCAATCACCGGAAAATATCGGTCCACGACGGCATCCATTAGCGCATACAGAACAAAACCTGAGCCCAGCTTTAACAATTCCGGCTCGCGCTCGCAGCGCTCCCGCACGCCCAGAAAATGCAGATTGCTGCGATTGCGCACAGAAAATACAAAATTTCGCCCTGCAAAAATATCAACCTCGCCAACAACTATTTCGCCGTTAATGATCTCCAGCAAATGCATCACAACGAACAGCGTAGCCCCATACTCCTCGATCTTGGGTCGTTGGTGGCCGTGGCTTGCATCTTCGATCGCCAAATCGTGCAAGCCGAACTCTTCCTGCATTTTTTCAAGTTCAGCATTGGTGGTATCTTTCAATGCCACCCAAACGAAACAATCATTCCGTTCGAGATAGTCACTGATTTCTTCGACAGGAAGATCGGCTAGTTTTACGCCATTCTGATAGGCAACGCAATTAATCAACATGGCGGCTTAAAGTCAGTGTTAGTAAATAGGTTGTAGCCCGAGGGAACCACTTTCATATCCCGTCATCTTACCACTTGGCCGGATTCTGAACATAAAAGCTGATTCGTTATTGCTACTACATCCTGCACTGGAATCGGCGTTGCGCGCACTCCCTAAAACGGGATCAGTTTTGTTGAGGTTGTTGCGCAAGGTAATGCTTAACATCGTGGATCAAATGCAACAGGTCTCCGTGCAATCTCCATCCTTGACTGATGCGCGTTTCAATTTCCTGCACTTGTTCAAGAGTAAGCATCTCGGGTTCTTTGCGCTCAAGATATGTCTGGCAGTAACCACATATATGATTCGACTTTATATGCACATCCATTTTCATTTTCATGCTCCTGTATGAAACAGCTTAAACAAAATTCAAATAAGTTTTCGTGCCACGCGTTTATCTTTATTCGCACTTTCAGGCGTTTTACGCCGGGTCTGGATAGAATTGCCTGATTGCCGGGTTAACATCAGGTACGCCACCCCAAGGGGAACAGCGATGGCAAGAATAGCGAGAAGGGGCTCTACAAAACTATTCATGAAGATTGCGTTTATCGGCTGACTTATTTTGACGGAAAGCAAAAACATTTTTTCCGGCATGCGCGATACGTTGTATGGCTGAAACGATACGCTCGGATCGTCCGTTGTCGGATGTCACATCAAGCCGCACCTTCTTACCCAATTGGGTCATCTTACTTCCACTATACAAATCCACCATATCCATCCCGCATAGCCAATATGGGATAGGGGTGATTACGACACGGTCGGCACCTTCAGCGCAAACCGCTTTGCGTACGGCCATCGCCTGAGATTCCTCCAATACTGTGCTGATTCGTTGCATACCATCTTTCTAAAATCGGATGGTTGCATACTATGTTTACTGGTATAAAAACAGGGTAAATTGTTATTGCTCTGGTGTAAAAAAAGTGTCAAGAAATGACGCTTGTAGCTAAAAGTTCATCCCCTGAACTCTCAGAAAAACAAAATGCGCATGCAAAATTGCGATGCGCATTTTATAAATTGTGCCGAATTCCTATGTATATACAAAGGATTATTTATTAATCATACAATTACAACAACTAGTCAACTAAAGTCTGGTTATCCTTAATGCGCGCCTCATCTGCAAATATTGGAAACAGCAGCGGCAACAGCAGCAAGGTAAACAGTGTGGCCGATATAATGCCGCCCACGATCACCACAGCAAAGGGTCGTTGCGTTTCCGAACCGATACCGTGCGATAGCGCAGCGGGTAACAGACCGATCCCCGCCATCAATGCGGTCATTAAGATCGGTCGCAGACGAGCAACAGCACCTAGCATCACACTATCGCGCAAACTTTTCCCGTTGCGCATAATCTCCATGAACTGCTCCACCATGATGACGCCATTCTGTACCGAGATACCGGCTACGGCAATAAAGCCCACCGCAGCGGAGACGGACAGATGCAGCCCGGCCAAGCCCAGACC
>Ga0224559_1000488_pt1 | contig 26413 bp, 34 predicted proteins | sample 714S33034metaG_FD_180676 | JGI IMG/M metagenome (GOLD analysis project Ga0224559, IMG submission 180676) | Peat soil microbial communities from Stordalen Mire, Sweden - 717 S3 30-34 | ecosystem: Environmental > Terrestrial > Soil > Wetlands > Peat | place: Sweden: Norrbotten County, Stordalen... | reverse complement strand
AAGACCCATTATGATTATATTACGCAAAATAAAATGTATTTTTAAAATAATAAAATAAACACCCATTCAAACACTCAAAACACAGCAGCAGAAACCTTCAAAAAAATAAAAAAATCTAAGGGGCTAATTTATTATTTAATTATCCTATATTATTTTATCATACTCAATAATGTACATAAATCATTGCTAATACCGGTAAAAAAAATAGATGAAATTAAAAAAGAATAATTCTTAATTTTTTTAATAAAGTTATATTTCTTGATTCTATATAAATGGATATTATCATGAAAGTAACGATGGAGCATGTTTATTATGCCGATCAGAAGGACGGTCTACATGCAATCATTATGGATTCGAGACTTTCATTGTACATTCAACAGAGAGAAATCAAGAAGTAATAATAGCTCCCTGCTCCATAGACCATGTAATATTCAGTAATGAAAATTTCAATGAAGCCTATCATGGAGAATCAGTTCAATACTATTTTAATGGTAATATTTCCTACAACTTATTCCCTGACAATGGCCATCGAGCCAAGTATGGAATACCCGATATTAAATGAGTTTTCAACTATTTATGGTACTAATCAAGCTTAAATTATAAAATATTTGATTATATGGTTAGAAATAGGGGAGGTTATAATGGATAACATTGGACAAGTATTTACAATCGATGCATTATTAGCATTGTTATTAATCACCTTATTAATAGGTGTTTCAGCTAATACAATGGGTATTGTGGGGGATAAAATTTTAGAATACTCTTCTGAACAATCAATACAAAGAATTGCTGGAAACACTGCAGATGTCCTGATAAAAACCCCTGGTGCACCTGAAAGCTGGGAAAATTACAAATATTTCTCGAATATAACACCAGGACTTGCAGATATTGAAAATGGAACCAATAAATTTGGAAATTTGTTAAGTATGAGGAAAATATTTTCTCTTAAAAAAAATCCAGAATTAATTAAACGATTATTACCTGAAGGTGGACTGTAGTCTGATGATCTATCCAACAAACACTTCTCTTCCAGTTATTGAAGTAATTAGTAAAACCCCTCGCAAAAGAGATGTTACGGTTTTTAATAGAACTGTGTTATATGATTACAAGTTAATTGATATTTATACAAATATAAAACTTGATAATTCCCATAGAAATGGATCTGAATATGTTTGTACCCATTCTTACAGGAATCTACATCCCCATAAACTTCCAGATTTCAACAACAGAAAATCTGGGTGGCTTTGTACTGCATTCAATATCGATTTGGAAGACATAAAATCAAAGGACTTTTATATACTGACCGATCCCGCTTTGAAATATAACACAAATTTTCATGCCTCCTGGATATTGGACACTCCAAACAAGATAACTAATAACTCCCAAAACTTTACATCAAACCCTATACTCATAAATTCTATTATTTCAGAGCTTTCAGAAAACAGGAATAGGGAAATTTTTGTGCTACACATTTCCATCAATGGAAATATTAAACAAACTTTTAACACCTATATTGTTGGTGTTCCAAGAGGTACATCTGCTCGAGATATTCGATTAGACAATATAAACCCCCAACCAGCCTTTTTAATTATGAAGTTATGGATAAAATAGATATATAAATACTTAAGAACATATGGATTGTTTTTAAAAAAATTTATTGGGTCTCAGGTCAACTTTGCAGTTAAAACAACCACTTCTTCAAAAAAGAATCTTTCACTAGCAGTTATCGATACCTCAAAACCCTTTTCCATTAATCTTCCTATACTTTCCTCTACATTAGATAATGAAGATTGAACCAATTGTACACGCCCTTTGGGGTTTAAATGTGCGGGTAATTCTTCTATAAAACGATTTATAATTAATCTGCCATCTGCACCACCATCCCAAGCATCTTCTAGCTCATCATCAATCCTTTCGTCTTCGTCAGTCGGAAGATATGGAGTGTTAAAGAGTATTAAATCAAATTTTTCATTCTCTACCGAATCGAAAAGATCACCCAATCTTATATCAATATCTGATTGGTTGAATTTTGAGTTATTACGAGCACATTCAACAGCATATCTATTTATATCAACAGCAATTACATTTTCAGTTATTTTAGAGGTTATAATCGCTATAATCCCTGTTCCAGTACCTATTTCGAGTACTATGTCAGTTTTTTGGACTTTTAAATTTTCTGCAAGTAGAAATGTGTCTTCTGCAGGTTCGTAAACTTTTTCACAAGTTTGAAATTCCATTCCTTGATATTTGATCATAATGGCTTTATCCTTTTTACATTAATTAACAAAAAAAATATATATATTTGATTATTTATTCAGTATCGTAACCATCAATAGCTGATGGGAGACATTCAAGAACAGTTGAAAGACCCGAAAGATGCAAGTTCATAGTAACAGCACCTAAAACCTCTTCTCTTTTAGCGCCACTTTTTTTGGCCATTATGGCATGCATTTTGACACCAGTTGGATTTTTGTTGCATGTTTGAATTGCTATGTTTATCAACTGTTTGGTTTTCTGATCGAGACTCCCAATTGTACTCTGGACTTGTACGAGTTCATTGAATTTTGAAGCGAGTTTAGGACATTCTGATTGGAAAATTTCGTATGGAGATTTTTCCATTTTTATCACCTATTAAAAAATTTTTATTCAGTAAACTAATTATTACCATTTTATTTATTAATTTATTTCTGTTTTTTTAGGGGATCAAATCCATCCATAACTTGTTCTAATTCTTTTGAGAGTTTTCGAATGTTTTGAGGTTCCATATTAACCACCCTCTGATCTAAAAGTTCAATATCCAGTTTTGATATTAAATCCTTTATTTGATTTTTATCAAATTCTCCAATTTCATGAAAGGAATCTATTAGGGCATTTCTGACCTTTTTTCGTTTATGTTGGAATAATGCTCTTGTTACATTTATTATAAATTTGTCAATTTTTACTTCATTCTTTGGGGTCAGTTTGATAACAGCTGAAGATACCTTGGGTTTTGGTAAGAAAACATTTTTAGAAACATTGAAAAGCAGGTTAACATTGGCATAAAAATGCATCATGACAGATAATCTTGAATAGTTTGAATCACCAGGCTCTGCAACCATACGTTGAGCAAATTCCAGCTGGTACATTAGAACTGCAAGTTCAAAATTATATTTTAGTATCTTGAATGTTATTGGTGATGATATTTTGTAAGGCAAGTTTGATACGACTTTGTTAAATGTGGGAAATTCAATTTTAGTGGCATCACCTATAATTACATCAACATTTGTAATATGGAGCTCTTTAAGTCTTTTAATCAAAATAGGGGCAATTTTATGATCTTGTTCAACAGCAATTACTTTTCCTGCATTTTCAGCTAGGGGAATTGTCAATGTTCCTATTCCTGCACCTATCTCTAGAACAGTGTCTTTTTTTGAAAGTTCAGCACTTTCTACTATTCTAGCTAGTACATTTCCATCTACAAGGTAATTCTGCCCTTTTCGTTTATCAAGCTTAACACCTTCCTTATTTAATATTTTGAGGGTTTCAGACAACATAAAATTATTACTCCTAAAAAATATCGAACAATAACAGTTAATATAATCTATATTTGATTTAAAAATATTTTTATAAGATTAATAAAAAAATCAGAAAATTCTAGTCGGGAAATAAAAAAAGAAATAGATATTAATCAAGCTTTTTTGGGTTTAGGTGGTCTGGTGAAAAGTATATATTTCATTTTTCCTTTTCTTTCTTCACCAGCTTCAAGTTCTTGATGGACACGTTTTGCGATGAGTTTAACCGGTTCAGCAAGCATACTTACACGATTTTTAATATCTTCAAAGCTCGTGAATTTAGCCTCTTTTCTAGCATTTATAATGTCCCACATATGCTTTTTACCGATTCCAGGCAGCAATTCAAGTTGGTGTAGTCTGGTTGAAATTGGGCCTGCATCGTTAAAGAATTCAATGAACTTGTCCTCTTTTTCTTTTATTATCTCTTCGATAACATAATCCAATTCTACCCTTGCAGTTGTTGTGAGCTTATCATACTTCAATCGACTGTTTACACGTGCTATTTCATCCCGTTTTCCAGGACCTATGTAAACCCGTTCATGTATGTCGAGCTGAACCCTCTCTTTTGGAATGAGTTCTAGAAGTGTAAATTCTTCAGTTCCTACAGCTTGAGCAATCGGTTTTCTTTTAAATGAAGGTGCACCTTCCTTAACATAACCTAAAGGAAGATAATCAAGGATAATCGCATGATCTTCCATTCAAACCACCCGGATGGTTGTTTCTATTATATAAGGCCCTTAGGCCCAAATTTAATGGAAAGAATTCGAATTCCATAAATGGAATTAAATCGAATCATTCTCTATACTTGTTCACAATTTCTAATATTTGTTCTAATTCTTCTTTTTTGTGTGAACCCCTTTCCTTTGCAAACATCAACCTAAGATCTGCTAGATCTATTGGCATGACATCTGCTATTTTTATAGCTTGAGTTTTCTTTATTATCTCCTCAAGTTCGCTAACAAGCTTTTGAGCAGTTTCAACGTCAAGTTTTGAAAACTTGGTTACATGATCCATTGCAAGATTTTGTTCGTAAGTTGGATCGTTAGATTCTGAACTTTTTTCAAGCATCTTTTTGGCTTCAGCATTTGTGATGGGGTCGGTGTCAATAACTTTTTTTCCAATCATCCAAATCACTCTTGCATTTTAAGATGTTCTGGTCTGATTATTAATTTTTTAGCCTTATTTCCATCATTTATTTCTACTATGTAAGCACTTCCCCTTTTATCGTCAACTTTACCTGTTTTTCCATGGAAACGTGGGTGTGGTTGACCTTTATGAATACTAGGATCGATTATTATGTGAACAATATCACTTTCATCGAAGGTTTGTATTTTTTTGGTTATAGGGTTTGTCCTACCTACTCTTATTGTCTTTCTAAGTTTGTAACGTGTTTTACTTCTTGAACCTTTTGATCTTTTTACCATATTTTAAACCTCCAAAACCCTTAAAGGGCCTGTTATAAGATGACTTTAAAGTCAGTTTTTATGAATATTAATCAATATCTAATGATTTCAATTTTTATTCAATAAATTGAATAACTTCCATTCCAAATATTCTTCTGATTAATATTTAAATGATATAATTCGTTTAAACCAGATTATTTGAAATTTTGTTTAATATTTTTGTATATTCAAATTATTGTATAATGAATATTACATTTTCTATGGGATGTAAATATATATCTTGATTTTTTATAACTATATAATACTATTCATTCTACTACTTTAAATGTTTACATGCATTACATCCAACTGCACACATCTGGCACTGGTGCCTAGTATTTCTGATACACTTGGCTTGCTTCTGTTTTCATCACCGGATATAAGTTCTTTAATGTAAAGGCCACCTTCACATTCTATTAATAATTCCAGCATCTTAGAATCAAGCTTTTTATATTCAAGCTTTTTAACTTCACGGGTGCGTATTTTATCTGCACGTCTGTGAGATACTCTGATAGGAGTTCTTTGATTAATAATTTTCATTGATTTCAATGAATCGAGAAGTGATGGATCCACTTCACTCTCAACTTCAACCGTTGCTTTATAAACTTTGTAAGTGTCTCTGGAAGATTCTTTTATCTCTGCACGTCGATTTTTAGCAACAAACTTCATTTCTGAAATCTCCACTTTACCATCAGCATGCTTATTAACAGACTCTTCAAGATCCTTTAGGTCTATGTCTCTTATTTTAGGTTCTTTTATTTCTAAGACGAATGTTCTCCCGGTTCCAAGCATTCTAACATCAATATCTTCTCTTCCGGCTCCATGAAATTTAGCACCGGTTCCATTTGCAGCTTTAATTGCATCTTCTGATATAAGCTCTTCAACGGTCTCGGGATACATCTTTCCTGTATAGTTGCACCTTTCACAACCCCTACCTTTACATTTACTGCAAGGCCATTTTGTCTGGGGAATACCTCTAATAAGTTTTCTATAACGGCTCTCAATAAAAATAGGATTTATTTGTGTTTCTATTGTACCTTTTTTGAAATCCACCATTATTACCAAGTTGGGATTATCAAATTCTACTTCCTTAGAAAGTCTTACAGACAGTTCCTTACCTATTTCCCTATTTAATTCTTTTTTAATATTCTCAACATCGAGATCAAATTTATTATGGATATATTCTTCTCTTTCAATTATATCAGGATCAACACGGCAACCTATTAGGAAATTGGAAAAGTGAATATCTTCGGTTTTAATAACTTCTATGACCTTTTTAATCATATTATCCAGGTCGTCAAATAGATCATTGCAAATATAACATCCAGAACTTTTTGGAATATTTTCATCGGTATCTTCCAGGGTTTTTCTTAAATATTCTCCTCTTATCAAATTCCCTGGACCTGCAATGGTTTTTGAAAAATTTCTACCTAAACATCTTTTGCATATGTTTCCGTTGGTGAGTTCCATGATCTCTAATGTTATATCTTTAATTTGAAGTTCCATTTTTACCATCCATAATCTTTTATAAATCGTTTAAAGTGATTATTAAATTAATTATAATCGAATATTCATAAATAATTAAGAAAATAAAAGAGAAAAATTTAGTAAATCCCTAAATACCAAATTGATATCAGTAATGTTTATCTCATCATCTGCTTCATCATCTGTCCGAGGGGACCGCCCATTTTTCTTTTTCCAAAGCCTTTCATTGCTTTTTTAGTGACGTTATAATATTTTAATAGTTCTTTCACGTCTTCATTTCTCATACCAGATCCCCTGGCTATTCTTTTAACTCGGGATTGTTTTATTACTTCGGGGTGTTCGAGTTCATGGTCTGTCATGGAATCCATAAGTACCTTATACTTTGCAAGCTTTTCTTCTGTTACTTGGGAAGCATTTTTAGGAAGTTTACCTCCTGCTCCTGGGATCATGTTCATTACCTGCTGCATAGGACCCATCTTATTCATCATCTCAAACTGGGAATACATGTCTTTAAGTGTGAATTTGCCACTGAGCATAGCATCTACAGATCCCATGTCTGCATCTGTTTCTGCTATTTCTTCGGCACGTTCAAGTAATGTTCTTATATCACCCATTCCAAGCAATCTTGAAATGAAACGATCAGGATCAAAGGCTTCAAAGTCTTCAACCCTTTCACCTGTTCCTATAAATTTTATTGGTGCTCCAATTTCAGCTACTGCTGAAAGAGCCCCTCCACCTTTAGCAGAACCATCTAGTTTGGTTATTATTATAGATCCAATTTTTGTTGTATTGTTAAATGCTAAAGCTTGTTCCCTTGCCTGTTGACCTATAGTTCCATCGATGACCATTATAACTTCATCTGGTTCCACAACAGATGAAAGACTTTCCATCTCGTTTAATAACTCTTTTTCCTCTTTGTGACGACCGGCAGTATCAACAATTATTACATCATTCTTTTTAGCTTCTTTCAAACCTTTTTTAGCCAGATCTAATGCGTCTGGATTATTTGCATCTCCATAAACTGGAACATTCATTTGTTCAGTTAATTGTATGAGTTGTTCATATGCGGCTGGTCTCCAAGTATCTGTACTAACAATTGCGGGATTGAAACCTTTTTTTTGCAAGTAATGGGTAAGTTTACCTATTGAGGTTGTTTTACCGCTTCCCTGGAGCCCCATGAATAGTATTTTGTAGGGTTTTTTATGGATCTCCACTTCTTGAGCAGTAGCACCGAGTAAGTTCACAAGTTCATCGTAAACTATCTTAATAACGTGTTCCTTAGGTGTAACTCCCTTTGGAGGTTTTTCATTTAAAGAACGATCTTCTATAGTCTTTGAAAGTTTTAAAACAAGTTTTATATTCACATCTGATTGGATAAGTGCCCTTTGAATATCTTTTATGACCTCTTTCACAACTTCTTCGTCAATTATGGACATTCCTGCCAGTTTTTTCATTGTTTTGGTCAGATTTTTTCCTAAATTACCCAACATTTATAAATCACCTGTTAAAATTTCAATTTTTTTTTAAATATTCATAAATTTTATAATCTTTTATAATCTATTTTTTCTTTAGTAAATTCAATATTATTATATTAAGAGTTTAAGTATTTTCAGTATTTTTTGCATTGACCATATTTAAATTAGTTGTGAAAAATAGAATTCATCTTAAGTAAATAAATTAGAAAACCCTCATGCATGGTATGGGGTTTTCCTATGAGTACTCCATTTATTGATGGGGGCTGTTTGTTCATATATTCACATATCATATTTCTGTCGTATTAGGAGCTAATAAACCTGTTTTGTGTGTCAGATTCAAATATTTATCCTTAGATTATCCATATCATTAAAATTCAAAAAAAATCGACTGTAATCGGTATTGAATAGGGCTTTTCTAGGTATTTCACAAATTATTACAAGATGATATTGAATAGTCATTATAATGAAATCTTCTATCAACTTCATATCTCATAGTTATATATAAATTACTGCAAACTATACAATTATTATTAATATCAGATTCATCCCCCGTTCGGAAAGGGACATCACGATAGAAATTTAAATATAAATTCATCAGATATAACATTAAGTTGTTGATATGGATTTATTAAATATTTTAAATAAATTTAGATTTGCGAATTTTATCTACAACTTTAGCTAAATGAATTTAATATTTTAATTGTATATAATTTTGATAAAATTTCAATACACATACGATGATTCGGTGATATAAAATGTTTGAAAAACTCAAGATCAGCTTAATTAACGCACCTATAATAAAAAAAGGTGAATATAACTATTTCGTTCATCCGATTACTGATGGTATCCCTTTAGTTGAACCTTCAATACTTGAAGAAGTCGCAGATGGAATTTCAAAATTTGGAAACATGGATGTGGATAAAATAGTATGTGTTGAATCAATGGGAATACACATAGCAACCGCATTGTCTATAAAAACTGGAATACCATTTGTAGTAGTTAGAAAACGTGCTTATGGGTTAGAGGGAGAAGTTGCAGTCCATCAAATTACTGGATACAGTCATGGTGAGCTTTATATTAACGGTTTACAGAAAGGTGATAAAATTATCCTAGTAGACGATGTTGTTAGTACTGGAGGCACTATGATAGCAGTTTTAAATGCTCTAAAAAAGATGGGAGTAGAAGTTGTAGACGTGATGGCTGTTGTAGAGAAGGGAACTGGAAAAGAGATAGTAAAAAGAGAAACGGGATTCACAGTTAAAAGTTTGATATTGGTAAATGTTGTAAATGGAAGGGTTGAAATAGAAGGAAGTGTTGCAGAATAATTTTTGGATATGCCCGGGTATAATAAATTAAAAATTAAATTTTTTTTTATGGTGATTATGATATGTCAATGCATGAACTTGAGATTGTTAAGGTAATAGAAAAAATTAAGGATTTAAATGCAGAAAAAGTTGGTCTTCAATTTCCTGAGGGTCTTAAAGTTCACGCAACAAAAATTGCCAGACAAATTGAACAAGAAACAGGTGCTCTCGTAATAATCTCTGCCGATCCTTGTTATGGTGCGTGTGATGTGTCAGACGTGGATATGGTTGATTCTGTTGATGTTTTAGTTCACTTTGGACACAGACCGCTCCCTCTAGATTATGTTCTTCCTATTATTTTTGTAGATGCGTATTCTGATATGGATTTGCTTGAATGTGTTAAAAATTCTATGGATATGTTAAAGGGTTATAAAAAAATAGGACTTGTAACAACTGCTCAACATTTGCATTTGTTGGAAAAAGTTTCAGATTTTCTTGAAAAAAATGGAAAGGAAATTTTAATGGAAGATGGTGCAGGAACAATAAAAGGTCAAGTGTTGGGTTGTAACTTTTCATCTATAAAGAATCTTGATGCAGATGCATTTCTTTATGTGGGAAGTGGAAACTTCCATGCATTGGGTATTAAACTTTTTACAGATAAACCTGTGATAGTGGCAGACCCCTATTTAGGAGATGCAAGGGAGATAGAAGAATTTGCAGACAGGATATTGCGTATACGTTCTGCAAGAATAGCTAAGGCTATGGATGCTAAGAAATTTGGAATTATAGTATCTTCAAAGAAGGGTCAGTCAAGATTGGAACTTGCAAAGACCATAAAAATTATGTTGGAAGATTCTGGAAGGGAAGGATTTATATTACTTCTTGATGATGTATCACCAAATATATTGCTGCCATTCATGGATCTTGATGCTTTTGTAATGACTGCATGCCCTCGAATTGCCATTGATGATTCTATAATGTATAAAAAACCATTATTAACTCCTTCAGAACTAGAAATAGCTATTGGAATAAGGAGATGGGAAGATTATGAAATAGATGAGATTAAGTACTGTTGACGAAGTTTAAGAAGTAATAAATATTATGCTATATAAAAATTCAATTCTTGTATAATACTATATAAACATGAAGCTCAAATAGTAAGTCACTATAATATTATAATAGCATAAAAAATGAATTTGATTTGAATAGAATAAATGTGAATTATAAGTTCATGAATGATTAGTACTTATTTTAAGTTGAGGTGAATATATGAAAACCAAATCTGGAGATTTTGTTTTGCCGGGGGATGCGTTGGGAGTCACTGAGGAGTTTGTTCCGTCAGAATGGACCTATGAAGATGAAGGTAGGATAAGATCCCTAGTTGCAGGAACAGTAGCTGTAGACAATAAAAATAAAAAGATATCCATAATACCAAAAACAAGTTCTCCCTCGATGCTTAGAACGGGGATTGTTGTTGTTGGACAGGTATCAGATGTTAGAGGTCAAAGAGCCCTTATCAAACTGGACAGCATTAAGGATAATAGTAGGGGTCTTGTAACATCCTTCTCAGGAGGAATACATATTTCACAAGCCCAAAAAGGTTACGTAGCCAAATTAACCGATGAGTTCAGAATAGGGGATCTTATCGAGGCAAAGGTGACTAAAATAATAGGCATAGACAATGTTGACCTTACAACTGCCGAAGAGGAACTCGGTGTTTTAAAGGCCATGTGTACCAAATGCAGGCACTACATGAAACAAACAAGTAGAAACGAAGTTGAATGCCCAAATTGTGGGAATAAAGAACGAAGAAATCTTTCTTCTAAATATGAGGGATAATATGAAGGTTATTAAGGAAACAAAGAAGGAATTTGAGGTAGAAATTACTGGAGAATCTCATTCTCTATGCAATACTTTAAGAAAAACGCTTATGGAAGATGAAGATGTTGAGGCAGCAGCTTACGTAATTGAACATCCTATTATAGGACAGCCAAAACTATATGTAAAGGGTAAAAATCCTAAAAAATCACTTCAAACAGCAGCAGAAACTGTAAAATCAAGATCTGAAGAACTTAAGAATCTTATTATCTCTTCTGAAGATGAAACCAAGAAATGAAACCAAGAAATTCAGGATTATTAAACAGGAAATAAGAATTTTAGGGGTTGATGATTCCCCATTTCCTTCCCACACAACCGAAGAAGTTATGTTGGTGGGTACTGTTTTCAGGGCAGGAAATTGGTTAGATGGTGTTTTAAGTACGTATATCCATGGCGATGGCACAGATGGAACTGAAAAAATAACTGAAATGGTTAAAAATTCAAGGAACCTTGGCCAGCTTGGAGTTATTATGCTTGATGGCATCACATTTGGAGGTTTCAATCTCGTAAACATACGCGAGATATTTGAATCTACTGGTGTCCCTGTTATTGTAATAATGCGTAAAATACCCAACTTTGAAGGAATCAAAAAGGCATTGAAAAGATTTGAGGATTGGGAATTAAGATGGGCAAATGTGCTTGAAGCAGGGCAAGTCTACAGGGTAGACAATTCTGAACCAATATACATCCAGATATATGGAATTGAATTGGAAGATGCAAAGGAGATAGTAAGAATTTCTACCACCAGAAGTGCAATACCCGAACCTCTCAGGGTAGCGCATATCATAGCAGCTGGAATTATATCTGGCGAATCAAGGGGAAGTGCTTAGAACTAAATTAAAAACCCGATGTTTTATCAAAGACTAGGAAGTGTTCTATATTAAAAATCCTCTTTTAACTGTTGATACCGTGATTATACAAAACAGATCTGTTGTACTAGTAATGCGTAAAAATCCTCCTTTTAAAGGTTCTTGGGCATTACCTGGTGGATTTGTGGAATATGGTGAAACGGTAGAAACAGCTGCTATTAGAGAGATTAAAGAGGAAACAGGCCTTGATATAGAATTAGATGGTATAGTTGGAGTGTATTCTGATCCTCAGAGGGATCCTAGAGGACATATCATTTCGATATGTTTTTTAGGACATAAAATTGGTGGAGAACTAGTTGCAGATACAGATGCCGCAGATGTGCAATGTTTGGAGATTGATGAAATTTCTAAGATTGAATTGGCATTTGATCATCATAAGATTCTCGAAGACGCATTTAAACTACTAAATAAAGGTCTAAACTAACAATCAGAACTCAGTTTTAATATAAACAATTAATATAAACAATTAATATGCATTGTTTAAAATGTAAACTATTAATAACAACATTGAATTGAAATATAAACTTAATTTAATAACTTTGATCTTACAATGTAATTATCAAATTTATCATGGGGAGGATATGAATGAAATTTTGTCCTAAATGTGGAACAGTCATGTTTCCTAAAGGTGACTGTTTTGAATGTAAAAATTGTGAATACACAACGAAGATAACAAAGGATGCAGTAAAGGAATATGAAATTTCTGAAAAGATATCTAACAATGAAAGCATAATTGTTACAAGCGATGAAATTCAAACTTTACCTACAACTACTGTTAGGTGTCCTAAATGTGATAATAAAGAAGCATCTTGGTGGCTCATCCAAACTAGGGGTGCAGATGAGTCTGAGACAAGATTTTTCAGGTGTACCAAGTGCTCTTGCACATGGCGTGAATATGATTAATGGTACTGTTATAAATTAACATTATCGGGGTAATCAGCCTATTTCTTTTCAGGGGGAGTATCAATTGATGGGGGATTCAGAGAAGGATACAAATAACAAACAGGGGAATTCAGTAAATTCCGAAGATCATAAAGGGAACGCAGATAAACCTCAGAAATATGGAAGTTTAAATATTGAAAATTCAGATGATAACCAATCTGAGAATGAAAAAATATCAGAAGCTAAGGATTTTAAAACTACTGAGAGCTCCTCAAAACAAAATACAGAAAATTCTGTTAAGAAGGAAAATAAATCCGATAAAGAGGATAGTTTTAAGGAACATGAAAATAATGAGGATAGTGCTTACCATTTCCCTGTTAAGTTAGAACATGATTTCATCAAGTTGATAAAAACCAACCGTGATAAAATAACAAAGGGTTCTGCTATTATTGTTGGTGGATTTTTAATATTATACGGCTTAGTTTTGGTTTCAGCATCGGTTACAAAGGTGGCGGACAATGTCATATTTGGGGAAGATGCAACTGCAGATGCATTTCTAATATTATTAGGTGTCTTAATAATTGTAGCTGCATTTGCACAGAGTATTATGGATAAGACTTCTCTCAGTAAGATAGGCTCAGAACTGGAAGTTAATGAGGAAAGTTCTAAATCAGATGATAATTCTGAGAAAGTGAAAGAAAATGATAATAAGGTAAGTGACGATAATAAGGATAATATACTTGGAGAGAATAAAAGATAATCAAGGAGGATGAAAATGTTCAAAGCGGTTTTAAGTGATTCAAATGTATTAAAAACAAGTTTCGAAGCTATTTCTTCAATTGTGGATGAAGTTCAGATGAAAGCAGACAGCGATGGATTAAGACTTGATGCACTAGATAGATCTCATATCACATTCGTGCATCTTGAACTTAAATCAGCATTATTTGATGTTTATTCCTGTGATGAACCGCTAAAAATAAATGTTGACACAGAAGAGCTTATGAAGGTTCTAAAAAGAGCAAAAAGCGACGATGTAGTTGAACTTACAGTTGATGAGGGTAATTTGATACTTACATTTGAGGATGAAGCAAGGCGTACCTTCAAGATCAGGCTTATTGATATAGAATATGAGGCTCCAAGCCCTCCAGACTTGGATTACCCATCTATATTTGAAATTCCATTTTCATTACTTAAAAATTCAATCCAAGACATAGGTATTGTCTCTGATAAAATATCACTTATGGTTGATGAGGATAAATTTATTGCATCTGCTGAAGGAGAGTTCGGTGATGCAAAGATAGAGTATCTTCATGGTGAAAAGATAACAGAAAATGCAAAATCAGTTTTCTCTCTCGAGAAAATAAAAGAGATGTTAAAGGCCGACAGATTTTCTGACACCGCAGTTTTAAGTCTTGGAAATGATATGCCTCTTAATCTGGCAATGAAAATGATATCAGACGAGGGTGAACTAAGTTTCCTTTTAGCTCCAAGGATAGAAAGTGAGGAATAGGGTTGGATGAATTTTTCCAGAAACTGAGGGAGATACAAAAGAAAGAGCGTAGCATAAGCGGTCTATCTCGTGTAGGCGATAATTTCTACACAGAAGTCTCCGACTATCTCAACAGTCTCATGAGGAAGATAGATAACAATCCATTTTCCTTTGAATCTTATCTGTTGAGAGACGCCCAGAGAATTGTGGCAGAGATATGCGAAAGGAGAGAGCATAAAATAGCCAATAGTGCAGTTATGAATGTGCAGAGGGCATATCAACTTTTTAAAGAGTCAAAAAGTAAAGATTCACACAGTGATAATCAGATAACCATTCCAATAAATTCCACTCCTGAAGAGGAAGGACTATATTTGGAACTTGTTGACTCATTTATCAAGTACAGGGGAAAGTTAACAGCACCTTTAATGTCATACATACAAAAAAATCAAGGTAACCATGCTGAAATTCCTGTAAATAAAATATCTAAAGACAATACCTCTCTAAAATCACTAAATATAGATGAACTACTATCAGATGCACAAGCGGAATCTTCTATCAAAGAAGATAAAGCTGTTAAATCAGATGATGGCAATTTTGAAAGTCAAATATTTGAAAGGTTCGGATCAGAACCATCTAGAAAGGATGGAGCTAAAAAAAGCATTGAAGAGGATAACAAGGTTGCTCCTGTTAAATCCAATTCCGCTAAAGATACATCTAATAATGAATTTACATCTAGTGTTCCTGAAGAACCATCGGATAAAACTACATCTATAAACCACAACAAAGGGGAAACCTCTGAAAAAAGCTATATTAAAACTTTGATGATCCTAGAAGAACTTCCATCAATCATTGGGGTTGATAAGAATGTTTACGGACCATTATTCCCCCAGGATCTTATAACCATACCCGAGCCCAATGCAAAGATCCTTGTGAAAAATAACAAAGGAATAATTATACAAACATATAAATAAACTATAACTGATAAACAAATTAATACATTAATTGGACTTTTTATAAAGAAGTACAATAACTGCATAATAAAAATATTCAGTTTAAATAAGTTTTAAAAAAGAGCATATTAATTATGAAGGTTAATTGCACGACTTATTTTTACATTTAAGAGGTGATCATATGAAGATTCCTAAAGAAAGGAGAACTTACTGTCCAAGCTGTAAAAAACATACAATTCACGAAGTATTAGAAGCAAAAAGAAGAAAAGCTAGTGAGCTCAAATGGGGTCAGAGGCAGTTTAGAAGGATTACAAGTGGATACAGGGGTTACCCAAGACCACTACCATCAAGAAACAAGCCGATCAAAAAACTGGACCTTAGATACAAATGTAAGGAATGTGGAAAGTCTCATATAAAGAGATCTTCTTTCAGAGCAGGTAAAGTAGAATTCGTAATGTAGGTGAGTATTTATGGCAAGTTACAGAAATAAAAGAAGCAATTTTCTAAAAGTCAAATGTGTGGACTGTGGAAATCAGCAAATAGTATTCGACCATGCTGCATCCAATGTACAGTGCATAATATGTGGCAAAACCCTTGTAAAACCAAAGGGTGGAAAGTCTGAGATAACTGCTCAGATCGTTGAAGTCATGGACTAATTAGGTTAAAATTAATAGATTTGCTCAATTAGTAAACAACTAATTCTGAGTTAAATCTTTATTCAAAATAATTGAATTTATTATTTAATGATTGATAATATATTCTAAATATATTATAGGTGTTCTAATGGTAAGAATGAGAAAAGAATGGCCGGATGAAGGGGATCTGGTAGTAGGAACTGTTCACAAAGTTTTGAACTACGGTGCTTTTGGTAGCCTCGAAGAATATGATGGTAAAGAAGCATTTATACACATATCTGAGGTTTCATCTGGTTGGGTTAAAAACATAAGGGACTATGTCAGGGAAAATCAAAAAATCGTTGCCAGAGTTCTTCGTGTAAATCCTAAAAAGGGCCACGTTGATGTTTCACTTAAAAGGATAAGAGAAGACCAGCGTACAAGGAAAATCCAGCAATGGAAAATAGAACAGAAGGCCGAGAAACTCCTTGAATTTTCTGCAAAAATTCTCGGAAAGGATCTCGATGTGGGTTATGAAGAAGTGGGCTATGGAATTATGGAGGAATTCGGAGACCTCTATGGTGCATTTGAAATAGGGGCTGAAGAAGGAGCAAAACCTCTCATAGAACGTGGTATGACTGAAGAATGGGCTAATGCAATAACAGAAGTCGCTAAAAAGAATATTTCCCCTCCGGAAGTTAATATAACTGGATATATTGATCTTAAATCCTATTCTAACAATGGGGTAGATGTAATCAAAAAAGCATTAAGCGCTATAAATGGTGATGAAATTTCCGTTCAGTGTGTTGGAGCCCCAAGATACAGGTTAATGGTAAAATCTTCAGATTATATCACAGCAGAAACTATTCTTAAAGAAGCTGCAGATAAAGCCATAGAAGTTGTTTTAGAGGAAGGAGGCGAAGGCACCTTCCAACGAGAACTTGAATGAAGTTTAAAATGAAAAAATGCAAGTCCTGTGGGGAGTACACCCTCACCGACAAATGCCCCTGCGGGGGAGAGGTTGGTGTAATCTACCCGCCCAAATATTCTCCTGAGGATAAATACGGTAAATATAGGCGTATGCTTAAAAAGCAGCTCTCGCAGAGCGAAAAGGAGTTGGTTAGATGAAAGAGACTTTTATTAAAATCATGGAAGACGTGGTTCTAGAAGAACCAATATTCATCGAAGCTCTTCCAGGCATTGGTCATGTAGGTAAATTAGTTGCCGACCATATGATCCACGAGTTGAATGCAGTTAAATTTGCTGAACTTTACTCACCTGCATTTCCACCACAAGTTTTTGTGGATGAGAACGGTATAATCGAACCCATGAAAAATGAGTTTTATTACCTTAAATCACAAGGGGAAGATAAACAAGATTATATTATCCTTGTAGGGAATACTCAGGGACTTAGTCCTGAAGGTCAGTATGAGATATGTAGCGCAGTTATTGAATTTGTTGGAAAGCATGGCGTCAAACAGATCTATACATTAGGTGGTCTTGGAACTGGCCAACCTGTGGATAAACCAAAGGTTTTTGGTGCAGCAACCAATATGGAACTTGCAGAAATGTTAAAGACACATGATGTAGCTTTAAGAACTGCAGATGGTGGAATTATAGGGGCTTCTGGTCTTATATTAGGGCTTGGAATGTCAAATGGCATGATGGGTGTATGTTTAATGGGCGAAACTCCAGGGTACTTCATTGATGCTGAAGCATCTAAAGCAGTACTTACAGTACTCCAGAAATTGATAAATGTCGAATTAGATATTGCAAAACTTGAAGAACGGGCAGAAGAAACCAGAAAAATGATATCTAAAGCTCAACAGATGGAAAGGGAAATGAGTGAGAGAATGAATATTGTCCAAGGTGAAGAAGATCTTCGCTACATTGGATAATCATTTCCAAACATCTTTCATATTTTTTTATTTCATATTCAATTTTAAATTCTATTTTTTTTAAATACCCAATAATATTAACCTATAAATCCTATTTCTAATATGAAGTATAAATTATATTAGAAAATAAATAACGGGTATAAAAATGATAATAAACGCTGATTTACACATACATGGTTGTTATTCAATAGCAACATCTAAAAATATGAAACCGCCGGTTATGGCCCCTCAAGCGAAACTTAAAGGACTTGATCTTGTTGCTACTGGTGATGCACTCCATCTCAAATGGCTCAAAATTTTAGAAGAAACCCTTGAAGAATCCTCTGACGGAATTTTTTCTTTAAAAGAAAGTGCTAGGGTTCCTGAAGCAAGTTCATCAGAAGAGGAATCTAAATTTATTCTAACAACCGAGGTTGAGGATATTAAAAGAGTCCACCATCTTATAATATTCCCTTCAATTGAATCAGCAATGAAAACACGGGGGCAGATGAAGGGTAATATGGATTCTGATGGACGGCCGCGGGTTAGGATGGATGGATCTCAAATAATAGAGATTGCCCATCAGAATGGTTGCATAATTGGTCCTGCCCATGCTTTTACTCCATGGACTAGTATTTACAAAGAATATGACAGTATTAAAGACAGTTATGGTCAAATGCCTGATTTTCTGGAATTGGGTCTTTCAGCAGATTCTGATATGGCAGATAAGATTGAAGAACTTGAGAACATATCATTTTTAACTAATTCAGATGCACATTCTCCATGGCCTCACAGATTAGGTAGAGAGTTTAACGAACTTGAAATTAAAAAGTTATCATTTGATGGTGTCAGGGACTCAATTTTAGATAAGAAAATAAAAGCAAATTATGGATTCGATCCTAGACTTGGAAAATATCATCATACTGCATGTTCAAAATGCTTTACCCAATACTCTATTGAAGAGGCAATTAAGATGAAGATGCGATGTCCATGTGGAGGTAAAATAAAGAAGGGTGTTGATTACAGGATACATGAGCTTTCCAGTTGGGAAGAACCACATCACCCTATGCATAGGCCACCATATATTCACATACTTCCACTTGCAGAGATAATAAGTATCACACATGGGAAGGGGGTTACAACTGTTTTTGTACAGAAGATATGGAAAGAAATGGTTGGACGGTTCAATAATGAGATCACGGCATTAATACATGCACCAATGGAAGAGGTTACAGAAGTTGATCCCAAGGTAGCTTCAGTTATAAAGGCTTTCCGAAATAAAACCCTTGAAATTAAGGCAGGTGGTGGAGGTAAGTATGGTGAGATAGTACTGCCTAAAAATAATCTTGAATTAAATCAACAAAAATTTTGTTAAAAATTGGTAGGTTGAAATAAAAAACATTTAATTTATATTGGGTTATAGGAATATGTTCATAGGGTGTGATCTAAAAATGGATCTGAAAACAAGTGTAGGTGTATGTGGAAAGGTACAAGGTGAACTTGTTATCATTTCCCAAGATGTTGATATGTTCAAAGAGAACCAGGTAGTTGTTTTGGTTGCTGCAAGCGATTTCGAAAACTTTACAGATGAAATGAAAACATTAATAAAATTTGTTGAGAGTGCACAAACAGTAATTAAAGAAGATTAAATTAATACATTAACTTGCAAAAACATATTAATCATGAGAACTTATATTTTTTATAGTAAATTTATAATTAAAAAAAATTAGGAAGTAAAATCATGTCAGACGTAATTACAACTTTTGGAGTTATTATCAGTGGATTTATCGTTGTCACATTATTAATGCAATTTTTAGGACGAAACCTTCCGCAAAATTGATAGGAATATTCTAAGATAATACCAAATCTATTTTTTTTATTTTTCTATTAATATAGTGAAATTTTATTGGATAAATTTATTAACAAATCTATTTTTAAATTGTGGAATTAAAGAGAGCCATCCTAAGCTTTTCCATCAGTCAATAATGATAAATCAAAATAATTCCGCTTTTCACTAATTTAATTTGAGGTTTGATTTTTTCAAGTTATTTCTATTTATGAGTCATTAATTAAACTGGAACATCATTTTTGGATTGTTTTTTAATATTATCTATCATATAAAATGGTTATTATAAACCTAAACCAAATATTAAATAATAACTTGTAACAGGGAAATTTTTATTCATATACTTCCTTGTTGATTTATCTAAAATTTCTGTTTCTTAAGACAATGGATATCTAGGCGCATATCCACTTATAAAATTTATTAAAGTCAAATTCAACATGTTCTATCATCTCAATAGCTTTATACTCTCCAATTATAGGATTAGACATATTTTTATTTTAACATTTAGCCTATAGTTAAATAATCAATGTTTCAATATTACTATTCAAATTCTTTATCAAGTTCTACCTTATCAATAATTATAATCTTAATTATACTAGTAAATTGTAAAAATTAGATATATTAACTACTTAGTAACAAATTTAAATTAGATATAAATCGAAATTTTTTTTGAATTTGGGTATAAATCTGGAAAACCTTTAAGATAGTTATAAGGAATTATATACTATGGGGATGTGAAAAAATGAAAGAAATGATTAAATGGAGATCAATAATAATCGGAATAGTTTCCGTAATAGCACTTTATGTTGTATCAAACATTATATCTGGCTTGAATATATCATTAGTAGACTTTTTACTAGTTGGTATAGTAGTTGGATTTATGGTTGGAGGAACTTATAAAGAAGCACTACTCAACGGAACAATCTTTGGAGTAATTGCAGGAATAATTGTTACGATAATATTGCTTATTACATATGTTTTAGCAGGTTATGGGGCAGTAATAGGACTTTTACTAAATAGTTTAATAATGTACCTAGTTTTAAGTATTATTGTTGCAATTGTTGGAGGAGTCCTCGGATCCTTCATAAAAGCTGAATCAAAAGCTAACAATTCCCCAAAGATTACCAAAGAAGAATAAATTTACAATTTTTTTTATTTTTTTTATATTAATTTATTTGAACTATTTTTTCAGATTATACTAAAACTTCTAGATAAAATTCTGAGAAATGTGATTAATATTTAAAAAAGAATTTATGAATAGAAATAAACGGACCCGCCGGGATTTGAACCCGGGGTCTTCGGATTAGAAGTCCGACGCCCTATCCAACTAGGCTACGGGCCCTGTTTGATTTAAATTTAGTTAACTTATTTTTTTACCGACCTATTTAGTTATAGAACGGGGGCCTTATTAAAATAGAATCTTATGAAATAATTATGAACGGACCCGCCGGGATTTGAACCCGGGACCTTCAGATTAGGAGTCTGATGCCCTATCCTGACTAGGCTACGGGCCCATATAGTTTTTATTTTACTTCTCGTTAGTTTTAGACAAGTATAATACGAGAAGTAGATTCTATTTAAATTACAGTACCTTATCTTGTACAAAGTAGTATGTACAATACTATTAAAAAAGTTAATTACGGACCCGCCGGGATTTGAACCCGGGATCTTCGGATTAGAAGTCCGACGCCCTATCCAACTAGGCTACGGGCCCTTTTGAATTAACTGTAAATTGGTGATTCTGGCTCTTTTTGAACGCGATTTGCTAGTTCTTTGAGTCTATCCTCTATTTCATCAGCCTCTTTTAAGAGTGGTTCTGCATTCACTTCTATATTCAACATCTTATTTAAAACATTCACTAAACTAGCTGCAGCTCTAGGATCAGGATACTGATTTAATACCTCTGCAAACAAGCATGATGCTGGAATATCTCTGGTTGCTGTTCTTGTTAAGAGTGATCCTGAAAGACCATTAACATTTCCGAATGGCAGTATTGGCAGATCTAAATCGCCTAATCTTTTAAGAGAATCTTTTGAATTAGCAGCTGCTGCTACAGAGTCACTTTTTTCCATTACAACCATACTATTGAAAGTTATTAACTCTTTACTATTGTTTTTTTCCATCCAATCAACTATTGCATTGGACATGTCATATGAAACTGTAGGTGGTATTATGAAATCTGATAAGAATAAAACTATCCCATCACTACTGTAAATTCTGAAAGGATGAATAGCAATACCTTTGTAAAGAACTGCGAGTGGTGGAAAATCTTTCGAGTCTATGTAACCAATCTGCTTCATTTTTAGTTCTTCAACAAGTAACCATCCTAGTATGTTACCTATAAGTCCTAACTCTGGTGATCCTTCAAGGACCACTGCGTCTTTAACATCTTCAGATATTATTTTGCAACATTTAATATCTGTTTCAACCATTTCAACCATTAATAACATCCTCCGGTACTTTCTAAGAATTATTCTTATTAAGCAATCCCATGAGCAGGAACTAATACATTTGTTGAACGTAGTTATGTATAGTGAGGAACTGTTTTTGAAAGTCCAGACCTGCTACTGGATCCAATACAGTACTTATTTTTTAATATGTATAATCTATGATGCATAGGCTTTTTAATTATAAACTGCCAAGCTTCACTCATTAAAGTCAATTATATCGAATTAGTATTCTTGTTTAATCACTGTTCAACTTTTTTTAGTTATTTCTAGTGACATCAACTTTTTTGTATTACTCAGTATTTTTATATCTTGATATTTAGATTTATAATTATGCATTGCCCAATTAATCGTCTGGGAAACAGTATTATGATAATATATTTTTGCAATCACATACTAATTGTAACTTATAATCAAAATTTCAGCGACTTCAATATGGAACTCATAGTTTAGTTCCTCATGATATATATATTTTGCACTTTAACCTTCAAAGAAAAGGTTATAATATAATATATAATCAAGAGAAATATTGATGTTCAAAAGATTATATAAAAACAAGAGGTGATACATTTGAGCGAAAAAATAGTTATATCGCCAACGTCACGACAGGAAGGACATGCAGAATTAGTCATGGACGTCGATGATGAAGGAATCGTAACTAAGGGGCGATACTTTAGTATTACTCCTGTTAGAGGTCTTGAGAAAATAGTAACAGGCAAAGTACCTGAAACAGCACCTGTAATAGTACAGAGAATCTGTGGTGTCTGTCCTATACCTCACACCCTAGCATCAGTAGAAGCTATAGACGACTCTTTAGGTATTGAAATACCAAAAGCAGCTAGGCAGTTAAGAGAGCTTACACTAGCAGCTCATGTAGTTAACAGCCATGCAATACACCACTTCTTGATCGCAACCGACTTCGTACCAGAAAACCTGATGGCAACCGCCATAAACTCTGTTTCAGAGATTAGGAAAACAGTACAGTACGTAGTTGATATGGTTGCCGGAGAAGGTATACACCCATCAGATGTTAGAATCGGTGGAATGGCTAGTAACATTAGTGAACTAGCAAGAAAAAGGTTATACGCACGAACAAAAGCACTCATACCAAAAATAGATGCACATGTTGATCTTATAGTAGGATTAGTCGCAGATAAAGACCTCCCAGCAGGATTAGGAGTTACTCATGCACCTACATTAGCAACAGATCATACTTACGGTGACAGAACCAATTTCGATCTCGACAGGTTCACAGAAATCATGCCAGAAACTTGGTACGATGACCCAGAAGTAGGAAAAAGAGCATGCTCAACCATACCTCTCTACGATGGTAGAAATGTAGAAGTAGGACCTAGAGCACGAGCAGCAGTCTTTGGAAGCTATACTGGTGAAGGTGTAGTTGCTCAACACGTTGCAAGAGCAATGGAAATGAAAACTAACATATCTAAAATTGTTGACTTACTTGCTGAACTGGACACATCTGCTCCTGTAATGGCTGATTATGATATAACTGGTACTAACAAGCTTGGTATTGGCGCAATTGAAGGTCCTAGGGGAATGGATGTACATATGGCCCAAATAGCCGACGGTAAAACACAATTCTACAGCTGCCTTGTCCCAACTACTTGGAACATTCCAACAATGGGACCAGCAACCGAAGGATTCCATCATGATTTCGGACCTCATGTAATACGAGCATACGATCCTTGTCTTTCATGCGCAACCCACGTGATTGTAGTTGACGATGAAGATAAGAGCGTACTTAAAAACGAAATGGTAAGGATTTAAGGGAATTAACATGCCATACGATGCAGAGATATTAGTAATTGGCTGTGGAAACATCTTGTTCAAGGACGATGGATTTGGACCAGCAGTGATAGACGCTTTAAATGAGCTTTCAAAGGAAAAACCACTTCCAGATAATACTATGACATTAGACGCCGGAACTGGTGGTCCACATTTTGTATTCTCACTTCCTCATGAATCATGGAGAAAGCTGATAGTAGTGGACATTGTTCAGTTCGGTGCAGAACCAGGAACCATCAGAGTGTTCAGTGTTGATGAACTTCCTAAGGGAGCATATGAAAATGTGCACTCTTGGCCGGTAAATCAACCTCTACACGATCTGAGTAAGGTTTGCGAAGTCATGGTAGTTGGATGCCAACCAGAATCTGTCTCTGCCCCCGACATTGAGTTGGGTTTAACAAAGAGTGTGGAAGATGCAATTCCCGAGGCCATAAAAATAATTTTAAAAGAAATAGAGGTTTAGCCAATGTTAGCCAAAATTAAGCAATTTTTAGGAATGGAGGCAAAACCAGAAGAACTAGCTTCAAAAGAGGAGGTTGAGAAGGTGGCTGAAGAAAAAGCAAAACCAAGAATCGGATATGTCCACTTATCAGGATGTACCGGGGACATTATGTCGCTCAGTGAAAACTACGACATTTTAGCCGAATTACTCACCAATATGGTGGAAATAGTTTATGGACAAACACTGGCAGATGTATGGGAAATGCCAGAGATGGACCTTGTACTTGTAGAAGGTTCAGTATGTTTACAAGACGAACACAGTGTTAAAGAGCTCATGGAAGCAAGAGAAAAAGCTGGACTTTTAGTGGCTTTCGGTTCCTGTGCTGCAACCGGGTGTTTCACTCGATATTCAAGGGGTGGACAGCAAGCCCAGCCAAATCATGAATCGTTTGTGCCCGTAGGAGATCTTGTAAAAGTTGATTGTGCTGTACCAGGATGTCCTCCATCACCAGAAATAATCGCAAAGGTTGTTGTTGCTGTAATTAACGGTGATATGGATTACCTACAGCCTATGATAGATCTAGCAGGATACACCGAAGCTGGAGGATCAGATCTACAATATAAAATAGTAAACCAAGCTCTGTGTATAGGATGTGGAACATGTGCAATGGCTTGTCAGACCCGTGCACTATCCATGACCAATGGAAGACCCGAACTCAACGAAGACAGATGCGTAAAATGTGGTGTATGTTACATCCAGTGTCCAAGAAGCTGGTGGCCAGCCGATCGGATAAATAAGGATTTAGGTTTATAGGAGGTTGTAAAAAATGGTTTTAGGAACATACAAACAAATTACTCTTGGAAGATCAACCGATAAACAGATCCAGGGAATTTCACAGGATGGTGGAATAGTAACTGCTCTTTTAACCTTTGCTCTTGATGAGAAAATCATAGATGGTGCAGTGGTTGCGGGGCCTTCAGATGAAATGTGGAAACCTAACCCAGTAGTGGCACTTTCATCCGATGAAGTTATGGCTGCAGCAGGTACTAAATACACAATATCCCCAAACAATTGGGTACTTAAACAAGCTGTAAGACAATATGGTCTTGAAAAAGTTGGTATTGTTACCATTCCTTGTCAGACTATGGGTATTAGAAAAATGCAGTCCTACCCATTTGGTGTTAGATTTTTAGCAGATAAAATTGCACTGGATATAGGAATTTGTTGTACCGAAAACTTCCCATTTGAATCATTAAAAACGTTTATTTCAGCTAAAGCTGGAGTGGACTTTGACTTAGTGGAGAAAATGGATATAGGGAAAGGAAAATTCTGGATCAAGACTCAGGATGATTTAATAAGCTTCCCTATTAAAGAAACACATGGATATGAACAAAATGGATGCAAGGTTTGTCTTGACTTAGTTTCCGAACTGTCTGATATATCAACCGGTTCAATAGGTGCTCCTGATAATTGGTCTGCAATTCAGGTCAGAACCGATATTGGTGAAACTGTTTTCAAACAAGCTGTTGATGCTGGTGCTATTGAACTCAAACCAATTGATGAAGGTAAATTTGGTCTTGAAATGCTCACCAAACTAGCTAAATCTAAAAAAGAGAAAGCTATGAAGGTTATTGATGAGCGAAAAGCAATGGGATTACCAGTTCCTTACAAGGGTAGTAGTGAGAAGGAAGATCCACTCGCAAACGTCTGAGTAAAAAAAGGAAAAACTTTGTACAGATTAGTAAAGTGGGATTTAATCCCCTTACTCACTGTTTTCATTTTGAATTTTTTTTTAAAATTTTTATAATTTTGGTTTACTAATTTTATATTATTATTAATTCATTTATTAGAGATATTCAAAAAAAATAAAAAATTACTATTCAAATCAAAATAATTTAAAAAAAATTAATAAAGAATTAATTTCATTCTGTTATTACTCTACATCCATCTGACTCAACAATGACTGTGTGTTCTGCTTGAGCAACTCGTGAGTTACTTTTTTCTTTGAGGACATGATATGGATATATTGCCCTGGAAGCTAAAAGTTGTCTCATGG
>Ga0224559_1000486_pt1 | contig 26487 bp, 25 predicted proteins | sample 714S33034metaG_FD_180676 | JGI IMG/M metagenome (GOLD analysis project Ga0224559, IMG submission 180676) | Peat soil microbial communities from Stordalen Mire, Sweden - 717 S3 30-34 | ecosystem: Environmental > Terrestrial > Soil > Wetlands > Peat | place: Sweden: Norrbotten County, Stordalen... | reverse complement strand
GCGGCACGATCGCCATGACCGGCGCCGACGCGCCGCGCCTTGACGCGAAAGCGCTCGCCGCCGTGCTGCCGCAGCTCGCCGACATCGCCGAAATCGAGACGCGCGACGTGCTCGGCAAGCCCAGCGCCAGCCTGACGCTCGAAGATTTGGCCCTCATCGCCGCCCGCGCTCTTGAGGCCTCCCGCGTCGCCGATGGAATCGTCATCACCCATGGCACGGACACGCTGGAGGAGACCGCCTTTGCGTTGGCTCTGCTGACGCGGACGCAGACGCCGATCGTGCTGACGGCGGCGATGCGCCGGGCCGATCAGCCGGGCGCCGATGGCCCCGCCAATCTTCTCGCCGCCGCGCGGGTCGCCGTCTCGCGGGTCGCGCGGGGCAAGGGGATCCTCGTCGTCATGGACGATGAAATCCACGCGGGCGCGCTGATCCGCAAGGCGCATAGTTTCCGCACGCACGCCTTTTCATCTCTGCCCTTCGGCCCGATCGGCCATGTCGCCGAGGATCGCGTGCGCTTCGCGCTGCAGCCGGCGGCGGAGCTCTCGCATCTCGTCTATGGCGGCGGCACGCCGGTCGTCCCCATTCTGGAGGCCGGGCCGGGCTTTGAGCGGGAAACCCTCGCGGCGCTGGCGGCAGGCGCCGTCGCCGGCCTCGTCCTCAGCCTGCCGGGCGCCGGCCACGTGGCGGGCGAAGCAGCGCCCGGGCTTGGGCGGCTCGCCGAACGCATCCCTGTCGTTTTCGCCAGCCGCACGGGCGCCGGCGAAACCCTGCGCGCCACTTATGGCTATCCCGGCGGCGAGATCGACCTCATCGGGCGCGGGCTGATCCCGGCGCAAGGCCTCGATGCGCGCAAGGCCCGCATTGCGCTGCAACTGCTGCTGTCCGTGGGCGCGCCCCTAGTGAAGATCAGGGCGGTTTTCGCCGGTTTCTGAGTCCTGCGGCGCGGGATTGCTGGACCTTTGCTTCATCAGGCGCGGCTCTGTCGTATAAATGAAGCTTAAGCGCCACAAAAGTTTCGCGCAAAATCGCTACCAAGCACCCCTGTTCGTGAAACGGGAGCTGGAACATTATGAAGAAAAGCGTGGCGGGACTCGCCTTATTGTTATCATGCGCGGCGAGCGCTGTGTTCGCCGACGAGGGGGCAGTGCCGACAGGCGTTCCCTATCTCGACCGTGTCTATGTGATCGTGATGGAAAATCACGGTTATAGCCAGATTTTCAACAATCCGAACGCGCCTTTCACCAACAGCTATGCGCAGTCCGTGAATTCCGCGACGAATTATTTCGCCGTCGCCCATCCGAGCCTCAACAATTATCTTGAGATCGTCGGCGGCTCGAATTTCGGCGTGCATAGCGATAATTATCCGGCTTGGCACAGCACGACCTGCACGACGAACCTCGCCTCGGGGATTCCTTCCACCGACAATCCCGCCAGCCCAAATATCTGCCCGATCTCGGGCTCAGGCCTCGACGCCGCGACGCCGGCCATCGACACGACGAATGAGACGCAGGGTCCGCCCGGCACGATCAATATCGACGGCGTCCTCTCCTACGCGGCCGCCAAAACGGTTGGCAAGACCATCGCCGACCAGCTCGTCGCGCACAACCGCAGCTGGAAAAGCTACCAGGAAGATCTGCCGCTCGCCGGCGCCGACGGCGTGAACACCAGCGATGGCGTTTACACCAGCGCGACCGATTTCACCAAAATCCTTCCGACGCTCACGCCGCCGCTGACGTCGAGCGATCTCGTCGCGCTCTATGCCGTCAAGCATAATCCCTTCGCCTATTTCAAGGCCGTCCAGGACGGGACCAATCCGGCGCTCAGCCTCAAGAATATCGTCGGCTTCACGGGCGCCGGCGGCCTCTACGCCGATCTTGGCGCCGGCGCTTCGCCGAGCTACTCCTTGATCGCGCCGAACCAGTGCAACGATCAGCATGGCCGCGGCAACGCTGGCGCGTTCTGCAACTATGATCCGGGCAGCACCGGTTCCCAGTCCGACCTCAATCCGGCGTTGATCAAACGCGGCGACGTCGCGCTGCAGACGATCATCACGGCCATCCACCAGTCGCCAAGCTGGAAGCAGGGTCATAACGCCATCGTCGTTGTCTGGGACGAAAACGACTACAGCAATGCGCCGAACACCAATAAGGTGTTGGTCACCGTCGAGACGACCTTCGGCGTGCAGCCGGTCCAGAGCGCGCGTTTCTACACGCATTTCTCCCTGCTGAAGACGATTGAAGCGGGCTTCGGCCTGCCCTGCCTCAATCATGCCTGCGACTCGACCGTCGCCGTCATGAGCGATCTCTTCGCGCGCGATCCCAATCGCGACCACCACGGCATGCGTTGATCTGATCCAGCGTATTGCCATGAGAGCGGCGCGGGCCATTTAGGCTTGCGCCGCCCTTCGCAGGCTTCGAGGAGGGCTGAGGGTTTCCTCAGCCGATGACAAAGCCGAGACCGACCGCCGTTTCCAGCGTTGCGCTCGCAGCATGCAGGGAAACCGCCCAGGTCTCGTCGCCGACGACGCCGTCCGCCGCGACGCCGCCCCATGCCTGGAATGCCTCGACGGAGGCTTTCGTATGCGGCCCAAAGACGCCATCGACACCCTGCGGCGTCGTGATCCACTGGCCCGGCGCGCCATTCGTCAGCAAATTCTGCAGGCTCGACACGACGGCCCCGGTTGATCCCGACCGGAGGGTCGGCATCGGGCCGCCGTCAGGCAGCGCCGCCCAGGTCAGCGGCCCGACGACGCCATCGACCGTCAGGCCCGCGCCCTGCTGGAACTGCTTCACCGCCGTCTCGAGCGTCGCGTTGAAGACGCCATCGACCTTGAGTCCTTCGTTGGGCGTCCGGCGCAGCGCGCGCTGCAACCGCTTCACCGCGTCGCCCGTGGCGCCAAGACTGATTGTCGGCTGTCCCGAATTGGCCATGATCTCCTCCCACGCGATCGTCCGCGGGCGCGGACCTGCTTTTTTGGAGATCATACACCCAATTGCGTGCTGGAATCAGCCAGAGGCCGCGCAACGCCGGTGAGGCTGGCCGGCGCTTGTTGAATGCGGCGCCGGCCAGTCATGAATGCTGTTCGAGACCGGCCCTGCGCCACCTTCGCCTGTGCGCCGATTATTCGGCGCGTTTGCGGCCGGTGAACATGGCGCGCACGAGATTTTCGCGATGCTCGACGCTGGCGGCGGCGACTCCGGCAAGGTGAAGCCCGATCAGAATGAGCATCACATTGACCGCGGCCTCATGCGCCGCCTCAACCCATTCGACGCCCCAAAAGGCGTCTGTGGTCATCATGACGCCTGAGGCGCAGGCTGCGCTCAGCATCGCCAATAGCGCGATCACCATCGCGCCGCCTGCGGGATTATGGCCGACATAGCGCTTCGCCTGCATGTGCGCCGCATCGATCAGATAGCCGATGACGGTTGACGGCCGATAGATGAAGTCGGTGAAGCGGGCGTGGGTCGTCCCGATCACGCCCCAGACGAGGCGAAAGGCGACGAGCCCGACGATCGCATAGCCCGCGATCAGATGGACGCGCCGCAGTTCCTCGCCACTCAGCCAGGCGACAGTGAAGGCGACCGCCAGCGACCAATGGAAGATGCGCACAAGCGGATCCCAGACCGGCGCCGTCGCCGGCCGCGGGATGCGGACGACGACATGATCGGCGGATTGGACTGACATCAGTCCTGATCCTTGAGCTTGACGACCTCCCCGGTGACCGGGTGCAGGTAGAGCTCGACCTTGACGTTGGCCTTGTCGATGGCCTTGAGTTCGTAGCAGCCGTCTTCGCTCTTCACGCTGCGGACGTCATAACCGAGTTCGACGCCCTTGGCCTTGATGGCCTCCTCGCTCAGCCATTGCGCGCGAGGCGCATTGCCGCAGGACGCCGTCTCTTGCTCGGCCAAGGCGGGGGCGGCGCTCGCCAGGGCGAGGAACAGCGCGGAAAGGGGCAACATCTTGCGCATGGCGTATGTCTCCAGTGGAATGGTTTTCGTCGATAAGCGACGGGATGAACCCTAGCGGCGGGCCGCTGACCGATCGCTGAGGAGCGGCGTCAGCGTCCTGTCATGTTGGATCCGCCGGATCGTCGCGCAGATGAAACCGCCTGGACGATTCCGCGCCCGCGCCGCCCGCATCATGATAGGCGGAGTTGGTCGGCGTCATTCCCGGTCCTCAAGCGTGACGACCGCGCCCGTGACCGGATGGAGGTAGAGCTTTATCTTGGCCTTGTTGACGGACTGGAGCTCATAGCAGCCACCCTCGACCCTCACCGCGCCGACGTCATAGCCGAGCGCGAGGCCTCTGGCCTTGATCGCGTCCTCGCTCATCCATTGTTCGCGAGGCGCGTTGCCGCAGTCAGGCGGCACGGCATGGGCGTAAGCTGGCGCAGCGCCTGCGAGGGCGAGGATGAGCGCGGCGAGTGGCGATAACTTGATCATGGTGTATGTCTCCTTTGATGACATTCGAAGCGCCGCATCCTAGGGGCGCCGAGCTGACCGATCGCTGAAGGCGGCGTCAGCGTTTCGTCACCATGGATCTGGCAGATTGCAGCGATGATGGAGCAGCTTCGGCGATGGCGGGGATTCATTCTGGCGCTGGCTCTGGTCGGCGCCGTCGTTTCGTCGCCAGCTTCAGCCAATGACGAGACGGTGGCCGCGGCGGGCTCGACGCGTGACCATGACGAGGCCGAGCGGGCGCGCGAGCGCGGCGAGATCCGGCCGCTGGAAGAGATCATGCCGATCCTGCGTCAGCGGCACGGCGGCGAAGTCGCGCAGATCGAGCTCGAACATGTTCAGGGCGTCTGGATCTACGAATTCAAGCTGATCGACGCCGCCGGACGCCTCGTTGCGGTCTCGATCGATGCGAAAACCGGAGCCGTGGTCGCCGGCGGGGCCGAGTGATGCGCGTGCTTGTCGTCGAGGATGACGCGCGCATCGCTGGTGATGTCGCCGCCGCGCTCGCTGCGGCGGGCTACGCGGTCGAGCGCGAAGCAAATGGCGAGGAAGCCTGGTTCCGCGGCGATACGGAGGATCTCGACGCGGTGGTGCTCGATCTCGGCCTGCCCGCCATGGACGGCCTCGCTATTCTGAAACGCTGGCGCCGCGACGGACGCCGCTTTCCGGTCCTGATCCTCACGGCTCGGGGCAGCTGGGCCGAGCGGGTCGAGGGAATTGACGCGGGCGCCGACGATTATTTGCCAAAACCCTTCCGCATGGAGGAACTCGTCGCGCGGCTCCGCGCGCTGATCCGCCGCTCGGCCGGGCTCGCATCGAGCATCCTCGTCAATGGCGCCGTGACGCTCGATGCGAAGCGGATGGAGGTCAGCGTCAATGGCGCGCCGGTCCATCTGTCGCCGCAGGAATACCGGCTCGTATCCTATCTCATGCATCATGCCGGCCGCGTCGTCTCGCAGCTCGAGCTGACCGAACATCTCTACGCCCAGGACTTCGAGCGCGAATCGAATGCGATCGAGGTTCTGGTCGGACGCGTGCGGCGCAAGCTTGGCGTCGATCTGATCGAGACGCGCCGCGGCTTCGGCTACATGGCGCCGGAACCCATGGGGCCGAAGGAACGCGGGGCATGAGCTGGCGGTCGCTGCGCCTGCGGCTGCTGGCGATGGCGCTGCTCTCGATCGCCGGCGCATTGGTTATTTCCGGCGTCGGCCTCGTTTTTCTGTTTCAGCGCCATGTCGAGAAACGGATCGACAGCGAACTTGAGACCGACGTTCGCCAGATCGCCGGCTCCATCGTCTTTGGCCCTACTGGCGCGTTCACGCTGTCGCGCCCGCTCGCGGACCCGCGCTTCGAGCAGCCTTTGAGCGGACTTTACTGGCAGGTCGCGGATGAGGCCAGCGGACAGGCGCTTCGCTCGCGCTCGCTATGGGACGCGCGGCTCGCCTTGCCGCCGGACGAACTCAATCCTTCGAGCGTGCATCGCCATCTTCTGCCCGGCCCCGGCCATGCGACGCTGATCGTTCGCGAGCGCGCGGTCACCTTCACGACAGGCGGCGAAACGCGGACCCTGCGCATCGCCGTCGCCATCGACAGCGCCGATGTCGGCGCCGCCAGCCGCGCATTCGCCGGCGAACTCGCGCCCTCTCTCGCGCTTCTCGGCCTCGCCCTTCTCTTTGCGGCGTGGCTGCAGGTCCGCGTCGGGCTGCGCCCGCTCGAAGCGATGCGCCGGGCGATTGGCGCCATTCGCTCGGGCGCGCGCGCCCGGCTGCCGGACGACTATCCCGATGAGGTGACGCCGCTCGCCGAGGAGGTCAATTCGCTGCTCGACGCGCAGGATAAAGCGATGGAGCGCGCCCGTGCGAGCGCCGGCGATCTCGCGCATGGGCTGAAAACGCCGCTCACCGTGCTTGGCGCCGATGCGCGGCTGCTGCGCGCACGCGGCGAAGGCGAGATTGCGCAAAGCATCGACGATCTCGCCCTCACCATGCGCCGTCACATCGAACGCGCGCTGGCGCAGGCGCGGCTGCGGCGCCACCGCTGGGCGGCGACCGAACTCGTCCCGCTTGTCGAGAGTCTGGCCTCGACGATCCGCAAGACGCCATCGGGGGCGGCGCTGCATTGGGACATCGAGATTTCGCCCGAACTGCGCGTCGCCCTCGACCGCGACGATCTCGCCGAGCTTTTGGGCAATATCCTTGAGAACGCCGCCAAATGGGCCAAAAGCCGGGTTCGCGCCTCTGCAAGCGCTGCGGCGTCGACGGTCACGATCCGCATTGAGGATGACGGCCCGGGCATACCGGAGGCGGCGCGGCGCGCGGTGCTGAAACGCGGCGTGCGTCTCGATCAGGCGACGGCGGGCAGCGGTCTTGGCCTCGCAATCGCCGGCGACGTGCTCGAGGCCTGCGGCGGCGCGCTGTTCCTGGAAGAGAGCGCGCTTGGCGGCCTGCGCGCGGTCATCGCGCTGCCGGCGGCGCAGCCTCAGGGGCTTCCCGCCGCGTGAGGCGGGCGCCGACCGTCTATTGCATCAGCGCGATGAGGCCTTTCAGCAGCGCGATCGGGGTCGGTGGGCAGCCCGGAATGTAAAGGTCGACCGGAACCAGCGCGGAAACGCCGCCGGCGCAGGCGTAGCCGCCGGAAAAGACGCCGCCATCGCGTGCGCAGGAGCCCGCCGCGACGACCCATTTAGGCGCCGGCGTCGCATGGTAGGTGCGCAGCAGCGCCTCGCCCATGTTCTTCGTCACAGGGCCGGTGATGAGCAGAACGTCGGCATGGCGCGGCGAGGCGACGAAGCGCAGGCCGAAGCGCTCCAGATCGTAGAAGGCGTTGGAGAGCGCGTTGATCTCCAGTTCGCAGCCATTGCACGATCCGGCGTCGATCTCGCGAATGGAGAGGCTGCGTCCCAATCTGGCGCGTGCCGCGTGATCGACCTGCGCCGCGAAGGCCGCGAGTTCGGCGTCCTCGGGGCCGGGCGCTTCTTCCGTCAGCGGCCCTTTGAGAATGCTCTCGAACAGAATCTTGCGCATGCGCGTGCGGCCTAAAGGTCAGCCCCGGAGTAGGAGCAGTTGAAGGATTTGTTGCAGACCGGAAAGTCGGCGACGATATTGCCCTCGATGACCGCTTCCAGAAGGGGCCACTGAAACCACGACGGATCGCGCAGATGACAGCGCTCGATGCGCCCCTCCGCGTCGATGCGGACAGTGGCGAGAATGTCGCCGCGAAACCCCTCGACAAGCGCGACGCCTTCGCCGCGCCGGCCCGTCGTGACGGGCGCGCGCAGCGGGCCCGGCGCGCGCAGCAGGCGATCGAGGATCTGCTCGATGAGCGAAAGGCTCTGCTCGACTTCGTGGATGCGGATCCACACCCGCGCATTGACGTCGCCGTCCTCGCGGACCGGAACCGTAAAACGCAGCGCGTCATAGGGCGGGTAGGGAAGGTCGCGCCGCGCATCGAAATTGCGGCCCGAGGCGCGGCCGACATAGCCGCCGCAGCCATATTGACGGGCGAGCGCGGGCTGAAGGAAGCCGGCGCCGACGGTCCGGTCCTGAAGCGAAGCGGTGTCGTCGTAAAGCTCGACGAGCGCCGGAAAGGCGCGACGCGCGGCGCCGATGAGTTCGCGGATCAGCGCCGCGCCCTTGATGGAAAGATCGGCGCTGACGCCGGCCGGGACGATGCAGTCCATCATCAGCCGATGGCCGAAGCAGGCCGCCGCCGCGCGCAACACACGCTCGCGCAGGACGCCGCAATGGGCGAGCATCAGCGCGAAGGCGACGTCGTTGCAGATCGCGCCAATGTCGCCGAAATGGTTGGCGAGGCGTTCGAGTTCTGCCATCAGCGCGCGCAGCCAGACGGCGCGGAGGGGAACGTCGATTTCGAGCGCCGCCTCGACCGCGCGCGAAAACGCCAGAGAATAGGCGACCGTGCTGTCGCCCGACGTTCGCGCGGCGAGCTTCGCGGCCTGTTCGATGGAGGCGCCCGTCGTCAGGCCGTCGACGCCTTTATGCGTATAGCCAAGGCGTTCTTCGAGCCGCACGACCGCCTCGCCATTGGCGGTGAAACGGAAATGGCCCGGCTCGATGATGCCGGCGTGAACGGGACCGACCGCAATCTGATCGAGGCTCGCCCCCTCGACGGGCAGGAACGGATAGGGCTCGGGCGCGACGGCGGGGCCGGGATGGGCGGAAAGAGGATGGCGTACGCCCCAGCGGCCGTGATCGAGCCAGGGGCGCTGATCGGGCAGCCCTCTCGGCTCAAAGCCGTAGAGATCGTGGATAGCCCGCTCGAGCCGAATGGCCGGCGGATGATTGACGCCGATGGACGGAAAATAGCCCTTGGGGCACGGGCGCGTGACGACGGCGAACTGATGCGCGGCTTCGTCGAGCAGGGCCATGTGGACCGCGTCCATGTCGCCCCAGAGCCCCGACAGCGTCCATTGCCCGGCGGCGACCCGTTCCGCCATCGAACGCCAGAGATCGGAGCCGCCGGCATGGCGAGGCCATGGCCTGTGGTTCTCGACGGCCAGCGCGCTGGCGAAGGTCTCGGCGAGCGTCGGCATCGTTGCGTCTCCTATCCGAGTATGCCGGCGACGTGCTGGAACCAGGCGACGAGCGGCCCCGGCAGATAGACGCCCGCCATCAGGACAAGGGCGAAATGCGCGATCATCGGCAGGTAGGACGCCTGCTCCGGGACGCCGGGGCCGGCGGGCGTGCCGAAGGCCATTCCCTGCAGGCGCAGCAGCAGGGCGCCGAAGGCGAGCAGCAGGCCGCCGACAAGGGGAATAGCGAGCAAGGGCTCGCGCGCGAAAGTCGAGCTGACGATCAGGAATTCGCTCATGAACACGCCGAAGGGCGGCATGCCGGCGATGGCGATGACGCCGATGACGAGGCTCCAGCCGAGCGCGGGATGCGATGTCGTGAGGCCGCGAATGTCGGCGATCCGCTGGGTGCCGGTGACCTGCGCGATATGGCCGACGGCGAAGAAGATCGCCGATTTGGTCAGGCTGTGCATGGTCATGTGGAGGAGGCCGGCGAAATTGGCGAGCGGGCCGCCAATGCCGAACGCGAAGACGATGATGCCCATATGCTCGATCGAGGAATAGGCGAACATGCGTTTGACGTCGCTGCGCCGGTACAGCATGAAGCCGGCGAAGACGAGCGACAGAAGGCCGAGAGTCGCCATCAGCGGGCCTGGCGAGATGGCGCCGGGATTGGCCGCGAGCAGCAGCTTGAAGCGCAGCACCGCGTAGAGGGCGACATTGAGCAACAGGCCGGAGAGCACGGCCGAGATCGGCGTCGGGCCCTCCGCATGGGCGTCCGGCAGCCAGGCGTGCAGCGGAACGAGGCCGACCTTGGTGCCATAGCCGAGCATGAGGAAAATGAAGGCGACGTTGAGCAGCGCCGGATCGAAGGCCGGCACGCGCGCGATCAGCACGGTCCAGACCATGCCGTCGAGCCCCTCGCCGACGGCTGGACGGGCGGCCATATAGACGAGGATGGTGCCAAACAGCGCCAGCGCGATGCCGACGCTGCCGAGGATGAAATATTTCCAGGCGGCCTCGATCGCCTCGGGGGTGCGGTAGATGCCGACCATGAGCACCGTGGTCAGCGTCGCCATCTCGATCGCCACCCACATCACGCCGATATTGTTCGTGACCAGCGCGAGATTCATCGAGAACATCAGCGCCTGATACATGGCGTGATAGAAGCGCAGATGCGCCGCGCTGAGCCGGCCCGTCTCGATCTCATGGGCGATGTAGCTGGCGCTGAAGACGCTGGTGGTGAAGCCGACGAAAGTATTCAGCACGATGAACACGATGTTGAGATCGTCGACCAGAATGTAATGGCTCGCCGCGGGCTTCGCGACGAAAAGCGAAAGCGCCGTGAGGAAGGTGAGGAAGGTGGCGAGCATGTTGATGCGCGCCGCCGCCCGAAAGCCGGGAAGCAGGCCGAGCAATACGGCGCTGACCGCCGGAATGGCGAGGATGACGGTCACGCCATTGAGCGGAAGCCCCATCATCGCCGTCCCTCGCGCAAGCGATCGAGCGCTTCGGCGTCGACGGTGTCGAAGCGTTCGCGGATGCGGAACAAAAGCGTGCCGATGACGATGAAGGCGATGAGAACGGAAAAGGCGACGCTGATCTCGACCACCAGCGGCATGCCCTTGGCTCCGGTTGCGGCGAGGATCAGGCCGTTTTCAAGCGACATGAAGCCGACGATCTGGCTGACCGCATTATTGCGCGTCACCATCATCAGCAGGCCGAGCAGGATGACGGAGAGGGAGAAGGCGAGATCCTCGCGCGCCAGCGGGAAAGCGTCGGCGGTGACCCGCAGCATGACGACCATGGAGAGCGCGACGAGCGCCATGCCGGCGAGCATGATGGGGCCGGCGGAGACGACGTTTTCGACGTCGCGATGAATGCCAAGACGTATGATGATCCGGTGCAGCGCCACGGGGATGACGATCGCCTTGAATATGAGCGCGATCGCCGCGGTGACGTAAAGATGCGGAGCGTCCTGGACAAAGGCCTGCCACGATACGGACAGGGCGAGTACGATAGCCTGCAGCGTGAAGACGTTGAGAAGCGCGAAAAGGCGATCCTGATAAAGCAGCATGAAGCTCGTCAGCACGAGCCCGCCGGCGAAAAGATGAGCGACGTCGAATTCGATATGGCCCATCTTTAAAGACTCCGCGAGACGAAGAGCAGAAGCGTTCCGAGCAGGCCAAGCATCAGGGCCGCGCCAAGAAAATTCGAGACGCGGAAGACGCGCATTTTCGCGATCGCCGTCTCGAACAGCGCGAGCAGGACGCAGCCGACCGCGAGCTTGCCGATATAGGCGCCGACGCCGATCAGCTGCGCGGCGGCGCTGGCGCCAGGTGGCGCCTGCCCCCAGGGAAGGAACATGCAGATGATGAGCGACATATAGAGGAGAAGCTTCAGGGAAGCCGCCAGCTCGATGAGGGCGAGGTGCCGCCCGGAATATTCGAGCAGCATGGCCTCATGCACCATGGTCAGCTCAAGATGCGTCGCCGGGTTGTCGATCGGAATGCGCGCGTTTTCGGCGATGGCGACCATCACCAGCGCGACCAGCGCGAGACCGAGCGAGACGCGAAGCCCGACCGCCGGGGACTGCATGAAGCCGGCGACGATGGAGAGCTGCGTCGATCCCGCGAGCAGGGCCAGCGTGAACACGATCATGATCGTCGCCGGCTCGGCGAGGGTCGCGATCATCATCTCGCGGCTTGAGCCGATGCCGCCGAAACTGGTGCCGGCGTCCATCGCCGCGAGAGCCAGAAAAAAGCGTGCGCTGCCGAGCAGCGCGGTCACCGCGATGAGGTCGGCCGACCAGCTGAACATGAGGCCCGCGGCGAAGGTCGGCACGAGCGAGGCGGCGACCCAGGTCGCGGCGAAGATCAGATAGGGGATGGTGCGGAACAGCCAGGACGCGTTATCGGCGAGGACGACCTCCTTGCGCGAAAGCCGCAGGAGATCGCGGTAGGGCTGCAGCGGCGAGGGGCCGCGCCGGCGCAGGAAGCGCGCCTTCGCCTTGCGCACGAAGCCGGTGAGCAGGGGCGCCAGCGCGAGCACCAGCAGCATCTGCGCGTTCTGGATGGCGATGTCGATGATTACGGCCATACGGCGAGCGCCAGCAGGAGGAGCACGAGAGCGAAGAAGACGAGGCTGAGATAGACCCGGATGGTGAGGAACTGCAGCCGGTTCAGCCGCTCCGCCGCGAAGGAGACGGCGCGCGTGATCGGCGTGTAGATGAACTCCCAGGCGAGATCATGCAGCTCCAGCCTGAAATGCGCCGGGCGCATGTCTCCGGGCGGCGGCATGTCGATATGCTCGCTTGCCCGGAAGACGACGGAGCCGAAGACGCGCCGGATCGGCTGCGCGAAACTGCCCGCCGAATATTGCGTCATCGGGCTCGCGTTCGGATAGCCGCAGTCCCAGGCGGGGGCGCGACGCACGGCCTTCGAGGCGAAGCGATGGATGGCGTAGGCCGCGAGCGCCGCCGACGCCGCGATGAAGATGAAGACGAGAAGGCCGTTATAGGAGCTGCGGCTTTCCGCGACCGGCACGATCGAAAGCCATTGCAGGCTCGATTGCGCCGGCATTCGCGCGCCAGCCAGCGCGTCGACGATCGGGGCGACGCCGTCGATCACGAATCCCGGCAGGATTCCGGCGAGGACGCATAAAGCCGCGAGCGCGGCCATGGCGCCGAGCGACCAGCGATCGGTCTCCACGGCGGTCTCCGCCGGCTTCGAGCGCGGCCGGCCGAGGAAGACGATGCCGAAAACGCGAATGAAGCAGGCCGCCGCCAGCGCCGCCGAGAGAGCGAGCAGGGCGCCGACCGCCGGCACCAGAAGCTTCAAACCCCATTCCGGCAGCTGTGGGCTCAGCAGGATGGCCTGAAACACCAGCCATTCGGAGGCGAAGCCGTTCAGGGGCGGCAGCGCCGAAATGGCGGCGCAGGCGATCAGGAACAGGAAGCTCGTCACCGGCATCCTGTGGATCAGGCCGCCAAGGCGGTCCATCTGGCGCTCGCCGGTCGCGGTCAGCACGGCGCCGGCGCCGAAAAACAGCACGCTTTTGAACAGGGCGTGGTTGAAGACATGGAACAGCGCCGCCGTCAGCGCGAGGGCGGCGGCGGCGTGAAAGGCGTTGGCCTCGAATGCGATGGCGAGGCCGAGAGCCACGAAAATGACGCCGATATTCTCGATCGTGCTATAGGCGAGGACGCGCTTCAGATCGGTCTGGATCAGCGCATAGAGGATGCCGAGCGCCGCTGTCCCGCCGCCGATGGCGAGGACGGGCAGGCCCCACCACCAGGACGCCGGCCCGAGCAGATCGAAAACGATCCGGATGAAGGCGTAGACCGCGACCTTGGTCATGACGCCGCTCATCAGCGCGGAGACATGGCTCGGCGCCGCCGGATGTGCGAGCGGCAGCCAGACATGCAGCGGCGCGAGGCCGGCCTTCGATCCGGCGCCGAGCAGGACGAGGCCAAGGACGAGCGCGGTTCGCAGCTCGGAGCCCGCATGGTCGCGGATCGCGGCGAAGGCGTAGCCGCCGTCCTGGCCGGCCAGCAGGCCGAAGGCGAGAAGAAGGCAGAGCGCGCCAAAGCTCGCCATGAGGAGATAGACATAGCCCGCGCGCGCATTCTCGGGGTCGCGGGAGTGCGCCATCACGAGCGCCCAGGACGCCAGCGACATAAATTCCCAGGCGAGCAGGAAGCTGAAGGCGTCGTCGGCCAGGAGAACAAGGTTCATGCCGGCGAGAAAGGCCGGGAAAAACGGCAGGACGCGCTGCGGTTCGTGCTCATGCCGGCCATAGCCGACGCCATAGAGGGAGGCGGCGGCCCCGCCCATATTGATGACGGCGAGGAAGAAGGCGGAAAGCGCGTCGATGCGAAAATGCGCGCCGAGCCAGGGCAGCCCCAGCGGCAGGACGACCCCCGGAGCGGTCCCGCCGGCGAGCAGGCCGATCAGGGCGTTGGCGAGCCCGGCCACCGAGATCGCGAGGCAGGCGCCGTAGATAATCGCCGCGGCGCTCTTCCAGCGGCAGATCGGGATGGCGAGGACGGCGGCGGCGAAAAAGGCGCCGACGCAAATGAGCCCGACCACAGGCGCCATGGCGCTACCTCTCCGGCGCGGGCGCCCTGAGGCGCACGCCGCGGCCGCCGCCAGCGCTTGGCGCGCCTTCGCCGATCAACTCGATTCCCGCCTGCTCCATGGCGCCGATCAGTTTCATCAGAGATTCCACATTGCCCCGGATGACCCCCTCGCTCGCCTCCATGCGCTGAATCGTCGGAACCGAGAGGTCCGAGAGTTCGGCGAGGCGGCGCTGGTCAACCCCAAGAAGGGCGCGGGCGGCTCGCAATTGCGCCGCTGTGAGCATGAATGAGTTCCTCGCAACCCAGCCGGTCGCTGCTGCTTATCATGGGATCATCATGTTTAAAACATGCTTTCCAATGTTTCAAACATCATTTTCGGTTTTTTGCCTAAAAGGACTGTCGGAGTTGTACCCCGGTCGGCGGATCGCGCTCGACCCGCTGACCCCGAACCGCGCCGCCGCCGTATCTTCGGCTATCCCGCTGCCCGCAACGCCTCGAAGCCTCCCCGGCGAGAGACAGCCTTGCGCCGGGCGCCAGCATCTATCGTCGGCGCAGCGCCTCGCTGAGAAGCGCGCCAAGCGAACCTTGCGGCGCCGGCGTTTCAGGCCGCGCGGCGGGGCGGCGGGGCGCGCGCGGTCCATTATCGCCGCCTTCGCTCTTTTCGCGGCCCTGGCTCGCTGGCGCGGGGCGCGATCCTTCCGCGCCGACATCCTTGCGCATCGACAAAGCGATGCGCTTGCGCTTCAAATCGAGGTCAAGAACCCGCACCGTCACGACATCGCCGGCCTTGACGATGACGCTTGGATCCTTGACGAACCGGTCGGCGAGTTGCGACACATGCACGAGCCCGTCCTGATGCACCCCGATGTCGACGAAGGCGCCGAAATTGGCGACATTGGTCACCGTGCCTTCGAGGATCATGCCCGGCTTCAGCGCGCTCATATCGTCGACGCCTTCCGCGAAACTCGCGGTCTTGAATTGCGGACGCGGATCGCGGCCCGGCTTTTCAAGCTCCAGCAGAATGTCGCGCACGGTCGGCACGCCGAAACGCTCATCGACGAAGCGCGCCGGATCGAGCGTTTTCAGGAGAGCTGAATCGCCCATCAGCGAACGTATGTCGCGCCCGCAGGCGTCGATGATCTTGCGGGCGACCCCATAGGCTTCGGGATGAACAGAAGAAGCGTCGAGCGGCTCCGCGCCATTTGGAATGCGCAGGAAGCCCGCACATAATTCAAACGCGCGTTTGCCGAGCCGTGGGACCGAAAGGAGATCGCGCCGCGAAGTGAACGCGCCATTCTGTTCGCGATGAACGACAATCGCATCCGCCAATGAGTCGCCAAGGCCCGATATGCGGGAGAGCAGCGGCGCCGAGGCCATGTTGAGATCGACGCCGACGGCGTTGACCGCATCCTCCACCACGGCGTCGAGCGAGCGCGCAAGGCGGCTCTGGTTGACGTCGTGCTGATATTGTCCGACGCCGATCGCCTTCGGATCGATCTTCACGAGTTCGGCGAGCGGATCCTGCAGGCGGCGCGCGATGGAGACGGCGCCGCGCAGCGACACGTCGAGATCGGGCATTTCCGCCGCCGCGCGCTCGGAGGCCGAATAAACCGATGCGCCGGCCTCGCTGACGACGACCTTTGTCGGCGCGGAATCAGGCAGGCTCTTGATGACCTCGCCAGCAAGCCGGTCCGTCTCGCGGCTCGCCGTTCCATTGCCGATCGCGATCAATTCGACGCCATGTTTGCGGATCAGCCGGGCAAGCTCGGCGCTGGCGCCGCGCACGTCATTGCGCGGCTGGAACGGATAGATCGTCGATGTGTCGAGCAGCTTGCCTGTCGCGTCGACGATCGCGACCTTGACGCCGGTGCGGATGCCCGGATCAAGCCCCATGGTCGTGCGCGCGCCGGCCGGCGCGGCGAGAAGAAGGTCTTTCAGATTGCGGGCGAACACCTCTATCGCCTCGGCCTCGGCGCGCTCGCGCAATTCGGTCATGAGGTCGATCGACAAATGGATGAAGAGCTTGGTCCGCCACGCGTAGCGGACGACGTCGAGCAGCCAGGAATCGCCCGCGCCGCCATGCTGGGAGATGTCGTAGTGGCGCGCGATCATCTCTTCGACGGGCTTTACCGGGGCGACATTGTCCGCGTCGATCTCGATGTTGAGATCGAGCACCTCCTCGTTGCGCCCGCGCAGCATGGCGAGGGCGCGATGGCTCGGCGCGTTCGCCCAGCGCTCGCTATGATCGAAATAATCGGAAAATTTCGCGCCCGTCTCCTGCTTGCCCTCGATCACGCGGGCGCGGAGCATCGCTTTGCTTTTGAGATAGGTCCGCAGCGCGCCGACGAGATCGGCGTTTTCGGCGAAAGCCTCCGCCAGTATGTCGCGCGCGCCCTCAAGCGCGCTCTTGACGTCGGGAACGTCCGCAGAGATGAAAGCTTGGGCAAGCGCCGCCGGGTCGGCGCGGCGATCGGCCAGAATCGAATTGGCGAGAGCTTCAAGGCCGCGCTCGCGCGCGATCTGGGCGCGGGTCCGCCGCTTCGGCTTGAAGGGAAGGTAAATGTCTTCGAGTTCGGCCTTCGTCGCGGCGGCTGCGATTTTTTCTTCCAGCGCCGGCGTCGATTTGCCCTGACCGCGGATCGACTCGAGAATCGCCGCGCGCCGCGCTTCGAGATCGCGCAGATAGATGAGGCGCTCTTCGAGCCGGCGGAGCTGGGTGTCGTCAAGCCCCCCGGTCGCCTCCTTGCGATAGCGGGCGATGAAAGGCACGGTCGCCCCCTCGTCGAGAAGTGCGACGGCGACCTTCACCTGGCCAGGTTTTGCGGCGATTTCTTCGGCGATGGTTTGTAAAATGCGGTCGAGAACAGCGGCCATCCAGTTTTTTCCTGTTCGATTCGGGGCCGGGAGCGTAGGCCAGACCGGGGCCGACGACAAACGTCGCGCGGCGCGACCCGAATCGCTGCTTGGCGCGAAACGCAGGCGCTTCAAGCGCCGAAGCGCGGCGGCGGAAGGCCCCGTTGACTCAACGCGTCTTTTCGCCTCACTCGGGGGCGCCGCCGCCAGCGCTATTTTGGCTTCGCGAAAGCCGCCAAAAATGCGCTGCGGGGCGCCGCGCCCTCGAAACGCTATGAAAAGGGTCGGACAATCGCGTAGAGCGGAGCGCGCGATGCGACCTGGCGGATTGAGATATGAGAAATATGCCGTCAGGTCAGGATCTTAGGGGCCGGACCCGAGTTTAGTCGGTTGCTTCGGAACAACAATTTCCATTGGCGCTAAGATGTCAGGCGCCGCCAAGGCCGGTGCGCCAAACGGATGAAGTCCGATCCGGTTGGCGTCGGCTTTATCGCGCGGCCGCGCCTTTATGCCGCTTGGCGTCATCTTCAACGAGTTCGTACCACATGGCGTTGAGCACCGCGAAGAGGGCGGCGAGCGGCATTCCGAGAATCCAGGCGAAGTACCACATGATGCTTTTCTCCTGTTGTCAGTAGGCGTGCCCGCGGTCTTCCTGGATCGCCTTGGCGTCCACTTTGCCCCACAGCACGTGGTAGACCCACGTCGTATAGGCGAGGACGAGCGGCAGGAAGATCAGGGTCGCGACCAGCATGATGAACAAGGTCAGGTGGCTGGAAGAAGCGTCCCACACGGTCAGGCTGGATCTGGGATCGAGCGAAGAGGGCAGCAGGAAGGGGAACATGGATACCCCGACCGTGCCGATGATGCCGAAGATGGACAGCGCGCTGGAGAGCAGCGCCGCGATCTCCCACCGGGCGCGCAGACCGACGAACGCGCCGAACGCGCCGAGCAAGCCGAGGGCGGGCGCGATCAGCAGCCATGGGCGCGCGGCGTAATTGGCGAACCACGCCCCGTGAGCCAGCGTGACCGTCTTCAGCAGCGGGTTGGAGGGGCCGGCGGGATCCTGCACGCTGGTGACTTCATAGCCGTTCACGAACTGGAACAGAGCCGCGCCCGCGAGGGCGAACAGCACGATGCTCGCGAGCGCGGCGATGCTGCCGTAAGCCCGCGCCCGCTCGGCCACGGCGCCTTCGGCTTTCACGATCAGCCAGGTCGCGCCATGGGTCGTCAGCATTGCGACGGAGAGGAGGCCGCATAGCAAAGCGAACGGGTTCAGGAGCCCGAAGAAGGCGCCTTCATAGAAGATGCGCAGGTCTTCGTTCAGCCGGAACGGCACGCCCTGAAGGGTGTTGCCCACAGCGACGCCGAAGATCAGGGCCGGCACGAAGCCGCCGACGAACAGCGCCCAGTCCCAGCCGGCCCGCCAAACCGGGCTCTCGCGCTTGGAGCGATATTTGAAGCCGACCGGACGCAGGATCAGGGCGGCGAGGATCGCGAACATCGCGAGATAAAAGCCGGAAAAGGAGACCGCGTAGAGCATGGGCCACGCCGCGAAGATCGCGCCGCCACCGAGGATCAGCCACACCTGGTTGCCTTCCCAGACCGGGCCGATGGTGTTGATGACGATGCGGCGCTCCAGATCCGTTCGGGCGACGAAGGGGAGCAGCGCGGCGACGCCGAGGTCGAAGCCGTCGGTGACGGCGAAGCCGATGAGCAGAACGCCCAGCAACAGCCACCAGATCAGCCGCAGGGTCGGATAGTCGATCAAGTCATGCAGGATCATCTCATCACTCCGCAAGCGCGATGTTGGCCGGGATCAGCTTGGCTTCGGGGCCGGTGTCGGGCTGCGGGCCCTTCGCGATGGCGCGCAGCATCAGCCCCATTTCTATGATGAACAGCACCGTGTAGATCAGCACGAAGCCGCAGATGGTCAGCAGCACCGTCAAGGCGCCGAGGCTGGAGACGGCGGCGGCGGTTGGAAGCACGCCTTCGATGATCCAGGGCTGGCGGCCGAACTCGGCGACGAACCATCCGCATTCGGCGGCGATCCAGGGCAGGGGAATGGAAATCACCGCCAGACGCAGAAGCAGCGGGTAGCGCTCCAGCGAGCGGCGCGCCGAGAGCGCGAAGAAGATGGCGGTCAGCGCGACGAACCAGAGGCTGAGGCCGACCATGATGCGGAAGGTCCAGAACATCGGCAGCACCTCCGGCACCGTGTCCCAGGCAGCCTGGTCGATCTGCGCCGGCGTCGCCTGGCGCGGGTCGTCCACATAGCGCTTCAGGAGCAGCGCATAGCCGAGGTTGCCGCCATTGTCCTCGAACGCGGTCTTCACCTCGGGAGCGACGGCGCCGGCGCCGGCGGCGCGGATCTTCTGCAGGGCGTCAAAGGCCACGACCCCCTGCTGAATCCTGACCTTGGCGCGGCCGACCAATTCCTCGATGCCGGGAATGACCGTCGTCAGCGAACGCGTGCCAATGAGGCCGATCAACCAGGGGATCCGCACGGCGTAGCGGGTTTCTCGGGCCGCCTGGTCTGGAATGCCGACCAGGGTGAAGGCGGCGGGGGCCGGCTCGGTTTTCCACATGGCCTCGATGGCCGCCATCTTCATCTTCTGGTGCTCGCCGTCGAGATAGCCGCTCTCGTCGCCCAGCACGATCACCGAGAGCGAGGCGGCGAGGCCAAAGGACGCCGCAACCGTCATGGAACGCTTGGCGAGCTCTACATGGCGGCCCTTCAGCAGGAACCAGGCGGAGACGCCGAGCACGAACAGGGACGCCACGACATAGCCCGCCGACGTCGTGTGGACGAACTTCGCCTGCGCCACCGGATTGAACAGCACGGCGTAGAAGTCGGTGACTTCCATGCGCATGGTCTGCGGGTTGAAGGCGGAGCCGACGGGGTTCTGCATCCAGCCGTTGGCGATCAGGATCCACAGGGCGGAGAAGTTCGAGCCGATGGCGACCATCCAGGCGGTGAAGAGGTGGCCGACCTTGGACAATTTGTCCCAACCGAAGAAGAACAATCCGACGAAGGTGGCTTCCAGGAAGAAGGCCATGAGGCCCTCGATGGCCAGCGGCGCGCCAAAAATGTCGCCGACGTAATTGCTGTAGTAGCTCCAGTTCATGCCGAACTGAAACTCCATGACGAGGCCGGTGGCGACGCCCAGCACGAAATTGATGCCGAACAGGAGGCCCCAGAACTTCGTCATCTGCCGCCATATGGGGCGATTGGTCATCACATAGACCGTCTCCATGATCGCTACGATGATGGAGAGACCGAGCGTCAGCGGAACAAACAAAAAGTGGTAAAGCGCTGTTATCGCGAACTGAAATCGTGATAGGGCGACTATGTCGAATTCCATTCCCTTGTCTCCTCGGGTAGCCCCGGCGTCCACTCCGGCTATAGAAAGCCGCAGGTTCGGCTTTCTGAATTTCGTGGCGAGCCGGCGGTCACTCCGGACGCAACCGGGCGAGCGCGGCGTCAAAGCCCGGCTCACCCTTCCGCGCCTCGGCGATGACGCTGCCGCGATCCATGATCAGCAGCCGGTCGGCGACTTCAGCTTCGCGGCGAATATGTGTCGTAAGGATCATGGTGTGTCCTTGCGCCTGATCAACGAGCCGGCGCAGCACATCGCCGGCGGTGGCGGCGTCGAGGCCTTCGGTGGGCTCGTCCAACAGCCACAGCGGAGCGTTCCGCAACAGCAGCCGCGCCAGCGCGAGGCGCCGCGCCTGTCCGCCCGACAGACCAAGACCGCTTTCGCCCAAGAGCGTGTTGAGTCCATGGGGCAGGGCGCGGGCGTCGCGCTCGAGGCCGGCGGCCGCCAGCGCGGCCCAAAGCCTCGCATCGTCGGCTTTCGGCGCGGCAAGCCGCAGGTTGTCGCGCAGGCTGTCCTGGAACAGTTCGGTGCGTTGGGTCAGCAGCGTCGCCGGCAGCGCGGCGAGCGCGCCCGACGCAGGGGCGCACTCCCCGGCGATCAGGGCCAGCAGGGTGGATTTTCCCGCGCCGCTCGGCCCGACCACTGCGACCCGCTCGCCCATGGCGACGGACATCGATATTTGCGTAAATAGTTTGTGATCGGCCCCCGGATGGCGATAGCCGACGCTGACCATCTGGAACGCCAGACCCTCGGGCGGCGTCCGATGGGGCGCGGATGGCCGCTGGGGCGCGAGGCGCGGCGCGAGCCGCCGCGCGGCGAGCAGCGTCCGGCCCAATTCCATCGCGCCTCGCCGCAACGCCGCAAAGGGTTCGACCGAAGCAAACGCGATCAGCACGCAGGCGGCCGCCACCGGGGCGCCGATTATCTTGGCCTCCGCCAGCAGGCCGGCGACGAGCAGAGCGGCGGCGAGCAGTCCGGCGCTGACGACGCCATAGCTTGCGGCGACGCCGGCGTCGATGCGGTTTAGCGCGTCATCGGCGCGAGCCAGCCGCGCGTCCGTGGCGGCGATCGCTTCGCGCTGCCTCCCCAATCGCCCGGCCATGACGAGATCGACCTGTCCGGCGACAAGGTCGATCGCCTGCGCGCGCAAAGTCTCGATGGCGCGCGCCCGGCGGCGCGCCGGTCCGAGGGCGAGCCGTACGGCCGCGAGCGGAATGCCGAGGCCAAGTCCGATCAGGACCGCAGCGAGCGCGACGCCAAACAGGGGGCGCGTCATTAGCCCCACGGCGAGACCGGCGCCAAGGGCGGCGGCGAAGGCCGCGCCGGCGGGCGCCAGCACCCGAAGATAGAGCGAGCTGAGCGCGTCGATATCCTCGGTCAGGCGAAACAGGAGGCGGGCGGGCCGCGCCAGCAGCATCCGCGCCGCGCCGGGCGCGGCCCAGCCGCGGAACAGACTTTCGCGCAGGCCGGCCAGCAGGCCGAAAGCAGCGTCATGGGTGACGAGACGCTCGCCATAGCGTGCGCCGGTGCGCGCCAGGGCCAGGAAACGCACGGCGGCGGCGGGGGCGAAGACGTCGAAGGCGAGGGCCGTCGTCACCGAGAGGCCGGCAAGCGCGGAGGCCGTGATGAACCAGCCCGAAAGGCCGAGCAGCGCGATGCCGGCGAGGATCGTCGCCGCGGCGAGCAGGGCGCCTGCGAGGAGGGCCCGGCCGCGCTCCCGCAGGAAAAGGGCGAGAATGGCGCTCAGGGCGCGCCAGGCGGTCATCGCCGCGCCTCCAGGTCGATGATGCGATCCATGCGCGCCGCGAGCCTCGGATCATGGGTCGCGACGATCAGCGTCCGCCCGGCCGCGAGCTTCAGCAGGCCTTCTGTCACGGCGTCCGCGGTCTCCGCGTCCAGATGGGCGGTGGGTTCGTCGGCGAGGATGAGGCCGGCGTTGACGTTGGCCGCCGCGCGCGCCAGAGCCAGCCGAAGCGCTTCTCCGCCGGAGAGGCCGGCGGCGCCCTCGCCGAGCGCCTCCGCGGCCCCCCGATCCAGGGCGGACAGACGCAGAGCGTCATCCACCGCCGCCGCGCCGATGTTCGTGCGGCCGAGGGTGATGTTGGAACGCAGGGAGCCATTGAAGAAATGCGGCTTCTGGCCGATCCAGGTCATATGGGTTCGCATTTCGGCGGCGAGGGCGTCGGTCAGGGGCGCGCCGTCGATGCGGATGCGGCCGGAGGACAAGGGCGCAAGGCCGGCGATCAAGGCGAGCAAAGTGGACTTGCCGGTCCCGCTCGGCCCCAGCAGCGCAACGCGCGCGCCGGGCGCGATCTCAAGGTCCAAACCGTCGAACACCGCCTGCGCCGCGCCAGGATAGCTGAAACTTATCTGGTCCAGATCTACGGCGATCGCACGCGCCGCGCCGCGCCGCGCTTCGCCTGACCCACTCTCCGCACCGGGCAGAGACAGGGCGCCGGCGGAAAGGCGGTTCAGGGCCTCGAGGGCGGCTTCGCCAGCGGCCCGATCGTGCCAGACGGCGGAGAGATCGCGCAAAGGTTCAAAGAAGGCGGGCGCAAGCAGCAGGATGAACAGCCCGCGGCCGAGGGTCAGGCGCCCGCCCCAGGCGCCGAATTCCAGCTGCCCCAGCAGGTGGAAGCCCACAAAGACCGCCACCATGGCGACCCCGAGGGCCGAGAACAGTTCGAGCACGGCCGACGACAGGAAGGCGATGCGCAGGACCGCCATGGTGCGGGCGCGCAGCGATTCCGCATTGGCGCGCAGGCGCCGCGCGGTGAGGTCCACCGCATCCAGCGTGCGGATCGTTGCGAGCCCGCGCAGCCGGTCGAGAAGAAAGGCGTTCATGCCGCCCAATTCCACCAGTTGCGCTTCGCTCGCCGCCTTCGCCCGCAAGCCGATCAAGGCCATGAAGATCGGGATGAGCGGCGCCGCCAGCAGCATCACCAGTCCGGCCGCCCACGAAAAAAGCAACACCGCGCCCAGAAAAACCAGAGGGACAAGGGTCGCCCGCAGACGCGCAGGCTGGAAGCGGGCGAGATAGGGAACGATGGCTTCGGCCTGCTCCGCGATGGCGCTGGCGGCGAGGCCAGAGGCGGGGCGCTCGCGATCCAGCGGCGAGCGGCCGGCCAAAGCGTTGGCGACGCGGCTCCGAAGCGCGGTGAGATCCGCGCGCGCCGCCTGAAAGCAGAGCCGCGACCCTGATGCGTCCAGGAAGGCGCGCAGGGCGCCCAGGATGAACACGGCGGCCGCCGGACCAGCCACTGTCCTGACGCCGCCGCCATCGGCGAGCGATTGCAGGGCGCAGGCCACCAAAGCAGCCTGCGGCAGCCAGAGCAGCGCCCCGGCGGCCTGGAGCAGACTGCCAGTTCGCAGGCGGGATCCCGCGGACGAGGCGGCGCCAGCGGCCGATAGTTTACGCTCCCCGCCGCGCTGGGAAGCAGTCGCGCGGGCGACGTTCAACCCATCATCATCGCCGTTGATGTGCCCGAACGATTCGGCCCGCATGGTCACGGTTCGCCTTCCGTGCAGCGGGCGCAATGAGGCGCGCGGCGGGATCGATCTTGTCATTTGTTTCCAACAGTTTCGTGACCTCGGAATCGAGCGGCGGCGGGGTCGCGAGATATACGATCATTTCGCGCGCCTCCTTCATGTGCAACTGAGCGTGGCGTTCGGAGGCGCGGCCGGGTTCTCCCTTGCAATTTCGGGCATTGCAAAAAGGGAGGCCGCCTCCGGCTTCTCGTTCTACGCGCCGCGTCAAAACATGCGCTGCCGAGCCCTCAGGCCATGCCGCCAAACGGATTGGCGCAGATGGCGCCGATTGCACCGGAAGAAAGAACGAACACGGAGCCACGTCGATAAAAGCCTATTGTCCCGTCCGCCGATTTCAGGGTTTCCAGCTTCCAGTTAGGCTTCGGGAGAAGCGGAGCGGATTGGACAAAAGGTCTGACCCCTTTCCCGGGAATGTCTGCGCCGCCATTTCGCTTCGGTCGATTCAGCGCTCCGTCTCGAGCGCCCATTCCTCCGCGTCTTTGCGGCGAAGGAAGGTCTCGTTGACATGCTTTCCTTTTCGCCGCACTTGGGCTCGCGTGGAGCCGGATTTGAGCTTCGTGAAGGTCGCCAAAAAATGTGCGCTCCGCGCGCGCCGAGCCGTCGAACTGCGGCGAAAAGGGTCGGATGATAGCGCAGGAAAGAGTGCGCACGACCCGACTTAGTGGATTGAGATTAAAGAAACAATGCTATTAAATCAAGAGCTTAGATTTAGCGTGGCGCCCATGATGGAATGGACCGACCGGCATTGCCGGGTCTTCCATCGCACGCTCTCGCGCCGCGCCCGGCTCTATACGGAGATGGTCACCACCGCCGCCTTGCTGCATGGCGACGCCCGGCACCTGCTTGGCTTTGACGCCGCCGAGCATCCGGTCGCCGTGCAGCTTGGCGGCTCGGACCCCGCCGATCTCGCCGAGGCCGCCCGCATCTGCGCCAATTTCGGCTATGACGAGATCAATCTCAATGTCGGCTGCCCCTCCGAGCGCGTGCAGAATGGAGCCTTTGGCGCCTGCCTCATGCGCGAGCCGGCGCTGGTCGGCGAGTGCGTCGCCGCCATGAAGGCTGCTGTGGCCATCCCGGTGACGGTCAAATGCCGCATCGGCGTCGACGATCAGGAGCCGGAAGAGGCGCTGGGCGCCTTCGCCGAGGCGGTCCTTGCCGCCGGCGCCGATGCGCTGATCGTGCACGCCCGCAAGGCGTGGCTCAAAGGTCTGTCGCCAAAGGACAACCGCAGCGTGCCGCCGCTGGATTACGCGCTGGTTCACGCCCTGAAGCGGCGCTTTCCGGGAACGCCCATCGCCATCAATGGCGGCCTCGAAACGATTGAGGCGATGCAGGCGCAGCTCGAACATGTGGAGGGAGTCATGGTGGGCCGCGCAGCCTACCAGAACCCGGCCCTTCTGCTGGAGGTTGATCCGCTGCTTTTCGGCGAGGCGGCTCCTTGCGACAACGGCGAGCAGGCCATCGCCGCCTTCATGCCTTATGTCGAGGCGCGGCTCGCCGAGGGGGTTCCGCTGCACGCCATGACGCGGCATGTGCTCGGCCTCTTCAACGGCCGCAAGGGCGCCCGGGCGTGGCGGCGCCATCTCTCGACCGAGGCGGTCAAGCCGGGGGCGCGGATCGAGGTTTTGCGCGCGGCGCTGGGTTATGTCGAACGACGCGGCGCCATGGACGAGGCGGCGGAATAGGAGCGATGTCGATGCTGCTTTCAATGCGCGTCCCGCGCGGCTTTGCCCTTCTCGCGCTCGCCCTCTCGTCGTCTCACGCCTTCGCGGCGGAGCCGACGCTGTGCAAGGCCGACGAACTGGTCGTCTTTTCCTGCTCGACCGGAGCCCGCATCGCCTCGGTCTGCGCGTCAAAGGATATTTCGAAGACCGGCGGCTTCCTGCAATATCGCTTTGGACGCACGGACGGCGTCGAACTCGCCTTTCCGGATCCGGGCGCGAAGCCGGCCGATGTCTTCACTTCGGGAACCTTGATGTTTTCGGGCGGCGGCGGCGCCTGGCTGCGTTTTGGCAAGGCGCCATTCAGCTATACGGTTTTCACCGCGATCGGGAAGTGGGGACGCGCGGGAAGCCCGGCCGACGTCGCCGGCGTCGCGGTCGCGAAAGACGGCAAGGAATTCGCCAATTTTCCCTGCCGCAAGGCGAGCGCCACCGCGAGCGAACTCGGCCCCGACTTTTTCGAAAAGCTCGGCCTCAAGGCGTCCGACTCGGCGGATGACTTCGAAATTCCGGATGCGTTCTTTCCGAAATAGGCCGGACGGGGCGGCTTGAGGTCGATCTGATGCTCCTGCGCCGGACAGTCGGGGCCATCGACGCCTTCGTGCCGCGCGTCGAACATTTGCGACGGCGTTCCGCTGCGCGCCATGGCGCAGCATCTTTTGCCTTCGGACACCAGAGTTTTTCAATACTTCGGACGCAACTGTCCCAAATACGCGTCGGCCGTGATGCCTCGGTCTAGCCAAAAAGCAGCAGTGAGATTCGTCAGCTCCGACGGAGGATGGATAGGAGGCATTTTCTGACTCAACAACTGAAGAGGCCACATAGCGAATAGGCCCCACTTTTGTGCGTGTTCAAGAGGGCGCGGTAGGACATCGGGGGGCCCGCTGATTGTCTGGATAAACGACTGGCCAAAGATAAC
>Ga0224559_1000485_pt1 | contig 26532 bp, 27 predicted proteins | sample 714S33034metaG_FD_180676 | JGI IMG/M metagenome (GOLD analysis project Ga0224559, IMG submission 180676) | Peat soil microbial communities from Stordalen Mire, Sweden - 717 S3 30-34 | ecosystem: Environmental > Terrestrial > Soil > Wetlands > Peat | place: Sweden: Norrbotten County, Stordalen... | reverse complement strand
CCCTCTCTGCCGTTGAGCAGTGTGAATTCGCTGCTTGGAAACAGCCATTCAAAACTTTACCGTTCACACAGATGTGGCCATATTTTGTATCGCCCGATTGTCGTAAGAATATCCTTACCCCCCCCCCGAATCCCTACAAAAAAATAAGGATTTCCTGACTGACAACCTTGGGTTATTTACGGCACTATTAAAACCATGTCGATATGGTAGGCATCTTCAATTTCGCCAACTCTGGCCTCTACGCGCGCTCCTGAATATAACTATTCCTGTTTTCGGAAGGAGGCGGGTGTGCACTGGCGAAATGCTAGAGCACCTACTTCTATCATGCATACCATGCAAAGCTACCATTTTTTGTGTGAGAAAAATAATATGTGCTGCACCAAAGCCAGCATAGGTTAATGCTGCGGGAGGAATGTCACTTTTTTAAATTATTGCATTAATGGAGAGTTAAATGTTTAGAAATTTGAAATTAGGTATGAAGCTCGGAATTGGTTTTGCCTTGGTTCTGGCACTGTTAATCGGCATTTCTACAATATCGATATTGCGCATTACCAACATATCTTCAGCTATGACCGACATTATTGACAGACGCGTACCTGAGGTTAAGTTGTCCAACGAGGTATTGGAAAACATGATGCTGGTGCGTATCAGTCTGCGTAACGTTTTATTGTCGAGTGATAAGAACTATATACAGGGACAAATTGATGTTCTCAACGAAGCCAAAAGAAAAAATAGCGAAGTGTTCGATCAGCTAAAGCCAATGATACACACTGAAGGAACCAAAGCTTTGTTTGAGAAGATGGGGGAAGCCCGCAAAAATTATGTTGCAGCGGTAAACACGTTTCTGCCGCTGGCAGATATTTCATCGGCACAGTATGACGAGGTGAAGGCAAAGCAATATCTGTTCGGAGATTATGCAAAAGCGACCAGTGAGTTCACCACACAAATAAAAAATTTTATAGCTTCGGTAAGCAATGATATAGAAAAGTCCGGTAAGGAGGCTGAGGATTTGGGGAGTGCGGCTAAATCGCTGGTTCTTACAATATCTATTGCGGCAATCATCCTGACCATACTATTCGCATGGTGGATCACACGCATGTACGGTGCAAACTCCAAAGAAATGTCTTCGCGCGACAAATTTACGTACTTTGCATTCGCCGGACTTGGCACTGATGGTGCCTTGGAGCTTCAGCGTTTGCCCGAAGGTACAGATGCACGGCAATTATTCGCGGCTGGCGGCTGGATCCCTCCCGATATCGTCGACTTGGTGGATAGAATCAATCACGCTGGTAGTTCGGAGCTCGAAGGCGTGCCGCCTGTTGAGCGCTTGGATAATGAGTTCAATACCTTGATGATGGAATGTGCAAACGGGTTCGGTATGGGCATTGGGAATTGGCAAAAAGAACAGCTGTTTTTTAATATCCTCGCGAGTTGGCCGATGCTTGCACCGTTGCATACGGCCTTCCTTGCTCTGCGGGAAAAGCATGCGCAGATGGTCGCGGAGAGACGCGCTGCATCTCTTGAAAAAAGAAAGGCACGACTGGACGAAGTGTTGGTCGAAATGCGCGCGGACAAGTTAGAAATCACTTCAATCAATGCTGCTGTACGAATACAAGGCATTGCACTAACTGCGGAAGAAAAAATCCCGCACAAAGTCAAGGATCTCGCCAAAAGGCTTAGAAAGGACTTTAGTCACTACTTTCCTGCAGAGATAAGTTAATTGTGGGATGAACAGCCTCTTGGCCTTTTGTTTATTCATACCTAGCTACTTCAAGCTTGGTCTACCGATATAAACTAGGGAGAAATATCGCATGAAGATAGATCAATCAGCTCAAATATTTTCGTTCGCTGTCGACGTACACGGCGCTTTTGGCCGTTCGCTTGGCTTGTCTGAAGACATCGCCGAAAAACTCTCCGGCTGCGCGCGACTTAATGTCAAAGATGAAAATGAATTTATCGAGAGTGTCACCTATCAAAACAGATAGGTAACATCGAGTCTATGTCTCGCTCCTTCGGGCTTTCAGCGCCTTTCCGAAAACCGCCTGGTTATCAACACCACTTCCGCAAAGACCTCGGCGTATGGTGTGCCGCTTTGCCTCGGGCATGGATAACCAGACTAAGACAAAAATCAAAACCGTTTTACTTACCGGATTGAAAACCGTTTTGCGTGTTCCCCTTTTTTCTTTAGTGAGCCTCAGTTAGTGCAGCCAGCCAAGCCTTCGGGTATGCTTACAATCATTTTGGCCGCAGATAAAACGGTTTGTTTGGTATTCTTGGCGCAATGTTGGAGCGCCTTATCAATATGCGCAGCAAATATAAATTAAATCAATATAGTTCCATTTTGGATGAAAGCTTCTGCCGTATCGCAAAATTCATTCATCAATTTAATTGAGTCCGCAGTTTTCATTTCTGCGATACTGTGTCCATTAGGTTCTCTTACGAAGTAAATCAGTAAATACCCGTGCACTTTGTCTTCAGCATAGATCAAAACGTTATCGCTTGTCTTAAGACTGCCTCGTTTAGCTTTTTTCTCCCAGTCCACAATCTCATTTTCATCTTGCTCCGGTGGGAGATGTACATGCCTCAAGACCATTTTGTTATTGCGGAGAGGTTTTGCGTAAAATCCATCCTTGCCAAAATAAGGGTCTAGATACTCTCCTTTAGAGCCAAGCGCTTTCCAGTCACCAAAATATGTTGCGAAATAATCTGGATCAACACCCTCCTCTATCAATTCATCTCGAAGACATTGCGTTAGTTTAACTTTCACTACTGTTCCCATATAGCACTAATTTTAGCTAATAAAAAACCCGCAGAGAATAAACACTACTGCGGGTTCATCGACTCACAACTTGTTAGAGCTTAAGCCTTCGTTTTGGATTTCTCCACGGCACTGCCAATGGTTTTGCAAACGGTCTCGAATTCATATTTGGGGCTGGTGCTTACATGTTTTACCAGCTTGTCCATCATAGCATTGCGCGGGCGCACCTCAACCGCTCCATCCTTGGCGGGGCGATGTTTAGCTTTGCTTTCATAATTCAATACTTGCATTTGGATACTCCTTATCCTCGTTTCATACGCTACCATATTCAACATGAGAAATCAATACTTAGTTTTATCCAATGTGGCTTTAATTAGCTGTTGCGTTGGAAGCAATTTTTCTTTTGCGAAAAATCAAACGCAACAGCTTGGGACTCGAAGGCTGTTTCGCTGCCCACAACTTCTTAGCCAAATCCTCAACCCTTGGATGGTAATATCGAGCTAGCATGCGAGTGCTACTGTGCCCGGTAATTTTCATGAGTTCATGAATCTCATAAATATCGGCCAAGCGACTCGTTCCTTCGTGACGCAAATCGTGGAAGGTCAAGTCCTTGATATTGGCACGGTTTACTGCGGCAGAAAATGCGTTTTTAGCCACTTGCGCACTAACTGGGAGCACCTTATCAATCGAAACAACTTTTTCTCCTTTTAGCCCCTCAAAAACCTGCTTTGCTATGGGTGACATCGGCACATCACGAAATTTATCTTTGTTTTTTGTTCGACTCTTGCCATCGGCGCGAGCTTTGCCTCGAAGTCTGATAGATAATTTGTCTATATCCACATCAGCCCAAGTCAGCGCCAAGAGCTCGCTTTGGCGTGCCGCAGTCTCTATTGCAAGCTGAACAAGCGGGATCATTAATTTAGAACGCGTTTGGCCTCGCCCTGGAACAGGTGTGAGTTCTTTGATTATCTTTGCTTCCTCCCCAGTCTCAAGGCGACGGTTTCGGCTGTTATCTTCGCTGGGAATCTTAATGTTTGAAATCGGGTTGATAACTTCCAAACCCCACTCTTTGCGCGCCACGGTAAAGAGGTGTGAAATAACGGCCAAATCTTTTTGTACTGTAGAAGCTTCTACGTTTTCAAGTCTCTCATCTCTCCATTTGGCGAAGTCCGCGCCTCGAAGACTGGCCATCGACCGCTTGGCCAGAGGGTCGACCTTCCAAGTCTTGATCCGGTATTTTTCTTGATCGTAGCCATCCTTTTTTTTTGAGACTTCAGTCTCGTATCTACCAAGGGCTTTCTCTAGCGTTGTTGACTCGGCCTCCGAGCGATCAACAAAGATGCCTCTATCCATCTTGTTCTCGACATCACGAGCCCACTTGGTAGCATCTTCTTCTTTTTCAAAAGTCTTCGACTGATCTGGGAATCCCTTGCGTCGAATTATTGCCTGCCACCACCCGGATTTCGCGCGTCTAACTGTCGCCATTTCTTACCTCACTGTGATGGAATTGTGATGGAAATTACGAAATGAATAATAGAATGGCTTGTAACCACTGTCAATACAAGGGGTGCAGGGTTGGCATATTTCGTATTGCAAATCCGGTTAGCCCAGTTCGACTCTGGGTCGCACCTCCAGTTAAGTCAATAAGCTGTTTAGTTCTGGTATCAATATACCCACTACTATTTAACTTCCGAACAAATTTACTCGATTGCCAGCAAAGACTTTACCTGCTGCCGCAATAGGTATTTCTGAATTTTACCTGTCGAAGTCTTGGGTATCGAGCCAAACACGATTTTATTGGGTACTTTGAATTTAGCCATATGGGCACTGCAATGCTGAATAATATCAGCCTCGGTTGCCTCTGACCCTTCCCTTAGTTCGATGAAGGCACAGGGAACTTCCCCCCACTTCTCGTCTGGATTTGCCACTACTGCCGCGATCATCACAGCAGGATGTCTATAGAGCACCTCTTCAACCTCCAGCGATGAAATATTTTCACCACCGGAAATAATAACGTCCTTAGAGCGATCCTTGATTTTTACGTAGCCATCTGGATGGACGACCGCCAAGTCGCCGGTGTGAAACCAACCACCCGCAAAACTCTCTTCAGTGGCTTTAGAATTTTTGAGGTAGCCTTTCATCACGATGTTGCCACGAAACATAACTTCTCCCATGGTTTCCCCATTCCATGGCACTGGCTTCATGGTGTCCGGATCAAGGACGGCAATCGCCTCTTGCATGTGGTAACTCACACCTTGGCGTCCATTCAGAATTGCCCGTTCATTTATTGGCTTAGTTTCCCACTCCGGATGTTTTGCGCACACCGCCGCAGGGCCATAGGTTTCCGTAAGACCATAGACGTGGGTAATGTTAACTCCAATCTGGTCACAGCCTTCGATGATGGCAGCCGGGGGCGCAGCGCCCGCGATCAGGCCATTTATCTTGTGGGCTATTCCTGCACGTTGCGCTTTCGGTGCATTGATCAACATGCCGTAGACAATCGGTGCGCCGCACATATGAGTTATATGATGCGCTTTGATCAGCGCAAAAATAGCGGCTGTGTCGATTTTGCGCAGGCAAACGCTGGTACCAGTGTTCGCAGCCATCGTCCAGGGAAAACACCAGCCATTGCAGTGGAACATCGGCAATGTCCACAGATAAACCGTTTGGGAAGGCATGCCCCAGGAAATAATATTGGATGCGGCGTTGAGGTAGGCACCGCGGTGGTGGTACACCACACCTTTAGGATTACCCGTGGTTCCCGAGGTGTAATTAAGAGAAATGGCATCCCATTCGTCATCGGGCAGTTCCCATGCAAATGCAGGATCACCTTCTGCCAAAAATGTCTCGTAATCCAATGCGCCCAATTGTTCTCCTTCGTGAAAATCAGGGTCCATAACGTCAATAACCAGCGGTTTTTTACCTGACAACAGCGACAGCGCTATTTTGACTGTTTTCGAGAATTCCGGATCTGTGAGCAGGACAGAAGTTGCCGCATGTTGAAGCTGGAAAGCGATGGCTTCCGCATCAAGTCTCGTGTTCAAAGTATTCAGAACCGCTCCGGACATTGGAACGCCAAAATGAGCTTCAAATATTGCCGCAACATTGGGAAGCATGCAGGAAACAGTATCTCCTTTTTTGATGCCATGTCGCACTAAGGCTGATGCCAGTCGACAAGTTCTGGCATAAGTTTCTTGCCAGATGAATTTCCGGCTTCCTTGAATTACTGCAATGCTATCGGGATAGATCAAGGCGGATCGCTTGATGAAACTGAGAGGAGATAAGGGAACGTAATTTGCCGAGTTTTTATCCAATCCTACGGTGTATTGGTTGCTACTCATTATTTTCTCCTTCTGCTGTGGACATGTATTACCATCAATCAGGATAGCTATTTCATTTGGAACATCGTCCATTGTAACGAAATTTGGTGATGAAACACTAAGCAGTGATGCTAACCGGGAGCCTATCTTTAAATGCTCACAACATTGTCAATATCCGGAAGCCGCAATTGGTGAAGTACGACTACTGGCACGCTAATCGTATTGGACAATATATCAACATGCGTCTTACCCATGCGCACATATCTCCCGAATGAAATCGGGAAGTGGTTGCGAATTACCGGTACGCTGATTCCACCACACAATCTTGGCTGCGCCATCGGCATAGAGGCTTGTGTCGTCTCCGGCACAGCGTATTTCAAAATAGGTTTGCAGGCTGCTACGACCCGGTTTGCCTATAAACAAGGCAACGTCCACGGTCGCCGGAAATGTAATTGGTTTAAGGAAGGAGCAGCTCGCATTTACCAGTATCTGCCCACAGCCCTCATTACTGACATCTTTGATTCTGACCGATTCGACCCACTCTATCCTGGCTTGCTCGGCAAAGCGAAAATAAATCGTGTTGTTGACGTGACCACGAGCATCCATATCGCCCCAGCGGACAGGAATGTGAGAAGTATGTACGAGTATGCGATGAGATTCCATGTTTTGTAGTTTTCCCGGTAACAATTTAAATCTGTTATAAATAATCTAAAGAACAAAGTTATTCACTTAGTTGCATATGTTTTCAATTTCACATTTCCGTGTCGCCATCGAATACAGGTCTGCTAATTAATGCGGGCCTCTTCATGCACCCTGAACCACGCAGCGTACAGCGCCGGAAGAAACAGGCAAGTCAGCAATGTGGCAACAATCAGCCCCCCCATAATCGACATCGCCATCGGCCCCCAGAACACCTGGCGTGTTAACGGAATCATCGCCAGGATGGCTGCGGATGCAGTAAGCACAATCGGGCGGAAGCGGCGCACTGTGGAACCGATGATTGCTTCCCATTGCGGCTTGCCGGCTTCTTCATCTTGCCGAATCTGGTCAACCAGTATCACGGAGTTACGCATAATCATACCGGCTAGCGCGATGAACCCCAGATTTGCGACAAAGCCAAATGGTGCCTGAAATATCAGCAGTGCCAACGCCACGCCGATCAAGCCCAGCGGCGCGGTAAGCAATACCATGACGGTGCGACTGATACTTTGCAACTGTATCATAAGCAAGGTGGTCACCCCGACCAGCATCAGCGGCATTACGGCAGCAATCGCGGTTGAGCCCTTGTCCGATTCTTCGATACTACCGCCCATTTCAATGCGGAATCCGTTCGGAAGTTTGGCACGCACTGCGTTCAATTGTTCGCTCAACCGCAGTGATGCGGTTGCGGGTTGTGTCTTACCCACCATATCGGCTCGCACGGTCATCGTAGGCAGACGGTTTCGGCGCCAAATTACACCTTCCTCCAACACCGGTACCAGTTTGGCAACCTGTGTCAGAAGAACATGACGACCATTGGAAAGCGGAATAACGATATCAGGCAGGCTATCCAGCGAACGAACTTCGCCGTGTCCGCCGCGCCACAGCACATCAATTAATTGGTCACGCTCGCGGTACTGGGTAAGCACGACTCCGTTAAGCCAGCCTTGTAATGCCTGTGAAATCTCCTGGCTGGATGTGCCAAGCTTGCGTGCTTTATCCTGATCCACTTCCACGCGCACACTTTTAACCTTTTCGTTCCAATCAAATTCGATATTGGTCAGTCCGGGATCAGCCCGCATCATTTTAGCCACCTCTTCTGCCGTCTCGCGCAACTTGACCAAGTCACCTCCCATCACGCGAAACTGAACCGGATAGCCAACGGGAGGTCCATTTTCCAGGCGTGATACACGTACGCGAATGCCCGCATATTCCGACCCCGAGAATTTTTCTTCGAGTCTTTTCTTGAGTTCTTCGCGGGCTTCAATATCTTTGGTAACGATAACAAACTGGCCAAAATTGTCGGCATACAACTCCTGATTCAACGAAAGCATAAAGCGCGGGGCTCCGTTTCCAATATAGGAAGAATAACTTTCAATGGCTTTGTCGTCCTTGATTAATTGCTCGACCCTGATCACCTCTTTTTCAGTCGCTTTAAGCGAGGCTCCTTGCGGCAACCAAACATCCACCATCAATTCCATTCGGCTTGAAGAGGGGAAAAATTGCTGTTGCACAAACTTCCCGAAGGCGACGATGGACAGAACAAAAATTAGTATAGTTGCAATAATCACTTTCCAACGATTGCGCAGACACCAGATTAGCAAAGTACGGAAGCGGCGATAAAAGGGCGTATCGTAAATATCCTCACTGTGTTTTTGCGCTTTTTCAATTAACGCCTTTGGGTCAAGCAATTTAAACCCGATCACAGGAGTAAACACGACCGCAACTATCCACGAGGTCAGCAAAGCAATCGTCACTACCTGAAAAATGGAAACGGTATATTCACTTGCCGCTGATTTTGAAAAGCCCACCGGAGTAAATGCCGCAGCGGTAATCAAAGTGCCTGTAAGCATGGGGAAGGCGGTTGAGGTATAGGCAAATGTGGCGGCTTTGAATTTATCCCAACCCTGCTCTACTTTTACCACCATCATTTCCACGGCAATAATGGCATCATCAACCAGTAGCCCAAGTGCGATGACCAGCGCCCCCAGCGAGATACGTTGCAGATCAATGCCAAAAACTTTCATGGCGAAAAAAGTAATCAGCAGTACCAGCGGGATAGACAACGCGACCACCATACCCGTGCGTATCCCCAAGCTCAGAAATGATACAGCCAGCACAATGATGATGGCCTCGGAAAGAGAGCTCTGGAATAAATGGATGGAGTCGTTGACCACCGCAGGTTGATCGGCAACAACGTGAATATCAACTCCCAAAGGCAGTGTTGACTGGATGCGTTTAATTTCCCGGCGCAAGTGTTCGCCAAGGCTGATCACGTTGCCGCCTTTATCCATAATTACGCCAAGACCGATCGCAGGTTGCCCGCCCACGCGCATCTGGGGATTGGCAGGATCAGCAAAGCCACGACTTACTTTCGCTATATTCCCCAAACGGAAATGATGGCCGTTAACTAATAGATCAGTATTGCGCACCCGCTCAACTGTATCGTAAGCGCCCGAGACAACCATACGAACGCGGTCGGTATTTGTATCAATAGAACCGGAGGGAACGGCGGCATTTTGTTTTTGCAGGGCATCTGCCACTTGGGCAGGCGTAATATTCAACGCCGCAAGACGGTATGGTGCCACGTCAACAAATATCTTTTCATCCTGAACACCAATTAATTCTATGCGCTTTACATCGGGCTGGTCGCGAAGCTCAAGTGCGACCTGATCTGCATAATGATGCAATTCCCCCAGATCAAACCCGTCTCCGGTCAGTGCAAAAATATTGATATCCACATCGCCGAATTCATCATTCGGGAAGGGACCTACGGCTCCGGCGGGAAGCGACAAATGAATGTCGTCCAGTTTCTTGCGCACCTGGCGCCACGATTCGGCTACTTCATCTTTGGGGGTGTAATCCTTCAGGTAAACAAATATCAGGGATTCCCCCGGCTTGGAGGAAGACCGCAATACATCCACCCAGGGTGTTTCCTGCAATTTTTTCTCGATGCGCTCTGTGAGCTCGCGTTCAACTTCCTGAGCCGAAACCCCCGGCCATAATGTGCGCACCACCATCACTTTGAAAGTAAAAGACGGGTCCTCCGCTCGCCCTAAACTAAAATAAGAAAGAGCTCCTGCAACGGTCAATACAATAATAAGATAGAGCACAAACTGCTGGTGCTTCAGCGCCCATTCGGAAAGATTAGGACCTTTCATTTCGCGTGTCCATTTTCCAAAATCCTGATTTTTTCACCCGCCGTAAGTTTGTGTACCCCGGCTCTCACAATGCGTTCACCTGCGGCGACGCCACCTGTGAGCAAAGCACCATCGTCCAGATAGGCGGATACTGTTACTTGTCGAAGCGAAACACTGCCGTCTTGCGCAACTATCCAAACTGCCGGATTATCCCCTTGCTGAAATATGGCTGACAAAGGAACAAGTTGTCCGTTCGCATTAACGGCACTACCAAACCTCAGTCGTGCAGTCATCCCCAAGGCCACTTTTTCATCCGCCTTGGTTAATATCACACGCGCCGCGTAGGTACGGCTTGCAGCATCGGCAGCAGGTGACAGCTCTCTCAATTTTCCTGTATATTTTTTTGGAGTCTCCGTGCCCTCAACACTCATTTCAATCTCGGCTGGCATGCCTATTTTCAGCGAACTAAAGCGCGACTCGGGAATAGCCACCAAAACTTCACGCTCACCCTCTTGCGCTAACTGAATAATTGGCTGACCCGCACTCACGACCTGACCAACATCAGCCAGCGTAGCCAGCACCACTCCTGCGTGGTCAGAAACCAAATGAGTATAAGTGTTCTGGTTTCGCGCCAATTCGTCTTGCGCTTTTGCCACCTTGAATGAAGCCTCCTTCGCATCAAGCACAGCCTGACTGATAAAGCCTTTGTCACGTAATTCGCGGTTGCGTTTTAAATCATCTTCGGCAACTTGCAATTGGGCTGCCGACGAACTTTTTTGCAAACCCGTATCCGCCGCATCCAGTCTGGCAATAATCTGCCCTGCTTTTACTGCGGCTCCCGCATCCACCAACCGTTCTACGACTTTTCCGGAAATGCGAAAACCCAATGCAGTTTCATGCCGGGCATGGATTTCGCCACTATAATAATTACCGGTGGTTTCTCCTGCTGAATTAATTACTATCGTCTCGGCAAAACGGGGGAGTTTCGCAACAGTTTCAGAGGGTTCTTTGCCACAACCACCCAACAACACAGCAAAAGCTGTAATTGTTAAAATTATTCGAAGGGTTCCGTTCATGACAGAACTTCCTTTTTTATCATCAATCCATTCATCATCAAATCCAGATAAGTATTCATATATTGCTTTGAGTCTCCCATGCCACATGGCGCCAGTGAATGCCGCCATACCGCCCGCATAACTACCGGAGCTATCACCACATCAATGGTTGACTCGATTTCCATCGCTCGAAATTCCCCGCTGACCACACCACGCTTAATTACTTGACGCAACAAATCGCGCCCCCGAACAATCACGTTATCGTAATAGTAATTTGCCACTTCCGGAAAATTACCGGCTTCGGAGATCATCAATTTTGGTATTCCGCCCACGGAGGTCTCGCCCATTAACTGCCACCAACGAAGCATGAATTCTTTCAGTAACGATGCGCTATTTCCCTCGAATTGCTGCAAGACTTTTTCCCCTTCATCCAGAAGTGGAAATATCCCCTGTTCAATTACTGCTTTGAACAGGGAATCTTTGCTGTCAAAATACAAGTAGAGTGTTCCCTTGGATACCCCTGCTTTCGCTGCAACATCATCCAATTTGGTTGCCGCAAATCCGCGCTCAACAAATAATTCCAGAGCCGCCGCGATCAATTCAGATGGCCTCGCTTCTTTTCGACGTCTGCTCTTTTCAACTTGAATAGTTTTCACTTTACAAAATTTTATTAATGACTGACCAGTCAGTTAATTAATTATAAAATATATTTTAACACTGTCAATATAAAGTGTTCCGAACAATTAAAGTCGTAAATGAATAGTACGGAATACCCAAGTTATCCATGGTGGATTAATGATTTGCAATAAGAACTTGAACGTTGCGTTATGGTTGCAAATCCTAATCGCATGCGTCTAATATTATCCAGTCGGGACTGCCGTCTCTTCAAAAAAGTCTAATATTAAGGAGTTCATAATGAAAATAAGTGCGCGCAATATTTTTCAAGGAAAGATTACTGAAGTTAAACAGGCAGTGTAAATAGCGAGATAGACGTAACGCTTGGAGGTAATGACAAAATTGTTGCCATCGTTACCAATGGCAGCGTCCAAAAACTGGGGCTGACGGTTGGCAAATCAGTAACAGTTTTGATTAAAGCTTCGTCTGTTTTGGTATTGACTGATGGTGTTGGAATTACCCTCAGCGCGCGTAACGTACTGGCTGGAAAAGTGAGCAAACTAAGCAATGGACCTGTAAGTTCCGAAGTCGGTATAGCGCTTCCAAGTGGTTCAACAGTGTATGCCACTATCACGCATGATGCGGTTACCGAACTTGGCATCAAGGAAGGGGTTAGTGCAAGTGCAGTTATTAAAGCTTCTTCTGTAATTCTTGGAGTTGCCGCTTAACTTCACCTTCGAGAGCTATCAAACCTGAGTAAGTTCGATAGCTCTCGTTTCACTGTGTTTTTTGCGACTTCATCAAAGGGCTATCGTTACTCGTTTCGATACAACAGCCCGGGTGTGTTGCAGTTGGTGTAATCAGTTCCAAACATACGTCCCAATGAATTGTTGGCTGATTGAGCAACGAATTTGTCTGAAAATAAATATCCCAGGCCATGTACAGTCTGTACTATTCTACTCAATCCAAATCCCTGTAATGTAGTGCGTAAACGAAGGATATGGGCATCAACTGCACGCTCTCCAATGTCTGTGCTATTTCCCCAAACCTCTTTCAATAATTGATCTCGGGTTAGCACAATATCAGGATGGGTCATCAAATAATGCAGAAGCTTGAACTCCATTGGTCGTAAAAGTATTTCCGTCTGCTTAATATTGACACGTTTTGATTTTGGTATGAGATGTAATCCCCCAACTGAAATCACATCATCAATTGAGTTCTTGTCCCAGTAGCAAATTGCTGTGACATCGTCTTTTGTAAAATCTTTAGTTAAACAATTTTGCATGACACCTCCCAAGTTAACTCGTTATAACCACATATATATAACGAGCAAACGACGTGCCAGACAATAATCATAAATTAATTACTTTCATTAATATAGAAAGTTATTACTTTAATACTTATAGTCTTAGTCCTTTCAGCAAGCTCATTGAGGTCCAAACACTTCATTTTGTAGAATGTATTACATTCGATGTATCATTTACTACATAACGGTAGGTTGTTTATCAGGTTATGTCCTCTATGCCAGACATTGAGAAACAACCTCATAATAGAAAATGAAGTAGTGCTAGTGTAGTGTTGCATCCTGTTTGGAACTTAATAAGCTCTGTAGGAGCGGCTTTAGCCGCGATGCTAACGGTGAAATTCAGCATTCCCTTCGCGGCTAAAACCGACTCCTACAAGGGATTTGCTGATATTCACATTAAGTCTCGTCAACAATGCAACACTACACTAGCAACGAAGTTCTACATTACAACTTATAAACTCTTTACACAGTTGCAGTAAGAATTACACTTGAAGAGTTGAACATTGCAATGGCTCTTGTTCCCAGTTCTAGTTTCATATCGTCAACACTTTCATTTGTCACAATGGCACTGACCGTGTTTCCTCCATCAAGCGTAAGAACAACGTCGCTATTTACCTGACCTTTAGTCAGACGAGTAACTGAGCCGCCTAAGCAGTTCCGCATACTAGTCTTTAAATCACTATTTTCAACACTAAGAACTACCCACGATGCTTTGACCAGTGCCCACACTTCGCTACCAATCTTGAGATTAAGATTCTCCAAGCTTTCATGCGTGATGATCGCATCTATCTTGTCTTTTCCGTTGAGTGAAACTTCGATTTCTGCATTAACTGATCCGCCGCTAATCGCAGTAATCTTCCCAAAAAATTGATTTCGGGCACTGCTTTTAAGGGAAAGCCTCCTGATCAACTTATAGAAGTTATCAAAGTCTTCCATGCCTGCGCGGATACTTGACAGGAAGCGATCATTTTCAACTTGTATCAAACGATAAGTTTGAACAAGTTTCTGTCCTGCGTCAGTCAAGCGTGTCCCCCCGCCGCCCTTTCCACCGGTAAGACTTTCTACTAGTGCTTCACCGCACAGGTTTTGCATTGTATCCAGCGCTTCCCAAGCGGTCTTATAGCTGACGCCTACAGATTTGGCAGCCTGAGTAATGGAACCGTGCTGGTTTATCATTTCCAACAACGATATGCGCACATCGCTGATCTGAGCATTATCGTCACGGCCCATCCAGATTCCGCCATACACTTGCATCGGTTTAGTCATTTCTTACCTGCGTCGAATTTGATAACTGGCTTTTAGGGTGCTTTATCATAGAACCCACCCCGGTATTTAAGTTATTGAGGGGACGTATTCTACCTACAAATATTATTGATAAGAATTTTCCAATTCCCTAATTTTTTATTTTGGCGTGCCATGCACTGATCGAATCCTCAATCAGACCAAATGGAAATGCATCAACCGGTTCAATACCCGCACTGGCCAGTTTTGCCTTGGGGCCTTCTCCAATTCTTGCCGCGAAAAGTGCCGAACAATCTGCAAGCGCACGAAGAATCACTTCACGCTTATCCTCGTCACCGTAGCCACCTTGGCAATAATGTTCCACCACCCGCGTTTCAACAAAGCGAATCCCGTCAGCACCAATTGCATAGACTGCAAAATCATCTGCATGGCCGAAATGCAAATTGATCTGATTATCACCCTTTGTTGCCACCGCAACTAAAGTCTCGCCACTTGCAGACGGTTGCGAAATATTTTGATTTTGCTGGCTCAACATTGATACTCCTCCTTAGTCTGTGCTCACTTCAGGAATTAGCGAAAAACTTTGTGATCGAGATTATACTTAGCCAAACGCAAACCCAGAATTCTCCGAGTCAGCCCCAACTGTTTGGCTGCCTCGGTTGTGTTGCCGTGAGTGGCCTTAAGCGCCTCGACAATTATTTCGTATTCAAAGACATTAACCCTTGCCTCAAGAGAGCCAATGGCAGGATTGTCGGAAACAATCGGCGTTTGAAGTGACGGGGGAAGATTGTAGGCGTGAATAACCCCGTCTTCAGCCAGAATAATCGCTCTTTCGATAACATTTTCTAACTCACGAACATTGCCTGGCCAGTGATAACTAAGCAGCATATTGAGTGCCGGAGTTGAAATACGCTGCACGTCAACGCCCATTTCACTTGAATATTTGGAAACGAAATAATCAGCCAAGGCGACAACATCGTTACCGCGATCCCGCAAAGGAGGGATCGTAATCGGAAACACATTGAAGCGATAGTACAAATCTTCTCTAAAGGTGGCTTTCTCAACCATTTCGCCCAAGTCGCGATTAGTGGCGGCGATAATTCGTATATTCACCTGAACTGGCGTGTTCCCACCCACTCGCTCAAATGTTTTTTCCTGCAGCACGCGCAGTAACTTTGCCTGCATTGACAGGGAAAGCTCACCAATTTCATCAAGGAAAATTGTTCCCCCGTCAGCCTCTTCAAATCGACCTTTGCGTTGGGCAGCAGCTCCTGTGAACGCCCCCTTTTCATGCCCGAAAAGTTCACTTTCAATTACCGTTTCCGACAACGCCGCACAATTGAATTTAACGAAAGGCCCGGATGAATTGCTGCTATTAAAATGAATGGCACTGGCCACAAGCTCTTTGCCCACGCCACTCTCTCCAAGTATGAGCACAGTTGCTTTGGACTTGGTCACCTTTTCGACCAAACCATATACTTCCAGCATCGGTTTGGAATTGCCGATAATATTAGCGGGCTTGAATTTCTTCTTAAGCGCGCTGCGTAAACGTCGATTCTCGTCCTCCAGCGCAACCTTCTGTACATTCTCCAACAGATATAACTCAACCGCTTGGGCTGTAGTAGCCGCAAGAATTGACAGAACCTCGACATCCAAATTCAGCAACTGTTTATTATCATAAATACGTTCAGCGCTAATGGTACCCATTACCTTTTTTCCGCGCATAATGGGAACACAGAGGAACGATAATTTAGTTTCTCCAATGTTGCCCCGACTCCCGGTTTTATTGAGGAATTTTGGCTCATTGCTTATACGGGGGACAACAATGGCCTCACCCGTTTCAACCACACGTCCTGTAACACCTTCTCCCAAAAAATATACACCGCGAGCAGCTTCTTCATCGGTCAAGCCAAAACTCTCGTGGATGAAAATTTTGCAGGAATCAGTATCGTAGAGACTTACCATGCCGCGAATGACCCTCATATGTTTGTTCATTAGCTGAAGCAAGATATTTAGGGTTGTTGATAAATTACCCGCTTCTGTAACGATACGACTCATCTCGTACAATAGTGGCAATAGATTAGTGCGACATTCGCCTAAGTTGCATTCGCACATATGCGGAATAGCTTTACTCTCAGGCAGTTGTGACAGTGAGCTTTGACTATAATCGCGTCTGGATATTTCATCCAGGCGCACGGAAACATCCTGTGTCGCCTGAACTATTTTAATTGATTCATTTTTCATAGCTGAGCCTCACTCCGAAATATTCTGACTCAGTTGCGGGCCACGTCCTATTGCACGTTTCCTCAGTAAATATCGAAAACAGCATGGGTCTGTGCCGCTTCTCAAATGCAAAGCCAATTCTTCTATTGCTGTCTGGTGATCCCACTCAACCGCTCTATAAAATGCCACGAGCCTTAAGCCATACGGCGTCAGACTGCTCCCGCCACCATTACTGCCGCCCGTTAACCTGTTCACGACCAACTCAGTTGATTGGCGGTTTATACTATCCACCTGTTCCCAGGCAGCCTTGTAGGATAGACCAACACTCTTTGCCGCCTTAGTTATTGAGCCATAGGATTCAATAGCCTCCAAAAGGCGCACCCTTGTATCCCCCAGAAAAGATCCATTTTCTGTGTCCAGAAATAAACGATATTGCAAACGATTGGTTTCCATATCACTCCGTGCAAAAGTCATCAGTGACAGATTCTGAATTTACGCTCTTTCATGTCTCCGCCAACCGTAATGTATATTAGTATATAACGCATCTCGTGCAAAATATTCATAAATTTTATAAATAGCGTTACAAAGAATAATTAATAAAGATCGCGACGTTTAATCGATGGGAACCGGTACGATGCGCACCGGCTCATTCAAAGCCGCCATTAACGCACGTCGAACGCCGCCTAAAGTCTGACCCGCAAGTGTGCAACTTACACAAGCCCCCGTCAGTTTTACGCGAACAAATAACCCATCCACGCCAACGAGTGCAATATCGCCGCCATCCTTCTGCAACTTTGGACGAACCGACTCGATAACTGATGCGATAAGTTGGAAACGCTCACCTTCGTCCATTGAACTTTTAAAGTCCTTGGCAGGAGGAATAACTTCTTCATCCATAACTTGATCGTCCATGATGCCTCCGTAATTATTGTCGTGTTTAAGATCGCAGCAAGACTCATGCCAAATTCATCACCCCGAATAAGTGGATTTAACCTGCAAACTCGAGTTAATTATTCAACCAAAGAATTTCGTACCAAAATGTACGGCAAGTAATGGGATGCAACAAAAGAGTACTAAATCGAGAAGCTATCAATAAGTATTTATTAATTCATTTCGTACAAAAACGTTCAATACAGTCTCTTCGTACATCGGTGTTTTACGTTTCCAGAAAGATTTGTCCGTTCAAAATCATTATTAAAAGTGCGTAAAACCCATCAGGTAGTGCAATTCGGTAAATCTAATTCAAAGTTGAATGCATTTCCAATCCGCAGTGAACTGTTTCTGGCACAAGCTTTGCCAGTGTAGTGACAAGCAGTATCAAAAGTCACATCCGGTACCGATTTAGAAAAGGATTCAATCATGGCTAATTTTGCATACATAAACAGCTCGGCGAGTACGCTGCATCAAGATGCCAATTCATCCTGGTTATCGAAGTGTTTTAAAAAGTGCGAAGCTCCATATACAAATGTGCTGGCGCCCGACGCAGGGATTGAAATGGACAACATCACCATTCAACGTGATGGCAAAGCAGTCATTCGGGATTTATCTCTCAAAATCGATGCAGGCTCAATCACTGCCATCGTCGGTCCGTCAGGTGCAGGCAAGACCACACTTATTCGCACACTCAATGGTTTATTACAACCACGGACTGGCTGTGTCAAAATTGGATCGAACTTCCTAAATACCCCCGAGCTATTACGCGAACATCGCTTGCAGACATCCACCATATTTCAAGAACATGCGCTGATTGACCGCCTGTCCGCATTGGACAATGTACTGCTTGGATTTGCCGATGAGCGGGTTCCGCTTAGCATCCTTCCCTGGTCAAATAAATCTGAACGGCAGGCAGTTAATGCATTAAAGGAAGTGGGATTGCTCCACCTTGCACATACCCGTGCAAGCAATCTAAGTGGCGGTGAACGTCAACGTGTCGGCATTGCCCGTGCGCTTGTTCGCAAGCCCAAGTTACTGCTCGCAGACGAACCTTTTGCGGCTGTCGATCCGGCGCTGGCCAGACAGCTTGGCAATGAATTCAGAAATCTCGTTAAGGCATCCGGCATCACCGTGGTGGTGGTATTACACCAGATCGACATAGCACGAAGTTTGGCTGATCGTATCGTTGGACTGACTAAGGCAGGTATCACCTTCGATGCCCCTGCGAGCAAATTTGACGGTGTTGCCCACGATCATCTTTTTTCTATTTCATCGCGTCATTAAACCCACTGGAGAAGCACTTGAACACACTACTGCAAATTTCGCGTCGGCTGTTATTTCTCGCTGTACTTCTGTTATCAACCCTTGTGCCCAATGCCTATGCTGATGAAGCAACGGCACCTGCACGCCCACAAAAATTAGTCATCGGATTATTGCCGACCGAATCAGCGCCAACAGTCATCCGCTTAAATGAACCCTTGCGCATCTATCTGGAAAAACGTTTGGGCATTCCTGTCGAAATGGTAGTCGGTGCCAATTATGCGGCCACGAGCGAAGCACTGCGCTTCGGACGCCTTGATATTGCCTATCTGGGACCGGTTACTTACATTCTGCAAAGTCGCCGAGCTAAACTGGAACCCTTTGCGCGCCCCTCACACGCCAAAGTGGGGCCAACTTTTCAGGCAGTGATTATCGTGCCTAAAGACAGTCCGGCAAAATCACTTTCCGATTTAAAAGGAAAAGACATAGCCTTTGGTGATCCTGCATCCACGTCGGGCACCTGGGTACCCCGTTACCAACTTGTCGAAGCCGGTCTGGTAGCAAGTCGTGATTACACATTGCGTGTACTTGGTGCTCATGATGCAGTGGCACTCGCCGTTGCCAACAAAAAAGTTGCCGCAGGCGGGCTGTCACTGCCCATTTATAACCGGCTCATAAAAGAAGGAAAGATCGATTCAAATGCTGTCCGCATACTCGCCGAATCTCCAGCCATTCCTGAGTACATGTGGACTTTCCGCGAAGGTCTTGATCCGGCATTCAAAGAAGAAATCCGCAAAGCCTTTATCGAAGTGACCGATCCTGATGCATTGGGCGTATTCAGAGCCGAAGCTTTTATTTCTACAGTAGATTCCGATGTGGATCGTGTGCGGGGCTGGATTGAGGCAATCCGTAAAGACAGCCCTGATTCAGTACCTGCCGCAAAATAATATTTGTTTCTATCATAGGTAACTAACATGAGCATCGCCTTGAATATTTCTGCTGAACAAGATATCGAGAAAGTTCTTGCAACAGGGCAGCTTCATCGACGCCGCCAATTACTTCTAACCTTATTGGGGCTGGGAATTATTTGCGGCTTCTGTGCATACGCAGGCGTACTAAACCCGAGTCGCTATTCGGATGCAATTCCCACGATATTCAAATTACTCGGCGATGCACTTCCGCCGGATTTCAGCCGCTGGCGCAACTGGGGGCGACCGCTGCTCGAAACACTCAGCATGAGTGTCGCAGGAACGGCATTTGGTTTGGTGTCAGCACTCCCCTTGGGCATGCTCGCCGCCCGTAATGTCGTACCGGCTTGGATCGGTATTCCCGTGCGCTTATTCCTTAACGCCTGCCGCTCGATCCCCTGCCTGGTCTGGGGCATTTTATTTGTAGCTGCGGTGGGCTTCGGCCCCCTTCCGGGCGTACTCGCACTGGCCTGCCACTCAACCGGAATGCTGGGAAAATTCATCGCGGAAATTATTGAACACGTAGAAACAGCTCCGGGCGATGCATTGCGTAGCCAAGGTGTTTCCGAACTCGGAATTTTGCGCTTCTCTGTATTTCCCCAAATTCTGCCGCGCCTTGTTGATATAACTGTTTACCGCTGGGAACACAATTTGCGTGCATCCACCACGTTAGGTGTCGTGGGGGCAGGCGGATTGGGTTTGGAAATCATTACGGCTTTCCACCTCTTTGAATACCAGGAAGCAATGGCACTGATTATCGTTTTATTAGGCTTGGTAACTATCATCAATATCGGGGGGGCGTATGTTCGCCGCCATTTTCTCCACTCAACAAATTTATCATGAGTTCAAATTCCCCCGCTATTCTTCGCTGTGGTTTGCTACCCGGTGAGTCCACTCCGGTAGTGCTCAGAATGAATGAACCTTTGCGCAACTATCTTGAACGTCAACTCGGTATCACTGTCGAGTTAGTAGTCGGGAAGAGTTATGCCTCAACCGGTGAAGATTTACGGCGCGGCAACCTCGACATTGCCTATCTGGGGCCAGTAACATTTGTTTTGCAAAGCCGTTATGCCGAACTTGAACCTTTTGCCCGACCAACTCATGCAGGCAATATCGGCCCCACCTTCAAGGCGGTCATTATTGCCCCCAGTGACAGCACTACAAAAACGCTGGCTGAACTCAAGGGAAAAGAAATCGCCTTGGGCGATCTTGCCTCCACCTCGGGAAGCTGGGTTCCACGTCATATGTTGCTTGAAGCCGGATTAATCGCCGATCGTGACTACCGCAGAAGTCACATGGGAACACATGACGCGGTTGCAAAAGCGGTAGCCAATCATAAGGTGGCAGCAGGCGGGCTCAGTCTGGGAATCTACACACGGCTGCTTGAAGAAAAAATACTTGCGCCGGAAGCAACGCGTGTAATCGCCGAATCCCGCCCAATTCCAGAATACATGTGGACTTTCCGTGCCGGACTCGAGCCCATACTCAGAGAAGAAATTCGTCAGGCTTTCATTCGACTGCGCGCACCTGAAGCCTTGCGTGCATACCGCGCCGAATCATTTATTCCCTCAGTCGATGCCGATGTTGATCGGGTTCGTTACTGGATGGAAGACATCCTCCAGTCAACGCTTGACGACCACAAGGGCAGTGCTGAACATATATTTCTTAGAAAGTCTGCCAACCAGCTCACTCAACCGCAGTCGTTTCATTCCATTTCAACTTGCTAACCACGGAGGTAATTTATATGTCAATTGAATGTGCAAAAGCTTATATCCATCGTATGCGGAGTGACCAAGACTTCCGCAGCAAAGTCACCGAACTTTCGGATGATGAAACTGCCAGTTGGCATCACCTTCTATTAAATGGCTACGATTTTACGATGGCAGAATTTCGTGCCGCACAGGACGAAATCTATCAAGAGTATGGAATTACGCCGATGTGATTTGCCAGTTTGAGATCGGGGGTTAAATCTTCTATCAAATTCATATTGGAATTCTTGGGTACTGAAACCAGACATTGGTTCAGGTCAGAGATTATATTTTGCGCAATTCAAGTGTGACGTATTACTATGCATGTAGTTTACGTATGTGTGAGCATAAAAAACATGAATTCAAAACTTAAAAATCTCTTGTTACCGCAGCCTCACCCTGCTTTAAGCATCCTGCGCTTGGCAGCACTATCCGCCGGTGCTCACGGGGCGCTGGATGATGAGACTATGGAAGTCATGCGTGCTCAGGTTAAAGCAGGTGTACTGTCCAATATAACGCCCACCGAAGTATGGTTGGAGTTAATTCCCGGACTGATGTCACATACGCCCTCAAATATGCTCAGTGCCTTGTATGATTGCAGCGCTCTGGCCGTTATTTTGCCCGAAATTGCGCCCTTGTTCGGCGTACACCAAATCGCAAACGATCCCCAGCAAGTCAACATTGGGTACCATATGTTGCGCGTGTTGGATGAAGCAGCCCACTGCAATGCGCCGTTGTCGGTACGCTTCGCGGCATTGGTGATGAATGTCGGGAAAGCCGACTCTCCTCCTGAACACTTGCCGGTTCATTATCGCCATATTGAGCGCGGTCAGATACGCATACAGAGCATGTGTGAACGCCTGGGTGTGCCGGAAGATTGTCGCGATATGGCTATCTTGGCGCTTGTCGAATACGAACGGATACATCGTGCATCGGAAGTGCGCGCTGGTCCGGTTGCAAGCATGTTGGAGCGATTAGGCGCATTTGCTAATCCGATACGCTTCGAACAAATAATAATGCTTTGCGCTTGTGACTATCGCGCCTATCCGGGTTACGAAAGAAGGGCTTATCCCAAAGCCTTCCTACTGCAAGCTGCACTAAAGGCATGCGCGGGCATTGATGAAACCAACCTGTCAGCCGATGCTTTACAAGAAGCGCGTGCTGTATCAATCGCCACGGCATTTCGCTCTGAGCGTTGGTCGGAATGCAGCTCTTAATCAAATGATAAATTACTCATCACAGTGGCTGCCAAGTCAATGCAAATATTAAAGCCGGTATCCTTCTTCCATTAACACCCGTCGTACAACAGGCCGTTTCAACATGCGCTGATAATGCGCCAGACAATTCGGCGGCAGTTCCAATTTGATTTTATCAGCCCAGAATTCGACATAAAACAGCGCTGCATCGGCAATACTAAAACTGCCGGCAACGTAATCCTTGCCTGCCAATATCTCGTTAACCACAGCAAAGCCCTGTTCGACGATCTCGCGACCACGTGTCTGGATAGCCGGGTGCTCCGCTTCATTGCTTGTGTAATTGGATGTTGTGAAGATGCGGGTGTAGCCCTGCCCGTGAATAGTTGCGGTAACATAGTCGTCCCTGAACAACGAAATAAATGTTGAATTTATTGGTGTTCAGGGGTATTCAAAGGACATTTAATTTGCCAGAATTCGTACTGTTACATACGGATTTCTTGCAATATGAAACCACGTAAATCAGGTTCAATTCCCCAAGCTGACATGTTCCGTTTAAGCTTGGATCAAATGCTCAACCAGCGTCACGCCCTTTACAAATTAGCAGGTCAAATAGATTGGAATGCGGCCGAAATAAAATTCGGTGAACTGTATTCGGAAGAAGGTCGTCCCGGCATTCCAATTCGTTTGATGGTCGGACTGCATTTTCTGAAACACACTTACAATTTGTCGGATGAGGAAGTCGTAGTTCAGTGGGCCGAGAATCCCTATTGGCAGTACTTCTGCGGCGAAACGTATTTCCAACATCATCTCCCAATCGACCCGTCTCAGATGACTCGGTTCCGCAAACGCATTGGCGATACAGGATGCGAATTTATGCTGGGTCTGACGGTAAAGGTAGGCCTTGCAACCAAGACAGTTTCCAAAGCATCTCTGGCCATTGTGAATGTGGATACAACGGTGCAGGAGAAGGCCATCGCCTTCCCAACCGATGCCAGGCTGTACCACAAGGCAAGAGCGACTCTTGTCAGAACAGCCCAGCACCTAGGCATCCCCTTACGGCAGAGCTATGAGCGGGTATCGAAACTCGCCTTGGCAAAGAACGGTCGCTACGCACATGCACGGCAGATGCAACGAGCGAAGCGAGAACAGAAACGACTACGAACCTATCTTGGCCGAGTGATTCGGGATATCGAACGCAAGTTGCCTGAAGAACACAAAATCACAATGGAATCGCAATTGGAAATTGCCAAGCGCATTCTGACTCAACAACGAAAAGATCGCGGCAAGGTGTACAGCATGCATGCCCCTGAGGTTGAATGCATTGCCAAGGGCAAAGCACACAAGCCCTACGAGTTTGGAATCAAAGTGGGAATCGTTAGTACCAGCAAAGAGAGTTTTGTGGTGGGAATGAAATCATTACCGAGTAATCCGTATGACGGTCACACGCTCAGTGAATGCCTGAAACAAACTGAACGCCTGACAGGGACGTTACCGAAGGAAGCGTATGTGGATCGTGGTTACAAGGGGCATGGTGTGACTGACACGGCTGTTTGGATTGCAGGGGCCAAACGCGGCGTCACCACAGCCATCAAGAAGAAACTCAAACGCCGCAACGCGGTCGAGCCTGTGATCCTACTTTCGGCGATATAACTCTGAGAAATGATGTAACCTTTTGAGCGCAAAAAACTAACAGTGAAGAAGGGGTTCACCAAATGGGTGAGGCGAAACTAAAGGTCAAAAAGGTTGCTAACGCCATAACTGAGGCTATCGGAGTAGAGACAAATGGAGGCCGAATTCAAGTGCGTTGGGATGCCGACGCAGCGACCACGCCATTTGGTCAATTGGTTTTTTTTGTAGAATTTCTTACCCTGACAGGATTGCTAGCACGTTGGATGGAAAGTTGCCCGCTGAATTATCAGGGCGCGCATAGCTCAAAGAAACAAGACATTCTCTGTACTTGGTTACTGTCGATTTTATCGGGTCACAAACGTTATTCGCACATCACCACTATCCGTGCTGACGGTGTCACCCCTGAACTGCTGGGCATGCAACAAGTAGTAAGTGAGGATACGGTTCGACGTGCCCTTGCTGCAATCGAAGAAGAGCCGGGAGTAGACTGGCTGCAAAGCCACATTGATTCGACGGTAACACCGTTGTTGGCAGCGCCATGGGTGCTGGATGTCGACGTGACCGTCAAGCCCCTGTACGGGAAACAGGAAGGATCAGTGGTAGGTTATAACCCGCACAAGCCAGGGCGCCCCTCACATGCATATCACACGTATCAAATGGCGGGTCTGCGGCTGATTTTGGGTGTTGATGTCGAAGCGGGTAACGAAACGAACGCGAGCCACACCTTGCCCGGATTGTTGCGCTGTATTGATCGGATACCCAAGGAGAAATGGCCCAAGCTTGTACGCGGTGACTGCGGGTTTGGCACAGATCCTGTCATGCTTGGGTTGGAAGAACGCGGCATTCCCTTCCTGTTCAAGTTGCGATTGAGCAAGAACGTCAAAAGGTATATTCAAAAGGTATTCTGGTCAGAAGATTGGGCGGATGCAGGGCAAGGATGGGAAGGCCGTGAGGGTGAATTGGCCTTGACCGGCTGGAAGCAAACACGCCGCGTGATTATTCTGCGACGTGCGCTGATTGGAGAAGTATTGCTGGCAGACGATATAGGCCAAATGGCATTGGGGTTTGTCGAATCTGACATCGCTGCAAAGCGTTATGAATATGCCGTTCTCGTTACCGACCTGCGGTATGACGTGCCGGCACTGGCACAACTGTACCGAGACCGCGCGGACTCGGACAACACCTTTGACGAACTAAAAAATCAGTGGGGCTGGGGCGGCTTTACAACCAAGGATATCAAGCGATGCCGACTTTCTGCAATGGGGGTGGCGATGGCATACAACTGGTGGAGTTTGTTCGTGCGTTTGGCAAATCCAAAAGCTCGCATGGAGGCCATTACATCACGACCACTTTTGCTGTCTGGGGTTGGACGCAAAACTACCCACGCAGGCCAGCAATATTTGACCATTGCGCTTCGCATGGCAAAGCCAGTCAAGCCATCTACGTGCTCACAAAAGTCAGCCTGTTGCTGAAAGAATGGAAAAGCATTGCGGAGCAATCAACTCTGAAAACTGTCTGGTTTCAGGTATGCAAACATATTGCAAAACTTGTTACCGGATTGAATTGGCTTGCACCAATCGAATCGCCTATGCAAATTGAGATAAAACCCGGCTGATCGCCGTTTTTAGGGTGATTGGTCACATGAAGAACGATGGGAGATTGGGTAGAAACTTCCTCAAAGGCTCAGAGGGTGACGCAATCAACGCGATACTCTGCGGTGCCGGTCACAATCTACGCAAGATTCTGCGCCTGCTGGCGCTTTTGTGCCCCCGCATTTTGGCATCGTTTATAAAGGAAATTTCTGAGACGTTTTCTGCCCCAATCATTTTTGCGCAGGGCAGAATTTAAAAAGGGGTTTTTCAGGGACGACTAACATAACCCATCGTTTCGATTACTCGCACCTCAGCATCTATTCCTTCAGGCAGCAGTTTGTACTTGGGATAATTGCGTGCCAGCCACCAGGCGATGGCCTGAAATTCTGTAATTGATGAGCCATCATCTCGAACCAGTGCCGGGATCGTGGCTTTGGGATTGATTGCGAGATATTCAGGTTTTAACTGATCGCCTGCCAACAAGTTGACTATATAGACCTCGAAGGTGAGTTCCAATTCTTCGAGCAGGATATGGATACCGGTCGAACATGAACCGGGTGTCATATAAAATTTCATAGCTAATTTCCAAAAAAGTTAATCAAGCAGTGCGGGTTTCAGTTTGGTGGACGAAAGTACAATGACATGCCACGGAATTCAGTGTTAATAAACTCCTGCATCCGCACAATCAATCTTCTGCCCAGTTTTGCACTAAATAATCTGTTTTTCAAAATCGAGACTGCGAATTCCGGTGGCATTCTGCCACTGATTCCACGAACATTCTGCCACCCATTCCATGAGCATGTTGCCACCGATTCCGGTGTGATTCTGCCACCCCCGTCAGGGAGCGC
>Ga0224559_1000483_pt1 | contig 26574 bp, 21 predicted proteins | sample 714S33034metaG_FD_180676 | JGI IMG/M metagenome (GOLD analysis project Ga0224559, IMG submission 180676) | Peat soil microbial communities from Stordalen Mire, Sweden - 717 S3 30-34 | ecosystem: Environmental > Terrestrial > Soil > Wetlands > Peat | place: Sweden: Norrbotten County, Stordalen... | reverse complement strand
CTTCGCTGCCAAAGTATTGAACGATCTGCTTGGGCGTTTTTGGGCTTATTTCTGCCGAACCGATGAAGAGGTTGGCCTTGGACTCGGCTCGGCAGGTCATTTTCATAAGCCCGCCTGCATTGAATGGGATTGCGCCAGGGGGTTAGCTTCTTTGACGATTTCGGAGGCGATGATCTGCTTTGTAAACTGCAGATATAAAACGACATACGTCGCAAGATACAGAAAACGGAAACGGGCAAAACCTCTTTAGCTGGACATTCTCCTTCGGGCGGAGGTATATTCTGATGCGGCGAGCCGCTGAAGAGTTTCGAGCGTGCAGCCGAAGAGAGGGTCATTATGCTCCCTGTCCGTTTCATGCCCGCTCGATGTTGTCTTTTCACGCGATGTTGCCCTTCCACCCGATGTTGTCTTTTACTGCAATCCCTTATCTTTCTAGTTGTATCTTCCCTGCCAGGCGCGCTGGCGGCGCGAGCAGCGCAAACCAACGATAGAGTAAAGTTCCAGTTGCGCGACAAGTACCTGATTATCATTCCGGCGATGGTCAACGGCGCCGGCCCCTTCAATTTCCTGCTTGATACGGGCACGACCCGCACGGTGATCGATCCTGCGCTGGCGCGCCAGTTGCAGGCTCCTGTCGTCGGCGAGAGTTCGCTCACCACGGTTTCGGCGGTGCGGCAGGATCATCTGGTGCAACTGCGTGAAGTGCGGGTGGGCTTGGCCTCGGTTTCTGGCCTGGGAGCCGTGGTGGACAAGCTGGACGAGGAAAAACTCCTAGCTCCTGGCATTCGCGGCGTGCTGGGAGAGGATTTTCTCTCGATATTCGACATATTAATTGACTATCAAAAACGTGTGTTGCGCTTTGACGAGCCCGCCCCGGCAGGCGAGCGATGCCGGTTGGACACGATGGGCAAATATCACGGCCTCCCCACATCCAACCGCCTGCTGATCGAGGCGGAGTTCATGGATGCAAACGGCGGGAAGGTGCAGTTGCAGTTGGATACCGGCGCCAAAACGCCGGAGTTGTTCCCCGCCGGCGATGACGCTTTCTCATCTCATTCCTGGGGTGACTCGATGGCATTCAGCAGCGGGCCAAATGGAACCACCATCCGTACACGCGTCACGATAAAAATAGGCTCTACTTTGGTCCGGGATCTGGATGTGGTTCAGTCCCGCCATGGGATTGCCTTCGACGCAGTGGGCCTGCTGCCCGCATCCATCTTCCACAGAATCTATATCAGCCACTCGGGTGGGTTTGTGGTGCTGAATCCCATCGAGTAACAGTAGGGGCCAAACCGCGCAACTTACAAGTGCCGACAAACAAAATGCCAACCCCATCGTCAGGATGCGGCTGGCATTTTCTGATGCAAGTTACGACTTATCAGACGAGTCCAGTATTGCGTCCTTGCCTCAGATCCCACAAGGCGGCGACCAGTGCGTCAACCTCCTCGCAAGTGTTGTAAAGGGCGAAGGTGGCGCGCAGCGTGCTCTCCAAGAGCCGGTTCCGCAAATTCAGACATGGATTTAAGTGGAGGGTCAGTTCGCCCACAGCCTAAAATGGCAGGGATGAGTAAAGCAGATGAGCAGACGTCCGCGTCGGAACCACACAGCGTCCTTCAAGGCGAAGGTGGCTTTGGCCGCCATCAAGGGAGAAAAGACACTTTCGGAGTTGGCCGAGCAGTTTGACGTACACGCCAACCAGATTACGCAGTGGAAAAGCCAGCTTCTTGAAGGCGCAGGCGGGGTCTTTGGCGGCGAGGCCACCTTGGGGGTCACCCAAATCCGGCCATAGAGGGTCAGCTCAAAACCGGCCATAGAGAATGACCTGAGACATTAGCTCCGACGGAGGAAATTAGCCTCTGCTGGCATGGGTAATGTCTTGGAAAAAGCGAAGCAGGAATCCCCCTCCACACTCATCCTCTAGTACGCAAATGGGGTATATCCCAATCTTGAATTTGAACCAGATATTGCCGGGGGTGGCTCCGCCGACCATCTGGCTCAGGTCTGGGGTGGTGGGGGGCCTCCAGGCTCTCCGACCTGTACTCTGTGCGGAGTGAGCGCAACCGACACTCCCGTTACTGGCTTTTGGATATATTTTGGATATGATACGCATGATTGTTTACTTTATGGTTACTAAGTTTGTTGTATCTTATTGATTTAATTGGCGTCCCCGACGGGATTTGAACCCGTGTTATCGCCGTGAAAGGGCGGTGTCCTAGGCCGGGCTAGACGACGGGGACGCTTTAGGGCTGCTGCCGGCCAGGATCGGCCACTGCGCCCTTATGAAGGCTACCAACTCTGCCGGGCTGTGTCAAAAGTTGCCGAAAGCAGGTCCTTCGACAGTTGCAAGAAGCAGGTCCTTCGACTGCGTTGGGCGCAAAGGACGCACCCAACTCCGCTCAGGATGACAGCGGTTAAAAGCTGCGTTCATTGTGTTGCACTTCTGGCACGACTAAAGTCGTGCCCTTTCAAAGCATCTATTTGTCCAAAGATTTGCTAACAAATCCGCGGCAATTGCTCGCCGATCTGGGTGGGAATGACGCGGTTCGAGCCCATCGCGGTGCGCGCCACGAGCAGGCGCGGATGCTCGGCGGTGACGCGGCCGATGCGGGCGGCCTCGCGGCCCAGGGGATGCGCGCGCAGCAGCTCTATAATCTGATCGGCGGCCTCGGGCGCTACAAAGAAGACCGCCTTGCCCTCGTTGGCCACGTAGACCGGGTCCAGGCCCAGCAGTTCGCAGGCCGACTGTACCTTAGGACGCACCGGCAGGCTGGGTTCGTCGATCTCGACGCCTACGCCGGAGGATTGGGCGATTTCGTTCAGGGTGGAGGCGAGGCCGCCGCGTGTGGGGTCGCGCATGGCGTGGACCGCGCCGCCGGCCGCCGCCAGAACCTCGGCGATCAGCCCGTTCAAGGCGGCGCAATCAGAGCGGATCTGGCTTTCGAACTCTAGCCCCTCGCGCACACTCATGATCGCCATGCCGTGGTCGCCGATGGTGCCGGAGATCAGAATCGCGTCGCCCGGCTGGGCGCGGTGCGGGCCGACCTTAATCCCCGGCCGCAGGAGGCCCACGCCGGCGGTGCAGATGTAGCAGCCGTCGCCGTGACCGCGCTCGACGACCTTGGTGTCGCCGGTGACGATTTTGACGCCCGCCGTGGCTGCGGCCCGCGCCATATCATCGACGATGGCCGCCAACTGATTCAACGCAAAGCCCTCTTCGAGGATGAAACTGGCGCTCAAAAAGCGTGGCTCGGCCCCGGAGACGGCCAAGTCGTTCACCGTGCCGTTGACGGCCAGCTCACCGATCGAGCCGCCGGGAAAAAAGAGGGGCTGCACCACGAAGGAATCGGTGCTCATGGCCAGACGTCCGCCGGAGAGCTCCGCCGCGCCCAGATCGAGCACTGCGGCATCGCCCAGGTTTTCCAGCTCCGGGTTGCGGAAGGCGGGCAGGAAGAGGTGCTCGACCAGCTCATTGCCCAGCTTGCCGCCGCCGCCGTGGCCCATCACGATGGTGGGGTAATCGGCCAGCGGGAGCGGACAGCTCCAGCCGGAAAAATCCGGTACGGTGGTTTGCGGAACCGCCGAGGCGGCCTTCATGTTCTCAGCCATTTGCAATCCTCGACCGTTTCGCTTGGCAAATGGCCAAAAGCCTGACGGCGGCGGGGGTTGGCCCGGTAGCCGATCCGGCAAAACCCTCGCTCGCTTCTGCCCTGGAGGGAGATTTTTCTAAGATTTCTGTCAAAATTTGCCCTTCCCTATCGCTCGACTCACTCTTTTACCGGCTTCGTCAGCCCGCTTCCGGCGCTGGCCAGCTCTTCGGCGGAGAGAAACCGCCCGTAGTTATAGTAGGCCGCGCAGGCGCCTTCGCTGGAAACCATGGTCGCCCCCAAGGGGTGGCGCGGCGTGCACTCCTTGCCGAAGGCAGGGCACTCGGCCGGTTTGATGGCTCCGCGCAGGACCTCTCCAGAATGGCAGAGCGGCGACTCCTGGGTGCGAATTCCGGAGATTTGGAAGCGCTCCTCGGCATCGAATGCGCGGTAAGCCTGGTTCAACCGCCAGCCGCTATTGGGGATGACGCCAATCCCCCGCCAGGCCCGGTCAGTGACATCGAAGACCTCGGCCAGCAGCCTCTGTGCGGCGCGGTTGCCCTCAAAGGTGACCACGCGCTCGTAGGCGTTCTCAGCCTCGTGCCGCCCGGCCTCCAGCTGCACAACGGCGCGGCGAATGCCATCCAGCAGATCGAGCGGCTCAAAGCCCGTGACCACGATGGGAACCTTGAATCTGGCCGCCAGCGGCGGATACTCCCAATAGCCCATCACGGTGCAGACGTGGCCAGCGGCCAGAAAGGCTTGCACCTGATTGCCCGGCGACTGGAGGATCGCGGCGATGGCCGGCGGCACCAGCACGTGCGAAACCAGCAGGGAAAAGTTCTTCAACCCGCGCCGCTTGGCCACGTGCACACTCAATGCGTCGGCCGGGGCGGTGGTCTCAAAGCCCACGGCGAAAAAAACCACCTGCTTCTCGGGGTTCTTGACTGCCAACTCGACGGCATCGAGCGGCGAGTAGACCACGCGCACGTCGCCGCCCGCGCTTTTGACCTGAAACAGGTCGCCCTCCGTGCCGGGAACGCGGAGCATATCGCCATAAGAGCAGAAGATTACGCCGGGCTGGGCCGCGATGGCCAGCGCCTTGTCGATCAGTTCCAAAGGGGTGACGCAGACCGGGCAGCCGGGGCCGTGAATCATTTCAATGCCGGCGGGGAGCATCTGGTCGATGCCGTTGCGGATGATCGAGTGCGTCTGCCCGCCGCAGATCTCCATGATCTTCCAGGGGCGCGTGGTGATGGACTGAATCTCCCGCGCCATCCGCTGCGCAATCTCGCCGTTGCGGAACTCGGTGAGGTACTTCATTGGCCCGATGCGCTCCCGTTAGCTCCAGGATCTCCGGATTTGGCGTCATCGGATTTGGCATTCGGGACCTGGAAGAAGACCGGGCAGTTCCCGTCCGGGCAAGCCGATTGCGGCGCCGCGGCGGCTCGGGCAAAGGCAGCCTCTTCGTCCTCCAGTTCGACGTCCAGCACGCCCATCGCGCGAAAGTCGTCCAGCGTCTGCCGCGCCGACTCCTCGTCGATCTTCGAGAGCGCAAAGCCTACGTGGACTAGAGCGTAGTCGCCCACCTTGAGATCCGGCACGTAGTCCAGGCAAACCCGTTTGACCACCCCGCCAAAGTTTAACCGTCCGATGAGGAGATCGCCTTCAGTGAAAATTTCTTCGACTTTTCCGGGAATCGCGAGGCACATAGTAGCTTTATTGTACTGCCAGCAAGCCTCTCCGGCGTGATTTAAATCACTCGAAAACCCTCGGCGACTGGCTCGAAAAGCTCCCGCAGTCCGGCTTGAAGCCATCCGGTGCTCCAGATGGCCTACTGTTCTCTGACTTTGACCGAAGGTTGCAGTTTCCGAGCGGAATTACCCCTTCAACCAGCCGTTTCTGCATCGAGGACGGCGCCGTCAACGCAGGGGCGGCGGCATGGCTTACCATGGTTTTTTGCCGGAGCTTCCATGCGAGACCACCTGGCCACACTGCTTGACGACTTTCGCCGCTACGGCCGCCAGATCGCCGTGGTGCGCTTCCACGGCAACCGGCGGCGGGCTACAAGCTACGGAGAGATTGCGCGGCTGGCGGGGCGATTTGCCGCGCTTCTGGCTCAACGCGAGATCGGGCCGGGCGACAGGGTTCTGCTGTGGGGGGAAAACAGCGCGGAGTGGATTGCCGCCTTTTATGGCTGTTTGCTGCGCGGAGTGCTGGCGGTGCCGCTGGACGCCTACGGGACGGCGGAATTTGCCCGGCGCGTGGCCGCCGACGTGCGGCCAAAGCTGGTGGTGGGCGATGCGCTGCTGGTGAGGCAGTTGGGGCCTGTCACTTCTTGCCCTGGCGACAAAGACAAAAACGCCGCGAGGGTGGGGCACCCAGAGAGGGTGGGGCACGCACAAGAGCCAATCGATGGGGGCCCCGGCGAACCACCACTGCGACAAGAACCCGTCGCGGGGGGCCCCGGTGAATGGCCGGGCCTTGCTTTCGAGGACTGGCTGGGAGTGTTGCCCGTCGAAGAGGCTGGGCCGGTAGCGGGGCTCTCGCGCGAGACTCCGCTCGAAATTCTATTCACCTCCGGCACCACCGGCGAACCCAAGGGCATCGTGCTGACCCACGGCAATATTCTGGCCAGCGTGGAGCCGATCGAGCAGGGCGCGCAGCCCTATCTTCGCTATGAACGGCTGGTGCACCCACTGCGATTTCTGCACACGCTGCCCTTGAGCCACGTCTTCGGGCAGACGATGGGGCTGTGGGTTCCACCGATTTTTGCCGCCGAGGTGCACTTCGAGAGTCGGCTGGTGGCCTCCAGGCTGATCGAGACGATTCACCGCGAGCGCATCAGTGTGCTGGCCGCGGTGCCGCGCGTGATGGCCCTGCTGAAGACGCACCTGGAAACCAGCCGTCCCGGTCTAACGGAGCGGATTGCCGCCGCACAGGGGATTCGGGCGTGGGAGCGCTGGTGGCGATTCCGCGATCTTCATGGCGAGTTCGGCTTCAAGTTCTGGGCGCTCATCTCCGGCGGCGGAGCGCTGGCCGGGCCACTCGAGCAGTTCTGGAATGCGCTGGGGTTTGTGGTGGTGCAGGGCTACGGAATGACGGAGACCTCGGCGCTGATCACGCTGAACCACCCCTTCCACGTAGCCCGCGGATCGATCGGCAAGCCGCTGCCGGGGCGCGAGGTGAAGCTGGGCGAGGACGGCGAAGTGCTGGTGCGGGGCGCGACGATCTCCGGCGCAACCTGGTCCGGGGGCGCGCTCCGGCCGCGGGCGAGCGAGTGGCTGGCCACCGGCGACCTGGCCGAGAAGCAGCCGGGAGGAGAGTTGCGCTTCGTGGGCCGCAAGAGCGAGGTGATCGTGACCGCGGCAGGGGTGAATCTGCACCCCGAGGATTTGGAGGCGGCCATCGAGCAAGAGCCGACAGTTGCGGCCTGCGCGGTGGTGGCGATGGAAACGGCCTCCGGGCCGGAGCCCTGCGCGGTGCTGGCGATGCGGAGCAGCGGAGATCAGGCCGCGGCGGCCATCGAGCAGGCCAACCGCAGACTCGCGGAGTTTCAGCGGCTGCGGCGCTGGGAGCTGTGGCCGGAACCGGACCTGCCGCGCACCTCGACCGGCAAGGTAAGGCGCAAGGCAGTGGCCGAGTGGCTGGCCGGAATCCAGGCCGCAGCCAACGCGGCAGGCAACGGCAAGAGCAGTGCGGCTCGCCCAGGAGCTTTTGCGGGCTCGGCGGACTGGCTGCTGGCGCTGGTTGCGGAAATCACCGGCGAGACGCCCCCCGGCGTGGGAGATGAACTGCGGCTGAGCGAGGATTTGCAACTGGACAGCCTGGGCCGCGTGCAACTGGCGGCGGCTTTGGAAGAGCGGCTGGGAATCGCACCCGAGAGTGGGCTGGTAGAAGATGTGCGGACGCTGGGAGAATTGCGGAGATTGGTGGCCGGGGCACGAACAGCACGGAATTCCACCCATTCCGCCGAGGGAGAAAAAACCGATTTTCTCCGGCAATCCCCGGACGAGCTTTCGACTCCTCCACCCGCGGGCGGAGGCCTCTCACCGGAAAGTCCTCATCCACCAGGTTGGGCTCAAAACGGCCAAAACTTCACACAAAATGGCAAAAACTACGGAACTCTGGAGACGGTCGCTGGGCAGACGGCTGAAGTAGAACCGGCCGAGTCAATCCGTGCAAGCGAAATCGAACCGGAGAGCGGCGCGGCTCCCGACGAGTACATTTACCCGCACTGGCCTTGGCTCCGGCCCGTTCAATGGGTGCGGGCGGGCTTTATCGAGGCCGTGATGCGGCCGCTGGTGTGGCTGCTGGCCCATCCCAGGGTGGTCGCGCCCTACGCGCCGGCCCCTGATTCACAGCTCTCCGACGAGCCAATGCTGATCATCGCTAACCACGTTACGGCCTACGACGGGCCGCTGGTGCAGTTTGCCCTGCCGGGGCCTGTACGGCGGCGGATCGCGGTGGCCATGGCCGGGGACATGATCGAGGATTTCCGCCACTTTCGCAATCCCGAGAGGAGGGGCGGACGGAAAGGCTTCTATCTTCTCGGGCTGCTAATTTATCTGCTGCTGACGGCGCTCTTCAACGTCTTCCCGCTGCCGCGCAAGCGCAACTTCCAGCGGAGTTTTGCGCACGCCGGCGAGGCCATGGACCACGGGTACAATGTGATGGTCTTTCCCGAGGGCGCGCGTTCGGCCGAGGGCTCCCTGGCGCGCTTCCGGGGAGGAATCGGCCTGCTGGCCAGGCAATCGGGAGTGCCCGTGCTGCCCGTGGCCATTCGTGGGCTGGGTGAGTTGAAGGCAGGAGGCGGGCGCTGGTTCCGCTCGGGCAAAATCGAGGTCCACGTGGGGCAGCCGATTCGTTTTGCGCCGGAAGAGACCGAGGCGGCCATCACCGCGCGGCTGCACGCCGAGGTGGACCGGCTTTTGAACGGGTGAGGATGAGATGTGGAGAGGATTCCGGCTTGGCGGCAGGGCTGTAAGACATTCCCCCAATTAGCGTTGAGTCCTCTGGCCGCTTTCTCCGTCTTCCGCCGCCAGCCCCAGAAACTCCTGAAAAACCTCATTCGAGAGCAGCCGCCCCCTGGCGGTCAGCCGGACCCTCTGGCCGTCGAAGTTCACCAGGCCATCTTCGGCCAGCCGTCGCACTACTTTGAGCGCTGGAGCCGCCATTGCCAGGCCAAACTCCCGCTCCACGGCCGCCACTTCCACCCCTTCATTCAGCCGCAGGCCCAGGAACCATGCCTCCTCGTGCTGCTGCTCTGGAATCAGCCAGGTGGTCTCGGCCGGCTCGCCGCCAGCCAGAAAGGCCTTCATCTCGCAGGTGGTGGTCGAGCGCAGAACAGAGGCTTTCCAAGTCGGGGAATCCGGACTTGGAGCACCTACGAGCATCGACGAGGCGTCCAGCCCTAGCCCCAGGTAAGGCCGCCGCTGCCAATAGCGCAGATTGTGCCGCGACTCCATTCCCGGCCGGCAGAAGTTTGAAATCTCGTACTGCTTGAACCCCGCCTGCGCCAGCCTTTCGATGGCCACTTCGTACATCCGCGCCACTGCATCGTCGGTGGGAACCAGTCCCGCGCTGTAGCGAACGCCGTGGGCCAGCACCTCCCGGCCCAGCCGCGAATCCTCGTCCACCTCGAACATATAAACGCTGGCGTGGGGAACGCCGGAACCAGCCAGCACTGCGAGCGACTCCTCCCACGAGGCCAAGGTCAGCCCGGCGAGGCCGGCAATCAGGTCCACATTCAGGTTACTGATGCCCGCCTCGCGCAGCCGTTGAATCTCCGCGAGCGCCACCGCCCGGCTGTGCCGCCGCCCGCTCACCTGCGCCTCGCGGTCGATGAACGACTGCACCCCCAGGCTGGCGCGGTTCATGCCCACCGCCGCGAGCGCCTCCAGCGTCTCAGCCGAGAGCTGGCCCGGCGCGCATTCGACGGTAATCTCCGCGTTCAAATCGAGATCGAACTCCGCCCGCATTGCCGCAAAAAGCAGCTTCATCTGCTCCGGCGCCAGCAAGCTGGGCGTTCCACCGCCCAGGTAGACCGAGTTCACGCGGCGCGGCAGCTCGACGCCCATCCGCTCCGCCCACGCTCGGGCCGACGCTAGATCCTCGACCAGCCGGTCCACATAGAGGGCCTGCACGCTGGCCGGATACACCCCCGAGGCAAAATTGCAGTAGGCGCACTTGGAGCGGCAGAAAGGAATCGAAATGTACAGGCCGAGCGCGCCGCCTTCTGTCGCCACCATGAAGCGATTGTTTCATGGGCGCACTCACAGCCCCGGCGGCCAATCTCTGAAGCCGTCTTCCACTGAATCTGAGCCTGCCCCCTTCGTGCAAGAATTGAAGACAAGGAGATCCGGCTTGAAAGCTTGGCCAGTTCTGGGCATTGCACTCATGCAACTGCTGCTGCTTGCCGCCCATTGGTTCATCTACCGCACCTGGATCGACTTCTGGTGGCCTCTCGGCCCGTGGGCCGTGCGGGCGCTGTTGATGGCGCTCGTGCTGCTGGCCTTCAGCTTCATCGCCGCCGCGCTGCTCGGCTTCTACTTCGCCAACCCGCTGGTCAGGCTCTTCTACCGGCTTGCCACCGTCTGGCTGGGACTACTCAACTTCTTCTTCATGGCCGCCTGCCTCTCGTGGCTGGCCTGGTTCATGCTGAGGCTCCTGCGACTGCATCCGGACCGTCCGCTGCTAGCCGCCGCGCTCTTCGGTTTGGCTGCCGTGACGGGAATCTACGGCCTGGTGAACGCCCGCTTCATTCACATCCGGCGCATTCCGGTCCGACTGGCCGGCCTGCCCCCCTGCTGGCGCGGCCGCACCGCCCTGGTCCTCACCGATCTTCATCTGGGCCACCTCAACGGACCCCGCTTCAGCTGCCGCATCATGGCCCTGGCCGCCAGCCTCAACCCCGACGTTATCTTCATCCCCGGCGACCTCTTCGACGGCTCGGGGGCTGATGCCGAGGTCCTGATTGCGCCTTTCCGCCAGCTTGCCCCGCCCTGCGGCACCTACTTCTCAACCGGCAACCACGACGAGTTTGGCGACACCGCCCGCTACGTTGAACTCCTTAGCCGCGCGGGCATCCGCGTCCTGAACAATGAAAAGGTCACCGTCGATGGCCTCGACATTGCCGGCGTCGACTACGCCGACTCCGGCTACCCTGCCCGGCTGCGCGCCATTCTGGAGGGCCTGCATCTCGTTCCCGGCCGGGCGAGCATACTGCTCAACCACGCGCCCAGCCGGCTGCCCATCGTCGAACAGGCCGGCATCGGCCTCCAACTCTCCGGCCACACCCACAGCGGACAGCTCTTCCCCTTCACCTGGTTCACCCGCCGCGCCTACGGCAGGTTTACCTACGGACTCCAGCGCTTCGGCGCACTCGCGGTGTACACATCAAGCGGCGCCGGCAGCTGGGGCCCCCCGATGCGCGTCGGAACCCGCCCCGAGATTGTTCTGCTCACCTTCGAGCAGGCCTGACCGCCGCGGTTTACACTGGAATTCCATGATCCCCACACTTGCCTGGACCCCGGAAGGTGTCCGTTTCATCGATCAGACCCGGCTCCCCCTGGAGGAGAGCTACGTTCTCGCCACCACCTATGAACAAGTTGCCGAGGTCATCGTCACCATGGTGGTGCGTGGCGCGCCGGCCATCGGCGTCTCAGCCGCCTACGGCGTCGCCCTGGGCGCATTGCGCACCAAAGCCGCCACGGCGCGGCAGTTTGCCCCCGAGTTCGACCAAATTTGCGCCCGGCTGGCGGGAACCCGTCCCACTGCGGTCAATCTTTTCTGGGCCATCGACCGCATGAAGCGACTCTTTGCCCGCTTGCTGGCCTCCGGCGCCACGCTCAGCCAAGTTAAGGAAAAAATCCTCGACGAGGCCCACGCGATGTACGAGGAAGACATTCAGGCCTGCAAGGCTATGGGCGCATTCGGCGCGGCGCTGCTGCCGCTGGGAGATTCCCTCGCCGCGGCCGGCGGAGATTCCCCGGCAGGAACCATTGGCGTTCTGACCCACTGCAACGCTGGCGCCCTGGCCACCTGCGGCTATGGCACCGCTCTGGGGGTCATCCGCGCGGCGGTCGAGCAGGGCCGGCGCATTCACGTCTTCGCCGACGAAACCCGCCCCTTTCTGCAAGGCGCGCGCCTCACCGCCTGGGAACTGATGGCCGACCACATTCCCACCACCGTCATCTGCGACAATATGGCCGCCAGCCTGATGCGCGCCGGAGAGATTCAGGCCGTGGTCGTCGGCGCCGACCGCATCGCCGCCAACGGCGACACCGCCAACAAGATCGGCACCTACAACGTGGCCATCTTGGCCAAAGAGCACGGCATTCCGTTTTTTGTGGCCGCCCCCTGGTCCACCATCGACTTGGCCACGGCCACCGGCGAAGCCATTCCCATAGAGGAACGGCCCGCCGTCGAGGTCACCCACCACGGCGGCAAGCAACTCACCCCCGACGGCGTCGGCATTCGCAACCCCGCCTTCGACGTGACTCCGGCCAGCTACATCACCGCCATCGTCACCGAGCGCGGCGTTCTGCGCGCGCCCTATGGCGAGTCGCTCAGGGCAATGGGGCCGGGAACAAAATAAGCGGCGTTGAACCGGGCTCCCAAGCCTCGAAAACGAGAGTTGGAAGCCCGGTTTAATTGAAGAGTAGGTCCAGCGGAGGCGGCGCTACCGCTTTGCCGGGGCCTGTTTGAGCGCAGCGAAGGCGATTCTGGGCGGATCGGCGAGGGTAACCGTGGCCTGGACCGGCTGCGTGCGAGTTCCGCGCCTGACCTGATTTCCCTTCAATGTGAGAGCGCCGTTGGCGATCACGGCGTCGGCGCTCCAGAGGTCAAAACTGGCCAGTGCTGGAGGAACCGTGGCCAGGCTGGAGGTTGCGGCGACCTTCCCGCGCGGCCAATCAAAGTGAAGATTGCCTTTTGCCGAGGCAGACAGATCGCTGCCGGTGAAACCAGTGAGCTCGATCTTGCCGTTGCCGTCAAAGGTACTGCCGGAGGAGCGCAGCCCCAGCAACTGGCCAACGGCCCGCGGGCTGAGCTTGGAAAATTGACCTTCCAGCGCGTAAGAGGGCTTGGCCTGCGCGGCACCATAGGTGTGGAGCGTGCCGGTGCCATGGACAGAACCGCCGAGCAACCCGGCGTTGAAAGCAGTGATTTCGGCCCCGTCGGCAAGTGTACGCACGGTGGCCACCGGATCGCGGAGCGTGACCGGCCCGAGGATGAGCGATTTGGCCTTGACCGTACCCTCCAGCCGCGGCCAGGCCGGAGCTGCCGAGGGGTGAAGGCGCTCGATCAACGTGGAAAGCAGCGTGCCCCGCTTACGCGCTCCCAGGAACGCGGCTTGAAGAACACGAGCATCGAGCGCGCCGAACTCGACTTGAAAGGTTGGCGGGCAGGGTAGGGGAGCATCGCAGGCAGCGGGCAGTGCAAGGCTGGCCGTACCTTTCACCGGGCCGTAAGAGAAGACGACCGGGTCCCAGCGGAGTTCGTTCGGGCTCAGGTGGAGTGTAGCCTGGGAGATTTCAACGGGATTAGCCAGGTAATCGGCCCTCCAGTTGGCGTTGCGCAAGGTGACCGTTCCCGTCAAGCTGTCGGCTGGTGCGGCGGATGAAAGCGCGGAGCCCGTTGCGGCAGCGGCTACAGGCGAGATGCTGCCTGAAGGAGGCGTGGAAGCGGTCGCCTGGGCGGGCATCCAGGGACCCTCGGCGGTCAGATCCACGGTGACCGGCGCACCGGCCAGCGCGTCCAGAGCCGCGGCATTACTGATGCCAGCCATATGTGCCAGTTCCTTGCCCCGGCTGACGGAAGCCTGGCCATGCGCCGTAACCTGGTAGCCGGAAAGCGCCAGCCGCGCGAAAACCGTAAGCGGAGCGGGTCCTCCAGCGGGGATGGCCACCGTGGCCGTGAGCGCCTGAGGCTGTAAAGCGCCCCCTCGTAACTGGCTAGCTGGCGCGGGCGTCAGAAGCAGTTTGGGAATGCGAATAGGCTCGCCGAGGCCGTCACCGCTCAATTGCAGGTCCGCGACCGTGAAACTGCCGGTGAGCGGCGGGTCCTGAATGGCTGGCGGGCTCGCCGCGTGAGCCTTGGCTAGTCCGGCGTGGGCGGAGGACGCTGACTTTCCAGGGGCAGCTTTCTCTTCGGCAGCCGGAGCGTAGGTGATCTTGCCACTGACCGATCCGGCGGCTACGAGGCCAGGAGCCAGCCCACTGCGCATGGTGCGCAGCGCATCCAGGCCGGCGGCCACGGGAATGCGGTCCAACTCGACGGAAAAATGCGGCAGGCCGCCGTCTTTGGGCAAACCGCCAGAGAGGCTGCCAGTCAGGCGAATGTGCCCCGAGCCGAGCGGCGAGTCGCAGGCCAGGTTGTCGATGGAGCGAGCGGTGAAGTGGGCGACCAGGGCGCAGTTGGCGTCGAAGTCCAGCGGCGCGGCCGGGGCAAACTCGGCGCGATGCACGCTGGTGGCGCGCAGCCGGGCCTTGACCTGGGCCATTTCGGCGGTGCCGTCCAGATGCAGTTCGCCGGTCAGGTCGCCGCGCCAGCCGGCGTCGGAGCCTAGCAGCAGGCGGGTAAGCTGGCCCAGTTGCGCCTCGCGCCATTCCAGGTCAACGTGCAGCGGCATCTGGCGCAGCTCCGGCGCCTGACGGAGATTTGCCTCCATGCGCACTACCCCCGTGTCGGCCTGCTCCAGGCTCAGGTCGGTGCGGACGGGCTGGCCGCGCAGCCGGACGCGCCAGTCGCCGGGACTCTGCTGCCAGAGGGAGATTTCCGCATCAACCAGCGAAAACGGCAACTTCTCCGCGCCGTTCTTGATGTTGATGCGAGAGTTTTTGGCCGTCAGGTAGGGCAGCTTGATGGGCTTGTTCAGGTTGCCAGGACCGGCATTTCCCGCCGCCAACTGGGCCTGAGTGGTGGCCGTGCGCAGCAGCGGATCGAGGTTCCAGCGGCCGGCGGCGGCGCGCACCAGGTTCAGGCTGGCTTCGTCCAGGCTGATGGAGTCGATCTCCAGGCGTCCGCGCCACAGCGAAAGCAGCCGGATAGAGGCTGTAACCGTGTTGGCGTGCAGCACCGGCTCGGCCCCATAGGCCGGATCTTCCTCGACGGTGAGATCGGTGAGCACGAAGCCCGGCCAGGGCAGCAGGCGCAGTTCTACGGAGGAAAGGCGCACCGGGCGGCCCAGCGAGGCGGAGATCAGGTGCGTGATCTGGGCCTTGTAACGGCTCAAGCTCACCAGCGGGGGCACAATCAGAACTGCCAGGATGGCCGCCAGCAGCACCAGGGCCAGTCCCAGCCGCTTATGCTTCCGTTGCCGGCCTTCAGGTTCTTCGTTCATGGTCTCTTCAGTGTTCGGTTTTCAGTTGCCCGTTCTCAGTTTTCAGTCTCAGTCCCAGTTTTCAGCTCTCATTCGCCGATTTTCCCGCGAACCACTGATTACTGGCGGCTGACAATCTTCATTTCACCAGATGCAGGGTCCGGCTCCAGCGGGTTTCAGTGAAAAAATGCAGCGCGATATGGCCCATCCAGGCCAGGTTATTGCCGATTCCGGGCTCTTCATACTGATCTTCCGGGGTTACAAACGACCAGTAGTTGATGAGCGGCCGGCCCACGATATTCTCCCTGGGCACAAAGCCCCAATAGCGCGAGTCCAGGCTGTTGTGCCGGTTGTCGCCCATCATGAAGTACTTTCCTGGAGGAACAACCAGGTCGCCATTCTCAATGTACCGGGGAAAAGCGACGGCCCAGTCCTCGGTGGCGTTGGAGTCCTGCGCCGGTGGAACGGAAGGAAACTCGTCGAGAAACTGGCTTTCGCTGGGACTGGCCGGAGTCTCCATTCCTTGCTTTGGCGGAGTCTGCGCCACGCCGTTGATGATGACGATGCCGTTATGCAAATGAATGTGGTCGCCGGGCACGCCGATCAGCCGCTTCACCAGGGTCAAGTACTGAGGGTTCCCATCCGCATCCAGGTCCGGCACGGGCTTGATGAAGACCACAATGTCATTGCGTTTTGGCTCGCGGTAGTGGACCAGCGGCATCCATTTGGCGGGCGGGGCCAGAGTGCCGCGATCCACCACCAGATGGTCGCCCACCAGCAGCGTCTTTTCCATCGAGCCGGAGGGAATGACATAGTTCTGCGCCAGGAAGGTGAGAATAAACAGGCCCACCACCAAAACAGAGCAAATGCTGGCCAAGGCCTCGAAGGGCGTCTCTTCCACCGGCCCCTCAGCAGGCTGGGCAGTGGGCTGAGTTCCGGCCGGCGTCTTGGAGGTGGGCGTCTTTTTCTTCGTCATTCTGTCACTCATTTTCAGGGGCAGGGATCAGAGGTCAGGTAAAAACCCTGACGCCTGACCGATGACCACTGAATACTCATCTCGAACTTGTGTTTACTGAACTCTGATCTCTGACCCCTGATCCCTGTTTCCTAATGCACCAGACGGAAAATGCGCTCCCAGCGGGCAAAGCCGGAGAGGCGGGCTGAAAGCTGCCTGCCGTGTCCGAGTCTATCATTCGCGGCTGGTCGCGTGGCCGGTCCTGAATTGGTTCGATGACCGGTCCCTGGATCGGTCATCGAAGGCTGGCGGAGAGAGAAGTAGATCACCAGCGGACGGGCCACAATCTGCTTGCGTGAGACAAAACCCCAGAAGCGGGAGTCCTTGCTGAAGTTGCGGTTGTCGCCGAGCACGAAATACTCGCCTGGGGGCACTACCAGTTCGCCGTTGCGGACCAGCGCCTGCATCTGCCTAAACCAGGCCGGATCGACGTTGGGGTCGGTATAGACCGTGGCGGGAAAATCGCTGCCGAAGGGATCGTGTGCCGTGGGCTCAAAAACGGCGTAGGGCTCGTCGAGGGGGGCGCCGTTCACCATAACCCGCCCGCTGGCTATGCGCAGGCGGTCACCGGGAAGGCCCACCACGCGTTTGACAAGATAGGAGGGGCGGGGGTGATGGAAGACGATGATCTCTCCGCGCGCCACCTCGCGATAGGGCATGAGCCAGCGCGTCAGAGGGCCGGTCGGGGCATAAACCTGCTTGTTGACCAGCAGAAAATCGCCCACCAGCAGGGTGCGCTCCATGCTCTCGGAGGGAATCAGGTAGGGTTGCAGCACAAAGGTGAGCAGAAACAGCGCCACCACCACCGTGCACAAGAGCGAGGCCAGCGCCTCGGGCACGGTGGGCAGATGCAGCCGCAACCGCTCCAGACCGAGCCCAAGCCGGCTGGCTCCGCGGACAGGAGTACTCATTGCTCGGTTGGCTCCCGTTGATCTTCACCGGCCTCTGGCGGAAGCCCTTCCAGTTTGCCAGCCTTCATTTCGGCGGCCGTCAGCCGCTCCAGCGCGCGCCGCGCCGCATCCTGTTCGGCGTTTTTCTTGGTGCTGCCCATGCCGCGCGCCAGTTGCTTCCCCGGCTCTCCTTCCGCGGATTTGAGCCGCACTTCGACCAGAAAGCGCTTGCGGTGGTCGGGACCGCTTTCGCTCTTGACGCGGTAGACCGGGGCGCCGGCGCGCGCGGCCTGCAAGTGCTCTTGCAAGGCCGACTTATAGTTTCCCAGCGCGGCCCCGGAGCGCAGTTCCCTGGCCAACTGCTCGACGGCCTCGCCCATCACCCAGCGGCGGACAAAGCCTCTCACGGGCTCCAGGCCGCCGTCCAGGAAGAGCGCGCCCAGCACGGCCTCCATGGTGTTCGAGAGCACGGTCGTCTTGCGCCTGAGGCCGCTTTTGTCCTCGCCCCGGCTCAGGCGCAGATGGCCTCCCAGATCGATGGCCGCGGCCACCTCGGCCATGTGCTTGCGGCTGACCAACTGGGAGCGAACGCGGGTCAACTCGCCCTCCTGCCACTCCGTATGCTGCAAAAACAGGGCCTCGGCCACCACCAGCCCCAGCACCGCGTCGCCCAGGAACTCCAGCCGCTCATTGTCGCCCGCTTCGGCGGCCTCTTCCATGTCGCTGGCGAAGATCTGCTCGTTGAGAACCTGCTCGCTGACCGCCCGCTCATTCGCCAATGACCGGTGGGTCAGTGCGCGCACCAGCAGCTCCGGATGGGCAAAACGACGCCCCAGCACGGCCTCCAGTTCGGCAAGAACAGCTTCCACATACGCCTCGATGATTCCATTACAGGTTTCGGAACTGTTGCTCGAACCCAAGTTTCCGGCCCCAAAACAGCACCTTTTTATTATTATTAGGCCTCCGCGCCCACCTCGCAGCCGCCCGCGCCAGATTATTGGGGTTTTTCACTCCCTTTTTGCCCGGAGTCTGCCGTCTTCGCCGCCGGAGGCTGGGACGGCACGGAGCCGGGGGCATTGTCTCCGGCAGCATCGTCCTCGCAACTGTGCCCGTTGACGGCGTAAGCCGCCCGGATGCCCCGCTCGGCGGCCAGACGAGTATCCTGCTGCCCGTCGCGCGTCTTCAGCGCCTCCTGGTACTCCGCGACGGCCTGCTCGCGCTTGCAATCCAGATCGAGCATCCGGCCCAGGTAGATGTGCGACCAGGAGAGCAGCCGCGGATCCTGGCTGCTGGCCAGCGTTTGCTGGAACTCCTCGACGGCCTCTTCGGGCCGCCCGGAGAGAATCGCCGCCCTGGCCAGAATGAACTCCGCGCGGGCGCGATCGGCCGCCGCGCCGGGCAAATCCGGGTGCACGGCGAGCGCCTGGCGGGCCAAGGCGCTGGCCGTGGCCACATCGCCCGCGGCCAAGCGCGCCTCGGCCAGGTCCAGACCGGCCAATTTGCGCGGCGCGCTGCGCGTCAGCACGTCGCCGCTGGCCTCCTTGTCAAAATCGATCGCGCGGGCGCGATGCACCTGCTGCTCCACGTCCATGCCGTAGACCATCTCGCCGATGGTGTCCTTCAGGCTGCCGGGATCCTTTTCAAAGAGCTTCATCTGCTCGTAGAAGTACTGCGTCAGCACGAAGCCCTGCTTCATGTCGTGGCGCACGGCCTCCTGACGGACGGCCTCCTGCCGCTCGCGGACGGCTTGGCGCTCATGTTCGTAGCGGGGCATCGCCGAGCGGTCCGCGTCGGTTGGAATCCGGTACTCGGCAATCCCCGTGTCCATGGTGCGCGCCTCGATGGCCTTGATGAGGCACTCGATGGTCAGGGGCACCGTGTCGGAGCGGTAGCGAAATTCGAGCGGAGCCTCGCGCACCGCTTTGAGAATTGGCTGCATGCGGTCCACCGCGTTGGCCCGGGCATAGAGCAGCGGCTCGATCATGTAATGCAGGTAGGTATGGCGCACGTCGTTCATGGGAATAGCGCCCGCAGCCGAGGGCGAAACCACCACCACGTAATCGGCGCCGTAAATGCGGGCGTTGACCATGCGCGGCGAGAGCATCGGCTCGACCACCACCACGAACCGCCGTCCGTCGTAGGTCGAGGCCGGCATCTTCAGGTAGAGGTTGGTGGCGACGATCATCTGCGAGAGCGGATCGTGAATTCCGGCGGCCTCGGCATCGTATGTGCGATGCACCGCCAGCCAGATTCCATGCAGATCCACGGCGGCGGCAAACGCGCGCAGCAGGGGCACAATCTCGATCACCTGCGTCGAGTCGGGGGGCATCTCGGCCAGCTCCGCCGTGGTCTCCAGCTCGGGCGGCGGGGTCAGGTAGAGGGCCAGCGAGATGTACTGCGCAATGTCGCGCTCTCCGCCTGTCAGGCTGTGCTGGGCAATGTAGAGGCAGAGTTGGTCGCGCCGGTTGCGGGCCTCGTCGCTCTTGGCCAACGCCTGGTTCATCTCCGCGCGCACCCGCTGGCGCACCGGATCGCTCTCCTCCAGTCCCTCGTCGTAGCCGCAGGCGTTCAAGGCCGCGGCCATCAGGAAGACCGGCTCGGAGCTGACCAGCGAAATCGTGGGACCGGCCGGATCAACCAGCGAGGGGGCCTTTTCCCGCGCAAAGCCCGGCGATAAAGAGAAACTCTGCGCCCCCGCGGGCGGCTTGGCAGAGTTGCCCGGCGCCTGGGCGCAAACCGCGGCGGGCGCCAGAGCCACCATCACACACAAAATGGCGCACCACGAACCGCAAGAGGATTGAAATCTTCTGATCTTCATGAAAAACCCTGCCTGCAAGTCTAGTTAGACGCACCGGCCGGGTCAAACAGTAGTAATCTCGATAGCGGATTCAGCGGCGAATGCGAGAATGGCGAGCACCATCGGCAACGGGCGTACTAAGGCCGCCTGCCATATGCTGTTTAAAAACCTGGTTTGGAGCGAAGGGTACGGGCTTTAGAGCATTTTCGCTTTTACTGTAGACTCCCGTGCCCCATCCATTTCCGCGTTTGTTGCGGAAATGGGTGGGATACCAATGCAATCCAGGTCTACACAATTTCCGAAAATGCTTTAGCCCGTACATCCTCAAAGTCTGAAGTAGATAGGGCTTTACCCCCTGAGGAAGGTTTTTCGCGGCTATCTGCATTCCCTCAGCGGCTAAAGCCGGCTATTTCAGCTTGCTCTCAACGGACGGGCTGAAGCCCGTCCCCTTCAAAACACATAGTTTTTAGACAGTTTCTTGCGTCCGCCTCAGAGCGAGGTCGCCAGCACGGGGTACCGGCTCATATGGCTAGTCTGATAGAGGGCCAGCAGGCGCTGGCGCATCAGGTAGTAGGACGCAGAGGCCTCCTGCAGGTTAAGCGGCAGGGCCTGCCGCAAACGCCCCAGCAGCCTGCCGAACCTCATGCCCAGTTCCACGCGGCGGACGGCGCGGTGCAGCAACACCGCATCGTGCCTCATGCGCTCGGTGACGATTATGGCCTCGGCTGAGTTCCAGCGCTGCGCAAAGGCGGCCAAGGCGAGCATGATCTCCGCATTCTTGCGCATATTCTTCAACCCTTCATAACCGCCGACCAGCTCCCAAATCCGTTGCGGCTCCAGATCGATCTGGCCACAATGCGGGGTTAGGTAGTCCAGCGCAACCTCGGAGACGCCCGCGAAATCCACCGGGTGCAATCCGGCGACCAGCTCATGCCAATCTTCCTGCCGCTTCTTGCGGGATGAGAGCCGATCGGCAATCACCACACGGGCGATTGCGCAAATCAGAACCCCAAAGACGAGATAGGATAGTATTTGCATCAATGATGATGTTACTGTTGTATATTCAGCGCGTCAAGATTACCTTTTACACGCTCGTGCAGCGCCTCGATATAGGCGCGCAGCTCCGGCGAAAGCGGCTGCCGGGCCGGCTCCTCCAGCCAGAACTGGACCGCCCAGTAGCCCAGCGCCGCCAGGTAGACGAACATCCTCACGTGCTCCAGGGCCGTGAAGTAGTGTTCGGCGCCAAAATAGCCGTGCAGCCCATCCACCAGAATCGCGGTCACGGCCCAGGCCGTCCACCCGTTGCCCAGCGCCATCACGTGGTTGCGCCAGCCCAGCCCCAGGCTTCTCGAGGTCCGCGTCAGAACGGCAATCAGCTCGCAGACCACCAGGCTGGTGAACAGATCCCCCCGCATCTCCAGGCGCCCCAGCAGGCTCGCAGCCGGAGGCGCTACCAGCCATGGGAGCACGGCGGCCAGCAGGATGCCGGCTGTGCCCCAGAGGATGAATTGCCTCCTGGCGTCCCGGACCCAGCTTCCAGTGGGCCGCATCACTATGCTGGCAATCTCCCAGATCACCCCAAGTTGAATAAAAAATTCGACGAAATCGGCCGACCAGTAGACCCGCGCATACCATGCGTGAGAACCATACTCGTAGATCAGATACAGAAGGGCGCTTAATGCAACCTGGAATCCCATACACGCAGTGAAGACAGGGAACTCCCTCCGCCTGCGCCGTATTAAGAGGATCGACAAAAGGGCGATATGTCCCAGAAAAGCGCCCACCCAAAATATCCAATCAATAGCCGACAGATTCATTTCACCCCATGACTTCTGTTCTCAACATTCACAGAAGCCATGAACAGCGTACATTACTCACACAAACGCTAAACAGCGATTATTACCACGAATAGGGATGGGGATTCCCACCGGGCATCGCCAGCGGATGAGGATTCCCGCCGGGCATCGCCTGCGGATGGGGGTTTCCACCGGGCATCGCCTGCGGATGAGGATTTCCACCGGGCATCGCTTGCGGATGGGGGTTTCCACCGGGCATCGCGGCGAAGGAGGCGACAGGTGCAAAGGACACGACGACGAGGGCGGCAAGGGCGAAACGCAGGGACTTTTTCATGGTAATTCTCCTTTTTCTGGTGCGAATGTGCGCAAGATGAGCCCAAGCTCATGAATTACGTGCACTTAAAGGAAAGTTTGGTGGGATTTGACACAATATGGTGGGATTTGAGATAATATGGCGGCATTTGACGCAATATGGCGGTATTTGACACAAGTTGGTGGAATTTGAGGCATTTTTAAACGAAATATGTAAGAATATGAGCCAAATTTCACGAAATGAGGGTAGCCTTCAAGGCTTGGCTCTATTCTGGCGCGACCGGAGTTGCCCCGTCGGCCAGCCCACGTCAGCCAGCTAGATGTGCTCAACCTCACTCTGTGGTGTGCTGTGCCATAAATTTCGCCTGACGGAAACGAAATTCGCGGGCAAAAGCAGAATTCATGGCCTATCTGACCAAAATTTGACGAATCAGCCCTAAGCGGAGACAATAGAAAAGTTGCAACCCGCAAAGGTGTGGGCCTGTGGCGCAGCTGGGAGCGCGCTTCCATGGCATGGAAGAGGTCATCGGTTCGATCCCGATCAGGTCCACCAATAAATCCAATAACTTAGCGAATCGATAAGAAGAAGCGCTATATGTCCGCGATACGCTAAAGATCCGTTGCTTCTCAAGCCGCATCTTCTGCGGCATTCTCAGGCGAAATCCGCAAACGGTCCATCAGAACATCGACCACCCGGCTTTGCGCCTCACGTTTGGCTGGCGTCAGAGCCTTTATGTAAATGTTCTTCGTTGTCAAGATGTTGGCGTGGCGCATCAGTCCCTGAACCACTTTGATATCCTCCCCGCTGGTTTTGAGCAGCGTGGAATATGTACGCGCCGATGCCCACATTTTTTCTTGTCTCCCCGGCGTACGTGTGCTACATTGCTTTCGTGAGTACTTTTACCGCCATGAACGCCGGAGTTTGTTGTTGTGCAGCGAAGTGTTGCGCACACATACATTCTGGCGTGAGGAAGTGGCTGGGCTAGAACAAATTACAAGCCGCCGCATCTATTGAACCCACCGCCAGAGATTGAACTGGCAGGTGGGTTTTTTATTTTGGGCCGAAATTGGGGCGGGTGCGGCAAGTCGGGCAGTCGCCAAAACGAATTCTGCTAGGGAGAAAACGATGGGCGTTACTGAAATCCGTGTTGAAGAACTGAAACAAAGACTGGATGCCGGTGAGAACCTTCTGTTGCTCGATGTGCGGGATGAAAACGAGTACGAGATCTCCAACATTGGCGGGCAATTGATTCCGCTCCCCGAATTGCCGAAACGGATCAATGAACTCGATGCAAGACTGCAGATTGTCACCATCTGCAAGATGGGACAGCGGGGCTTGAAGGCTGCTAAAGTTCTTCAGAATGCAGGATTTACCCACGTATGGAATCTTACAGGAGGAATTCACGCCTGGTCGCAGCGCATTGACCGGAGCGTTCCCATGTACTGACCATCGCCGGCTGTCAACCGCGATGAGTGGGAAGCGCGGGCGTTGCCGATAGCCCGCTGGCGCCAGTTCCAAGTCGGCCGCAGGAATTATCTTGCAGTCCTATCATTTTTTTGCAGAATTCATTTGCAAGAGTTTATATTTCCCAGCTTTAAAAAACCCGAAGGAGGCAACCCGTGCCAGAAGAAGTGATTCGAGCTTCGTTGAGCGAGGAAGCAGCATTTCAACTCGCAAATGTCACCAAGACCGCTCCGCAGTTCGGGGCCATCACGCCGCGCTGGCTGGTTCGCTTCCTGGACTGGAAGCCGCTGGAGGCGGGAACCCTCCGGCTCAACAAGGTGGATGAGAGCAAGATCATCGATTCGACCTGCGACCACTCCGACGAGTCACCGCTGGCCCCCACATTTGTCGAATATCAGGACGAGCCGCGGGAATATCGTCTGAGCAGCATCAATGCGATTCTCAATGTTCATACCCGCGTCTCCGACATTCTCAGCAATCCCTTCGATCAGGTTCGCGAGCAGTTGCGGCTGCTGATCGAGGCCGTCAAGGAAAAGCAGGAAGGCGAACTTCTCAACAATGCCGATTACGGCCTGCTGAATAATGTCTCTGCAGAGCAGAAGATCAAGACGCGCAAGGGCGCGCCCACGCCAGACGATCTGGACGAATTATTGACCAAGGTCTGGAAGGAGCCCTCCTTCTTCTTGGCGCATCCGCGCGCCATTGCCGCCTTTGGCCGGGAATGCACCCGCCGCGGCGTGCCTCCGCCGACCGTAACTCTGTTCGGAACGCCGTTCGTGACCTGGCGCGGAATTCCGCTGATTCCATCCGACAAGATCGCCATCCGCAACAAGGACCTGAAGACCAGAATTCTGCTGGTGCGCGTCGGCGAGAAGAAGCAGGGCGTGGTGGGCCTCTTCCAGCCGGGACTTCCCGGAGAACAGAGCCCTGGCCTGTCGGTTCGCTTCATGGGCATCGATCAGAGGTCGCTTGCCTCTTACCTAGTCTCGCTGTATTGCTCCGCGGCTGTGCTGACAGACGATGCGATTGCCCTGCTCGAAGATGTAGACGTGGGTCAATACCATGAGTACAAGTGAGCAGTTGCCGCTCTCCACAGGGATTCCGGAGACAGCTAACTGGGCAACGCCATTGCACGCGAGTGAAGGGCTGACTCCGGGCCTCCCTGCTCCAGCAGAGTTGGGGCGCATCGCCAATGAGCTCTTCAACGCGTTGCCCGAGACGCTTCAGCAGCCTGTGGCAAGCGCGGCGGCGGCGGTGTTGCCGCCTAACTCCGCTTTCAGCGGGAATCCCTATGCCGCCGTGCCCAGCCCCACTGCGCCCGCGGTTCCAGGTGCGGCCTCAGGAGTGCTAACCAGTGCGGCCGATGCCCAGCCTGGGCCCTTCGTTGCCACGCCGGACAGAAGCATTGCGCCGGACCTGCGCCCGGCCGCTCCTGCTGCACCGGTTTCAACGATTCCGGGCGGGGGAGTTGCGGGCGGAACTGCTCCCACGGCGGGGCCGGCATTTGCATTTTTGCAAGATGCGCGGCCGCTCTTTGTGGAGCCTGACGCCGAGTCTGCGGCGCAGAATACTCCTTCGCAAGCCGTTGGACGCGCCGTGCCCACCGACGAGGGGTTTGCGGCAATTCCTGCGACGCTGTTTACCAATCCTCAGCCCGCGCAGGCTGCTCAACCTCCGCAGCCTCCATCTCCGACTGTTCCTGGCGCCTTGGGCGTGGTCGATTCCTCGGCAATCCCGGCTTTTTCCTTTCTAGAAGAGGCCCGGCCGCTGTTTTCGAATCCACCCACGATTCCTGGTCCTGTTCCGGCCGCAGGCGTGCCGGATAAGTCTCCACGCGCGGAAACTAACTCGGCGAGCAGCTTTCCTTTTGCCGATCCGCGCGATCTGAACGCGCCGCAGGCTCCCGGAACCACTGCGCACGCGCTGGATTTTCGCGCGCCTTCCACTTATGACCCGCAATTCCCGCCACGGTCCATCTATTCAGCGGATGTGCCGGTAGTAACTTCGGGAGCGGGGCAGCCTGAGCTGCAGAACGATCTCGGCCTCTCTTCCTACTCCTTCGACGTGGAGGCGATTCGCCGCGATTTCCCGATTCTGCGCGAGCAGGTCAACGGACACCCGCTGATCTGGCTGGATAATGGAGCGACGACGCAGAAGCCGCAATCGGTCATCGACCGCCTGGATTACTTCTACGAGCACGAAAACTCCAACGTGCATCGCGCCGCGCATGAGCTGGCCGCGCGCGCGACCGACGCCTACGAAGCAGCCCGAGAGAAGACGCGCCGCTTCCTCAATGCCGGGGCCGCGCGCGAGATTGTCTTTGTTCGCGGAGCTACGGAGGCCATCAACCTGGTGGCGCAGAGCTGGGGCCGGCGTAACATCCAAAAGGACGATGAGATCGTCATTACCTGGCTTGAGCATCACGCCAACATTGTTCCCTGGCAGATGCTCTGCGCGGAAAAGGGCGCCATACTGCGCGTTGCACCGGTGGACGACTCTGGCCAGGTGCTGCTGGACGAGTATGAAAAGCTGCTGGGGCCGAAGACTCGCCTGGTTTCGATTGCGCAAGTCTCGAATGCGCTGGGCACCATTTTGCCTGTGACGGAGATGGTCGAGGCCGCTCACCGCCACGGCGCCCGCGTGCTGGTGGACGGGGCGCAGGCGGTCTCGCATATGCGCGTCGATGTGCAGGCTATCGACTGCGACTTTTACGTTTTTTCCGGGCACAAGGTCTTCGCGCCGACCGGCATCGGCGTGGTTTATGGAAAGTCCGAGGTGCTGGATCATATGCCTCCGTGGCAGGGCGGCGGCAACATGATCGAGGACGTCACCTTCGAGAAGACGCTCTATCAGCCGCCTCCGCAGCGCTTTGAAGCCGGTACGGGCAGCATCGCCGACGCGGTTGGACTGGGCGCGGCGATCGATTATCTGGATCGCGTAGGTATTCATAATGTCTCGCGCCATGAACATATTCTTTTAACCTATGCTACCGCGGCGTTGCAGCAGATTCCAGGGCTGCGCATCATCGGCACGGCCAAGGAAAAGGCTGGCGTGCTTTCCTTTGTGCTGAATGGATTCCGCACCGAAGAGATTGGCGACTACCTGAACCGCAAGGGCATCGCGGTGCGCGGCGGCCATCACTGCGCACAGCCGATCCTGCGCCGCTTCGGCCTGGAGAGCACGCTGCGCGCCACCTTCGCGCTTTACAACACTTGCGAGGAGGTCGACGCGCTGCTTGCCGCCTTGTGGGATCTACGGCAGGGACGCAATCCTGGACTCGTATAAGTCCTGGACTCGTAGAACAAGAAGTTACTTGCAAAGGAGAATGCCAGTCTCGCAATGAGACTGGCATTCTCCTTTCTGCAATTGAATTTAGTACTTTGGCAGCGCAG
>Ga0224559_1000480_pt1 | contig 26665 bp, 28 predicted proteins | sample 714S33034metaG_FD_180676 | JGI IMG/M metagenome (GOLD analysis project Ga0224559, IMG submission 180676) | Peat soil microbial communities from Stordalen Mire, Sweden - 717 S3 30-34 | ecosystem: Environmental > Terrestrial > Soil > Wetlands > Peat | place: Sweden: Norrbotten County, Stordalen... | reverse complement strand
GGTCAGGTGCACCAATGATCAGGCCGGACTCCTGCAACGGCGTAACTATAGCGCTCATGGACTGCGGACGCATGCCTTCCGCTCGCGCCAAACTTGAAACCGTGGCCGAACCATCCTTTTCGAGTCGAAGAAGAACGGAAGCCTGTGACGGCGTCAGATCGTTGCCACCCCCATGCTCGCGGTAACGCAGCTTGAGCGTGCGGTATACCGCACGGATCTCGGCAGCAAGCGTCCGAGCGAGCCCGGTCTGAGTAGAAGACTTTCGATTGCTCACCGGATGAGTATTTCATATCTACAGGTAAACTGTAAAGCTTAACTGTATACATGTTCAGCCGGCGACTTAGTGGAGCTTTCACGCGCATGGCCGGTCTGAAACACTAACCCTTAAAACGCCGCAGCAAGCGTTCATCCAACAACCTCCCGGTCACCCTCGCCTTGGAATTCCTCGGGTTCCGCCCTCGGAATTCTCCCTGACCCCCGATCTCTGCTCCTTGCGCTACCATATGAAGAAAGAATTGGGGATGCGCATGTTCGTTGTCGTATGGCAGTTCGAGATTGCCGAGGAGAAGATCGCCGCCTTCGAGGCTGCGTACGGACCCGAGGGCGCTTGGGCGAAGCTCTTCCGCACTTCGCCTGATTATTTGGGAACCGAGCTTTTGCGCGATGCATACATCCCCGGCTCCTACCTCACAATCGACCGCTGGGCCAGCGAGCAGGACTTTCGCGCCTTCCGCAAGGACCACGATCCCGAGTACGAGACCCTTGACCGCTCTTGCGACGCGCTGACGAGCCGCGAGACCCGCATCGGCGCCTTCACCGTCTAATTCGCACCCGCAATTTTCACCTGGCCTACCCGGAGGTATCTATTTCTCCGTTTCTTCGCCATTTTCTTCTGTCAATGTCTGTCTCGTCCTGCTACAATCCCATCGAAATCAATAAAGCCGCCGCGCCGATTTGTGCCAGCAGAAGCAAGGCGAGCAAGTTCAGGAGACTTTCCCAATGGCCATCGCCGAAGACCGCGCCAAAGCTGTAGAAATAGCCCTTGCACAGATCGAGAAGCAGTTTGGCAAAGGTTCCATTGTCCGCCTCGGCTCAAAGGAAGCCCTGCTGCCGATTGCCGTGATCTCCACCGGTTCCATCAGCTTTGACGCCGCCCTGGGCGTGGGTGGCATTCCGCGCGGCCGCGTCAGCGAGGTTTTCGGCCCCGAGTCCTCGGGCAAAACAACCATCTGTTTGCAGATCATCGCCGAGGCGCAGCGGCTTGGCGGCCTGGCGGCGTTTGTCGACGCGGAGCACGCGCTCGATCCCGGCTACGCTAAAAAGCTAGGCGTCGATGTGGACAACCTGCTGGTCTCTCAGCCGGATAGCGGCGAGCAGGCTTTGGAAATCACCGAGGCGCTGGTCCGTTCCGGAGCGATCGACGTGCTGGTTGTGGACTCAGTGGCCGCGCTGGTGCCGAAAGCGGAGTTGGACGGCGAGATGGGCGACTCCCACATGGGACTGCAGGCGCGCCTCATGTCGCAAGCTCTGCGCAAGCTCACCGGCACGGTCTCGAAGTCGCGCACCGCGCTCATCTTCATCAACCAGATTCGCGAGAAGATCGGCGTCATGTTCGGCAACCCCGAGACCACCACCGGCGGCCGCGCGCTCAAGTTCTACTCCTCGGTGCGCGTCGATATCCGCCGCATTGCCGCCGTCAAGGAGGGCGATGTGGTCACCGGCTCGCACACCAAGGTCAAGATCGTCAAAAACAAGGTGGCCGCGCCCTTCCGCGAGGCCGAGTTCGACATCCTCTATGGCGAAGGCATAAGCAAAGAGGGAGACGTGCTGGACCAGGCCGTGGCCAACAACATTGTGGAGAAGTCCGGCGCCTGGTACAGCTACGCCGGCGAGCGCATCGGCCAAGGGCGCGAAAACACCCGCACATTTCTCAAGGAAAACAGGGACATATTTACAAAGATGGACGCCGAGCTGCGCAAGAAGCTGAACATCGGCGGGGCCGCCAAGGCAGAAGTGCCCGAGGTCCCGGCTGCCGGCCCCGCTGAGGCCAAGGAAGCGGTGCGCTCGCGCAAGGGGTAAGCGCCTATGGCCTTCTGAAAAATGGCCGCCATGAGCGGCCAGCAATTCTAAATGTGGGAGCAGCGAGGCATCCAGCACAGTTCCTCCCGGCGGAAGGAGTCGAAAATAGCCCAGGGTGAAACCCTGGGGAAGCGTTCGACCGAGGGATTCCCGCCCCGGAGGGGCGGTGTGAAAGCCCAGCGCCATCACTGGACTCCGCAATTTGTGGCGCAAGCATTCGATCCGCCCTTCCAGGGCGGATGACTCTCTCTTTGCCTTTTACCCAGGGCTGCGCTGCGCTTGCCCTGGGCTATTCTCGATAGCTCCCTACGGGAGCAGACAGATGCGCTGCTCATCGGATGGACGATGTCGTGATCCATTTAGAATTGCTGCTCGTGGCTCTCATCCCCTGCTCTTGCCTTAGACTTGAATGCAAATGCAATTCATCGAGCAAGCGGCTTCGCAAGTTGGCCCGCGGTGTGTGCTCCGCAGGCTTGCAGTGTTTTTGGCCTGTGCATGGCCGTTGGCGGCGCAGAGTCCCGCCGCTCCGCCGGCGAATCCGCCTGCCATCCCGCCCGTTCAAGGGGTGCACGCTGTCCTCAGTCTCGACGGCCCCTGGCGCTTTCAGACCGGGGACGATCCCAACTGGGCCGATCCCGGCTTCGACGATTCGAAATGGCCCACAGTCACTCTCGACAAGCCGCTTTCCGCCCAGGGGTTCGATTCCTACTCCGGCTATGCCTGGTACCGCATTCACGTCCAGCCGCAGCAGCTTTCGACAATCGCCAATCTCTCTCCGGGCACACCCCTTGTTCTGCTTGCCACGCCTAACTCTGTCGGGCAGCTCTCGGTTTATGTAAACGGGTATTTAGTCGGCCAAACCCGCGGGATGACGGATGACCCGTCCATGTTTCAATCTCCGCCACTGATGGTTCCGCTCTCCGGCGTCGGCCCAACAGTTCTGGCGATTCGGACCTGGGCCGGCTCCGGCGTCCAAATCAATCGCGGCCTGCTCGATAAGGTCGAAATCGTCACGCCGGACGACGCCGCCGGCAAGATCGCCGTTGCGGCCAGTCGCCAATGGGACGAACATGCAGTCTCCGCAATGGTGGTTACGTTCCTGTTCGTCTGCGTAGCCCTGCTCGCGGCCGCTCTATATCTGTCGCAGCGTCACCATTCGGAGTACCTGTGGCTGGCGCTGCTCTGCCTCTCTGTCGGCGCTGTCGGCGCTGCCGATGCCGTCTTTGGCTTGGGACAGATGTCGCTGACCGCCTATCGCATCCTCGCCATGTTTGTCGGCCGCATCTTCATGGCCGTCACGCTGGAGTTCGTGCTTCGATTCACGGCCGCGGATTCGCGCAGAACCGTCCGCGGGGTCCAGATCGCCGTCCTGATCTTGCCGTTCGTGTATTTCGTTCACCTCGATCAGACCTACGATGCGCTTTCCGTTGCCGCTGAAGTGGTCTTCTGCGGCTTGGTCTGTTTTTTGCTTTTCCGCGCATGGCATCGCGGTCAAGCGGAAGCCGGCGTGATGCTTCTCCCGTTTTTTCTGGCCGCCACCGCGAACTCCGTAGATACCATTCTCGATTTCGCAGCGAGACAACAGTGGATACCGCAAGAATTCGCGTCGCCCCGCTTCCACCTTGGCCCCATCGAGTTCGGAACCGGCACTGTCGCTTATACCGTTTTTCTGGGAAGCCTGATCGCAGTAATTCTCTACCGCTTTGTCCGCGTGAGCGAGGAGGAGCAGCGATCCTCGGCCGAGATTGCCGCCGCGCGCAGCGTGCAAGCGCTGCTGATTCCCACAACCTTGCCTTCCAACCACAATTTCATGCTTGAAAGCGCCTACCTGCCCATCCAGGGCGTGGGCGGCGACTTCTTTCAGGTTCTCCCGTTGCAGGACGAATCCCTGCTCATCGTGGTTGGCGATGTCAGCGGAAAAGGCCTCCAGGCGGCCATGAACTCGAGCACGCTGGTAGGTGCGCTGCGCAACGAGCTCTCCCATGACCCGGCAACTGTCCTCGACCATCTCAACCGTGTTCTGATCGGGGCGGTCTCATCGCCGGGCAAAGTCCCCGATCTGGATGCGGCGCCCTGCTTCGCCACCTGCCTTTGCGCGCGGATCTTCCCGGATGGCACGCTGACGGTTGCCAACGCAGGCCATTTGAGTCCATATCGCGACGGACACGAACTGGAGCTCAAGCCCAGCCTGCCTCTGGGAGTGATCGCAGACGCAAGCTACGAGCAGACCACCTTCCAGCTCGAACGCGGCGACCGGCTTGTTTTCCTTTCCGACGGCGTTGTGGAAGCGATGAACCCGCAGCGCGAGCTATTCGGCTTCGAGCGCACCAGACAAGTAAGCAACGAGTCCGCGCGCTACATTGCGCAGACCGCCAAGCGCTTCGGGCAGACGGACGACATCACCGTGCTGTCAATCTACGTCGCCTCCCGCGCCGCCGAGCACACCAGCCTCGATGCGGTGGAAAAGAGCTAGAGCCGCATTCGTCATCCCGCGTGGAGGATTCCGCGCACAAAAATCACGTAGAATCGTTGTTGAGAGGCATCGATGAGCGTAAACGCCCTATTTCCCGGCACGTTCGATCCGCCAACCAACGGTCATGTCGACCTGATCCAGCGCGGGTCGAAGCTCTTTGAGCACCTCACAGTCGCCATCCTCACCAATCCGATCAAGAACCCGCTGTTTACGGTTGAAGAGCGTGTTGAAATGCTGACCGAGGCGACGCAGTCCATAGACAACGTTTCCGTAGCCACATTCGAAGGCCTCACCGTAGACTTTGCCCGCCAGCTTGGAGCCACAGCATTGCTGCGCGGCATCCGCGCCATCTCCGACTACGAGCACGAGTTCCAGATGGCGCTGATGAACCGCCGCCTGGCCCCGGAGATCGAGACTGTCTTTCTACAGCCCGCCGGGCGCTATTCGTTTATCAGCTCGCGCATGCTGAAGGAAGTGTTCAGCTTCGGCGGCGACGTGACCGGGCTTGTGCCTCCCAGCGTGCTCAAGCGCCTGCGTGGGCGCATCTGGACGAGCTGAGATTGGCGAATGCCGAGGTATCTAACGCCATGGGCATGGAAGGCGGACAAAAGGTCTTTGTAGTCTTGGTACATCAGGCTCGATCTCCCAACCTTTAAGCGCGTAGGCGGTCTGGATCATCTCCTCGACCGCATCCATCCGCTCATGCACGGGCCGGCTCTGCCAGTAGCGATACTCGTCGGCCTTCATCTCGTCGAAGCTCGTGTACTTGCGCAGAATCGTATCCATACTCTCATTGTTTCACCGGAAGACTGCCCGATCAATGCTTTGTTTCGAGACTGATTCTTGAGGCGCGCAAGCCCCTTTGTCTTTAAGGGGCGCCGAACCGTACAAACACAACAGGGCTCCGCACACAAGATGCGGGAGATATGGTAGTTTATAAACTACAGGGTTCGCATTGCTCGAATTCAAACAGACCGAGACGTTCCGCAAGTGGCGATTGCGGCTCAAGGATGAGCGCGCGAGAGCGTTGATCGCGTCCAGGCTGGACCGTCTTGCTTTCGGTCATGCGGGAGACGTGAAGCCGGTGGGGAAGGGCATCAGCGAGTTGCGGATCGATTACGGGCCGGGTTACAGGGTTTATTTTGAGCGGCGGGGAAACACAATCGTCATCCTGCTGTGCGGCGGCGACAAGAGCACGCAAGACAAAGACATCGAGACGGCGAAGCGTCTGGCAAAGGAATGGGGCGAAGACAATGGCTGAGAAACTGACGAAATACGACCCGGCAGAGGACCTCGCATCGGACGAGGCCATAGCGACGTTCATGGCAGAGGCATTCCAGACCAACGATGTGGCGTATATCTCGCACGCGCTGGGCGTGGTGGCGCGCGCCAAGGGGATGGCGCAGATTGCCGGTCAGACGGGCTTGTCGCGCGAGCAGCTTTACCGGTCATTCAGCGATAAGGGAAACCCAACGCTCAAGACGACGCTTGCGGTGATGAAGGCTCTTGGGATCGAGCTGACGGCGAAGGCGTCGAGGGCGGCGTGATTTAGGGCGGACGGGGCGCCAACGAGTTTTCAATTTTTAGGTCCAGTGAACTTTCTTGTACCGATCTCCGGCAGATCGCTGTACCACTCGGACTCGATAGGATTCTCTCTCTTGCAATGTTCGCAGCGCCTGAACTTCCGCACCCCAACTGTCCCATCTGAATGAAGCGACACTCAAAGGTTGGCGAACGCGGCGAGGGACCACGGAAGAGTTTTACCACCCGCTCGGATTCCCCTCTTCACGCCCTTAATAACCCGGGTCCTCACGTCCCATCGGAAGGCACGACCAACAGGCCCCAACAGTCTTGGCATGTCCTGCCCGAGTCGCGTTTAGAATGCTCAAGAATGTATCGGACGAAATCTGCTTCATTACAGGTAACGATCATTCGAGATTCGCCCCATGCTTCGTGCACGGTCTGTTGGTCGTGTTGATACGACGTGATTCTCGCCTTCTTCCCAAATAAGGGCAGCTTGTCCTGAACATTCAAATCGATTAAGAACCCGCCCCAAGAAAGCTTTACCTCGCTGGCTATGTCGTCTTTACTTCGAACCATGGTTCACCTGTCTGGAGGCCTTGGACGTATTCAGCACCACGACGGCGCGAATCAGAGCTTTCAGGGCCTTCTCGTTCACCTTATCCCCTTCGTGGAAGTCGATGGCGCGCCGCACTCTGCCCTCGAGACTGGAATTGAAGAGGCCTGCGGGGTCATCCAGCGAGGCGCCTCTGGCAAACGTCAACTTCACGGCGGTCTTGTAGGTTTCGCCGGTGCAAATGATCCCGTTATGGGACCACACCGGCACACCCCAAGGGTTAGAAGGTTTCACCCACTTGCACTCCTCGACGACTTCAGGGTCAGCCTGCTTGATCAAAGCGCGCAGGCGCGCAAGCATCTCTCCGCGCCAGTCGGCGAGCTCCTGGATTCTCGCGTCGATAAGCCGAGATGCAGATTCGCGAGATGCAGATTCGACTTTCTGGGAACCGCTCTTTTTCATGATGAGTACCTGCTTACCCCTTTGAGTTTCCTTTCCTGACCTTCTCGGCTGCTTTCTCGGCTCCCTACGCCACCATCACGCAAGCCCGTGTCCGGCTGCGCGGGCTGGCCTGCACGGTGATCTTGATGTCCTGGCCGAGCAACAGAAGGAAGCGCATCAGCCGCTCAAGCGAGAAGCCGGTAAGGCGGCCGCGGATGAGAGCAGAGACTTTCGGCTGATCTACGCCGAGCATTTTTGCGGCTTGTGACTGGGTAAGTCCGCGCTCGCGGATCAGCACCGTAATCTTGTGCGCAAGCTCCGCCTTGGCCAACAACTCCTCTGGATTCGGCAGGCCGAGATCGGCAAATACATTTCCGCTGCCGACGGTGTAGTCGAGTTCACGCTTTGGCATCGTTATTCCAAATCCTCTGCGCATTCCAGCTATGCCACAAATGGCATAGCTGGTCAACCAGAATTGTTGATTGCCAGCAATTCTAAACGGGGGAGCAGAGAGGCATCCAGGGCAGTTCCTCCTGGAGGGAGGGGTCGAAAATAGCCCAGGGTGAAACCCTGGGGAATCGTTCGGCCGAGGGATTCCCGCCCCGGAGGGGCGGTGTGAAAGCCCAGCACCGTCACTGGATTCCGCAATTCGTGGTGCAAGTGTTCGATCCGCCCTTCCAGGGCGGATGACTCTCTCTTTGCCTCTTACCCAGGGCTGCGCTGCGCTTGCCCTGGGCTATTTTCGACGGCTCCCTACGGGAGCAGACCGATGCGCTGCTCACCGGATGGCCGATGTCGTGATCCATTTAGAATTGCTGGTCGATCATGAAGGAAGAAGTCAATTGTTGGGCGGAAGCGTTTTGACCTTGCGTCGAAATCTGTAAAGATAGAAGTGCTATGACAGTCTCGACACCTTCCAAAGTCTTTGCCGAGCGAATCGGCCGCATTGAAGTTTCAGCAACCATGGCTGTAGCCGCCGAGGCGGCCAAGCTGCGCGCTCAGGGCGCAAACCTGGTGGATTTCGGGGCCGGCGAGCCCCACTTCCCTACCCCGCGCCACATCAAGGACGCGGCTATTGCCGCCATCGATGCCAACTTCACCCGCTATACGGTGGTGCCGGGAATTCCCGACGTGCGCAAAGCCATTGTCGAGCGGCACGCCTGCGACTTTGGCTCGGACTACGGTCTGGATGAGGCCATCTTTACCACCGGCGGCAAGCTGGCGCTGTTCAACACCGTCCAAATCCTTGTCGAGCATGGCGACGAGGTGATCCTGCCCGTTCCTTATTGGGTGAGCTTCAAAGACATCATTCAGTACGCGGGCGGCAAAGTGGTCTATCTCGAAACCAGCGAGGCGGAGAGCTTTCGCATCACGGCCGACGCGATCGAGAAGTCGATCACGCCGAAGACCAAGGCCATCATCCTCAACTCGCCGTCGAACCCGGCGGGCTCGGTGGTCTCCGCCGAGGACCTGGAGCGGATCGTCCACCTGGCTCACGAGCGGGGCATCTTCCTTCTTCTGGACGAGTGCTACGTCTATCTCAACTACGCCGGCAAGCCAGTTTCCGGCGGTTCGTTCACCTGGGCCAAGGAGCACATGGTCATCCTCGGGTCGCTCTCGAAGACCTATGCCATGACCGGCTGGCGGGCGGGGTTTGCGCTGGCCTCGAAGCCGGTAGTGGCCAACCTGAGCAAGCTCCAGTCGCAGTCCACATCCAACGCGACAAGCTTTGTGCAGAAGGCCGCTGTCGCCGCCCTGACTAGCTCGCAGCAATGCGTCAGCGAGTTCCGCGCCGAGTTCATCGAGCTGCGCGACCACATGCTGGCCAAGCTGCTTCAGATTCCCGGCATCACCTGCACCAAGCCGGAGGGAGCATTCTACGTCTATCCGAACATCTCCGCTTATCTGGGTAAGGGCGGTATTCGCACCGCGACTGAACTGGCAACCAGGCTGCTGCACGAGGCGCATGTCGTCTGCGTCCCCGGCGAGGCATTCGGAACCGCGGAACACATCCGCATCTCTTATCCGGTGACCATGCAGAACATCGATGAAGGAACCCGGCGCATGAGCGAGTTCCTTACCCGGCTGGCATAGCCGCATCCCTCCAATTTGCACTTCCGCCCGCGCTGTTCTGCAATGTGGGATAGGGGAAATCCTCGCCAGCCGTGGCGAAACCGCGCAGCCGGCAAAATCGTTTGACAAAATGTATCGGCGGCACTGTGCAAACGTGGTCTCGGTCGGGTAGGATGTCTCTTCAATGTCGAAGTCAATCGATTTTCGTCCTGTGATTCTTGCGGGGGGCAGTGGTACGCGCTTCTGGCCACGTTCCCGCCGGGCCCGTGCCAAGCAAGTCTTGGCGCTTGACGGCGAACGCTCCATGATCCAGCAGACCGTGGATCGTCTCAAGCCCCTGGCCAGCATTGAAAAGACCTGGATCATTACCAACGCATATCAGGCCCACGAGATCGCCGACCAGTTGAAGGGCGTTCCCGGTGACCAGATCATCCAGGAACCGGTGGCCCGCAACACGGCGCCGGCCTGCGGACTGGCAGCGTTCGTGATCGAAAGACAAAATCCGAATGCGGTGCTGGGCGTGTTTCCTTCCGACCACGTCATCTCCGACGAGCCGCGCTTCCTCAAGGCGCTGCAAAAAGGCATCGCCGTAGCCGCAAACGGCGACAACATGGTGGTGCTGGGGATTGAGCCTACCCGCGCCGAGACCGGTTACGGCTACATCGAGACCGGCGATTACACCCAGGACGATACCGCTCTGCACGTGCGGCGCTTCATTGAGAAGCCCAATCAGCATCGCGCCGAGGAGTTTGTGGCCGCCGGCAACTACTACTGGAACTCGGGAATGTTCTTGTGGTCGGCGCGCACCCTGGCCAATGCCGTACGCGAACACCTGCCGGAGACCGCGCCGCTGCTCGAGGGCATTGCCGCCGCTTACGGCACTCCCCAGTTCGAAGAGGTCTTTCATTCGCTCTATCCCAAGTGTGAAAACATTTCGGTCGACTACGCGGTGCTTGAGCCGAGGTCGGCCAAGGGAGAGCACCTGTCAGATCTGTACTGCCTGCCCGCCGAGTTCAGTTGGAACGACCTGGGTTCCTGGGCCTCGCTTTACGAGTACCAACTCGATACACGGCTGCGGGGAGACGGCGATGGAAATGTGTCGGAGACCGAGGGCCACCTTGCGATTGATGCCGTCAACAACTACATCTTCAGCCCCAAGAAGTTTGTCGCGTTGGTTGGCGTGAAGAACCTGGTCATCGTCGACACCGAGGATGCGCTGCTGATTGCCCACCGCGAACGCTCGCAGGATGTGGGGAAGATCGTGAAGGAGCTGGGGCTTTCCGGGCATACCGAACTGATCTAAGCATGCCGCGAAGCCGAATCTGCTTTTCGAACAGGCCCCGGCGCACATCAGCCGATCGCCCTAGGTCTTGATTCTGAGACCTGGGAATCGATTCCGCGCTACAATCTCTCCATGCCGCTCTCCTACGAGGAAGTTCGAAAAATCGCCTATGAGTTGCCCGATGAGCAGCGCATCCTGCTGGCTGAATCCCTTTGCGAAAGCGTGGACATTCGTGAGAACGATGCCGGCGAAGCCGAACTGGATGCTGCCTGGGACGGTGAGATTGCGCGCAGAGTTGCGGAAATCAAAGCCGGAACTGCCGTGACGTACTCCCTCGAAGAGGTCGAGGCGGATTTGCGTGCCATCATAGGCCCGTGAAAGCTCTGAGAATTCACGAAGGCGCCCGGCGCGATGCCAATTTGGGGATAGTCTGGTATGCCGAACGCAGCATGTCCCTAGCGAGAAGGTTTCGGGACGAGTTGTTGTCTGCCTATTCGGCTGCGGCTGACTCGCCGAATCGCTATCCCTCCTACCTGCATGGAACGCGCAGGGTTCTGCTCTGAAAGTTCCCCTACTCCATCGTCTTTCTTGAATGGCAGGATGAGGTCTTCGTCGTCGCCGTGGCCCACGCCAAGCGCCGCCCCGGTTATTGGCGAAAGCGAATCTGAAACGGCACGGATGTGACCTGGGAGTCGATTCCGCGCTACAATCTTTCCATGCACCGCAGCGCAGCAGAAGTTCTCGAAGACGCTCGTCGCTTGCCCCCCAGCGACTTCGATTGGCTCATCGGGGAACTTCTCCAGGCGGGAGACGGCTCCAGTGAGGCGGAGATCGACGCATCCTGGCAGGCGGAGGTTGAGCGCCGTGTCGCCGAGATAGAATCCGGCACTGCCGTTACCTATTCCTGGGAGGAAGTGGAAGCGCCGTTGCGCGCCCAGCTTGCCAAGTGAATCCAGCGAAACGCCTTCGCGTCCACTCGCACGCTCAAGAGGAGATCAACGAAGCGTTCGATTGGTATTTCAAACGCAGCCCTGAAGCCGCGGAAGCGTTTCTTACGGAAATCGGAGCATCTTTGGCGCAGATCGCTGCTCATCCGCAACTCTACTCAACCTATACAAAGAACACCCGCAGGCGGGTGCTCTCCGGATTTCCCTATTCGGTGATCTTTCAGGAGAAGGACGACATCATTCTCGTTGTTGCCGTAGCCCACGCCAAGCGCCGCCCCGGTTACTGGCGAAAACGAATCTGAAGCGGCACGGCCCCATCCTTTACCCTAGTTCTTAGAGAGTACAAGAACCCAATCATGCCTCATCCTCAAATCAAGTTCGGTACCGACGGCTGGCGCGGCCTCATCGCCGACGATTTTACCTTCGCCAATGTGCGCATCGCCGCTGAAGCGGTGGCCGCCTATATTCACGCTAAAGAAGACCCCGCCAAGGGACTTTGCATCGGCTACGACACGCGCTTCGGGTCCAAGGCATTTGCGCGCGCCTGCGCCGAGGTTGCCGCTTCCACTGGCATCCCGGTGCTGCTGGCCAACGACATCGTGCCAACACCGGCGCTCAGTTTCGGCGTGCGCGAGCGCAAGTGCGCGGGTGGAATCATGATTACCTCCTCGCACAATCCGGCGCAGTGGAACGGCGTGAAATACAAAGCCTGGTATGGCGGATCGGGCAAACCATCCATCATTGCGGAGATCGAGTCGTACCTTGGCCAGCCCGTGGCTCGATCAGCGCAGCCCGCGCCGATTCGCGAGGTCGCCTTCATGCCGACTTATCTCAACGCTATTGAGGGCTTCGCGGATCTGGATCTCATTGCAAAATCGGGCAGGAAGTTCGCCATCGATTCGATGTACGGCGCGGGACGAACCATTATTTCGGATATCTTTGCGCGGCTGGGCGTGGCCCACGTGCAGATTCGCGGCAACGTCGACCCGCTGTTTCCGGGCATCAATCCGGAACCCATCGAGCCGCACATTCGGGCGCTCGGCGAAGCGGTGGTCGCCAACGGTTGCGATGCCGGCCTGTGTACCGACGGCGACGCCGACCGCATCGGGGCCACCGACGAGCATGGCGAGTTCGTTGATCCACACAAAATATTCTCGGTCCTGCTCAGTTGGGTGCTTAAGCGCAAAGGCTGGCCCGGCGCCGTGACCCGCGCTTTCAACACGACAAAGATGCTGGACCGCATCTGCGCCAAGCACGGCCGCGAACTGATCGAGCACGGAATCGGCTTCAAGTTTGTGTGCGACTACATGCTCGATCGGGAGATTTTGATGGGCGGCGAAGAGTCCGGAGGCATCGGCTTTAAGCGCCACCTGCCCGAGCGCGACGGCCTGCTGAATGCGCTGCTGCTGGCCAACGTGATGGCCCAGGAAAACAAGACGCTGGGCCAGTTGGTTGCCGATCTGCAAGCTGAGTATGGAGAACACCAATACGGCCGCATCGACCTGCACATCTCCGACGAAATCAAGAATGGCGCGATTGCAAGGGCGCGGGCGCTGGAAACAGGCGACCCAGTCTTTGCCGGAATGCCGATTCTGCGCCAGGAGAATCTGGACGGCGTGAAGTTTTACCTCGACAATCCCGAGGCCGCCACAAAGCCGAATGCCGCCGAGACCTGGCTGCTGCTGCGCGCCAGCGGCACGGAGCCGTTGATGCGGATTTACACCGAGTCGTGCTCCAAGCAGTCCGTGACCAGGCTGCTGGAGTCGGCGCGGAGTTTTGCGCTGGGCGGGTGAGGACCCTGTTCGTCGACGGCCATCATTGGAACATACGCGCGTCGAATACAAAGGGCTTCGGAGAGTCGATCCACAATTCGCCCATGCGCGGATGAAGCGGGTTGACGAGTACATTCCACTCCACGCGGATGGGCACCGAGGGAACCATCAAGGCCAACGAAGAGCGCTCGCGCATCCAAGTATCGCCCAGATCGCGGGTTGAGCCGGGTCCCGCAGCCACGTCGTCCGTCCACCATTCCGGCGGCAACTCGGCGGGATCGAGAGTGCGCGCCGGTTCCCCTTCCGGCAAGATTGCGGAGAGATAGACGAGATCGCCGGGCGCCTGACCCGGTTCCAGATGAACGAAGAGCTCGATTGCAGCCAAGGCGAGCGAGGTGGACGCATAAACCATCGGCACACCGCGCGAGTTCCAACGGCCGCCGAAGCGCCGGGCTCCCTCGCCGGAGAATGCCTCGGCCGCGAACGGCGCCCGGCAGAGCCGCCAGATACGCATCAGCTATAAACGCCGTAAGAGATGCGGCCCAGCACGTCTTCCACTTCACGCACGCCGGGATCGGTGTCCAACTGGTCCAGCGGACGCCCTCCGCGCAAGGCGCGATTCGGCGTCTTCAGCCACGCCGCCGCCTTGTCGCCATCGCCCAGCGTCTCCGCTGCAGTCGAGAAGACCTGGGCCAGCCGGACGGTCCGGTCCGACTCGGCAGCGGTGAGGCGGGAGTGCTGCGCCAGCCTCCGGGTGAGCGTACGCTGGGGAATGCCGATTTTTTCGGAGATTTCGGCCTGCCGCAGGTCGAGCCGCTCAGCCAACAGGAACAGTGACTTGACCGGAAGACCTTCGCGAACAAGCTCAGCGAGTGCGCCGCTCTTGCTCATCGGGCGGCCGAGTAAGAGTTCTCCGCCGAGAAGTTCGGGGATGGTTTGGGTCGCCATCATTTGCCTCTGTGCATAGTATACGCCATTTGGCTAATTTTAATAGGCCATTCTTGCAGATTTGGCGAGAAGAGTTAAGATGGATCGGAAATGGCAAGAATCCTGAGAATTTATCTCGATGCTTGCGCCCTGATTCGCCTGTTTGACAAAGGGAGTCAAGCGCGCATTCGCGCTGAATCGCAAGCCGTTGAGGAGTTCTTCACTTTTGTTTTCCAAGGAACGGTGAGATGGGTAGTCAGCGAAGTTCTGGAAGCGGAAATCCTGAATAACCCCTACAGCGATATGCGTCCTGAAGTGCTGGAACTCCTTGCCTCATCCGCAGAGAGGATCATACTGACCGATGATGCGTTTCAGCGTGCCGATGTTCTTGAGAAGCTCGGCCATGGAGCCTTCGATGCTCTTCATCTGGCCTGCGCTGAACAGGCTCGAGTCGACGCTCTGCTCACCACCGATGACCGCTTCATCCGGCGAGTCCAGCGCGGATTGGGGAACTCCGCTATTACGGTCGAAAATCCTGTAAACTTTAGGAGGAGATTGACGCCATGACCCACGAGGGACAGAGCGCCGTTACGGAAATGACGGACGAGCAGTTCCAGCAGCACGCTTTGGAGATACTCCAGCGGACGCTGGGCGCTGGCGGTTTGGCGCGCTTCTTGCGCATCTACCGTCCGGGAAGCGGCGACTATACGCGGGACCGGCACAAGTGGCAACAGGGAATCACCGTGCAGCAGATTGCGGAAGACATCAAGAAGCGGCGCGAAAACCCTGCGTAGCATTCCCCGGTCGCTCTGTCTTCTCTAGGAAAGGACCACCAGTTTTGCTTTCTTACCAAGGCGGATTTGCAAACGTACTTCATCCCCAGATCCAGCGGCCTTAAGGACCATCGTTGGCAGGGTATGCACGACGCCGTCAATTTGGACAGCTCCTTCTTTCAGTTTGCGTTGGGCTTCTGCATTCGATGTGGTAAAGCCTGCCGCCGTAAGGAGCTTAGCTACCTTTAAGAGTTGGTACGACCCTGCACCCTGCGGAAAAACAGCTTCAGTGTGCATCTGTTCTCTTTCTGGTACGCTCTCCGGAAGAAAATCTGAGCGCCGCAAATGGACCGTTTCCACTTCTTCGGAAAACGCCTTCTGCTGGAACATCCGCGCCCAGTTTTCGTCGGCGCTTTGGGCCGCGTCATCACCGTGAAAGCCTGCCGTGATGGTGCGGGCGAGGCGCTTCTTGGCTTCCATGGGATGCAACCTGCCGGCGGCTACTTCTGATTCGAGCGCGTCCACTTCGCTCTGACGCAGGTCGGTTAGGAAGACGTAGTACTTCCACATCAGCTCGTCGGAGATGCTCATCAGCTTGCCGTACATTTCGGCGGGCGGCTCGTTGATGCCGATGGCATTGCCCAGCGATTTCGACATTTTCTGCACGCCGTCAAGGCCTTCCAGAATCGGCGTCATGAGAATGATCTGCGGCTTCTGGCCGTAGTGGCGCTGCAGGTCGCGGCCGCATTGCAGGTTGAATTTCTGGTCGGTGCCGCCCAGCTCGACATCGCACTCCAGCGCGACAGAGTCGTAGCCTTGCATCACCGGGTAGAGCAGCTCGTGGAGGCTGATGGGCTGCTCGGCCTGAAAGCGCTTGTGGAACTCGTCGCGCTCCAGCATTTGCGAAACAGTGAAATGGGAGGTGACGCGGATGGTGCCCTCGTAATCGAGTTTCCCGAGCCACTCGGAGTTGTAGCGGACCTCGGTTCTAGACGCGTCGAGGATCTTGAAGACTTGCGCCTTGTAGGTCTCGGCGTTCTTTTCAATTTGCTCGAGGGTGAGGGGCTTGCGTGTGATATTGCGGCCGGTGGGGTCGCCGATCAGCGAGGTGAAGTCGCCAATGAGGAAGATGACCTGGTGGCCGAGTTGCTGAAAGTGGCGCAGCTTGCGCATCAGCACAGTGTGGCCCAGGTGCAGGTCGGGCGCGGTCGGGTCAAAGCCTGCCTTCACGCGCAGCGGGCGTCCGGTTTTGCGACTGTCTTCGAGGCGCTCGCGAAGGTCGCTGACGCGGACGATCTCCGCCGCGCCTTTCTCAAGCAGGTCCATCTGTTCGTCTACGGGTAGAAACTTGCTCATGACCTATCCAGTATAAAGACAGAGATCAGAGATCAGGGGTCAGGGGTCAGAGGCCGGAAAGTCGAAGATCTCCGTCTACTTTTCTCGCCGGCCCGGTAACCGCGCCGATGCCTCCCGCTGCATGACAAGCTGAATTGCCTTAAACTGGATCGATGGAAGAGTTCAGCAGGATTCAACGGCTGCCGCCTTACGTCTTCAACATAACCGACGCAATGAAGCGGACGGCCCGGCGCAACGGCGAGGACATTATCGACTTTGGCATGGGCAACCCGGACGGGGCTACGCCCAAACACATCGTTGACAAGCTGGTGGAGGCGGCGCTGAAGCCGGCCACCCACCGCTACTCGGTTTCGCGCGGGTTGCCGCGGCTGCGCAGGGCCATCACAACTTGGTACAAGACGCGCTACAACGTGGATCTGGACCCGGAGACCGAGGCGATCGTGACCATCGGCTCCAAGGAAGGCATCGCCCACCTGTGCCTGGCGATTCTGGATTCGCGGGACACGGTGCTGGTGCCAAACCCGAGCTATCCCATTCATATTTATGGGCCTGTGATCGCTGGGGCGCACGTGGTGAGCGTGCCCGTGCATGATAAGGAGCAGTTTTTATCTCAACTGGAAGACCTGATTCCGCGCATGGTGCCGCGGCCCAAAGCACTGATCGTCAACTTTCCGTCGAACCCAACTACGGAATGTGTCGAACTGCCGTTCCTGGCGCGTCTCGTGGAGCTGGCCAAGGAATATGGGTTCCATTTGATCCAGGATCTGGCTTACGCGGACATCGCCTTCGACGGGTACAAGCCGCCCAGCGTTCTGCAGGTGCCTGGCGCGAAAGAGGTCGCGGTCGAGTTCTTTACGCTGTCGAAGAGCTACAACATGCCCGGCTGGAGAGTGGGATTCATGGTGGGCAATCCGGTGCTGGTGAGCGCGCTGGCGCGGCTCAAAAGCTACTTCGACTACGGCACGTTCACGCCCATCCAGGTGGCTTCCATTCAAGCTCTGGAAGGGCCGCAGGAGTGCGTCGCGGAGATTTGCGAGAACTACCGCAGCAGGCGCAATGTGCTGGTGGAGGGGCTGAACAAGCTGGGCTGGCCGGTTGCCCTGCCCAAGGCCACGATGTTTGTGTGGGCGAAGATTCCGGAGGCCTTCCAGACTCTCAAGTCTCTTGAATTCTCGAAACTTCTGCTCACCGAAGCGAAGACGGCTGTTTCACCGGGGATCGGCTTCGGCGACTACGGGGACGGGCACGTGCGCTTCTCGCTGATTGAGAACGAAGAACGGACACGGCAGGCGCTACGCGGGATCAAGCACATGTTCGCGAAGGGACAGGGATCAGAGGTACTGGCGGCAAAGTAGTTCCCTGATCGAATTGCGCGTTGATCCCAGGTCTCAAAAGCGAGACCCTTCCACAAGCTCAGGGCAGGCTCTGGGGCACCCGCTTTCGTGTCCTTGATCCCTGCGTGGCCGCAGCGGCGTGTCAACTGTCCTTGCTGTAAAGCAGGTCGCGGATGGCGCGGCGCCGGGCAGCATCTACTTCCCTATGAGCCTTGACTTCGTCGGCGGTCATGTGGCTCCTGGGCGCGGGTTCCGTCGACTCCTGGGCAGTGCACTCCGGACAGCGATTGGCGAAACCGGGCTTGTCGGGTCTCAGCTCGAATTCCTGGGAGCAGATGACACAGGTTTTGATCGGAAACGTCATTGCGATAAATGATAAGACCGATGCGGGCGGGGTTCAAGAGCGAGAGCGCGGAATTCCAACGGCCCGTTAATGGATTCCGCCGCCGCCACCGGTGCCTTCGCCGGGCCTATTCTTGCTGAGCATGAAGGCCAGGACGACGAGAATGACGGACATGTAGGAAAGCTCCATGTAGACATCCTGATAACCCTGCACCTGGGCCTGCATATTGAGCTGGTTGTAAATGGAGGCCAGGGCCATGCCGCTGGCATTGGGTCCGCCAGGTCCACCGCCGCTAAAGAAGCCGGTGAGGGCTTGAAGATGCTGCTGGAAAGCGATGGAGGCCGAGTTCATGGCGCTTTGCAGATGCTGCTGGTGCCAGGTTGCGCGGCTCGTGACCTGGGCGTTGGTGATGGCGATCAGGATGCTTCCACCGATGTTGCGGACGAAGTTGATGAGGCCCGCGACCTGATTGCTCTGCTCCTTGGGCATGCCGACATAAGCGGCAGTGGTGATGGAGATGAAGCAGAAGGGGATGGGGAGCATCTGGACGACGCGGAGCCACGATGAAGAGGAAAAGGTCATGTCCAGCGTAGTGACCGCGGCGGCGTAGCGGAAGGTGAGAATAAACAAGGTGAAGCCGACCACGGCCAGCCAGCGGGCGGCGATCTTGCCTGTGGCGTATCCGGCCATGGGCATGACGACGACGAGGGCGAATCCACCGGCAGTGAGGGCCAGGCCGGCCGTGGTGGCGTTGTAGCCGAGCAGTTGCTGCATGAACTGGGGCTGCAGGACGGTGTTGGCATTGAGCACGCCGCCGACCAGCATCATGAGGAAGCAACAGATGGCGAAGTTTTTGAAGCGGAAGAGTCTGAGGTTGATGAGGGGAGCCTTCTGACGCCACTCCCACACAAAGAGGCCGATCATGCCGAAGACGAAGAGAAACGCGAAGAAGCAGATGAAGGGCGAGGAGAACCAGTCGTTCTCTTCGCCCTTGTCGAGCATGATTTGCAGCCCGCCCATGGCGACGGTGAGAAAGCCGAGGCCGAGGTAGTCCATGTTGCGCAGGCGGGAGCGGTCAGCCTTGATCCAGGGTGGATCTTCGACGAGGCGGCTGACCAGGAAAAAGGCGAGGATGCCGACCGGGATGTTGATGAAAAAGATCCAGCGCCAGGAGAAATTGTCGGTGATCCAGCCGCCGAGGGTTGGGCCGATGGAGGGCGCGAGAACGGCGACCAGACCATAGAGGGCAAAGGCCTGGCCGCGCTTCTGGGGCTCGAAGGAATCGGCCATGATGGCCTGGGCCATGGGTTGCATGCCGCCGCCGCCGGCTCCCTGAACGATTCGGCAGATCAGCAGAATGGGCAGCGAAGGGGCAGCGCCGCAGAGGAAACTCGCGACCGTGAAAATCACGATGCAGATGACGAAGAAGTTGCGCCGGCCAATGACGCTGGAGGCCCATCCGCCCAGGGGCAAAACGATGGCGTTGGCAACCAGATAGCTGGTGAGCACCCAGGTGCCCTCGTTGATGCTGGCGCCGAGCGAGCCGGCGATGTGGGGCAGGGCCACGTTGGCGATAGAGGTGTCGAGCACCTCCATGAAGGCGGCCAGGGCGACGGTCATGGCGATGAGCCAGGGATTGACGCGAGGCTTCCACGGCGTGAGCAGGGCGCGTTGCGGATTGGTTACTGTGGCCGCAGCGCTGGCGGGGACCGGCACTGCAGGCTGCAACTCGGACAAAAGTCTTCTCCTCTACTTGCTCTTCGGCTTGTTGGCCGGGGAAGTTAAGCGCCTGTGGCTCTATTTTTTGGCCTGGCGGCTTGGGATCAGCCGCACTCATTTCTTTAGATTCGCCTGGGCGGCTTGGGGGTTCATGGATTCATGCCGCGGGGATCGCGACTCTGTCCAGCGAGCTCCGCGTGTGCCTCTATTCCGTTCGCAGCGCCTGCATGGGGTCGATAGAGGCGGCGCGGCGGGCGGGGATCCACGAGGCCGCGAGGGCGACCAGAATGACCAGGGCCGCACTACCGGCGAAGGCGATGGGGGCAGTGGGCGCGATGCCATATAGAAAGCTCGACATCAGCCGCATGGCCATCATCGAAACGACCAGGCCAATGCCTGTCCCAATCGCGGCAAGCATCAGTCCCTGACCGAGCACCAAGCGCAATATATTCCGCCGTTCCGCGCCGAGCGCTATGCGAATGCCGATTTCGCGCCTGCGCCGGTTGACGACATAGGCAATCACGCCATAGAGTCCAACCGCTCCGAGGAAGATTCCCAGCAGGCCGAGCGTAGCTACAAAGCCCGCAGCCATCTGGTCGGCCCAGAACGCCTGCTGCATCAGATAATCCAAGGTGCGGACATCGAGCGGAACATTCCGGTCCATGCGCTGGATTTCGCTTAGCGTCCTGGCCACAATCGGACGCGTATCACCCTCCACGTCGACGATGAGCGTTCCCTGTTCTCTAAGAGTCTGCGCGAAGGGAAAATACATGTAGGGCTCCGGCGACTCATGCACGCTGTTGATCTTTGCGTCTTCCACAACGCCGACGATCTGGCATGCTTCCCCTTCAACAAGGAATTGACGCCCCAGAGCCTCTTTGCCGGGCCAGAAGCGTTCCGCCATGGTTCGGCTGACGATCGCGATCCTGCCGACTGAAGGATTGTCGGCTGATGTGAATTCGCGCCCTTTCAGCAGGCGCGTTCCCATGGTTTGAAAGTAACTGGCGTCGACCGCGTTGAACTTGATGGGAATACTGGGCTGACCCTGCGGCAACTCCACTCCCGGGATAGAAACGCGCTGCTCCGCTCCTCCTCCCGAATCGGAGAGCAGTACGCGTTGCGCCAGCGCAACATGCCGCACGCCTTCGAGCGCTGCCACTTTCTCTTCCACCTGCTGGAAGAAGATCGCGCTGCGCTTGGAATCGTATCCAGCGATTCCTGGAATCAGGTCGAAAAAGATCAGATGCCTTTGGTTGTCGAATCCGAGCGGAAGGGCGCGGCTGAACAGTAGGCTGCTCATCACGAACCATGATGCAGTCACGAGCACCATTGACAATGCAATCTCGCCCAGCACCAGCGCGTTTCTCATCGTCCATCGGCGCACGCCGCGGCCAGCGCCCAGTTCTTCGCCCTTCAATGCCGAAGCAAAGTTCATCTTTGAGGTTTGGATTGCGGGCGCCATTCCGAATACCAGAACCGCTGCCACGGCCAGGGCTGCCGTAAAGGCAATCGCAGATCCGTCGAGGTGCAGATCGAGCCCCAGCCCTACCTGTGCCGGAGGCAGCAATGCCGGTTGCAGCCTGAGCAACCCGACTGCCAGAAGCAGACCAAGCGAGGCGCCCATCAAAGCCAGCAGAAAGCTCTCGGTGAGCAGTTGACGCACGACGCGAAGCGATTTCGCACCTAGCGCCAAGCGCATGGCAACCTCTTTTTGCCTGGCGTCGGAGTGGGCCAGAACCAGACCCGCAACATTGCCGCAGCAGATGAGAAGCACGAGGCTAACGGCCGTCATGAGCAGCAGCGTGGGAACCAGCGCCTCGCGCAGGCGGGCACGCTCAGAGATGAAGGCAATGGCTCGTGCCTTGTCGGTGGCCGGATACGCCTGGGCCAGACGGCGTCCTATTGTGTCCAGCTCAACCTGGGCCTCTGCTTCGGATGCACCGGTGCGCAATCGTCCCAGAAGTTCGAAATCTCGGTAATCCCGCTTCGCGATTTCTTGGCCTTCGTTATTTTCGGTAGTGATAGGAATCCACAGATCTGTCGGAATCCCGCGCTGCAGACCGTGAAAGCGCGGCGGGGCAATGCCAATTACCGTATAGCCGCGGCCTGTGAGCGTAATCTGCTTTCCAACCAGTGATGGATCGGCGTTGTAGACGCGGCGCCATAGCGACTCGCTCACCACGACTCCCAGTCCGCTGCCCGTCTGGGACTCGGCGTAAAACCTGCGGCCCAGCCCGGCATCGAGCCCCAAGACCAAGAAGTAATTGGGAGAAACCAAATCGTCCAACACGAGCTGCGATTCGGCCCCGATGCGGAGCATCTTTGCGCGGCGCGAATAGGCGAGGATTCCCTCCAGCGATCTGCTCTGCTCGGACAGATCGAGGTAATCGGGATAGGAGAAGTTTTGGCTACTGCCCTGCGGCGTTGTGGACATCAACCGAACCAGCTTGTCAGGTTCACGGGCCGGCCAGGAACGCAGCAAGGCCGCCTCTGCAACGGTGAACACCGCCGAGTTCGCTCCAATACCGAGGGCAAGAGTTAGAACGGCGATGGTCGTATAGCCGGGGTTCCTGTATAGCACGCGCAGCCCAAATCGAATGTCCTGCAAGAGCGATTCAAGCCAGGGCAGGCCGCGGCGCTCGCGAACGGCTTGGCGGGTTTGTTCGGCGCCACCGAGGCGAATCAGGGCTTGACGGCGCGCTTCTTCGTAACTGAGGCCGGCGCGGATGGCGTCTTCGGTGTGCATCGCGACGTGGCTCTCGAGTTCGGCGTCGAAGTCGCCTTCATTGCGCCGGGGGTTGAAAATCCCGCAGAGGCGAATCCAAAATGCTCTGACTTTGGGCATTATGCCTCCTTATCCTTCCTGGGCCGGGGTGAGAAAACGGGCCAATATCTCGGTGGTCTGCTCCCACTCGGCTGCTGCTTTCTTTACCTGGCGCTGGCCGGCTTTGGTGAGTTCGTAAAACTTTGCGCGGCGGTTGTTTTCCGAGAAGCCCCAGTGGGAGCGGATGAAGCCCTCCTGCTCGAGCTTGAGCAGTGCGGGATAGAGCGTGCCGTAGTTCATCTGCAGCAGATCGCCGCTGGTCTGCTCGATGCGCCGCGCCAGGCCGTAGCCGTGCTGCGCACCCATGGTTTCAAGCGTGCGCAGAACCATCAGTGCCAGAGTTCCCTGCCAGACATCGGTCTTGTCGCCCATTGCATTTTCCCTCCACACTTCTATTGCCAGCCAATAGGAGCACTGTACTCCGACTTCTATTGGAATGCAATACGAAAGATTCCGGCGCCCGGTTCCCGGAAATTTGCGCCTTTTGGAGGGCGGCTTCGCGGCGGATCGCAAAACTTCTTACTAGAGCAGAACCAAGGAAGATGTATCCCTCAGGGGCCAAAGCCCACATTACTTAGCTACTGCCAGCGGCACGACTGAAGTCGTGCCCTTTCAAAGAGGAACATAGCAACTCTAGCCCCGCTCTAAAGTCTCTTGGAGGAGGTTCAACATGCATGGGAATCGCTCCCTCTTTAATTTGGGTCGCAAAGCGACCGGATATTCCGGAAGAAACGCGGGGAAAGCATCCATACCTTTAACCCTGGGGAAAATCTCTCTGCAATATAACTCAGAAACTGGCGCCGTGGAACCAATCTATTCTCTATTTGCAAAGTGGTAATAGTGCTGCTGACACTCGAGAGTTCCTCTCGAGCTTCGTAGCCAGCAAGAACATTGAACGCCCACCAGTTCTCTTCCTGTTCCCTGTTCCCTGTTCCCTGTCTTTTTCACGCCCAATAACTGCGGTCCAGGGTTCGGTACTGGATGGCCTCGGCAAGATGGGCGACGGTCAGGTGTTCGGCGCCTTCGAGGTCCGCAATCGTCCGGGCGACTTTGAGAATGCGGTCGTGAGCGCGCGCAGTCAGCCCCTGCTGCTGCATGGCTCGCTCCAGAAGGCGCTCGGAATCGGCGCCTAACTCGCAGTGAGTGCGAATCTGCCGCGTGGTCATTTGCGCATTGGCATAAATCTTGTCGCCGGAGTTTTTGAATCGGACCCGCTGCCGTTCTCGCGCGGCCATCACCCTGCTCCTGATCTCATTTGATCCCTCGGCCGCCGCGCCGCCGCGCAATTCTTTGTATTGCACTGCAGGAACCTCGATATGAATGTCGATACGATCCAGCAGCGGCCCGGAGATCTTGGCCACATAGCGCTGGATCATGGGCGGGGTACACCCGCACTCGCGCGATTTGTCGTTGAAGAATCCGCAGGGGCATGGTTGCGTTGCCTTTCTGTCATTTTGAACTTCGAGCTGTCAGACGCAAGTCCGCAGAGTACCCCAAAGAAATCAATAGCTTAGGCGATCATATCCGCACGCGTCGGCTGGATCTGAAGCACCTCCAAAAGCAGGTTGCTGACCAGATTGGCGTTCACGAACAGACCATTTCTGGCTGGGAACGCAACGAATCCTCTCCCGAGGTCCGTTACGTGCCGGCTATCATTCAGTTCCTGGGGTACAACCCCTTACCTGCGGCCAGCTCACTTCCTGAGCGCCTTGCCGCCGCCCGTAGGGCGCTTGGCCTATCGCAGCGGAAGATGGCCGCGAAGTTGGGCGTCGATCCGGCCACGCTGCTCGGCTGGGAAGCTGGGCGGCATCGGCCGACCGGGAGGAGCTTGGACTCGATCCGGAACGTCACGGCGATGCAATCCAGCCAGACTACATTCGGCGCGGACCTGCTAGCGCCGAAGTTGAAAGCAAGGAAGCTGGCTTCCAGACCCATTTCTTGACTTTAATGAAAAAAACTTGACGGATCACCGAGTTTCAGAATAGTTTTTCTAGCAAAAGAAGCCCTTCGTTGCAGTTGGCCCAATCCATTCGACATTTCAACCGAGGTGAAGGCAATGATTAGCAAGTCAAAACCAACTCGTTCCGAAGAAGACCAGCGTGCCATGTCGTGCGGATTGGAAAAGGGAGCTTCGGAAAAACGCGTTCTCTGAGCGAGAGAACAGGTTACGCCAGACCTTACTAACTTCCAAACCCAGATGAGGAGCACATATGCGGAACGCAGTAGCATTTGCCAATAACGACGTCGCCACTATCGCCTGGAGCTACGGGACCAAACCCGAGGGCTGCATGGGTTTCGCGCTGTATCGCATCGATTCGAAGGGCAAGGAGACGGCGCTGCCGAGTCACGCAGTTTTTCCAGGGGGAACCATCGCAGCAGGACAGACGACCGCTCAGTTCCCTATTCAGAAGTTTTACTGGAAGGATGTCTACGCGCGGCTGGTCGGGGACAAGACGGGAAACTACACGTTCCGCTACAAGGTGGTGCCGCTCGAAGGACCGCCGGATGCGTTGAAGTCAATGGCCTCGCTCCCGATTCTGACGACGAACGAGGTGACGATCTCCGGGGTGTGTTCGGCAAGTGTGACGGCGATCTTCAATCGGGGCCTTATCTCGACGCAACATGTGTCGGATGCGTTGAAAGGCAAGGTCAACAAGACTAGCCTGTTGGCGGCGATCAAAGTTCCGGGGAACCAGTTGCGGAAGGATCTGGCCGGCGACATTCTCGGGACATTGACCGGGTTCGTCGCGCGGGCGAAGACGAGTGGCTCGATCTATGCGGCGCTGTATGAGCTAACAGATGTGGAGTTGGTGCAGTCGCTATTGGGCATCGGAGACAAGTTGAATATCGTGCTCGCGAATATTGTGGGCAAGCCGACGCTGGGCGGATCGGAGGAGGTGGCGGGCGAGAACGACAATTCCGAGACTAAGCTGAAGGCGTCGGCTGTGTCACTGCTTTACCGGAAGCCGCCGAGCAGCCACATTGTACACAACAAGTTCCTGATTTACGTGGATGCGAGCGGGGCGCCGCAAGCGGTATTGACGGGCTCCTGCAACTGGACCGATACAGGGCTGTGCGCGCAAACAAACAACTCGATCGTGATTCAGGACAAGCTGGTGGCGGCGCGGTACATGTCGTACTGGAAGAAGCTGCAGGCGGACGAGACGGCGCATGAGGCGGGCAGCCCATTCCAGGACACACCGCTGCGGACGTTCAACGGCACGGAGAAGAACCTAAACCTCGACAAGGGGAACGATGCCGCCAGCACGTTGACGAGCTATTTCTCGCCCAATACGCCGAAGCAGCGCAGTAGGGGCAAAGGGATCGAGGCCTTCCCGGTGGATATGAAGGACCTGAGCGATCGGGTCATGGCTGCCAAGAATGCAGTGCTGTTTCTGGCGTTCGTTCCTGGGACGCCGAGCATTACGGAGTTTGCGGCCGCGGCGCAAAAGGCAAACAAAGACCTGTTCGTGCGTGGATGCGTGACTTCGCCAGATGCAGCGGGGAACTTTTACTACGACCTGAAGGGCACGTCGCCACCGAAGAAGCAGAAGGGCGTCAAGAGCCCGGCAGCGCCGCAGGATGCGCGCGTGATCTCGGCGAACGCTCTGGACAAGACGGTGCCGGATGGTTGGCAAAAGGAACTTCTGAAGGCTGGATTTGCGATTACGCACGACAAGATCGTGGTGATCGACCCGTTTGCGGACGACTGCGTGGTGGTGACGGGAAGCCACAACCTGGGTTATCAGGCTTCGTACAACAACGACGAGAACCTCGTGATGATTGAAGGCAACAAGAAGCTGGCGATGGCGTACGCAACGCATGTGCTGGACGTGTACGACCACTTTTCGTGGCGTTGGACGGTGAACCAGGGAACCAGCGTCGACGCCAACCTGAAGACCAAGCCGGATGACTGGCTGAACTGGTATTTCGACGCACAGGGGAATATCAAGACCGCGCAGTTGAAGTTCTGGATGCAGGCTACGGTGTAGACAGCGGCCCGAGTGCGAACAGCGAATGCCAGCTGATGCCGAGCTGGCATTCGCTGTTTTGGGTGCCGCTGATAGCGTTCAAGCACGGGCCGCGTGACCTCCACCGGCTCCGTCAGCCCGCGCTCGGCGCACCACGCGAGGAAATAGCGCACGTGCATGTGCTGGTTCCGACACATGCCCATATAGCGCCTCGACCTGCGCCTTGCCCTGGAACCCAAGGACCATCGTGTTATTCGATTTCCGGTTCTCCATC
>Ga0224559_1000479_pt1 | contig 26666 bp, 28 predicted proteins | sample 714S33034metaG_FD_180676 | JGI IMG/M metagenome (GOLD analysis project Ga0224559, IMG submission 180676) | Peat soil microbial communities from Stordalen Mire, Sweden - 717 S3 30-34 | ecosystem: Environmental > Terrestrial > Soil > Wetlands > Peat | place: Sweden: Norrbotten County, Stordalen... | reverse complement strand
AATCTACGAATTCTTACTCATGAACATGAAATTTTTAGAGATTGGCCACAAATTCTCCGGCCACGAATCTTGTAAATGCATACAATAAAGCTGGAAAAAATATAATTAGCTTAAAAGCAAGTAAAGAGGTAGGGAAAAATAAGTAACAGTGGGTGATTTATACACAATATTCTATAATTAGTGAAAGTCTTAAATTCAACATTTAACTAACGGTTTAGATATTCATTAAAATTTTACCCGTTTTCATGATCTTTGCAGAAAAGTAATGCTGAACATTTTATTACTTCTGGAGCGCTGAGAGTCATGAATTCCTTGTCCTTTAGGCTATGTATGATGCGACTCCTAGCATCTTTTTGTTTTAGTTTGAACTTCTAAATTATCGCTTTGTTGTAAAATGATTTTTTTTGTCACCATGGTCATAGATGGTACTACTCACTCTGAAAGGTCTTTGATATACACTTTAATTAAATAAAGTTAGCAATAGCTATTATCGGATCATCTATTACATAGTATTGGTGCCTGATTATCGATACAATATATTCTCCAATAAGAGAATTAAATGGAATCGCATGCCTATCTTTACCCCTATTTTTGTGGAGCAATGCTAAAAATTAATGCTATGAAAGTGGTAAAATCTCTCATTCAATCATTCCTGGAATCCCATCCAAAAGACTTTCTATTAGAGGCGGTTTAATACTTGAAAGGAGGTAGTTCTTACAGATTTTTCAAAGTTCGTCCTTAATTGAAAAATTATATCGTAATGGGGAGGTCGTATAGTCAAATGGTAAGTTATATAGATCCGTTTGAGCTGTGGCAGCTGACACAATAAACAATATCTTCCGGAATATCAGAGAGAACCTAAAGCAGAGTTTTAATCATCTAGATTAAAGAAGTAGGATAAAAACAAGAATCGATGATTTTTGAATTTCTACGAACTGAGTGTGTGGTCTAGAAGCATATATAATCATTTAGTGCGTAGTGAAAACAAGCAATTTGATTTGAGCTTTTTATTCAACGAATTTCACATTTGGTTTTAATTAAGCCTCTTAAGCAAAGCACAATTCTAAGCTACAAGTTATCCCTTGAGCCTAGCTAAACGGACATCTTGCTTATGAAGCAAAATCCGGATGGTTCAACTCGATTCTAGAGAGTATCCTTCGTACTTTTTATGTCTTTGCCTTCTATTTTTACTGCTCGTTTCATGGCGTAGGCAAAAGACTTGAAGAGAGCTTCGATTTTGTGATGGTCATTATCTCCATAGACACTTGCATGTATCGTAATTTTTGCATTTGAGGCAAGAGTATCGAAGAAGTGCCTCACCAGCTGGGTATTGAACTGTCCCACATTGGGCGCCGCAAAGTCCGCTTTTAGGACAAGATATCTGCGCCCACTAATATCCACAGCAACGTCTGCAAGCGCCTCATCCATTGGAATTCTGGCTTCTCCAAAACGAGCGATTCCTACCATGTTTCCAAGCGCTTCTGAAAGAGCCTTTCCGAGAACTATCCCCGTATCTTCCACTAGGTGATGCTCGTCCACGTAAAGGTCGCCCTCTGAACGAATCTTAATGTCAAATTCTGCATGTCGCGCAAAGGAAGTAAGCATATGATCAAAAAACCCGACTCCTATGCTGATATCTGCAATTCCGGTACCATCGAGGTTCAGTTCAAGTTGAATATCAGTTTCTTTTGTCTTGCGGGATATTTTACCTGTTCTCATAGAGCATCACATTCTCTTAAATTAAATAAATACCTCGTATTTAGCAGCTTTTTGAATCCTGATAGTTTATTCCGGAAAATCAAGGTAATGAGCTAATCACTCTGCTGGAAAAAAAGATCGGCACCCAATTAATCATACTTTGTGGACTCAATAGCTTCCTCAAGAGAAAATCTGCCTGTGTAAAGAGCACTGCCAATAACTACTCCTAATGCTCCTGTTTTCTTCAGAGTTTGTAGGTCGTGCAAAGAACTTACTCCCCCAGATGCAATTACAGGGATAGTGACTGATTCAACAAGTTCCTTTGTAGGGACAGGATTTACTCCTTGCATAAGACCTTCAGTATCTATATTCGTAAAAAGCAAACTTCCTGCCCCCAGCTCCTCAAACTTTTTGCCCATTTCTACAGAAGTTTGCGCGCACTCCTCAGTCCAACCTTTTATTGAGATTTTTCCGTTCTTTGCATCCAGAGCAACAGTTATGTATGCGCTTCCAAAGGAATTGACAAGCAGTTTTACCAGTTCCGGATTTTGGATGGCAGCAGTTCCAAGAATTACTCTTGAAACTCCGAGTTTAAGGAGCTCAGCGGCATTTTCAAAGTTTCTAATTCCTCCTCCTACTTGAATACAAACTCCTCTTTCCTTACAGACCTCTACTATCTTTTCAATAATTTGAGTATTTTTCCGTTCCCCTTCTATTGCACCATCGAGATCTACAAGGTGCAGGCACTCTGCGCCTTTGTTAACCCAGTCTAAGGCAACTGAAAGAGGGTTGTCTAGGGATATAATTTCACTACCAGGTACTCCCTGCACAAGCTGAACGCACTTCCCCCCCTTCACATCCACCGCAGGAATCACTGCAAAAACCAAGAACACCACTTCTCCAGCAAACTTATAAAATAATAGCCCCATGTTCTCATGATTGTAGACCTTTTCCTTTCAGGGCATGATTCTTTCAATCGGTACAACAAGGATGTCTCTGGCACCTATTTTTTTCAGTTTATTTACTATGGTAAAGATTAGGTTTGCATCAACAACTGCATGAACTGCGAGAATCGATTCTTCAGGAGATTTGCTGGATTCAACCTTCATGACGGTGGGCCCTGACATTCCAGGTAGCACTTCTTTTATTGCCTTTAAAGAGGTTTCAGGAACATTCATCATGAGATATCGCCGTTCTTTTGCATTAAGCACACTTTCGAGCGCAGTTTTGATATCAAGAATTTTATCTTTTGTCTGTAAGCTCTCTTTATTAGCTATTAGATAAACTGTTGAGGAAAATACTTTGTCAATAGCTTTCATGTGGTTGATCATCAGAGTTGTTCCGGAACTTGAAATATCCACAATAGCATCCGCAATTCCTACATGTGGGGTAATCTCACAAGCACCGCTAACCTTTATGATGTTAATATTAACTCCCAGCTCTTTGAAATACTGACCAGTGATCTTCGGAAATTCAGTTGCAACTTTCTTGCCTTCAAGATCCTGAGCTTTCTCAAAATTAGAGTCTTCTAGCACAGCTAGTACAAGGTTTGATTTCCCGAATTTAAGGTCTAGAAGAGTTTCAACATCCGCTCCTCTTTCCGTAATAAGATCTATACCTGTGATACCCACGTCAGCAGCTCCATCCTGTACGTACTCGGGAATATCACTAGCTCTGGCAAAGAGAATGCTGATCTCCGGATCTATGGTCTTTTCAAAAAGTTTTCGGCTTTCGGCTCCTCCTCTTATTGGGAATCCTGCATCGCGGAAAATAGATATTGTGGGTTCGTGAAGGCGTCCTTTATTGGGTATTACAATGCGAATCATCTACTCTGCCTCCTAAATGTTCTCTACTGGGAATTTTTTCCCGAGTGTGTTCATCATAATGGAATGTTTATCCAAAATACTCTTTTACAATATAGACTTCACGGTAGATTTCACGGAAAACTTATGTGCTGAAGATTAGGCGTAAAAAGAATAGTTCTTAAGTAGTTGTAGTTTAATGAGATCAATTTCCAGTAACCCTTAAATATCGATACTTCGCTTGAATTATATCTTTATCCTGCTATCTATACTGTTTCTTTCATTCTATCAAAATTTATTTACTTTTAAAACAAGAGATTTCACTTTTGATTTAGGGATAAATTATGAAAATATCAGCAAATAGAAATCTATAGTAGTGGACATTTTCATTTTAAAGGGGATTTCTACGTTTCTTTGTGTATGAACTAACTAAAACTCAATATATTGATGATGGGATTTCTCGAGCTATTGATTCAGGTATTCTAAAGATAGTAACTGCTGTCAATATCAGAGGTAAATCTTTGAAATAAAGACTCTTAAGATTAGATCAATATTAGCAACAAAAATTAGATTCTGTAAAGTCTCGAAAAGACCATTTGAAGGCCAAAAGAAAGGTCCTAAAAAAAGTAAAAGACACCTTAGAGTCCACAGACTTATAGAATGATGGAATATAATAAATCCAATCAGTTTAAGGATTTTCAACGAGAACTTTCCCGAAAAAATAGTGGATAATGCCAAAGCCAATACTTTGATTATAGGAGATTTGAAAATCAAAACATAGCTGAATCTAAAAACAGAACGGAAAGAAAATAGATCAACTCCGAATTAAGGTTACCTTTTAGCATTCATCAGTTTTTTAGCTTATAAGTACGAACTTATAGGTAAACATTTGATAAAAATAGATGAAATCTGTACTTTCAAAGAGTTTTATGTTTATGGACCTCGAAAAGAGATGCTTCTTTGGGAAATAACTCTGAATTTCGATTGTGAAAATATTTTTAATCGAGATAGGAATAGTTCAATTCATATCATGAAAAGTTTCCTACCGCAGAGTGCTTTGTAGATAAGCTATCCATATTTTGTGGATACTATTCGACAAACAGTCTCTTTGGTGATTATAACTAGCGTCAGCCCTAATTAAATGCCTGTTGTACTTAAAAGTAGTTCCTTCCCCTATGCATCAGTGGGTGGGAGGGATAGTTCACAAATATAGACTCTTGAGTCATATACCCACTTACTGCAGATGCACTCAAGAAGGCTATCCATTTTTTTCCCAATATGACAGTAGCTTAAAATTGATCTGACATTCAATGAATAATAATTGACTAAGAGGTCAACAAATTCAAAATATATGTACGTATGCAGAATGTCGAGGATATAATATCATTGATATGTTTTTTAGCAATATATGAGTTCATGAATACTAAGTACTGAAAAAGCAGAGTTTTAATGTTAACTGACCGAAAAATAGTAAAAGAATAACATCAACAGTACTAATCAAACTACTGTTAATTTTGAAAAAAGAGGATCCAAAATGGCCCGGAATATAAAAGTAGAGGAGCTCTTGCAAACTCCGATTGAGAAACAACAAATAGAGCTTGTAGAACGCAAAGGGATAGGGCATCCTGACAGCATATCAGACGGATTGGCCGAAGCCGTAAGCCGCGCACTATGCAGGGAATACATCAACAAATGTGGGGTTGTACTCCACCACAACACAGACGAAACTCAGATTGTAGCTGGAAGGTCATGTCCTAGATTTGGGGGCGGAGAAGTGCTGCAGCCAATATATATTCTGCTGGTGGGCAGAGCCACAAAAGAGTTCGGAGGTATCGAACTTGCTACCGAGTCTGTAGCTCTTCAAGCTGCAAGGAGATATCTTAAGAATATTCTTGTGAATATGGACCTTGATCGAGACGTAATCATGGACTGCAAACTCGGAACAGGTTCTTCAGATCTAAGGGATGTATTCAAAAGAGATAGGGTTCCTATTGCAAATGATACTTCTTTCGGTGTTGGACATGCTCCTTTTTCTGAGCTTGAAAATCTGGTCTACAATACAGAAAGGCAACTTCTCACAGACTTGAAATCACGCATTCCTGGAATCGGAGAGGATATGAAGGTCATGGGATTGAGGGATGGGGAAGATATAACCCTTACAATATGTAGTGGCATGATTGGGAAATATATCGACGACTTAAACAGTTATCTGAGTATCACTGAAGAGATGAAGGATTATGTAGGGGAACTTGCAACTTGTTACACTGAACGAGATGTTAAAGTCTTCATTAACGCAGGAGATAACTTGGACGCATGTAGTATTTTTCTCACAGTAACCGGAACTTCAGCTGAAATGGGAGATGACGGTTCCGTTGGGCGCGGAAACCGTTGTAATGGCTTGATAACACCAAACAGGCCTATGAGTATGGAAGCTACAAGCGGAAAGAATCCGATCAACCATATAGGGAAAATCTACAACCTTCTAGCGACTCAGATCTCCCGTGATATTGTAGAAAAAGTCTCAGACGTACAGGAAGTCTATGTTAGACTGCTTTCCCAGATAGGAACACCTATTGACAAGCCACTTGTAGCAAGTGCTCAGATTATTCCTAAAGAAGATACTTCTTTTGAAAAGGTTAAAGCGGAAACTGAAGTTATAATTGATGACTGGTTTTCTAATGTGACAAAGATTACAGAAATGGTGATTAAGGGGGAATTGAATACTTTCTAGATGCAATTACTATTTTCATATAACTTATTTATATTCTGGCAATAAATATATTTCTATCTCAGTCGAGTATCCCACTACTTTATGTGGGGCTGGTAACTTCTCAGATAACTGTTATTAACTAACTTATTTCGATTTTAAGCTACCTTTGCTCCATAAAATGAAACTATTTCCTGTAAATATTTGTGTCTATAAAATAAGATATAAGATTTTTTTTGTATGAAGTATCGTCAAAAATTTATTTTGGGCAATGACATCATCAACTATTTTAAGACTATTTCGATAAACCGTTTGATTTCATCATATGCTTTATGTATGGTATATAAATCACTTGTAAAAATCAGAGGTTTAATCGAAATTCTCTGAAATATATCTGTTTTGAGCTTGATATGTAGGTAATAATGCTGATCATGTACATCTTTTAATTGGTGATGAACCAAAATATCTTCTTCCATAGTGATGCGGTATTAAAAGTATCAACAGCGAGATAAATCTTTAAAGAGTACTCTGAGATTAAAAACAGTTATTTTTGGTGAACTTTGGAATGTTAGAGATTACATTGGAACTGTTGGTGATGATGCAACTTTCAGTATAATTGAAATGTATTGCAATACAATTTTGGATTTGCTGTAAATATCTACTGATATTCTGTTAAATAATTATTCTTCTCTGTATGTTATTTTAGTGTGAAGGAACATTTATCAAGCTCTATAATATAAAATTATATCTTGTCTCAAATTCATAGGAATTACTATTTTTATTAAGTGGTATAAAAATAACGTAATTTACTATGATTTCCATCTCATTTAGGATTAAATAAGTCCTAGATTTTCAGAATTTGTAAGTTGTATAATTTATTTGTTTAATTACATACACTATAAATAGCATTAAAAGGAGATATGATAATTATAACAGTTGGTATAATTTAATTACAATGCTGTTTTCTATATTTTTCCATAAAAATAGCAAACTTATGTGAAATATTTTATGTTAATGCTAATGTATATTTCTACATCTCGTATAATGGTATTTCAGATTAAAATTTATTCCGAGTTCTTAATAAATATTAGTTTCTTACTTATATTTCGCCGTACATTATATTCTCTGGATAATAATACTCTGATGGTACAATTTCAAAACATCTAAATCGGCAAATAATACCAAACGCAGATTTACAAATAGATTCGTCTTTTAAAATCGAAGCTAGATCGTCTATTTGTAGCTCAATATTTATTCAATGCACTTGCCGATTAGAAGTAAATTGAAAAACTAATGGTCTTAGAAATAATTGTATCAAACTAAAAAAAAATTGTATCAAACTAAAAAAATTTGGAGTGTATATAAATATGGGGAAACAAAAATTTGACAGAATGAAAAAAACACTTAGCATTTTCATGCTAGTCTTTGTAGTAGTATCTTTAACAGCTGTGGCAGCTAGTGCACGTGGCGGCGGTGGCCGTGGCGGCGGCTTTGGTGGCTATGGCGGCGGCTTTGGTGGCGGTTGGGGAGGACCTGGTTTTGGATGGGGCGGCCCATTCGGATTTTACCCACCTGCACCCTATGGTACAGCACCTGGATCTTGCGCCTGTGGACCTTATGGATGCTTCTGTGCTCCTGACTACACGTACCTTGTGCAGGCTATCATAGCCGACAATGGTTGGTGAAAGTAAGCAGTTGTTTCGGGAATGATATCGTGAGCTTATTGCTGACTAGCCGAAACATAAATTAATCTATCTAGGGAAGCTTATATTGGCTATAAAATAGGACTGAATCATTTGAGGTGCAAGATCAAGTGCTATATATGTTGTAGCACCAACTAAGCATAAGCGCTAAGTTGAAAGAGGAGAGATGGAAGAAAAATGGAAGGTGAAATAGAGCTTTCTGTATTTTCTTTCTTCTGTGTTTTTCATGATTATGCAATTCCATATGACTTTAATTTGAATATTTAGAGGATTATCAATAAACCCTAAATTTTGTACCTGCTTATAAATTATATCTATTTTCTTGTGAAAATTAGAGGTTTATCGAAATCCTATTTACATTCAAAACTTACATGTGAATATTCACATTCAAAATTGGCTATGTTTTTTAGAAATCTAATTAATTTGTAGTTTATTATAGATAATTAGATAACAGCTCTCAATTGGAATTTTAGCTAAAAATCTATTCTTTTTTTTCATTAATTCTGTCTTCACTTATTTTTTATTTTACAGCATCAACATTAAATAATACAAAATTTTACGTTCTCATGGCTAAAAATTGAGTGGTATATAAGGAAGTCCTCTTCTAGGATTCCCTCGAAAACGTTATCTGTATATAAAATTCAACAATGTATCAATTTTCTAACTGCCGCTTAATTGAAAATGTTACAAAGTAGGTAGGACGTACTTTTATATCAACAAAAGTTGGCACTTTAAGTACAGTGTTTCTGGTATGATTACAATGTTTATTGTGTGATAAAACTCTTTGTTGTGAAATGTTTTAGAGAACTTAAGCATGATGAAACGATTTCTTCCCTAACAGAGGAAGAGGCTATTCTGGAATCTTTTTATGAAAAAGGCTAGATAAAACTTTCTTCAGGCGGAACCTTTAATCATTTTATGAAGTACAGTTTTGAAGAGGAAGGAATTGCTCAGGTAATGATGTTGCTTTATAATCAAATCCGCAAACTCTAACCAGAACAAAACTAAGATCTATTTCATTCCAATTGAAGCTTCAAGATACTATAAGCATGTTTATTATAATCCTAAATATCAATATAAAGATAATTTTGGTAAACCTATGATTTTCACGAGTCATTTATATGCTCTCTATAAATATATTCTGGTATTAAACAATTTATCGAAATCCTCTAAAACAGATAAGGCGCATATAGCAATGGTTGGAATTCATTCTTTTTTATGACTCAAAATTATGATATTAATTTTGGTTTTTTTGAACTTATTAAATATATCGAAGTTTTGCAAAAAATAAATGCTGATATATAATCATATTCTGTTGATGAGGTTATGATTTGCTCTTTAATTATACATATATATGGTTTCGTCTTAAAGCAAAATCAGTCATTACTTATGCATCAACTGCCTTAATCAATAACGAAAGGGGATCAAGATAATAGATCACTGGGTTAATAAAATGTGGAAAAGGACGGAGATATCAATGCAAAAATGGAAGATAAACTCAGTTTTCTGTGCCTGGATGGAAGAATGGTACAGGTTGTAAATGTATCTGAAAAACCAAAATATTAGAGATGATTCATTCAAAGAACTATATGAAAAAAGAGCGGAATGCAAAAGGAGACATGGTCGGATTAAGGATACAGTATAATTTGGAGTCAGATGAGTAAAAAGGTGAGTAGGAAACTCTACTCTTTCCTTACTTCATTGTATATCAATTAATTGGTGCTTACAAAATTACAAAACAATGTTCAAAACAAGAATTTATTTGGAGGATATTTTGAAAAAAACATTTGTCAAATTAGATCACAGATTTTAAGAACTAATTTGAGACCTTCCAATTAAAAATCAAATTTTTACGAGTAATTTATGTGCCATTCATATGCAAATTACGAAATTTAGGAGTTTATCGAAATCCTTTATAAAACCCAGAATAGTCGATTAAATACTTTTATTGGCTTTATATTCTCAATTTCGAAGCAAAATTTTCCCACTTCAGAAAATACTGACTAAAATTATAAATTGTCCCAATTTTGTATTAATTATTCTTTTAAATAATGGCTGTAGAAATAAAAGCAGTTTTTCATGATTTCCCATTTTAAATAAATCTGATATCTAACCGCACTTTTAAAAAAAACGTGTGGACTTATGAGCTATTTATCAACTTGTGCGATATATGTTGTCTAAAGAAATATGAAATTATATTTCATTAATCCATTTAGTATTAAGGGTGAAATAAGGTCATTTTTTTGGGGTATTTTTGTTAAAATAATGATTAATTATGAGATAATACTCATTATAATATATATAAGATACTGAACTATCTAAACCCATTTTCAGTCAAAAATTGTTTCGAGTAAATATTAGTTTCTTACTTATATTTCGCTATACATTATATTCTCTGAATAATAATACTCTGGTGGTACAATTTGAAATCTATTAAATCGGCAAATAATACAATTCCAAAATGTATCAGTACTCATTTCTTAAAAAAACGAAATTTGAGTATTGATTCGCAAAGTAATCTTTGCTCAGTGTACTTGTCGATTGGAAGTAAATTGAAAAACCAATAGTCTTAAATAAATAGTATCAAACGGAACAAAAGTTCGGAGTGTATACAAATATGGGGAAACAAAAATTTGACAGAATGAAAAAAACACTTAGCATTTTCATGCTAGTCTTTGTAGTAGTATCTTTAACAGCTGTGGCAGCTAGTGCACGTGGCGGCGGTGGCCGTGGCGGCGGAGATGGTGGCTACGGCGGCGGCTTTGGTGGCGGTTGGGGAGGACCTGGTTTTGGATGGGGCGGCCCATTCGGATTTTACCCACCTGCACCCTACGGCACCGCACCTGGATCTTGCGCATGTGGACCTTATGGATGCTTCTGTGCACCTGACTACACATACCTTGTTCAGGCCATCATAGCCGACAACGGTTGGTGAAAGTAAGCGATTGTTTTGGCAAGTATACATAATAGCTGATTGATGACTAGTCGAACAATGAACTGACCTGTCTAGATGGGTCTGAATTGGTCTGAGATAGGACTTACGCATTTGAGATACAAAATTCAGTACAATATACGTTGTGATTTGAATTTATATTATAGGCAATTTATTTTTATTGCTACTGGTTTTTTCGTTTAACCGCGTAAGTCCTATATAGCTGTAAAACCGATGATAATTTATTACGCATAATCATGAATCAAATTATGAAAATAGAAGTCGCTTAATATCTTAATATATATAAGATATCTTTTTCTGGCAGGACTTATTTATTTGAGGAGAACAATAGAGCACAAGCAAATTGTCATAAATGGTATGATTTAGATTGTTGAATATTACGATTTTGATTGTTCATTTAGATCTTTTGGTCTCATGCGATTTGTTTCTCAGTTTTAGCTTGTGAGTCCTACTTTGTTACTAGTTGTTAACCATTCAAGCAATTAGCCAATAGTTCTACATTTATATTTTTAGGTTTATAGTCCTATTGGAATGAATTAATAGGTTTTAGAGCTCCTATACCCTATTCTTCTCCAATTCACAAAATAATCCGAATGCCTTCCAAATTTCCACTTTACAAATGAAAATTTCTATTAAACTTTTCTTTTGTATTTTAGTGCTTATTCCAACGACTTGGTGTTTTTCCGTGAACTTTGACTTTATTTTAAGTCGATCCCCCTCAGCTTGCTGCGGGGATGGAATCTTCCTTATAGCCGTAATTGTTTCACTTATTGCAGATATACTCAAGGATGTTATCTATTTATGGCAGTAGCTTAAAAATGAATCAAATTTTCAATGAATAATTGTGGGCAAATAGGCAAACAAATTACTCAAATGTGTACATTTGTGAAATTCCAATTATAGCTGACTGACGTATATTTTTAAGACACATTTGCACTATAAAAATGGATCACTTCATGTGAACCATTATGTCCATAAAGTAATAATATCACCTAGTTTTTTTGTATTAAGTATCGTGATAATTTCTTTGAGATAATGACATCATCAACTATTTGAAATATATATGCTTTGAAATTGCTAATTATACTGTTTTGAATTTGGCACAATATATTTGATTGTGGTCATATACACCTGTTCTTTTTTGCTGAATCCGAATATTTTTTAGTAGTGATGCGAATTATAAACATATTAAAACAGGAAGAATCTTCAAAGAATACTTGAAATTAAAAACAGTTACTGTATGGAAAACTGTGAAGTAGTGTAGTTTACATTGGAACTGTGAGTGATATCCTAACTTCAAATATAACAGTAAACTGTGCTGAAAATCAGGGAAACTAGGGAAAATATAATCATATAATCAAATGAAAATATTTGATTCCGAAAAATTCCTCTACAGCCATAGCAGTTGCGTACCACATTGTTTGCTGCGGGTGCAGCACCATAACTTTGATTGCATTTTTAGTATTTGATGTTCATTCTTTTTTTATCCGCTTGATGTTTTAATAGCACTTCAAAGGATTTCGACTCTGATCTTCACTAGTCATTTAGATATTATTTATATGCAGATGACAAAATATTGGGTTTATCAAAATTTTCTTCAATGCAGTTAGATCCTTTAATGTCCACTTTGAATCCATAATTCCTGCCTATCTTCCAGGCATATTTTTATATTTCATGCTTCTTCCATCTTCATATACTAATCAACCTTGCTATCTGCATAAATTAAAATAAAAATAACTGAGAATCATTCGAATTATCAAGCACTCTATTTTCTTAAAAACGAGCATTAAATTTATCAAATAACAGGCACAAATAATCCAAAAGTACTTCTTAATTTACTTTTTTTGACTATTGATTGCATCATTATTTTGAGCAGTGAGGTTTTCATTGATTTGTTTTTTAAAAACCGTTCCAAAACTAATCAGTGAATTGTCATCGAAGGCTCAAATGTAACTTTGATCACGGATGCCAATTTGCCTTTGGGGTAATTTCACTGGCCAAACAAATTTGGTGGTCTAAATTGTCAGAAATAGTGAATAACTTTCGTAGTTTTGATTTTCATAAACGCTTTTTTATTGCTGTATCTTCAGTATAAATACGGTGAATAAAACGACAGAGTTTCGATAGAGATGATGACGAAATTTTAGATTTTAAAAGTTTGTTTATATCAGAAAAATGTGGTGTTGTTTCATTTGAATCAACAGTGACTTTCTGGTTCCTCTTTATGATTTATTGATACAGCATCTTCTTGCTGTCATTGAACGTGCGCGAGATACGAAGACATTCTATGTATAAGTAAAGCAGATCAATATCGATTACAAAATTATTATAAAAATTGCATTAAATCAAAGTTTTGGTTTTGAATCCTGCTGCAAGCAATTGGATCTGTTAGCGTTCTCACTCAGGTATAAAAAGTACACTAATATACTCAAAATTAACTATCTAAATTAGATTATATCCTTTTCTTATATTTTTCCTGAGATTTTCAACATCTTTTGTAATGACATTGAAGTCGTACCACTACCAACAGTTCCGATAGAACCTTCATCATCCACATTTCGCCATTTCATAATTGGTTTCAATCTCAGGTTATTCTTTAAAGATTTCCCTTGCTTTGATATTTATTATACAGAAATTATAGAACCTTTCTATTTTTACGAGTTATTTAGATCTTTATAAGAAGATGAATAAATTTTGGTGGTTATCTGTTATCTAACTCCTCTTTTGATTAACATTTACAATGTGTTCCTAATATCTTGTCCGGTTGTAATTGTTTAATTCATTCACTTTTTTCTCACTTTTCATTGATTCGTTTCTTTTTTTTGTTCTCGTCTTCCACAAAGGATTTATATATTAGATGTGCTATTTACAGGCAACGTACATTAGAGATTGAGGTTTCAAGCACTTTTATACTTGGAATTATTAAACAAAATCAATGTGTTGCTTAATGCTAAGTTCCTGGAAGCTTCTGGGAAATTGGGTTTTTGCCGTTGATTAGGTGAAATTTTCTGTATTTGAAGATAAATCCAGTGAGAAAAGTTGGATCAACATGAGTGTCAAAGGGCCAATGCTTTGAAACGCCCGCTTTTGGCGCTATATGCGCCTAAAATCGCACGAAACTGTTCAGGTTTTCGATGAGTTGCGGTTGCAGTTACTGAATGCTGAAGTTTCAAGTAATATTACTGGTTACTGAGTCTGAGATCAGGTTACTGAATGCTGAAGTTTCGAATAAATTGCTAAATGTTTCAAATCAGGGCTGGATACCTGGATTAGGGTCTACCAGGGATCGTAACATCGGTCCCTTAAGCGTATGCTCTCGCAGAGATTGTGGGAAAGGACCATATGCAGATGCCTGAAGGAATTAGGGTACTAGAAGTGTAATGCTCTGGTCTGCTCGAGGCTTTTTTTGCCAGGCAGGTCTGAAAGACATCCCTCCCAACCTGGTAGCGTTTAGTTAATCCAGTGCGTTTTTCTTTTGCCACTTTAGTTGAGCCGACCGGAGGGGCTGGTATCTAAATTAAAATTTATGGAGTAGAAATATGGCAAGCATACACCGACCAAAACGAGGTTCACTCGCATTCAGTCCGCGAAAAAGGGCAAAAGGCCACATTCCACGGTTCAGGGCCTGGCCAGAGGCTATAGGTGAACCAAGGTTACAGAGTTTTGCAGGGTATAAGGTTGGAATGACCCACGTAATCATGGTTGATGATACAAAGAACAGCCTTACACAGGGTATGGAGATCTCAGCACCTGTAACTGTAATCGAAACTCCTGCAATCAGGGTTGCAGCCATCCGGGCTTATACAGAAGACAGTGTCGGAGAGAGGGCAATCGCTGAAGTGTGGGCAGCAGATCTAGATCCTGAACTCAAGCGTAGGATCAATATCTCAGCAGCTGAAAATTTGATTGAAACCCTTGAAACTATTGGAAAAATGATTGAAGAAGGTAATGTAAGCGATATCAAAGCAGTTACATACACTCTGCCAAAGAGCCTTACAGGCGTTCCAAAGAAGACCCCCGATATCATGGAATCCGGAATCAGTGCAAAGGATCTCAATACCAAATTCGAATACTCAAAGTCAATTCTTGGCACCCTCATAAGAATTACCGACGTTTTCAAAACTGGAATATTTGTTGATACAGCCGCTATCACCATCGGAAAAGGCACCCAGGGTCCTGTCAAGCGCTGGGGTATCCAACTGATGAAGGGTAAGCATTCAAGACAGGGTAGCCTGAGGCAAATAGGCACTCTTGGTCCATGGCATCCGGCTCACGTTTCCTGGAGAGTCCCACAGATGGGTCAGACGGGATATCATCAGAGGACAGAGTTCAACAAGCGCATCCTTAAGATCGGATCCAATGGAGCAGAAGTCACTCCAGATGGTGGTTTCCTGAATTATGGCCTGATCCGAGGAGATTATGTGCTGATCAAAGGTAGTGTTCCAGGACCTTCCAAGAGACTTATCAGACTCAGAGACCCGATTAGGGCAAAGAAAGTCGACCTTGGAGAACCAAATATAGTTCACATAAGCAGGGAATCCAAACAGGGGTGAAGTAAAATGGCTAAGGCAAAAACTATCGATCTTACAGGAAGGGTTATCAGGGAAATTAACCTCCCATCCGTGTTTGATACGGACTATCGCCCTGACTTGATCAAAAAGGCAGTGCTTGCGGCACAAGCAAATAGGCTTCAGCCCTATGGTCCCCGTCTCTATGCAGGAATGGAAACTTCTGCAAGATCCTGGGGTTCTGGGAGAGGTGTTGCTCAGATTCCAAGACTTATAAATAGCAGCAGAGCTGCAAGAGTCCCGCACGCAAAAGGCGGTAGAAGAGCTCACCCTCCAAAACCCCAAGCTGACAGGAAAGAGAAGGTAAACACTAAGGAACGTCGCTATGCAATCCGCTCTGCAATCGCAGCAACTCGGGATACTAATCTTGTAAACCTGAGGGGGCATGTCTTTGAAGCTGAGCTTCCTATTGTTGCTGAAAAAACGTTCGAAGATCTGGATAAAACAAAGCAAGTAATAGACTTCCTGCGAGTTGTCGGGGTCTACGACGATGTAATGAGGGCAAAATATGGAAGACATATAAGAGCTGGTCGCGGGAAGCTCAGAGGCAGGAAATACAAACATAAAAAGAGCATCCTGATTGTTGCAGGGGAAGATTCCCCTATCCTGAAGGCTGCAAGAAACTTGTCTGGTGTAGACGTCACAACAGTAAATTCACTGAATGCCGAACTTCTCGCACCTGGCACTCATGCGGGGCGCCTTACTATCTGGACAGAATCTGCAATTGAGAAACTGGAGGTTGTATTCGAATGAGTTCCATTGACTATCCTTTTGTTACTGAAAAAGCGATGATGTTGCTTGATGAAAACAAGCTCCAGTTTATCGTTAACACCAGGTCAAACAAAAAGCAGATCTTAGAGGATGTTGAAAAGCTGTATGAATTCAAGGTAAAGTCCATACGGACAATGACCACCATGAAGGGGACGAAAAAAGCAATCTTGGCATTCGAAGAGCCGGAGTCAGCACACGAGATTGCAACCCGGATAGGACTTATGTGAGGTGTGATACATGGGTAAAAGAATAATATCACAAAACAGAGGGAGGGGTACCCCGACCTACAGAGCTCCTTCTCACAAGTACAAGGCAGATCTGAGACATCCTCGTGTTGATGAAAATACTTCCCTGGAGGGAAAAGTCATAGGTATAGAGCACGACCCTGCTCGTTCAGCTCCAATCGCAAAAGTGGCATTTGAAAACGGAGAAGAACTTTTCTTGCTGGCTTCCGAGGGCATTGCAGTCGGGAATACAATCGAGTGTGGAGAAAATGCTGAGGTCAAGCCAGGAAATATAGTTCCTATAGGAAAGGTACCTGAAGGTTTCTTTGTCTGCAATATCGAATCAAAACCAAATGATGGGGGTAAGTTTGTTCGCTCCTCAGGCGTATACGCAACTGTTGTAACTCATGAGCTCAACAGGACTGCAGTGGCAATGCCTTCAGGTACTATCAAATGGCTTAACCCCAGCTGCAGGGTAGTTGTAGGTATAGTTGCAGGCGGGGGTAGAGTGGACAGACCATGGCTCAAAGCCGGGAAAAAGTATCATAAGCTGAAAACAAGAGCTGCGAAGTATCCAAGGGTTTCAGGTGTTGCCATGAACCCGCGTGACCATCCATTCGGTGGAGGTGCCTGGAAGCATCCCGGAAAACCAACGACTGTTAGCAGGAACGCCCCGCCAGGAAGAAAGGTCGGACTAATTGCAGCAAGAAGGACAGGAATGAAGCGTTGATGAGGGGTATTCGTTATGGTAAAAAAATCATCATCAAGGTTACCTAAGAGAAAGGGTGAATACACCTATCGCGGGAAAACCATCTCCGAACTTCAGGAACTGAGTCTTGAAGAGTTTGCAGAACTCCTGCCTTCGAGAGAGCGCAGGAGCATCAAACGCGGATTTACAGACGGGCAAAAAAAAGTTTTGCACGAATTTAAGGAAGGACAGAAGGTCAGGACTCATCATAGGGATATGATCATTCTTCCAGAAATGATCGGAAAGGCAATTGAAATCCACAATGGAAAACAATTTGTAAGTGTGGACCTTCAGCCTGAAATGATCGGGCATCGCTTCGGGGAATTTGCGCCCACAAGATCCAAAGTTACACATGGTAGCGCAGGCGTGGGAGCAACTCGTTCAAGCAAGTTTGTGCCATTGAAGTGAGGTGAAAGGGAATGGCAAGAATTGATTATTCAGTCAAGGGAAACCCTGAAATAACCTCTAAGGCGATGGGTTCAGAACTGCACATTTCCTCTAAAAAGTCTCGAGAGGTTTGTTGTAAAATAAAGGGCATGAAGGTCGCTGAAGCAAGGAAATTTTTGGAGGACGTAATTGCTTTGAAACAAGCAGTACCTTTCAAAAGACATCACGATGGAACAGGCCACAGGAAAGGTCCAATGGCTGCTGGCAGGTATCCTGTCAATGCTTCAAAGGAAATTCTCAAGGTCCTAAAAAATGCAGAAAGTAATGCTGAGTACAAAGGCCTTGAACCCACAAACATGTATATCATTCATGTTGCAGCTCAGCAAGGAAGGATAATTCATGGATTTATGCCAAGGGCCAGAGGACGGGCTACCCCTAAAGATACCGACACTGTAAATATCGAGATGATTCTTTCTGAGGTGCGCTAATGGCAATAGAAAAAAAGTTCGTAAACGATGGGTATGTCAAGGCCTCCATGGACGAGTATTTTGCAGAGCAGCTGAACAGAGCTGGATACGGTGGGATGGATCTTAACAGGACTCCAATGGGCACTCAAATTATTATTTATTCCGAAAAGCCTGGAATGGTAATCGGAAAAGCTGGAAAGGTTATCCGAAAACTTACTCGGGACGTTGCGATCAAATACAACCTCGAAAACCCGCAGATTGATGCCCAAGAAGTCAAGAGGCCTGAACTTAACGCCCAGATGATGGCATCAAGACTTGCAGCTTCAATTGAGAGAGGTTGGTACTTCAGGAAAGCCGGGCACAACACTCTTCGTGCAGTCATGAATGCAGGAGCTCTTGGATGTGAAGTCGTAATCTCAGGAAAGCTTACAGGTGCCAGGTCAAGAGTTGAAAAATTCGTTAATGGATACATAAAGCACTCCGGGAACCCTGTTGAAGAGGTAGTAGACGAAGGATTTGCAGTAGCAATCAAAAAACTCGGGACCCTTGGCTGTAAAGTTCGGATCATTCAGCCAGATGTTGTCCTGCCTGACTCGTACAGGATTAAGGAGTTAAATGAAATTGTCGCTGAGCAGCCAGCCATAAAACCAGCCGAAAAACCGGTTGAGAAACCCGCGGAGGCCCCTAAAAAGGGACGTGCGGCAAAACCCAAAGCTTCTCCGGCAGTACCCAAAAAAATAGTCGAAAAAGTAGTAGAGGAAATTGAAGTCGCAGAGCTTGAAGAAGCTGAAGAACCCCAGGCTGAAGCGTCAGAGGACATTGAAGAAGCTGAACTTATCTATGTAGAGGGTTCGGAAGAAGTCCGCAGACAAGTCAATGGTGTCTGGCAGCATAAGCATGAGAGCTATGATTATTGGCATCCTATGGCACGGGTTCACAAGGAGGCTAGGGAATAAATGGCAATTCTTAGAATCAGCGAAATCCGGGCCATGACAATTGAGGAAAGGGTTGACGAATTTGAGACCCTTAAAAACGAGCTTGTCAAGGAACGTGCTCTTACCTCTGCAGGTGGGTCTCCAGAAAACCCAGGTCGAATCGGAGAAATCAGAAGAACTATTGCTCGGATAAAGACAATTCAGAATGAGCTAAATGAAATCTAAAGTGGAAATTCTACCTTCTACCCTCATCTACCACGAATTGATAGGGCTAGAAATTAAGTTGATTCATTCCACTAATCCCGTATTAACAGGAATCCATGGACGAGTAATAAATGAAACAAAGAATATGTTGATCATAGAAAACTCAAAGTCCAGGGAACTGAAGATTCCAAAGGCGGATTCGGAATTTCTCTTTCGAATCCCTGCCGAGCTCTCTGAAAAAGGCCATAGATTCGATAAATTCGTTAAAATTCAGGGAAACCTGTTGCTATCACAACCCGAAAATCGGATCAAGAACATCAAAAAATTACGTAAATGGGGCTAAACTCATGGCAAGAGATATTGGATTGAATATACCGGCGCCATCAAAAGACTGTGAAGATTCATCATGTCCCTTCCACGGAACACTCTCTGTGAGAGGTCAAATTCTTGTGGGTACCGTGGTCAGTAGTAAGATGGACAATACGGTAGTTATTGAAAGGCAATATATGAAAATGGTGCCAAAATACCAAAGATACGAGAAAAGACGCTCGAAAGTTCACGCACACAACCCACCATGCATTACAGCAAAAATAGGTGATATTGTAACGATTGCGGAATGCAGGCGTCTAAGCAAGACCAAGTCCTACGTAGTAGTCAAAGCGGAGGTGCCCAAATGAAAGGCATACGTTCCAATATCCCAAGGGCTTTGAACGCAGGCGCCAAGATTCCCTGTGTTGACAATACAGGAGCCAAGATCGTTGAGATTATCTCTGTCAAGAAGTACAGAGGAGTCAAAAACAGGATGCCCTGCGCAGGAATTGGAGATATGTGCGTCGTCTCTGTAAAGAAAGGCACACCAGAAATGAGGAAACAGGTTCTTCTTGCAGTGGTGGTTCGTCAGAAACAAGAATTCCGTCGTCCTGACGGGCTTCATGTGTCTTTTGAGGATAACGGCATGGTGATAACGGATGAAGAAGGAATTCCCAAAGGTACGGATATAAAAGGTCCAGTTGCAAGGGAAGTAGCTGAGAGGTATCCTAAAATCGGGACCACAGCATCTATTATTGTTTGAGGTAGCGACTATGGTATCTAAACAGCCCAGAAAACAGAGAAAGGCAAGATACAGCGCGCCTCTCCACATCAGGCAGAGATTAATGGGTGCGAGGTTAAGTGAAGAACTTTCTAAGGAATATGGTACAAGAAGCGCTTCAGTCATTAAAGGAGACACTGTAAAGGTCATGCGCGGAAACTTCAAGAACACTGAAGGAAAGGTCCAGGTTGTTTCCCTTAAGGATGGCACTATTTGTGTGGATAGGGTAATTTCCACCAAGGTGGATGGCACTGAAGTCCCAAGACCTATCTACCCCTCCAACGTTAGGATCATACAACTGGAAATGAAGGACGGGCGCAGACCATCAAGCATTAAGAAGTGGGGCAGGTGATTTTGTGACACACCAGAAAAGATTATCAGTTCCAAAAAGCTGGAAGATTGGGCGAAAAGGTTATAAGTGGGTTTCTACCACCTGCGCAGGGCCTCACAGCAAGAAACGTAGTCTTCCGCTCGGAATCATAATCCGAAATGTTCTCAATCTTGTGGATAACAGTAGGGAAGGTAAAAGGATCCTCTCGGAAGGCAAGGTTCTTGTGGATGGAATTTCCAGGAAAGATCTCAGGTTTCCAGTCGGGCTCTTTGATGTAGTTACTCTCCCACTCAGAAATGAATCATATCGGATGCTTCAGGACGATAAGGGACGTCTGACACTCCACAAACTGAGTGAGACAAACGTTGACAAGCTATGCCGGATCGACAATAAGACCACACTCAAAGGAGGTAAAGTACAGCTTAATCTGAGTGATGGAACTAATATCCTCGGCTCTAACGAGTACGGGACTAGAGATTCTCTGATTCTTTCGGTTCCTGACAAAAAGGTGGTAAAACACCTCCAATTCAAGATTGGCAACCTTGCAATGGTGGTAGGCGGGCAGCACTCAGGAGAAATCGGAAAGATCAAGGATATCAAGGAAGTTAAGAGTTCCAGACACAACACTGTTACTATTTCCGGGGAAATAGATTTTGAAACGATCGAAGAATATGTAATTGTGATCGGTGAGGACAAGCCTGAGATTAGGTTGGGTGGTGATATAAATGAGTAACGCTATGCGCACTCCAGTCGTTGACAAGGTAATTGTCCACATGGGTGTTGGAGAAAGTGGCCAACATCTCGTGAACGCCGAAGAAATCCTCCGGACTATTACAGGTCAGGAAATCGTAAGGTGCTTTGCCAAGAGAACTTTGCCAGCTTTTGCGATCAAGAAGAAAGAACCCATAGGTTGCAAGGTAACTTTGAGAGGCCAGAAAGCTCAGGAGTTCCTTCAAATCGCATTAGATATCGTTGAAAAAGCTATCGTCAAGTCCCAGTTCGATTCTCTCGGAAATGTCTCTTTCGGAATTGAAGAGCACACAGATTTTCCAGGAATGAGATATGACCCAAATATAGGGGTTTTCGGAATGGACGTAACAGTTGTGATCAAGCGCCCTGGAGAAAGAATCTGCAAGAGAAGAATCGCAACAAGGAAGATCCCGACTAACCATAGAGTCACAGTTGAGGATGCGATTGCCTTTCTTAGCGATAGTTATGGCGTGGAGGTCATTTAAATGGCAGAGATGATAAATAAGTCTGGAAGAGGGGTAAATGTGTGCAAACGGTGCGGGAGAAAGCAAGGCCTTGTTCGCAAATACGATATCTACCTTTGCAGGCACTGTTTCAGGGAGATTGCCCATGAGATGGGTTTTCATAAATATTCTTAAGGTGATTAAAATGGTATTACTTGATCCTCTTGCAAACGCCCTTTCAACAATTAAGAATGCTGAGATCATTGGGAAGAGTTCCTGTGTCATCAGGCCTGCTTCAAAGAACATTGGTAACGTGTTGAAGGTTATGCAAGATCTTGGCTATATTGGCGACTTTGAATTTATTGACGATGGAAAAGCTGGGATTTACAGCATTGCCCTTGTGGGAAGAATCAACAAATGTGGTGCGATCAAACCGAGGTATTCCGTTGGAACCGACAGCTTTGAGCGCTGGGAAAAACAGTTTCTGCCGGCAAAGAACTTTGGTGCTCTTATCGTAACAACTTCAGACGGGGTTATGTCCCAATACGACGCTCGTGAGAAAAAGATCGGTGGACAGCTTCTTGCTTATGTATATTGAGGAGGAAACGAAGAATGGTTAAGGAGATTGCAAGAAAAATTAAAATTCCTGAAGGAGTTTCCACCTCTCTCTCACAGGATGTTTTAACAGCAAGAGGTCCGAAGGGAACTGTTGAAAGACAGTTTTGGTTTCCAGGAATTAAGATCGAAGTCAAGGAAAGAGAAGTATTGGTTGATGCCAAATCCGTAAGAATAGAACATAAAGCTATGGTTGGAACTTTTGCCTCCCATATCAAAAATTTGGTCAAAGGTGTAAGCGAAGGGTTTGAGTGCAAGATGACAATTGTGTATGCTCACTTCCCGATGCAGGTAAAAGTTGAAGGTAAAACTCTCGTAATTGGAAATTTCCTTGGAGAAAAAAAACCAAGAGTTGCAAAAATTCTTGGCAATACTGATGTTAAGGTAAGTGGAAACGAAGTAGTTATTTCCGGAATTAACAAGGAAGACGTAGGACAGACTGCTGCAAACATTGAACAGAAAACAAAGATCCGAAGGTTCGATCCGAGGGTTTTCCAGGATGGAATCTACATTGTTCAAAAGCCCTGAGGTGGCTATGATGGCAAAAAAATTTAATGAGGTGAATGATACTTCAGTTTCTACCCTTGACATGGATCCTGAATCAAGGCGATTATTCAATGTGAGAAAGGTACAAAAAGGAAAGAAACCCCTATTCAAGAGAACGTGCAGTCACAAGTTCAAGAGACTTGATACTAACTGGAGGCGTCCAAGGGGTTCTCAGGGCAAACAGCGCAGAAAGTATGTCTCAAAAGGAGCTATTGCTCAGGTAGGGTACGGAAGTCCTGTTGCAGTAAAAGGTCTGCATCCATCAGGTTATTCTGATGTGCTTATTTCCAGCACTTCGGAACTTGAGCTTGTTGATTCGTCTTATGAGGCTATCAGAGTAGCAGCTGCAATAGGCGCAAGAAAGAAAGCAGTTATTGTCGCAAAAGCTGAAGAACTCGGAATTAGAGTGTTGAACCCTGGAAAAGGTGACTAAAAATGTCAGACTTGTTTAACCAGAGGAGGCTAGCTTCCAAAGTTATTGAATGTGGACTTGACAGGGTGTGGCTCAATCCCGAAGCTTCGGAAGAAATTGCTTCTGCAATCACGAGAGAAGACATCCGTGGGCTCATTGAGAAAGGCACTATTAAGATTAAGCCGGTAAGGGGTGTAAGCAGAGGTAGAGCCAGAGCTCTTGCTGCGAAACGTAATTATGGGCACTGCAAGGGTCATGGATCTAGAAAAGGTAAAAAGGGAGCTCGCACCCCGAAGAAAGAGCAGTGGATCAAAAAGATCCGGGCTCTCAGAAGAAGACTCAAGGAACTGCGTGCAGAAGGGATGCTTAATAAGTCTGTGTACTGTAGACTCTACAGAAAGGCAAAAGGCGGAGAATACAGAAGCGTTTCTCACCTTAATTCCCACCTTGGGTCCGAAAAAATGTTAAAAAAAGAATAACCTGGAGGAGCTGAAGATGGCAACAGGACCAAGATATAAGGTTCCTTTTAGAAGAAGAAGGGAAGGACGCACTAATTATCACCTTCGTCTCAAGTTATTGCTCTCAAGACAGGATCGTGTAGTTGTCAGGAAGAGTGCAAAAAATGTTCAGATCCAATTAATAGCTCCGACCCCAGACGGGGATATAACTTATTCTTCAGCAGTTTCAAGTGAGCTTGCAAAGTATGGTTATACAGGAGCTACCGGAAATACACCAGCTGCATACCTTACAGGATTATTGTTCGGACTGAAAAGTTTGAAGAACGGGTACGGAGGAGGCATTCTGGACATAGGACTTCAGGCTTCTTCTGTAGGTTCAAGAGTTTATGCTGCTCTTAAAGGAATTGTAGACTCAGGTTTTGATATTCCCTGCAGCTCGGAAGTCTTCCCTTCGGAAGAGAGAATCCGTGGAAAGCATATTGCTGAATACAGAGAACAGAGCTCAGACCTGCCAGAGCAGTTTGAAGCGACCAAAGAGAAAATCTTTGCTGAGTTTAGTTAAGGTGATTAAATGGCATTCGATCAAGATTGGGTCCCAAAAACAAGGCTCGGAAAACTTGTATTTGAAGGACAAGTTACTTCAATGGAAGAAGCAATTAAGTCAGGCCTGCCAATCAGGGAACCTCGCATAATTGATATGCTGCTTCCTGACCTGGAAGATGAGGTGCTTGATATTAACATGGTTCAGAGGATGACTGACTCCGGACGCCGTGTAAAATTCAGAGCAACCGTTATTGTAGGGAATAAAAATGGCTATGTAGGACTAGGCCAGGCAAAGGATGTGCAGGTAGGGCCGGCAATTAGAAAGGCTATCGACGATGCAAAGCTAGCTATAACATATATCCGCAGGGGCTGCGGTTCATGGGAATGCGCTTGCGGTCTACCTCATACCGTACCTTACGAAGTTAAAGGAAAGGCAGGTAGTGTGAGTGTAATTCTTATTCCAGCTCCTAGAGGGCTTGGAATTGCGGCAGGAAACACTGCAACAAAGGTGCTGGAAAAAGCCGGAATTAAAGACGTATGGACAAATACATTTGGAACAACTAGATCAACTCTTAACTTTGCAAAGGCAACATTTGATGCTCTGAATCATGTCAACGTCATGAGGCTGCCGATATACCGTCGTAAGGAGGAAGCCTAAAATGTATGCAATTGTGAGGCTAAGAGGGCAGGTTAATGTCAGGTACACCATTGAAGACACCATGAAAATGCTTCGTTTGCATAAGGTTAATCACTGTGTGCTCGTTCCCGAGAATCCTCATTTCAAAGGCATGATCCTGAAAGTGAAGGACTACGTTGCATATGGAAAGGTTGACACAAAAATTCTTGCAGAGATTCTCGAAAATCGTGGAAGGCTCGAAGGTGATACTCGCTTGACAGCTAAATACATCCAGGAAAACACTACTTACGATTCAATAAATGCTTTTGCTGAAGCTTTAATAGAGGGAAAAGCTTCTCTTAAGGACATCCCAAAATTGAAGCCTATTTTTAGGCTTCATCCTCCAAGAAAAGGACATTCTGGGATTAAAAGGACTTTTCAACAGGGTGGAGTGCTCGGAAATCATAATACAGATATCAACGTACTCCTGCATAAGATGAGATAAGGTGGTTGAAATGGATATCAAGAAGTTCAGAGGATCCAGGACCTGCGGAGGCGGGACTCATAAAAACAGGCGTGGAGCCGGAAATAGAGGAGGTCGTGGAAAAGCAGGTGGCTGTAAACATCATTTCGTAAGAGCGATGATAAGGGGGTACAGTTATGGAAAGCATGGTTTCAAGCGCCCTGCCGAAGTGTGTACAGATGTTTCTATAGTAAATGTGGGAGAGCTTGATGAACTTGCTCCTTATCTTGTTGAAGAGGGGCTTGCAGAAATCCAGGATGGTGCATACCATATTAACCTTGAAAATTTGGGGATTGAGAAGGTTCTCGGAAGTGGGCGCGTTACGAAGAACTGGGTCATTACCTCTGAAGAATTTTCACTATCTGCCCGTAAAAAAATTGAGAACGCTAGTGGCAGGTGTATTAATGCTGAATGAGTAGTATCATTCTGGCATTACCTTCTTTCATTCTTTGATAATTTTTTTATATTACATGTGCTGTATATAAGATCTTATTGCGGAATATAGTTCAATACTTCAAGCAGTATAATCTTAATGTATGATTTGAATGGTGTAATAGATGACTCTCAGGGATACATTAGAACCGTTTTTTAACAAATTACCTGCAGTAGCAAGTCCGGAAAAACATGTCCACTTTAAGAATAAACTCTGGTGGACTCTGGGAGTTCTGGTGCTATACTTTGCTTTAGCAAATGTGCCGCTCTTCGGGATGTCCAAGAATTCTGTTGACCTTTTTGAAACTTACCGTGCCGTTATAGCTGGTGCTTCAGGGTCTTTGATTCTTCTCGGAATTGGGCCGATTGTCACTGCGTCGATTGTCCTGCAACTTCTTGTTGGAGCAGATATTATCAAAATGGACCTTTCGGACCCAAAGGATCAGGCATTCTTCCAGGGAGCTCAGAAGTTCCTTGTCTTAGTCATGATCATACTAGAAGCTGTACCGCAATTAGTTGGTGGTTATCTCCAACCGGATCCAGTACTTGCTTCTGCTCTCGGTGTAGGTCTGGGAGTAATCACCCTACTACTTCTTGCCCAAATTTTCGTTGGAGGTGCACTTGTTCTTTTTATGGATGAAGTAGTTTCCAAATGGGGTATCGGGTCAGGGGTCGGGCTCTTCATAGTTGCGGGGATTTCACAGCAAATCGTTATAGGGATCGTTAACTGGCAGCTTGAT